>Ga0111539_10002355_pt1 | contig 25118 bp, 20 predicted proteins | sample RhiMethybrSRZTD1_FD_79667 | JGI IMG/M metagenome (GOLD analysis project Ga0111539, IMG submission 79667) | Populus rhizosphere microbial communities from Tennessee, USA - Rhizosphere MetaG P. TD hybrid SRZTD1 (version 2) (version 2) | ecosystem: Host-associated > Plants > Roots > Rhizosphere >...
CACGAACCCCGGGAACCAGGTCGTCGTCACGTGCATCGGCTTCAAAAGCACGATGCACATCCCGATATCCTGGCACCGCAGCGAAGGGGCTGGCCGCGTCTTCAACACGGCCATGGGTCACAGCAACGAGCACTACGCGGCCACGAGCATCCTGCTCAAAGACCACCTCGTCCCCGGCGTCCTCTGGACGCTGAGACTCAAGTAACGGTCCCTGGCAGGCTGATAAGCTCGCCGCATGGCTTCCTCTTTGATCGAAAAAATAGTCACGCGGCAGGCTGGGATCTGTTTTTACGGGATGGCAGCGCCCAAGGCGGCCACGCCCGCCGAAGAGTTGTCTGGCATCGTGGCGCGCCAACTGCAGCGTCTCGGCACACTGAAACTGGATGGGCTGATCGTCTACGACATCCAGGATGAAGGGGAGCGGATCGCGGCGCCCCGGCCGTTTCCCTTTCTACCCACCTTGGACCCATGGACGTACGCCCATTCGCATCTGGCCGATCTGACCGTGCCCAAGGTGGTCTATCGATGCGTGAACCGCGACACGCCAGAGACGTTCGTGCGCTGGCTCGCCGACGTGAACCGGCGCTCGGTACCTCGCCTTACCGTCCTCGTCGGCGCGCCCAGCCAATCGGCACGCACCGGGTTGACGTTGACGGATGCCTACTCGGCGGCGCGAGAACACGCACCGGACCTGATCTTGGGAGGAATCGCCATCGGGGAGCGCCACTCGCGTCGCCAGGACGAGCACATGCGTATCCTCGCGAAGACCGGTGAAGGGTGCCGTTTCTTCGTCACCCAGGCGGTCTATGATGTCACGGCCACGAAGTCGTTATTATCCGACTACGCCATGGTGCTGCGGGACCGCGGCGAAGCGCCGGTGCCCATCATCCTCACCTTCTCGCCCTGCGGGTCGGAGAAGACCCTCGCATTCATGAAGTGGCTGGGCATCCATTTTCCGCGCTGGCTCGAGAACGATCTGCGTCTCGCGCCCGATCCGCTGGCCACCTCGCTCGCACTCTGCGAATCGATCTTCGCTGAGGTCTGGGATTACGCGCAGGATCGCGGCGTTCCCCTGGGCATCAATGTCGAGAGCGTCTCGATCAGGAAGGCGGAGATCGAAGCGTCGCTCGAGCTCCTGCGTCGGTTGCAGCATCGGATCGAGACCCAATCGCAGGCGGTCCTGCCGGTCTCTCGTGGCAGAACCAAAGAGGCCTAGGCGGCCCCAGGGGATCGACACCGGATCTGCGTCATCTACGATCGAGCGCCTCGGCACCTGATCTGCGTTGCGAGTATCCTTCGGCGCGGAAGGCGGGTGACGATGTTGCGTCTCTACACGTTCCAGATCTCGCACTTCGCGGAGAAGGCGCGCTGGGCGCTGGACTGGAAGGGCGTCACGTACCAGGAACGCCGGCTCTTGCCCGGGCCGCACCTGGCGGTGACGCGGCGGCTGGGAAAGGTCACCTCGGTGCCGATCTTGGTGTGCGACGGCCAGGTGGTGCAGGGATCCAGCGCCATCATCGATTTTGCCGACGAGCGCTGGCCGGATCGCCCGCTCACGTCGCGGACCGCGGCGGAACGGGACCGCGAGCGGGAGCTCGAGGGATGGCTGGACGACGAGCTCGGCGCGCCCGTGCGGCGCGTGTTCTACTTTCACGCGCTGGGCGAGCCGACTCTGGTGCGCTCGTTGTTCACGCAGCGCGGACCGTGGTGGGGCCGCCTCTTCTATCGCGTGGGCTATCGCGCCATCGCCCGCCGCATCCGCGCCTTCTACAAGATCAACGCGGACACGGCGGAGCAGGATCGCAAGCGGGTGGATGCCGTCTTCGCGCGGGTCGATCAGCTCCTCGAGGGACGCCCCTATCTGGTGGGCGACCGCTTCGGGCGCGCGGACCTCACGCTGGCCGCGCTGGCTGCGCCGCTGTGGGGTCCGCCGGAGCACTGCATGCGTTGGCCGCCGGACGCGGCGTATCCCGCCCCCCTGCGGGAGTGGCGGGCGGAGCTCGGACGCGGGCGGGCCCGCGACCACGTGCTGCGCATGTACCGCGAGCACCGCGCGAGCTTCGTCGATCACGTCGCGATGAATTCGCGCACCTCGGCCAGTACGCGCGCGGGTTCCTCCTCGTGAGGCCAGTGGCCGGCGTCGGGCAGCTGCACCACCGACGCGTGCGGAATCGCGGTGCGCCAGCGCGCCAGCTGGTTGGGGCGGAAGGCGCTGTCCTTCATCCCCCACACGACCAGCGCCGGTATCGCGGCCAGCCGGTCGCGCCGCCGCCATAGCCCGTCGTAGTGCTGCGACGATCCCAGCAGCGCGCGCGCCAGCGCCCACAGCACGCGCTCGCGGCTGTCGGCGTCCGGGAACGCGGCCAGGTATTGCCCGTGGATCGCGCGCGTCAGCTTGCGGCGGTCGCCGTAGGCGCTGGGCGTCACCAGGCGCAGCGACGCGTTCAGCCGCCGGTACATGAAGCGGCCGAAGCCGCCCGACACCATGCGAGCGCGGCGCGCCATCTCGCGCATCTCCGGATCGCCGGCGAAGCTCCACATCCAGCTGTTGAGCACGACCAGCCGCGACACGCGCCCCGGATCGTCCAGCGCGACAGGCAGCGCGATCGGGCCGCCGAAGTCGTGCACCACCAGCGTGAACCGCGTCAGGCCCAGGCCGTCGACGAAGGCGCGGAAGCGCGCGGCGTGCGCCTCGGGGGTGTAGGACGCGCCGGCCGGCCGCTCGGATAGGCCGAAGCCCAGGTGATCGAGCGCGATCACGCGGCGGCTCGGGGACAGCCCGGCGATGAGGTGGCGGTATTCGAACGACCAGGTCGGCGTGCCGTGGACGAGCACGATCGGGTCGTCCGGTCGGCCGCCGCTGCCCTCGTCGACGTAGTGCAGCCGGCCTTCGGGCAGCGCCAGCCAGCGCGACCGGAACGGATATGCCGCGTGGTCGACCCAGCTCGAGCTGCGGAAACGATCCAGTGTCAGGGTTTCGGTTGATGCGGTTGATGACATGTGGCCTCCTGGACATATAGTCAAGCAAGCTTGACTATATTCGTCAAGGAGAATTGACTATGATGAAGGTCATGCCGAAATCGACGTCGATTGGCCCTGCGGAGCGGCGGGGGTTGGATGCCGCCAAGCAGGCGAACACCGGACAGCTGCTGCTCAAGTGCGCGCGCCTGCTCGACGAGGCCGCCATCGCGCGCGTCAACCGCCGGTCAGAGATGCCCGTCGTGCTGCGGCCCGCGCACACCAAGCTGTTCCCGCACATCGACTTCGCGGGGACGCGCATCAGCACCGTCGCGGAGCGCCTGGGTGTGACCAAGCAGGCGGTCAGCCAGCTGTGCGTGGAGCTGGCCGAGCTGGGGGTGGTCGCGCTGGATCCCGACCCAGACGACGGGCGGGCCAAGCGCGTCCGCTTCACGCGCAAGGGGATGGAGGCGATTCACCACGGGCTCGGGGTCCTGTCGGGCATCGAGCGCGAACTGGCGGCGGCCGTCGGGGAGGCGCGGATGGCGGCGCTGCAGCGCACGCTGCAGGCGCTGGTACCGGTGCTGGAGAAGCTCGCGTCGCCACCGGCGCCGTCCGAGTGACCTCAGTCCTGGGCGTGGCGCGACGATCGCCGGCGCACGAGCGCGGCGAACGCGAGCAGCACGAGGCCGAGCGCCGCGCCGCCGCCGGATCCGCCGCCCGTCTCGCAGCCGCAGCCGGAAGAGCCGCCGCCGGTCACCCCGCCACCTGTCGAGCCGGCGCTCGCGCCGCCCGTTCCACCCGCGCCGCTCGTCCCGCTGGCGCCGCTCGTTCCTGCGGCGCCATTCGAACCGGCCGAGCCGCTCGTTCCGGCGGCGCCGCTCGTTCCTGCCGCGCCGCTGATTCCGGCGGCGCCGCTTGCCCCGGCGGCGCCGCCCATGCCGCCGCCACGCCCACCCGCCGCGCCGCCATCTCCACCTGTGGCACCCGCCGCGCCGCTTCCCGCCGACCCGCCACCTCCCCCGCGTCCCCCCGCGCCGGTCGTTCCCGCGGCGCCGCCTCGTCCGCCCGTTGCGCCGCCGCTGCCACCCATGCCGCCGGCGCCGCCACGGCCGCCCAGGCCTCCGCCCGCGCCGCCGCGTCCTCCGGCGCCGCCCGCGCCGCCGCCGCCTCCTCCTCCTCCGGTACCACCCGTGCCGGTCGTATCTCCGGTCGTGATCAGACGCGACTTGAGCCGGACCGACTGCACGTCGGGCGCTTCATCCAGTCGGCTGTAGGCGAGCAGCACGGCGCCGCTCCCCTGCGACGCCAGCGCGAACTCCTCGAACGGCTCGTCGAGCAACTTGATCGGCTGGCTGTCCAGCACGCGCGCGTCGGTCCCGACCCGCCGGACCCACAGCCCCCGCTCTCGCCAGACCACCCAGTACATCCGGCCGTCGTACACCGCGGTCGGGTTCGAGATCGCGGGGATCGGCGCCGCGCCGCTGACGGTGGGCGGGGCGCCCGTCGCGCGCCGGAGCAACGTCGACGAGGCGTCAGCGGCCTGCGCGTTCGTGCCGATGCGCAGCACCCGCACTTCCGACGTCAGCGCCCCGTTCGACTCGAGCACCGCCGGGTCCATGGCCGCCAGGTAGCGGGTCCCGTCGTGCGCGAGCGACACGGCGGTGGCGGTCGCGGTCCCCGGCGGCGCCGGCGTCAGCGAGATCGGCTGCGCGTCGATCGGCGTCCCCGCCTGATCGAAACGCATCGCTGCCAGCTCGAGGCTGCTCAGCTCCGCCCGGTAGTTCATGAAGGCGCACAGCGGTGTGGTCCCCATGATGTCCACCGCGCTCAGCGTGGAGCCGGCCGGAAAAAAGTAATTGAAGAAGCTTCCGATGCTTCCGTCCGCGCCCACCGACGCGCTTCGGTCGCCGGCGAGCAGGAAGTAGGAGCTTCCGTTCCAGACGATCCCGCCGCGGTACCGTGCCTCGACACGGGTCTCGAGGGGCGGGTTGTCGAGCACCTGCCCGCCGCCGTCGAAGCGGATCGCCGAGGTCCGGAACTCGCCGAACATCCCGGCCACGGCGATCCCACCGGCGGGGCTGGTTCCGAGCGCCACGGGCTGCGGCGTTCGGCCCGTGGGAACGCCGGTCGCCGGACGACCCGCGACCGGCCGGCCGTCCGAACCGAGCGGCATCACCCCCACCTCCATCTCCCCCTGCGCGGCGAACGCCAGGTAGCCGGACGGCTGGGCGACCAGAAACGGCAGCCAGTGCCGGAGCGCCGCCACCGACACCAGCGTGTCGGTGGTGGTGCGGGGCCTGCCGCCCGCGTTGAGCGGGCGCGCGACGATTCCGTATTCGCCCGGGACATAGCCGATCTCCGCGACGAACAGCATGAACTCGCTGCCCCGCCCGGCGGCGAACGGATACGAGTTGAGCGACGCCGGGATCGGCGTCGCGGTCGCGTCCGCCGCGCCGAGATCGAGGTTGTACCGGCGCAGGTTCAGATTGGAGGTGGCGGAGTCCGACGAGACGATCAGGATGTGCGTGCCGTTCCAGGCCAGCGCTCCGCCCCCGCTCGGCGGTGGGGCCATCGTGGCAGGCCGGAGGTCGGCGCCCAGCCGGATCAGCAGCGCGGGAAACGCGCTGAGCAGGACCGGAACGCCGCCCGCCGATATCGCGCCGAATCCGGTGCCCGCCTGCGTCGGCAGCGCCACCGGCCCGAGCACGATCTGCGCCGCGCCGTTCAGCGCCCAGGCCTGGGCGGCGCCGAGCAGCACGAACTCGTTCCCGGTTCTGACCAGGAGCTCCGGCACGCCCGGGTCGGGCGTGAACGGGGCGGGCGCCACGACCGTTGCGAGATTCCCGTCGAGCACCATCGTGTAGGGGTTGCTGCTGTTGGGGCCGATCTGGTCGCGGTAGAAGATCAGCAGTCGGCTGCCGTTCCAGGCCATCGTGAAGTCGGAGACGTTGGCGCTGGTAAGCGCCAGCGTGACCTTTGCGTTCGGAACGCCGTCCGCCGACACGCGGACGAGCGTCATGTCGCCCCCCACGCGCGAGGCGATCACGAAGTCGTTGCCCAGGAACACCGACGAGCGCTTTGCCCCGACGAAGCCGTCCAGCATCAGCGCGGCCTGCCGCACCGGCCGCCCCTCGCTGTCGACCGGCATCGCGTGGCCGTTGTCGTAGCTGTTCCACGTGACCATGCAGCGGGTGTCGCCGCAGGTGGCGCCCCACGCGGTGATGATCGGCGTCGTGCCGTAGCCCGACGACGAGACGTTCACCTCCGGCCCGATCACCGGCGGAAGGACGGGCACGCCGCCGTCCTGGCCGATCGCCGGCGCGGGCCCGAGCGCGACCGAGACGGCGACGGCGCCGAGCGTGAACGCGAGCAGGCGGCGCATTCTCATCGCCGGCACCAGAGCCAGACCGAGCCGTCCTCGTAGGCCGCGGCCAGCCGGTTGCCGTCGGGGGCGAACCTGACCGCCAGGACGGCGGAGCCGTGGCCGAACAGCGGTGGCAGCGATCCGTAGTCGGCCAGCGACCAGATCCGGAGCAACCCGTCGTTTCCGCCGGCGACCGCCAGCGCGCCGTCGGGCGAGACGGCGACGCTCTTGCCCCGGAAGGCGGTCTGCCGCACGAGATCGCGGCGAACCGTCGAGCCGGTCACCTGCCAGAGCGTGACGCGATCGTCGCCGGTGCTGATCACCTGCTGGTTGTCGGGCGTGAAGGCGATGTCGTCGACGGGGCCGTGCGCCTGATCGATGCGGCGGACGTCGCTCCAGTCGGAGACGCGCACGATCCCCAGCTTGCTGTCGTCGGTCCCGGCGGCGACCAGCGAGCCGTCCGGCGAAAAAGCGATGGAATTGACGTAGCTGCTGTAGCCCAGCCAGTGATCGGCGCCGCCGTCGGCCGCGACCGGAAACACGTAGTCGACGCCCATCGCACCCGAGGCCGCCAGCCAGGCGCCGTTCGGGGAGAACGCGACGTCGTAGGCCCAGACGCTGGCGCGGAACACGTCGCGGGTCACCTGCCAGGTCGTGGTCGACCAGAGCTGGACCAGGCCGTCGTCCTTGGCGGTCGCGAGCAGGCCGTCGCGCGACACCGCCACGCCGTTGAAGTGCGCCTGGGACTGGCGGACGAGGACGACTTGCGACACGTCGCCGCTCGGCAGCGCGCGCACCACCACCCCGTATTCGCCCGCCACCGCCAGCCGGCTGCCGTCGGGCCAGAAGGCGACGCTGCGCGGGAGCGGCGTGATCACCTCGGGACGGATCAGGGCGCCGGTCTCGTCGATCAGCCACAGCGACCAGTTGTTCGCGATGAACAGCGCACGCCCGTCGGGGCGCACCGCCAGCGCACGGGTGTCGCCGATGGGCGAGACCAGCGGCGTCGTCGCGCCGCCCGCCGTCGGCAGCCACTCGATCGTGTTCGCGGACGCCGCGTAGACGCGGGTGCCGTCGGGCGACAACGCGACGCCGATGGGCGGATAAGACGCCTGCAGCTGCCGTTCCTGCGTGGCATCGGAGGCACGCCACAAGATGATGCGGCTCTGCGCGTCGCCGATCGCGACGCGCGCGCCGTCGGGCGACACCGCCAGCGACAGCATCCGCACGCTGTTCTGGATCGGCGTCGCGAGCGGCGCCAGATCGGTGGCCGACCAGACGCGGACGCTCCCGTCGACGCTGCCCGTGAAGATGCGCGTCCCGGCGGCCGCGAAGCCGATGCCGCGAACGGCGTCGATGTGATCGATCTTGGTCGCCACCAGCGCCCCGGTGGCGCGCGTCCACAGGAAGATCTCGCCGTCGGCCGCGCCCGCGGCGACGCGCGTCGCGTCCGGCGACAGCGCGACCGAGACCAGCTCGCGCCCGTGGCCGGCCAGCGTCGCCAGCGGCGCACCGTCGGCGATCCGCCAGACCTTCACGGTGCGATCATCGCTGGCGGTCACCAGCAACGTGCCGTCGGTCGAGATGGCCACCGCGTTGACGCCGCCGGCGTGGCCGATGAAGGTCCGCAGCTCGCGCGCCGTCGCCGAATCGAGCAGCTTGGCGACCCCGCCCGCCATCCCGACGATCACGCTGCTGCCGTCGGGCATGTAGACGACCGATCGGACCGAGGCCACGCCCATCACCGCGCACGGCTCGAAGAGCGGCGCTGCTCCGGATCCGCCGGCGCCACCCGCGCCGCCGCCCCGGCCGCCGGTGCCGCCGCCGCTCGCGCCACCGCCGCCGGTGCCGCTGCCGCTCGCGCCACCGCCGCCGCCGCTTCCCGCTACGCCGCCGGTGCCGCCGGTACCGGCGGTGCCGACCGCTGCCGCGCCGCCGCGACCCGCGGCACCCGCGCCGCCACCGCCACCGCCGCTTCCTGCGCCGCCGCTGCCGCTGCCCCCTGCGCCGCCGCTGCCGCTGCCCCCTACGCCGCCACCGCCGCTGCCTCCTACGCCGCCGCTGCCGCTGGAGCCGCCACCTCCGCCTGCTCCCGCGCCGCCGCCGGCGGCGTCTCCGCCCGCGCCTCCGCGGCCGACGGTGCCCGCGCCCCCGCGTCCGCCGGGGCCGCCTACGCCGCCTTGTCCGCTGCTACCGCTCGTCGAGTTGCAACCCAACAACGCGGCGTTCATTGCCAGCAGCAGCGCAGCTCCGGCGCGCGCGCGTCCGTACCGATCTTCCCAAAGAACATCCATCGAACGCGACCCGCATCATACAGGCATTTCGACCACCCTGGTGGCTTGCGGGACGCCGCCCGCAGCCTAACCAAACTCAGACCTGACGGCGTCGGCCAGCTGCTGGTACTGCTGCAGGTCGTTGTAGATCTGCGCGCAGACGCGCAGCATCGGCCGCCCCGAGGGTGGCCACTCGAACACCGCCGCCTCGATGCGGTGCTTGCGCCAGAGCGCCTCGTAGAGGACCGACGCGGGCATCGACGTGGTCGCGGGCAACGGCAGCGTCGCCATCGCGCCCAGCATCTCGGCAGGACAGGGCGCCTGGATGTCCAGTGCGTCCATCAGCAGCGCGCGGGCGCGAACCACCAGATCGTGGTTGCGATCGCGCAGCGCGGGCAGGCCGCCCGGCAGCAAGCCGTTCATGTATCGCAAGGCCGCCGGCAACGACATCGCGGCGCTGGGATCGTGGGTCCCGGTCCAGTCGAACTCGAGAAGAAAGCGCGACCGGTCCGTGCGTGGCGAGTTCGCCCCGTGGCCGATCACCAGAGGGTGCACGTTCGCCTGCCGATCGCGCCGCACGTACAGCACCGCCGCGGTCTTGGGAACGCCGCACCACTTGTGCAGGTTGGCCGCGTAGTAGGTCGCGCCGAGGGTCCGCAGGTCGACCGGTCGCATTCCCGGCGCGTGCGCCCCGTCGATCAGAGTGTCCACGCCGTGTGCCGTCAGGGCGCGGACCAGCTCGGCGATCGGGAAGACTAACGCGGTCGGGCTGCTCACGTGATCGAGCAGCGCCAGGCGCGTACGCGCGGTCACCGCGCCCAGCACCGCGGCAAGCACCTCGTCCGGGCCGGCGCACGGAAACGGTACGCGCGCCACCACCACGGACATGCCCGTGCGCCGCGCGTGCAGGTTCAGCGCATTCCGGCACGCGTTGTACGCGTGGTCGGTCACCAGCACCTCGTCGCCGGGGCGCATCGGCAAGGACGCGAGCACCGTGCACACCGCGGTCGTGGCGTTCTGAACGAACACCAGATCCTCGCCGTCGGCGCCCATCAAGGGGGCCGCGGCCGCCCGAGCCGCGTCGATCAAGGACTCCGCGTCCCGCATGACGAACTGCATGGGCGCGCGTTCGAAGCGCCCGCGGAGGGCGTCGGCGATCTGTTGCACCGGGCGCGGGCACGATCCGAAGGCGCCGTGGTTCAGGTAGATGACGTCCGGATCCAGAGGCCAGTCGGAGAGGGCGGACCGCGGGGTGTCGCTCATCCTCAAAGGAACGCGGCGAACGACAACGCGAGCGTCTTGATCGAGTCGACCCCGTTCGATGAGCAAGTGTCCGTTCCGTTCGCCGTCACGCAGACGTTGAGCGGATTGCGGAGGTGGAAGTTGGCCAGACCGCCCAAACGGACCTTCGGGCCGACCGGGAACAGCACGCCGGCGTTCGCGCCGGCGGTCCAGCCGTAGGCCCAGGTGTCGACCGACAGCCCTCCGCCGCCGACGCTGCCGTAATCGACGAACACGCCCGCGAGGGGCCCCGCCACGATCTCGAGGTTCTGCAAGGGGAAGTGGAAGAGGGGATTGAAACCGACGTCGAGGACGTAGCGGCTGGCGTCGGCGCCGCCGGGGACGTCCACGTTGACGATGTCGAACGCGAAACCGACGTTCAGGGACAGCAGCTCGGTCAGCCGGGAGCCGGCGAGGAGGCCCACCCGGAGCCCTGGTCCGGTGCTCCGGCCCGAATCGCCCTGGATCGAGTTGATCCCGATCATCGGGACGACCATGAAGCCTTCCTGCCAGGTTGCACGGGTTGCGCGCGCGCCGGAGGCGGGCGCCGCAGCGACCCGCGGCGTCGGCTGGGTCGCCGATGCGGGCGCCGTTGCGGCCGGCTCCGTCGCCGGTTCCGCGGCCGCCGGTTCCGCTGCCGCCCGCGCCGAGACCAACGCCAGGGCCGCCACCAGCGCACTCATCCCATGGGTACGATTTGATCGCATCTCGCTCCTCCTCGCTCGGACGTTGGCCTTCGCAAGCCCCTCAGTGAACGAACGCTGGAAAACCGGCTCAGGAAAACGTACGCGACGGTCGCGACGCTCGCACGATGCCGGGGGCTCTGGCAACCGCCCTGCCGCGCGCGCCGGTCGCAAGAGCGCCGCCCCCAGGGTCCTTGACTCGATCGGAGACGGTGCACGAGACTCCGTCTGATGATCGAAGGTGGTCCGGCGGTGTCGTCAGGGGGGCGGCGCGTGCTGCTTCTGGCGCTCGTCGCCGTCGGCGGCCTGGCAGGGGCGTGTTACCCGAACCCCGATGAGCTGCGCAACGCCGGCGGGACCGCCGGGACAGGGGGAAGCTGTAAGTCGCCGGGAAGCACCTGCACGCTGGACAACCAGTGCTGCCAGTCGGGGACCGGAGTCTCCGACGGCGCTTTCTGCATCGAACAGACCGGCCTCTGCCACGCGAAGTGCGCGATCGACGGCGATTGCGTCAGCAACTGCTGCGTCCCGGTGACCGGGCAGCCGCTCGGTGCCTGTATGAGCCCGAGCTTCTGCGGCGGCTTGGCGGGCGTCGGCGATCCCTGCACCTCCGGCTCAGAGTGCGCGTCCGGCTCGTGCGACGGATGGTGCCAGGAGTCGTGCAGCACCTCCGCTGCCCTGTGCGAGTCGGCGCCGGGTTCCTTGCGGAACGCGCAAGGGTTCTACAACTGGTGCTTCGACACGTCGGGCGGCGCGGCTTGTTTCCCGGGGTGCTCGAGCAACAGCGACTGCACGGTTTACGGTACGGGCTACACCTGCCAGTCGGCCCCGGACGTCACGGGCTATACGGCCAAAGCCTGCTCGCTGTGAGTGACGCGGTGATCGGACAGACCATCGGCAACTACCGGCTGCTCAAGGTCCTCGGCGAGGGCGGGATGGGCGTCGTCTACGAGGCCGAACACGTCGCGATGGGCCGTCGCGCTGCCGTCAAGATGATGCTGGCGCAGAACGCGCGCGACGAGAAGACGATCCAGCGGTTCTTCAACGAGGCGCGCGCGACGAACGAGGTGCGCCACCCGGGCATCGTCCAGATCTATGACTGCGGCACGGCCACCGACGGCGCGCCCTGGCTGATCATGGAGCTGCTGGAGGGCGAGACGTTGGGCGCGCGGCTGGCGCGGCTGGGGCGGCTCTCGGTCGCCGAGACCGTGGACCTGGGCGGGCAAGCGGCGTCCGTGCTCGCGGCGGCCCACGCGGCGGGGATCGTTCACCGCGACCTCAAGCCCGACAACCTCTTCGTCGTGCCCGATCCAGCCGCCCCGTCAGGTGCGCGCGTCAAGGTGCTCGACTTCGGAATCGCCAAGCTGGCGGCCCGCGATCCGGTCAACGCGCTGCGCACGCAGACCGGCGTCTTGATGGGGACGCCGCTTTACATGTCGCCCAAGCAGTGCCGCGGAACGAAACAGGTCGACTTCCGCAGCGACATTTACTCGCTGGGGCTCATCGTCTACCAGATGCTCGCGGGAGCGCCGCCGTTCGTCTCCGAGGGACTCGGCGAGCTGCTGCACATGCACATGAACGTGCGGGCGGCGCCGCTGTCGGAGCACAACCCCGCCGTGGGGCCCGCGCTCGGTACCGCCATCGCCAGGGCGATCGAAAAAGATCCGGCGGCGCGCCATGCGAGCATGAAGGCCTTCCAGGAGGCGCTCGCCACGGCGATCACGCTCGAGCAACCGCGCCCGTCGGGGAGCGGGGTGACGCTTTCGTCAAGCGGGCGAACGGGATCGATCACGGCCGGGACCACGACCCTGTCCGCCAACGCCGGCCAGCTGGAACAGGGCCCGGATGCGGACGTGGTCGTGATCCCGCGGCGCGGCCGCGCCGGGATCGTTGCCGCGCTGGTGATCGTGCTCGGCGTCGCGGGGACGTTCGCGGTGCGCGCGTTGCGGCCGCCCGGCGTCGATCCCGCACCGAGCCCGCTGACGACCGGGGTGCCGGCGCCGACGGGGCCCGGCCGGACGGCGGAGCCGCCGCCCGAGGATCGTGCCGTCACGCCGCCGCCGCCCGCGCAACCGGCGCGCACGACCATCGATATTGCGACGGCGCCCGCGCAGGCGCGCCTGCTCGACGCGGGCGACGGTCACCTGCTGGGCACCAGCCCGTGGCACGGCGAGTTGCCGAGCGGCCCGGGTGAGCTCAAGGTGCGCGTCGAGAAGGCCGGCTACAAGTCGCTGATGATCTCGATCCCGCTCGATCAGGCATTCAACCGCACCATCGAGCTCGAGCGCGCGCGTGCCGGCGGGCGCCGCGGCGGCGGCGCGTCAGGCGAACGCATCATCAAGCTGTGAGGACCATGTCGCCACCTCGTTCTGTTCGCGCACCGCTGGTGGGCGCCTTGATCATCGTCGGCGCGCTCGCCAACCTGTCCGCGGCGCAGGCCCAGAACAAGCCAGCACCAGCGCCGTCGTCGGTGTCGGAGCGTCAGGCGCGCGCGGACGCGGCCGCGAAGGCCTTCCTGGTGGGGCGCTACGAGGAGGCGCTGGCGATCTACGCCGACCTGTACGTCCAGAGCAACGGACGGCCCGAGTACCTGCGCAACATCGGGCGCTGCCAGCAGAAGCTGAGGCTCTACGACGCCGCGATCGAGACGTTCCGCGACTACCTGCGGCGCATGAAGCCAATCAGCGCGGCGGAGAAACGCGAGGTCGAGGGCTTCATCAAGGAGCTCGAGACATCGAAGCTGAACGCCGAGAAGGGGGGCGGGCAAGCGCCGCCCGAACAGCAAGCCCCGCCCGCGACGGCGCAACCTCCCGCCGCGGAACCTCCGACCGCGGGTCCGCCGCCCGCGTCGACGCCGGAGGTCCCACCGGGCCAGGCGGCACCGCCCCCGAACCCGTGGGCGGCGCCGCCGCAGCCGGGCTACGGCGAGGCGCCCGGGTATCAGCCCGCGCCCACGTATGCGCCGGCGCCGGCGTGGCAGCAGCCGCCGCCGCAGCTGCCGGCGCCACGACCGCGAAAGAGCAGCGCGCTGAAGACGGTCGGCCTGATCGTCGGGATCGCGGGCGTCGCGGCGCTGGCCGCCGGGGTCGGCTATTGGGCCCTCGCGCGCTCGACCTACGACGCCGCCAAGGCCGACGGCTGCCCGAACGGCAGCAGCGATTGCGACACGCAGGCGGACTCGGTTCAGTCGTCGAACAGCGCCTCCAAGGCTCTGTATGTGGTGGGCGGCGTGGCGACCGCCCTCGGCGTCACGCTCCTGATCGTGGCGCCGCGGCCGGAGTCCCCGACGACGACGACGGCCGGGCTCGCCATTCGCGGCACGTTCTAGTCGCCGCGCCGGCCGTGGTGTGGGCGGCGTTTGACCAGCTTCGCTTTACGTCCGTGTTGAGGGAATCTCGATTGTTTGTCCGACCGGCGGCTGGCTTACTGGAAACATTCGCTTGGTCAACGGTCGCTCGCGATGAAATCGTTACTTTCCCGGGTGGGGTGGGGTGCCCTTGGCTTGGTCTTGCTGACGACGAATGGATGCGGAGACCCCCGCCCGGCCACGACGAGTGACTCCGGCGCGCGAGATTCGGGCACCGCAGACGCCAATGAGCCCGATGGGGACGCGATGGGCGACGACACGCCCGATGCTGGCGCCGACGTGGACGTCGGAGGCAGCCATTCATGTGTCAGCGCAACGGGAGGTGGTCTGGAACCGTGGCTCGATCTGCAGATCGTCGGCCGTCAGTTCGACGCGTACGAAGGTCGCCGCATCCGCGTCGTGGTTTCCAGTCACGTTGGTGGTCGGCTTGGGGTGGCCGATGTCGCGATCGCCAGCGGTGCTTTCGCGCTGACAATCCCAGGCGCGTTCAACTACAGCTACTACACCGAGATCGCGCTGTACGTCGACGACGACACTGACGAGGCATGCGACGTCGGTGAACCCTTGTGGGGATTCGTGACGGGCATCGTTCAGGACGAGGTCCTCGTCGAAGTGACGCCGGATGGGGCATGTGTCAGCGGCGGAGGTCCCAGCATGTTCAATGGTTGCTTTGCATGGCGGCCTCCCGTTGGCCCCTGTGTCATCAACGGCCAGGCGGACTTGAAGGTGCGTCTACCGTGCCCCGGCTGATCGATGACGTCCATCCCCGACAGGTCCGCCGCGACCCCAGTCACTTGGGCAGCGTTCGCACTTCGTACGTCGTCAGGCCAGAGCCACTCGCGATCCAGTAGAGATCCGCGGGACCGAGCACGGGCCTCGTGATGTTCACCTGCTCCGCGGCCAGGATCTCGGGCGTCTGGTCCTTGACCATCCGGAGAAGGGCGCCGTGGGGGCTGTTGCTCGCCCAGTACAGTGTGGCGCCGTCGCGGACCGGCTGCTGCACGTCGACGCCGCTGGTGCCCGGGGAGATCAGGCGGGGCGTTCCGGTGCCCGCCTTCGCGATGGCCCAGATGGCGCTTTGGCACACGCCTGGCGTGTTGATCCCTTCCATGTAGACGATGTCATCACCGTCGGTGATGGGGAACGTGATGGGCGCGCTGGAGTTGCGTAACGTCGTGGTGTTTCCGCCCGCCAGCGCACGTCGAAACAGCGCGCCCCCATTCGAATAGCTGGCCCAGTAGACGTTGGTCTCGTCGACGGCGAAGCCCCAGAGTGTCCCCGCGGCACTCACGACCGGCGCCACGCCCGATCCCGAAGGGTCAGCGCGCACGATCTGGTTCCCCTGCGCGAAATAGATGCCGGAGGCATCCGAGGTGATCCACGCGATCCTCGATCCGGTCGCGACCATCCGCGAGGTCCCTCCCGTCACGGGAATGGCGAGCAGCGACGCGTTACCTGTTCGATCGTTCGTCACGTAATACAGCGTCGACCCGTCGAGATACAGCTCGCTGACGATGACGTTGCTGACGAGCAGCGTCGATGGTCCGCCGGCAAGTGGCATCGAGCGGATCTCTCCCGGCGTCTGATTCGGATAGGTGCCCCAGAACAGCGTGTCGGCGTTCACCGCAAGCCCCATGAGCTGATGATTGAGAGGCGAGGTGACGAGCACGCGCGGCTGACCGTCACGGACGGGACAGGCCGCCGCTCCGCAGGAGATCGCGCATGCGCCTGCGCCGCCCGAGCCGGTGCTGGCGCTGCCGCCGGTGCCGGCGGCTCCGTTGCTGCCGCCGGTGCCGGCGCCTCCGTTGCTGCCGCCGATGCCGGCGCCTCCGTTGCTGCCACCACTCGCGTCGCCGCCGTCGCCGCCTGGCGCCCCGGTTCCGGCGTTGCCGGTGTCGACCGGGCCGCCGCCATGCCCGCCGTTATGGTCGACCAGGGGCCGGTTGCTGAGGGCACCGGCATCGCATCCGAGACAGCACGCGAGGAGGATCACCGTTCGCAAAGTCATGGGTCGTTGCTCAGCAAAGGATATGCCGCAGCTGGAAGCCGCGCCAAGCCGCGACCCCGAATCCGTACCCGCGACATCGCTGCCTTGCTTCATCGTCCTGGCGTCGGCGGCAGCCGCGCCGCGATCACCGCGGTACGCCCTTTGCTCCGAACGTGCTCTTGTAGACGTCGATCAATTCGGCGCACGCAGCCTTCTCGCCGCTCGCGCATCCACTGCCGATCCGGTCCAGGAGCTGGATACGTTCCATGACGGTGTCCATGCGCCGCGCCAGCGAACAGCCGCTTGCGTGCCCAAGCGCGCAAGACCGCAAAGCCAACTGGATCGCCTTTTCCTTGCGATCGCCCTGGAACCCTTTGGCTCCCAGCACGATGGTGGAAAGTGTCTCGCACCAGTAGGCGTAGCGATCGTCGCCGGTATCGGTGGTGCACAGCGCTTCCGCTTCCGCCATGCCGCCTTGCTTGCTCCATCCCATCCACAGCGCCATACCAGCGAGCATGCACGGCTCCTGAGACCGAAAGCGCGCGCACGTGTCGGCCATGATCTCGGACGTTCGCGCTCGATTCATCGCGACACCATCCCCAGCCTCGTAGGCGGTCGCCCACTTCATGCACGCGTTTTCCACGCCCGCCCGGCACGCGACGATGAAGAAACCAATTCTCGTCGTCGGTACCGCGTAAAGAGCAACGATGCCCACCAGAGCGGCTGCTACCAGCATCCACTTTCGCCGTGCGGCCCGCTCGCGTGGCGTTTGCGGCCGTTGGCCCTCAGGCGTGACCCCACCAGCTTGCTCGCTGTGCTCCATCCCCGTTCACGAGGACTTTCGCACGGATGGCCGCCCCGGTCTCGGCGAAGGATATCGCCCCGCGGCGCCGAAATCGCGGGCCTGTTGACTTGACGTCGAAAGTGACCTGTCCTTGATACGCGCGCTCCATCGGCCGTGTCCGTAGTCGCGCGGATCGGATCTCGCTGAATGACGTGGATCGTGCTCGCGGCTGTCCTCTGCCTGGCCTACTCGAACGGCAGCAACGACAACTTCAAGGGCGTCGCAACGATCTACGGCTCGGGCACTGCCTCGTATCGAAAATCGCTCGCCTGGGCAACCGCGACCACGCTGGCCGGCTCACTGCTGGCGCTGGTCCTCGCGGCAAGTCTGGTGAAGACCTTCTCGGCGAAGGGGTTGGTGCCGGACGCCGTGGCCGCATCGCCGGCCTTCCTCGGCGCCGCCGCGCTGGGCGCAGCCTTCACCGTGTTGCTGGCGACACGGGCCGGGCTTCCCGTCTCGACAACTCACGCGTTGACAGGAGCGCTGGCCGGGGCGGGATTCGTCGCTGTTGGTCCCCAGATCCACCTGTCGGTGTTGGGCAAGAGCTTCTTCCTTCCTCTGCTCGTCAGTCCGATGGTGGCGGTGCTGCTGGTCGTGGTCGCATATCCGCTGGCGCGCGGCGCTCGCCGCGTCCTGAAGGTTGAACGCGAATCGTGTGTCTGCATCGGCGCCGAGTGGGTTCCAGTTGCGGTCCCCTCGGCCGGTCGGGTCGTGGCGGCCCAGCGCGTGAGCCTCGCCGTGTCGTCAGGAGCGGTCTGCGCGGATCGCTATCAGGGGAGGGTCGTCGGCGTTTCGGCCCAGGGTCTCCTCGAGGTTCTCCACTTTCTGTCCGGCGGCGCGGTCAGCTTCGCGCGCGGCCTGAACGATACCCCGAAGATCGTCGCGCTCTTGCTTGCAGCGCGCGTCGTCGGTTCGCAGGTCGGCTTGCTCTCGGTCGGCGTCGCGATGGCCATCGGGGGAATTGTGGGCGCGCGCAAGGTCGCCGAGACCATGTCCACCCGGATCACCAAGCTCAGCGGCGGAAGCGGACTCGTGGCCAATCTCAACACGGCGCTCCTCGTCATCGTCGCCTCTCGCTTCGGCATGCCTGTTTCCACGACGCACGTCGCGACCGGTGGACTGTTCGGCGTGGGCATTGCGACCGGGGCGGCGAGGTGGAAGACCATCGCCTCGATTCTTGCGGCCTGGCTGACAACACTGCCGCTGGGCGCGGTGTTCGGCGGGATTGCGTTCTATCTCCTTCTTCGGATGGGATAGAGCCGGGGGGAGCGCCAGCACCAGATCTGATTCCCGCAAGGGCTGGCTGACGCGTCGATTCTCGGATCTTTCCTGGCACCGGCCGACATGGAGGGTACATGGCTCGTTCAGGCCGCCCCGCCGGCGTTCTCCTGCTGGTCGTTGTTCTGGTTGGGTGCGGCGCTGCATCAACCGGCACGAGCAACGGAATGGGCGGTGCCCCAACGGGCAGTGGGGGCGGTGGCTCAGTCGGTGGAAACGCCGGTACGGGTGGTGTATCAGCGGCTGGTGGCTCCGCGACCGGCGGCGCTGGCGGAGCGACGGCCGGCCGAGGCGGCACATCAGGCACCGGCGGTGCGACGGCCGGTACGGGTGGTAGCACCCCTGTGATCGCGAACGCGATCTACGCTGCTCCGAACGGATCCGCGAGCGCTGCCGGGACGATCGACAATCCCACGACGCTGGCCGGCGCGGTGACCAAGGTGAGCGCGGGTGGAACGATCTACCTGCGCGGTGGAAGGTACGGGCTCACCAGCACGATAAGTCTGTCCAAGAGTGGTTCCGGCGGCTCGCCCATCAATCTGCGATCGTATCCGCTCGATGCTGATCGTCCGGTGCTCGACTTCACGAACGAAGCCTCGGGCAGTCGCGGGTTGAGCCTGTCGGGCAGCTACTGGCACCTCTACGGTATCGACGTCTACAACGCTGGCGACAACTGCCTGAACGTCAGCGGCTCCGACAACACCGTCGAGTTCATGACCTTCTCCGAATGCGAGGACTCGGGCCTGCAACTCGGCGGCGGCGCGGCGAACAACGTCATCTTGAATTGCGACTCATATTTCAACGCCGACGCCAGCCAGGGAAACGCGGACGGTTTCGCGGCCAAGCTCGACGTCGGCTCGGGCAACAAGTTCGTCGGGTGTCGCGCGTGGAACAACTCGGACGACGGCTGGGACGGCTACCTGCGCGGCGCCGACAACGTCTCGACCTCCCACGAGAATTGCTGGGCCATCGACAACGGCAAGCTGAAGAATGGCTCCAACGGCACCGGGGACGGCAACGGATTCAAGACCGGAGGCAGTGACGACAAGGCCCTGCGTCACAACGCCAGCTACGTTCGGTGCATCTCGGCCGGCAATGTCCACGACGGCTTCGACCACAACAGCAACCGCGGCAGCGTGACGATCCGCAGCTGCGCCGCGCACAACAATGGCAACAACATCAACTTCAGCACCACCAACATTGCCGCTTCGCTGACCATCAAGAACACGATCTCTCTTGGTGCGAACGGCACGCTGAATGCGACGACCACGGACGTCACCAACAACAGTTGGCAGAATGGACTGTCGGCGACGAACGCCGATTTCGCCAGCGTGGACATCACCTTGCTCAAGTCCGCGCGCAAGAGCGACGGGAGCCTTCCGGACATCGACTACTTGAAGCTCGTGCCGGGGAGCGACCTGCGCAACGCTGGCATCGATGTGGGGCTCCCCTACAACGGCTCCGCTCCGGATGTCGGGCCGTTTGAAAGCGTCGAGTAGCCGGGCAGGCCGCACTGGTCGTGACGGCGAAGTCGTCTCGCGAGCGATGGTGCCAAATTGAAACCCGCGCTCCCTCCGCGGTAGTAACGTGAGGGGATGCGGCGTGCAGGCTTGGTCATCCTCTATATGGTGGCGACGGCGATCGCGCTTGGCGGCGTCGGCGACTTGACGGTCCGCGCGCTGTTCGAAGTGCATGAGCGCTTCCTCGGTACGGCCGATGTGCCTGCGGCGACCACGTCGTTGATCCTTCATTTGCTGCACGCTCTCGGTGGCGGCCTCGTCGGCATTGGCATCGCATCCTTTGCGTTGGTGCATTTCGCAGTTCGTCGCGGCGAGCGGTGGGCGCTGTGGACGATGCTTGCCGCGGTGGTCGCGGCGGAAGGCGCGAACGCCGTCGGCATGTACGCGGTCGGTTCGTTCTGGTACGTGTCCGCCACGTATGTCGTCCTCACCGCGATCGGCGTCGCACTCCTCGTCGTCGGGAAATCCACCCGCGCGACGCCGGATTCGATTGGGCGCACCGCTTCGACGACGGCGCGCGCGCGATCCTGACCGAACGTCCTCGCGGATTTGTGACGGGCCGGCTGCGGTACACGATCCCGGGCGCCGGACCGGGGAATAGATGATCGGATGCACGGATCCTCGTTGGTGTGCGGCCTGCTCGTGCTGGCGCTGGCCGCCTGCGGCACCAAGAAGGCCGGCCCCGACGGCGGCGCCGGCAGCACGGGCGCGGACGCCGCGTCGATCGCTGGCAGCAGCGGCGCGACGGCTGGCGCCGGAGCGACTGGCGTGGCCGGAACGCCTGGCAACGGGGGAGCCGGCGGCGCGCCTGCGACGGGCGTCGCGGGGCAGGGGACTGCCGGGACGGGCGTCGCGGGGCAGGGGGCCGCGGGCTCTGCGGGCGGCGGCGCGTCGGGCGCGGCGGGCGGCGCGGGCGCAGGAGCGGCCGGCGGCGCGACGGGCGCCGGGGGCGGGGCCGAATGCGAGACGGCGCAGGACTGCATGCTCGCGAGCGATTGCTGCGCGTGCCGGGCAGAACCGAAAGGCAGGCCGGTCGACAGCTGCCCCGCGATCTGCGCGGTCGATGTCTGCCGGGCGAACGAGATTCAGCAGCACGAGGTGGCTTGCGTGCATGGTCGCTGCGTGCTCGCGCGGAGATGCGACACGGCTCAGGGGGTCACGTGCCTGGCGGACCCGGCCGCTTGCCCTGCCGGCACAGTCCACAGCGTGCTCGATTCGTGCTGGGGGCCGTGCCTGTTGCCGACGGAATGCACCCACGTCAACGACTGCGGCGCCTGCAGCGAGGGATCGGTCTGCGTGCGGAACAATGATTTCAGCAGGGTAGGCACTGCCTGCGTGAGCCCGGCGCCCGACTGCCGCGCCGGCAACTACTGCGGGTGCCTTGCTGTGTGTCCGGTCGCCTGTGGAGAGACCGACGCGGGGGTCTTCTGTTTCTGCGGGGGGTGTTAGCGAGCCAACTCCCGGCGTTCCCCCAGGGTTGACGCTGAAATCGTCCGCGCTGCGCGTTGCGAGCGCCTCAGGAAGGGATCATTCCTCAGGTTCGGGGAATACAAAGCATGAATGATGTGCATGAGAGACACACGACGATCGATTGCCGGGATCTTTCTGGCCTTCTCGATTGCTGCGTGCGGTTCTGGGGGCAACGATTCCTCTGGCACCGGCGGTAGCGGCAAGGAGGGCGGGACGACCGGCAATCCGACCGGCGGAACGGCCGGAACCCCGCAGGGTGGAGCCAGCGGCAGTTCGAATGGCGGGACATCCGGCAATTCGACCGGTGGAACGACCGGCAATTCGACCGGCGGGACGTCCGGGAGCCCGCAGGGTGGAGCCAGCGGCAGCGCGGCCGGCGGGACAGCCGGGAATCCGACCGGCGGGACGACCGCAGGCCGGGGCGGGGCGGCCGGAGGCGGCGCAACGGGCGGCGGCGTGGGCGGCTCGGGAACCGGCGGCGCGTCGGCCGCCGGGGCCGGCGGCCGGGGCGGGAGCTCGGGCGGCGGGACGACGGGCGGCGCGGGCAGGGGCGGCGCGGCCGGTGGAACGTCCGGCGCAGGCCAGGCCGGCGCCACGGGGGTCGGCGGTGGCGGCGGTGGACCGGTGAGTGGTTGCGTGGGCGGGAAGGCATGGCCGACGGCCAACCCGAAGGCGGCAGGCCCGTTCCAGGTTGCGGCCGACAAGATGGTGGGGCCCCTGGCGGGCTACACGCCGGATCCGATCTACGGAGACCAGCAACAACGATTCAATATCTATCGTCCGAGGGACCTCGCGACCAGCGGGTACTGCCACCCCATCGTGGTTTGGGCGAACGGCCACACCGACAATCCCGAACCGAATCCCCCGCTCTGTGTCGTCGACTCCGGCGCCAACAAGTGGTGTGGGCAGTACTTGCCGATGATGAATCATCTCGCCTCGCACGGTTTCGTGGTGATTGCCTCGCTCAGCACCACCACCTCCAGAGGCGACCCGCTGCCCACGATCGCCGGCCTGGACTGGCTGCTCCAGCAGTCTGAAACGTCGAGCAGCCCCTACTATCACCGCCTCGACACGGCCAACATCGGCCAGCTCGGCCACTCGGAGGGCGGGATGTCGACCTGCATGGTCGCATCCGAACCTCGCTACAAGGCCCTGGCAGCGATCAGCGGCACCAGGGCGCTCACCGGTGTTCACACGCCGATGCTGTTCTTCTGCGGCGGAAAGGACACCGTGGTGCCTTGCGACGGTGTCAGGAACGTCTTCCTCACCGTCACGAACCAGCCCGCCTTCTTCATCAACGAGCTGAACTCGGACCACGGGAGCTGGGTGTACCAGGGAGCCGGGGGCGTCTCTCTTTCCATGGCCGCCGCGTGGTTCAGGGTTCACCTGATGGGCGACACCGCGAACCGAAAATATTTCTATGGCTCGGGCTGCACCTTCTGCACCGACAGCCGCGTGAAGGTCGAGCAGAACAGCCTGATCGCCCAGTAGGAACGATCCGGCGGGAATCATGGCCCGCTTTGGCGGATCCGTGCGACTGCCAGCGGTCATGCGACAGTTCCTACGACGGGACACATCCGGTCATTCGGAGAGGGCGCCACGGAAGCTTCTTCTTTCGTGCATCATCTTCGTCGTCGTCGGCCTTGCGAGCTGCGGCGACGCAGGCAGTGGCGGCAGCGGCGGATCCACGACTGGATCGGGTGGCGGTGGCGGCTCGGCATCGGGCGGCAGCGGTGGTGTCGGCAGCGGCGGTACTGCCAGTCCGGGCGGGGCGGGCTCGGGTGGTGCCACCGGAGTCGGCGTGGGCGGCGTTGGCGCAGGAGGTACTGGCGGAGGTGGCGCGGGCGGCGGGGCGGGCTCCGGGGGCACGGTCGGCTCCGGCGGCGGCAGCACGGGCGGCGGCATGGCCGGCGCCGGCGGGGCTGCTGGCATAGGCGGGATTGGCGGGGCGGGCGGGCTTGGTGGCGCGGGGGGGCGTGGTGGCGCGGGGGGCAGCACCCCGAGAGGCGGCACGACGGGCACGGGTGGGCTTGCCGGCACGGGCGGGGCGACGAGCGGGGGCGGCGGCACCGGCACCGCGACCATCGTTCCGGATCCCTCGTGGACCTGCTCCATGCCCGACGGCATTCCGCCGCCCAAGGCCGGTACACTGGCGTTCAGCGTCGCGCTCACGGTCAGCGCGACCCACGACCTCGGCAATACCCAGTTCGGCCATCGCCGCCAGCTCGACGTATCGGGTGGCTCCATCACGGGCGACAAATTGAAGGGGACGGTTCTGACCGGCGGGCTCGACTACGAGCTGACGTTGTCGACCGGCGCCATGGAGCTGGAAGAGGTCCTCATCTGGAAGACGAGCGACAACGTCACCATTTTCACGCGCATCTGCGGCGTCGCAGCCGCGGGAGATTCTGTCGTGCGCATCGTCCCCGACATCGAGGCCCCGACCTCGGGCTCGTACGCCTGGCTCAACACCACCAAGCTCGTCGGTACGCGCGTGGTCGACGCCGCGGGCGGCAAGATCACGCTCGATGTCTACGACGTATCCAATGTGACCGTCGGCGATCCGAAGGTGCAGCTCAAGGATCCGGCGAGCGTCCCCAACGTGTCGTGGAACTGCGTGACCGCGAGCGGGAGCAATGGCGCGACCGTGTTCACCGAGAACGTCACGCTCGGATCGACCGTCACCGTCAGCAATGCCAAGCGCGGCAGCCGCAACATCATCCCCATCACCGGGGGAACGACGACCGGCAAGGTGGCAGGCAACATATTGAACGGCGGGGCGGACTACCAGCTCGCGGCGTCGTCGGGCACCACGCTGGACGCCAGATACACGCTGGCGCCGAGCAACGGCGAGTTCATCATCGTGCGCAACTGCGGACCGATAAACAAGCTGATACCGGTCTTCGAGGCGCGCATGGACGGGTCCTTCGCGTTCCTGACCACGGGCAAGTTCCTGAGCTCCGCTCCGGGCGGCGGGGCGGGCGGGGTGAGCATCACCTTCTACGAGCGCAACTGACTCGCCGCCCGACGCGATGAAGTCACCTGCCTGAAGCCGCGGGTCCGAACCCGAGCAGCGGGACCTCGCGGCGTGGCTCGCTGCGATCGTTGCTGAGCACGATGAGAGTTCCACTCACGCCGCGGACGTCCCCGTCGGCGCTGGCGGGGAGGCCGGTGAACGTGACCTCGATGCGTCCGGGATGGGCGGGATCGACGCGGGCCGCGAAGGGACCGCTGGCGACACGCGGCGGACGGAGGGCGAAACCGGCCTGGGCGCTGCGGACTTCGACGACCTGAGGGCGGGCGCGTCCGTCGACGAGATCGAAGCTGACGTTGTCGGGAAAGACGGTCAGGGTTCCCTTCACGCGGCAGGCCCACGAGAGGCCGACCTCCCGGGGGGCATCGAGCGCGGTGGCGAATACCAGGTGTCCGACGTGCGTGCCGGCGGCACGCGCGCGGCAGCGCAGACGGACGCCTTGCGGCGCGCCCGCGGCGCCGTCCAGCTTTTCGACGGAGATGTCGCGCGGGAGGGGGCCCACAACGGCGAGGCGCGCGGTGGTGCTGCGTCGGCCGACGAGCCGCGCCTCGGCGGCGCGCGCCTTGCCGAAGGCCGTCGTGATGTCGATGGAGGCGACGTCGAACGCGAGCGACGGGATGACCTTCCCGCGCACTTCGATCGGGAAGGCCGCCGCGTCCGGATCGTTCGTGCGCGCGACGACGCGCTCGCGCAACGCGCCCTCGAGATCGGCGCGGCAGGTCACCACCAACGATGTGGAAGCGCCGGCCGGCAGGCGAGGCGGCAGCGGTCCGGCCGCGCAGAAGCGGCTGCGCTCGACGACGCCGATCTCGAGCGGGGCCGTACCTTCGTTGCGCAGCGTGATGCTGGCCCGGGCGTTTTCGTCGAACCCGATGGCGCCGATATCGACGATTGGAGAAGAGACCACGAGGCGGGGCCGCGGTTCCCCGGCGGACCTGTCCCCCACCATCGGCGGCGGCGGTCTCGTCGCGTCGCCCACACGCGATCGACATGCCATGGCGGCGACTGACGCCGCCATCACCCCTGCCGCGAGCATCGTGACCCGCGGGCGCGAGC
>Ga0111539_10002356_pt1 | contig 25111 bp, 27 predicted proteins | sample RhiMethybrSRZTD1_FD_79667 | JGI IMG/M metagenome (GOLD analysis project Ga0111539, IMG submission 79667) | Populus rhizosphere microbial communities from Tennessee, USA - Rhizosphere MetaG P. TD hybrid SRZTD1 (version 2) (version 2) | ecosystem: Host-associated > Plants > Roots > Rhizosphere >...
GACTTCGATCGCGGTGTCGGGCGGCAGGTGAGTGCGCAGGTCGTCGATCACGCGCTGCACGTCGATGGGAACGGCGCCGGATCTTTCGCGCATCGCGCCAGGAGTCAAAGGACTCTGCAAGCACGCCAACGCGTCGAGCAGCCGCGAAGTCGATACGGGCTTCTGCAGCACGAGACGCACCGCAGGATGGCCCGCGACCTCCTCGGTATGGCCGCTGATCGCGACGACGGGCCAGGGGCAGTCGGCCAGGAACTGCGCCGCGGTTCCGTCCGGCAGCCGCCAGTCGGTGACGACGACGTCGAAGCTCGAGCCCGCGATCGCGCGGCCGGCATCCGCGCAGTTGCCGGCCGTGCGCACTTCGTGTCCCTTGCGCCGCAGCAGCGCGGCCAGACCCTCGCGGATGCCCGGCTCGTCGTCGACCAGCAGGCACTTCATGCGCGAGCTGGCCGCGCGACGGCGAGCGGCAGCGTGACCGTGAAGCGCGTGCCGCGGGCCAGCGGCACACAGCGGATGCGACCCGAGAGCACCTTGACCGTCGTCGCGACCGCGTAGAGGCCGAGACCCGTGCGCCCGTTCGTCGACCATCCGGCATCGAAGATCTTCTCGGCGCACGCGCGCGTGATCCCCGAGCCGTCGTCTTCGACGTGGATGTCGACCTCGGCGCCGTCGGTCTGGGCCGCGATGCGGATCGTCTGCGCGCCGGCCTGGCGCGCATTCTCGCAGAGGTTGTCGAGCGCGCGCTCGAGCAACGCGCGGTTGGCCAGCACCGACGGCTCGCCGGCGCAGCAGACGACCGCGGCACCGTGACGCGCCGCGACGGCATTGAGCAGCTCTGCGATGCCGATCGTACCCTGCTGCGGGTGGCCCGTTCGCGCAATCGCGAGCCAGCCATCGATGATGCGGGTCATGCGCTCGAGATCGCCGAGGGCGCCGTCGAGCACCGGCACGCGCGGATCGTCGGCATCGACCATCTCGCGTGCGAGCATCACGCGGGTCACTGCGGCCGCGAGCGGATTGCGCAGCTCGTGGCCGAGCAACCCGGGAAGGTGCCCGACCTCGATCGGGCTCACACGACCACCTTCGAACGCAGCGGCCGCTTGCCGAGCTCGTAGACGCGGATCTTGTTGTAGAGCGTCGTGCGGTTGATCCCGAGGATCGCCGCAGCCCGGCTGATGTTCCACTGCGTGTCGTCGAGCACCTTGGCGACCAGCTGGCTCTCGAGCGCGCGGATCGAGCGGTCGGCGCCCGCGAGCACGACGGCGGTGCGATCGATCTGGTCGCTGCCGTCCGGCAACCCGCCCGTGAAGGTCGGCAGGTGCGGTTCGTCGATCATGCCGGTCGAACAGACGATGCAGGCGTGCTCGATCGCGTTCTTGAGCTCGCGCACGTTGCCGGGCCACGCGTATTCACACAGCGTCTCCATCGCCTCTTCGGTGAAGCCCGACAGGGCCTTGCCCATCTGCCGGCCGATCTGGTCGAGGAAGAAGTGCGACAGCAGCGGGATGTCGGCGGCGCGCTCGCGCAGCGGCGGCACGTGCACCGTCATCACGTTGAGGCGATAGAACAGGTCTTCGCGGAAGGCGCCGGACGGCACCATCTGACGCAGGTCGCGGTTCGTGCTCGCGACGATGCGGACGTCCGCCGGCACGTCCTGCACGCCGCCGACCCTGCGGAACGTTCGTTCCTGCAACACCCGCAGCAGCTTTGCCTGCAGCGCCGTCTTCATCTCCGCGATCTCGTCGAGGAACAGCGTGCCGCCCGAAGCAACGGCGAACAGCCCGTCCTTGCCGTCCTTCGCGGCGCCCGTGAAGGCGCCCGGCTCGTAGCCGAACAGCTCGGCCTCGAGCAGCGCTTCGGTCAGCGCGGCGCAGTTGATCGCGACGAACGGACCATGGCGCCGGCCGCTGCGCTCGTGGATGCAACGCGCGACGAGTTCCTTGCCCGTGCCACTCTGTCCGGTCACGAGCACCGTGGTGTCGGGTGCGTGGCAGACCTGGTCGATCCGGGTCTGCACGTCGCGGATCGCCGGCGAGAGGCCGACGAGCTCGGTCGAGGTCAGCTCGCGAACGCGATCCTGGAGCCAGGTCAGCTCGTTCCTGAGCTGCCTCGTCTCGAGCACGCGCTTCGTGACCGCGAGGATGCGATCGGACGAGAACGGCTTCTCGACCACGTCGCTGACTCCCTTGCGCATCGCCTCGACCGTGTTCGCCACCGTGCCATAACCCGTGAGGATGACCACGTCGGGCGGCGGCGTGCCGAGCCGCAGCGTGCCGAGCGTCGACAGACCGTCTTCTCCGGGCAGATTGAGGTCCAGGAAGATGATGTCGAAGCTGCGCTCCTCGACGCGACGCACGCCGTCCTCGGCAGTACCGGCCGTCTCGACGTGCAGACCTTCGCGCTGCAGCAACTGTCGCAGGCCTTCGCGCACACCCTCTTCGTCGTCGACGATCAGGACGCGGGGGAGTCCGGGGAATCGGAGGTTCTTCATGTGCCGACCTCGTGTCAGTTTTCGCGCCAGCCGGATTGCTCCGGCGGGCAGGGAACGGTGGATCACCTTGCCATGGGTCTTTCGGCGCGTACGGCCGTCGACCTTTTGGGCAGTTCGCGAGAAATGACGAGAAACCGGTCTGTGCCCGACGGCGCCCCGCGCCACCTGCCGCACCGGCCGCTCAAGGCACCGCGTCCTTCTCCGGATCATCACTGCACTGCCTTCGCTCATGGGTCTTCGAGTCCACGCCAGCTCCGTCTCCTTCCCCGCGCAGCAGAACCTGCTGCCTGCCAAGCAGCAACTCGGCCGGAGCTGCCGCCGTCTGTCGGCGGGCCTGCGTATCTCTCCTGGCGCAGACGCGGGCGTGAGCTCGGCGCTGCGCGCGCAGATCCGCTCGCTCGAGAACGTGCGGCACGACGACCACGATGGCGCCTGCCTGGTCCAGACGGCAGAAGACGCCGTCGCCGAGATCCGCTCGTATCTGTCCTCGCCGCGCGGACCGGCTGCCGGGCCGAGCAGCGCCGGCCACCCCGCCGATTCGAGCCGCGTCCTCGACATCGATGCGGCGGTCCACACGCTGCTGATCACCGACGAGAACCTCAGCACCGCCGAGTCCCGCATCCGGGACGTCGCTTTCGCCTGCGAGACGGCCCGGCGGACCCGCGACTCGATCCTGCAACAGGCCGGCATCGCGTTGTTGTCGCAGGCCAATGCCCTGCCGCGTTCGGCGCACCGCCTGCTCGGCTGAGCGGCGCGACGGAAGCTACCACGAGGAACACGAACTTGGCCTACCCACGAGCCACCGTCACCCGCCAGCGCAACGCCGTGCTCACGGCGTCACCCGAGAAGCTGATCAAGCTGCTCTACGACGGTGCGGTCGAGCACCTCGAGACGAGCCGCGCCGGCCTCGCCGACGGCAAGACCGCGCGTTCGGCGGGAGTCGGGCGATCGTTGAGCCGCGCGATGGGCATCATCGGCGAGTTGCGCGCGAGCCTCGACCACGCCGCTGGCGGCGAGGTCTCTCGCGACCTCGATCGCCTCTACGAGTTCACGCTCGATCAGCTGAGCCAGGCCAACCTGACCCGCACACCGGCCGGCGTGAACAACGCGCTGCAGGTCACCACCACGCTCAAGGAAGGCTGGGACGCGATCATCCGCGGCTGATCGCATGGCCGGCCTCCTGCGGGCCGCTGTATCAGCGCACGCTGCCGAGGTTGAACGTCGCGTCGGCCTGGTTCGGGTCGAGCTCGAGCGCCTTCAGGAAGCAGACCTTGGCATCCGCGATGCGGTGCATCTTCCACAGACAGACGCCGCGGTTGTTCCACGTCTGCGCGTCTTCGGGCTCGATCTCGCTCGACCGGCGGAAGCAGTCTTCGGCCTCCGTGTATTGGCTCTGGCCGAACAGGACCATGCCGAGGTTGAACCACGCTTCGCAGCTGTTGCCATCGGCGACCAACGCCGCGTTGAACGCGTCGATCGCGCCGGAGTCGTTGCCCGTCACGTAGCGCACGAAGCCGAGCTGCATCTGCAGCTCCTCTTCGGCGGGGCTGAAGGTCACGGCCGCCTCGAGGTGCGGCAGGGCCCGTTCGTATTGGCCCTCGGCCAGATACGCCTCGGCGACGGTGCGGTGGATCTCGGCCACCCTGCTGTCGAGCTCAGCCAAGGCCTCGCGGACGGCGACCTGCTGCTCTGAGGCGGCAGGCTCGATCACGAGCGGGGGAACCTGGTGCTGACGAAGGTCGCGGATGCGCGTCGGAATGCTCGGGAAACCCGGCCGCTGAGGGACGGCCGACGGCATCGTTGGCCCCTGGTTCTTCGTCATCGTTTCCTTTGCCTGCGTGGACCACGCCGTCCAACACGTCCACACCATCGACCGAATTGGACGCGCAACTTCAATCGACGATGATATGGGCCTTCCACTCCATGCCCGAGGACGCCCGGATCGAGACCCTGTTGCACGAACGCACGCGCTTTGGCCGCCTCGTGCACGTGGTGTCGTGTGCTTCGACACAAGAGCTCGCCGCTGCCGACCCCGAGGCCGGTGATGCCGTCTACTGGGCCGACCATCAGACCCGCGGTCGCGGCAGGCAGAGACGGGAGTGGCACGACGAACCCGGGGCGGACCTCGCGCTCACGTTCCGCGTGACGGTGCCGCTGCCGCAGCCGCTGGCCCTGCCTGCAGCCGTGCCCGTGGCCGTGTTGCAGGCATGCCAGCCATTCGCGGGGCGACGGCTCACGATCAAGTGGCCAAACGACGTGTTCCTCGACGGGCGCAAGTTGTCCGGCGTGTTGATCGACGCGGGCGTCGGGAATCCCGACACCTACCTGATCGGCATCGGCGTGAACTGCAACCGCGTGCGCTTTCCACCGGACCTCGAGACGATCGCGTGTTCGCTCGCGGTGGCGACGGGACACGAAGTCGATCGCGGCACCCTGCTCGTCGCGATCGCGACCCAGCTCGAGACGCTGTTGCGCGACCTCACGCTGCGCCGGCACGGTGGCCTCGAAGCGGTGTTCCGCGACCGGCTCGGGCTCATGGGGCGGCGCGTGCGCGTCGACTCCGCCGAGGTTCACGAAGGCGTGCTGACCGGCATCGACTTCGAGCAACTCGTGCTGGATGGCCGCCGCGCCGTGCCGCTGGCGATCGTGCGCAACATCCGCTGATCGGCGGCGGTGATCAGGCGCCAACGGCCGCCAACAGCCGCGACTCGAGTGGCAGCAGCTTGGTCGGCGGCGGCCCGTTCGCGAGTCGCGCCAGGAACTGCCGGTCCTCGTCGTGCACGCTGAGCAGCGGATACCCCTTCGTCTGCAGCCACGAGTTCATGCCGAGCCAGGCGATGATCGCGTTGAAGTCCGAGAACGGAGCGATGCGCAGGAACCGCCACAACAACCGGAACCCCTGCCGCACCGGATGCAGCGCGTGGAACGCGGGGGCGACATCGCGGTAGCAGTTCGAGAGGTCGAACCGGTCGATCAGGAAGCGCAGCTGGTCCGGTGATGGATGCGCCACATGGAGCAGCGCGTCCCACGGTGGCCCGCGGCGGAGATCGATGTTGCGGAAGCGTGGCAGGTCCCGCGTCATCGTCTTGAAGAGATCGACGAGGAACCAGCCGTCCGGGGGCACACCCGCTCCAGCGCGCGCCCGCGTGAGCCGCAGGCACTCACGCAAACCGAGCAGCAGGCGATGTTCCTGCGTGGTCGGGGAAAGACGCGCCGGGCGCCCTTCGACCACGTCCCTCGCGTCCTCGCCGTCGACCACGAACCCGCGCAGCCGCAGCAGTCCCGCCATGAAGACCGCGTCGCCCTCGGACGGTCGCCGCACCTCGTCGAGGAGGTTTTGCGAGGTGGCGAGTGGTTCGTTGTGGTCGGACGCATTGGCAAAGCGAGTAGCCAAGGCGAGATCGACCCGCTCGAGCAACGATGTCGCGTGCGTTTCCTCGTGCCTCATCAGATCGCCTTTTTCGGCATGATGGAGCCACGCATGGAAGTCAGCTCACCGCGAACCGACCCGACGACGGTCCCCCCCATGCCACGGAAGCGGCGGCGATGGTGGCGCGCCGCTTTTGTCGTGCTGGTCGCGTTGCTCGGCCTCGTGCTGGCAGCGCCACACGCGATCGCCATCGATGCGGTGCGCGCGCGCATCGAAGCGGAGCTGCGTCGGGAGCTCGGCGTGCCGTGCCGCATCGGACAGCTCGGCTTCTCCTGGTTCACGGGTCTCGCCGTGGTGGGCCTCGAGATCGGCAACCCGCCGGGGTTCGCGACCGAGCGGCCGTGCCTGCGCTGCAAACGCGCCGCTGTGGACCTGTCGCTGCTGCCGGCGCTGCAAGGGCGATTCGGGTTCGACGCCGTCGTCGACGGCCTCGAGATCTACGTCGAGCAGGACGCCGGCGGCGCGACGAACTTCGAGCGTCTGCTCGGCCGCCGACTCGCGTCGGCCCACGGTCCCGAGCGGTCCCGCGCGATGCAGCGGCGCGACCTCGGCGCGTTGCGCGTCCACCTGCAGGCGCGCGGGTCGGTGTTGCAGATCCGACGCGAGGACGAACTGCTCGAGTCGCTTGCCGACATCGTCTGCAGCGTGAAGAAGGGTTTCGACTCGCAGCGTGTGGCGGTGGATCTCGACACGAAGCTGATGCCGATCGACTCGACCCAGCTCGGCAGGTTGGGTCTGAAGGTCGCCGTCGAAGCCGACACCGGGGCCGTCGACGCGACGCTGAGCACCGCTGGCCTCGACCTGCGCCGCTACGAACCGTTGCTGGCAGCGCTGTTCCCGGGCCAGGTCAGCGAGCTCGCCGGCGTCGCGAACGGCGCCATCGCGGTGCGACAGCCGCGCCCGGAACAGATCACGATCGAGGGCGACCTGTCGGTGCTCAACCCGCGCCTGTCCGGCAACCTCGTGGCCGGCATGAACGTGCACAGCGATCGCTGGACGCTGACGCCGGTCCTGCGGCTCCGCCGCGCGGGCGACACATTGCACGTAGTCGACGCCGATCGGTTCGCGATCGACCTCGGCTGGTTGCGCCTGCGCGGTCTCGCGGCGTCGGCGACGACGCCCGTGCGTGGAGGCGCCGACGTGCTCGCGCTCGCCTGCGAAATCGACGTCGATGCGCTTTCCGCACTCGGAGGGCCGGGCTGGCTCGAAGCCACGGGCGGCAAGGTGCACGGCGAGATCGGCATTCCGCGGGTCTGGGACGCGGCGACACTCGACGGGCTGCTCGAGCGGTGCGCTGCGACGATGCATGCCACGGCCGACACGATCGCCGTCGCGGGCCTGGAGCTTCACCAGCTCGAGGCTTCGGGCAGCCTGCGCGATCGACAGTTCCGCTTCGACGTCGGCGAGGGTTTGCTCGATCGCGGCGCCGTCAGGCTGGGTCTGCAGGTCGATCTGCGGGCCGAACGGCTGCCGAGCGCGATCACGCTGCGCTGGAGCGGCGGCCAGCTGCAACCTGCCGGCGTCGAAGTGATGCGCTATCTGGTGCCGATGTTCGCCGGCCTCGACGCTGCCGCGGCCGATGTCTCGGGCCAGTGTGATCTCGAGCTCGCGTTGCAAGGACCGGCCCGCGCCGCTCCGGGCCAGAACTGGCTGCAGTGGCTCGACGACTGGGCCGGCAGTGGCAAGCTCGGCCTGCGCAACGCGACCGTGACGCCGGCTCCTGCCATGGCCGGTCTGCTCATGCCGTTCGGCGAGCTCGCAGGCGACAGCGGGCACGGCACCGCGGGCACGCTCGCGATCGACAGCTTCGAGGCCCCGTTCCGCCTCGAACGCGGCGCGATCGCGATGCGGGCCGCGAAGTGGCTCCGCAAGGGCAAGCAGATCGGCGTCTCGGGAGCGACGCGGCTCGACGGCCGGCTCGACCTCGGCTTCGACCTCGGTGCGCTGCTGCGCGGCCACCGCGACGGCGAGCGCGTGCTGCAGGCAGCCGGGGGCACGCTGCCCGCGGCACGTCTCACGGGAACCGTGGAATCACCAACACTGTCGCTGCCCGGCATCGGCGATCTGCTGCAGAAGGTGCTGCAGCAGGACCTCGAAGTACAAGCCAGCGACGGGCTGCGACGCTTGCTCGACAGTCTGCGCAAGCGCAAGACGTGAGCAGTGCCGGCCAGGAACGTCGCCGCTACTGCTCGCGGTATCGGTGCGCCACCGGCATGCGCCGCCCGGCCCAGCAGCGATCGCTGACCTTGAGCGTCGGCGGATACTGGCGGCGCTTCCATTCCGCGGCATGCACCTTGGCCGCCAATTCGGCGACGCGCGTGCGCGCCATGCCCGTGCGCGCCGCCGTCTCCTCGACCGTCAGGTTGTCTTCGATGAAGCAACGCAGCACGGCGTCGAGCTCCGGATACGGGGGCAGGCTGTCGGTGTCGAGCTGCCCGGGCCGCAGCTCGGCCGACGGCGCCTTCTCGATCGAGCGCCGCGGAATGCGTTCGGCGGCCCGGTTCACCCATCGGCTCAGCGCCCAGACCTCCGTCTTCCAGAGGTCCGCGATCGGCGCGAGCGCCCCGTTCGTGTCGCCGTAGATCGTGCAGTAACCGACCGCGCACTCGCTCTTGTTGCCGGTGGCCAGCACGAGGTGGCCGTGCTTGTTCGCGAACGCCATCAACAAGGCACCGCGGATGCGCGCCTGCAGATTCTCCTCGGCGATGCCCACCGCGGTGCCTGCGAACACGGGCTTCACCACGTCGGCGAACGCGACCTGCAGCGATTCGATCGGCAACACCTGGAAGCCGATGCCGAGGTTGTGAGCGAGCTGGCGCGCGTCGGCGAGGCTGTGTGCGCTGCTGTGGCTCGAGGGCATCGCGATCCCCATCACGTTCGATGGCCCGAGCGCATCGGCGGCCAGCGTCGCGACGAGCGCCGAGTCGATGCCGCCCGACAAGCCGACGACGACGCGCTGGAACCCGAATTTGCGCAGGTAGGCCGCGATGCCCTGCACGATCGCGGCGTGCTGCATCGACTCGAGCGGCTGGTGCACCGGCGTCTCGGTCCACGCAGCCTCGGTGTCCACGAGCACGAGCGCTTCGCGGAACGCGACGGGCTGGCAGGCAACGCCGGTCGGCTTCACGGCCAGAGAACCACCGTCGAACTGCAGCTCGACGTCGCCGCCGACCATGTTGACGTAGAGCATCGGCACGCCGTGTCGCGCCGCTGCCGCCGCCACCATGCGATGGCGGAACACTTCCTTTCCGGCCGCCCACGGGCTCGCGCTGAGGTTCACGACGATCTCGGCGCCGCCGCGCACGACGCGCTCCACGGGGTCCGTCGCGTAGCTGCGGCGGTCGAAGAAGTGCTCGTCGTTCCAGCCGTCCTCGCAGACCACGATCCCGACCCGCCGGCCGCGCAGCGTCACGATGTTGGTCTCCGGCGTGCGCCACGGTTCGAAATAACGCGACTCGTCGAAGACGTCGTAGGTCGGCAGCAGGCACTTCCTGGCGACGATCCGATGTTCACCGCCCTGCAGCAGCGCGACCGAGTTGTGCAGCGGACGGCCGCCCTGCACGGCTGCGGTCGCGTTCTCGGTGACGCACCCGACGAGGACGTCGAGGCTGCGCGGCACGCGCCGGCTCAGCTGTGCCAACGCTTCGTCGTGCGCCTGCCGGAAACCGCTGCTCAGCAGCAGGTCTTCGGGTGGGTAACCGCAGACGGCGAGCTCGGGGAAGATCGCGACCTCGGCGCCGCCGGACGCCGCCTGCTCCGCGTACTCGACGATCTTCGCGCTGTTGCCGGCGAAGTCGCCGACGGTCGTGTCGATCTGGCCGAGCGCGACCCGCATCGCGTCAACGCACCTCGTGAGGCAGCATGAACTCGATCATCTCCGGGATGCCATCGATCTCCTCGACCGACGTGGCGCCAAGACTGCGCAGCCGATCCACGACGGCCGAGACGCTGCTCTCGGGTGTGCTGGCGCCCGAAGTGATCCCGACGTTGGCCACGCCTTCGAACCACTCGCGCTGCACCTCGGAAGCGCCGAGCACCATGCGCGCCGGCACACCGGACTCGGCGGCGATCTCGCGCAGCCGGTTGCTGTTGCTGCTCATGCGGTCGCCGATGACGACCCACAGGTCGACCTTGCCACGCAGGTTCTTGACCGCCATCTGGCGATTCGTCGTCGCGTAGCAGATGTCTTCCTTGCGCGGCGTGTTGAGCCCCGGGAACCGGCGCCTCAGCACGTGCAGGACCCGCATGGCCTCGTCGACGCTGAGCGTCGTCTGCGTCAGCACGGCGATTCGCTTCGGATCGGGCACCTGCACGCGTTCCGCTTCCTCGGGCGTCGCGACGACGATGGTCTGCTGGGGAGCCTCTCCGACCACGCCTTCGACTTCGACGTGATCGGCGTGCCCGATGAGCAGGATCGTCATGCCCTTGTCGGCGAAGCGGCGCGCTTCGACGTGCACCTTGGTGACGAGCGGACAGGTCGCATCGATCGCATGCAGCTGCAGGCTGCCGGCCTGCGCGAAGACCGAAGGCGCCACGCCATGGGCACTGAAGATCACGTGGCTGCCCGGCGGAACCTCGGCGAGGTCGTCGACGAAGATCGCGCCCTTCTGTTCGAGGTCCCTCACGACGATCTTGTTGTGCACGATCTCGTGGCGGACGTAGACGGGGCGGCCGAACTTGGCGATCGCGCGTTCGACCGTCTCGATCGCGCGTTCGACGCCGGCACAGAACCCGCGCGGGCGGCAGAGGAAGACCTTCATCAGGAACCCTGAGTCTCGGCTCTGGCCATCGCGCGAGCAAGGGATCGCCCGGTCGCATCGCGAGAACCGCGGCACTTGGCCCGCCGGGCACCGCACGGGCCCGCGACGTGGTCCTGCCATGGGACACGCGGGTCAAGACCGCGGTCCACCGAGCCGATGAATGGCTGCCGCAGTGTCCGAAAGTCCGACAGAAAAGGAGAGATCCGTGGAAGTTGAAACTCATGCCACTCCGCCCGTGGAGTCACCGGAACAGCGTTATGCGAGCATCCATCGGGCGATCGAGCGCGGCCTCGAGTCCGACGAGCTCTGGAAGGACCTCGCACTGGTGAGCGCCGAGCTCGGCCACAACGAAGAGGCTCTTCGTTGTCTCGGGAAGATCGTGAACCCGCACGTCCTCAAGACGGTCGAACATCGTCTGCGGCGCCAGGGCCTCGTGAACCCCAAGAAGGGCCAGGGCAACGCTGCGGCCGCACGGATGGCCAAGAAGGAGAAGGCCAGTTCTGCCGACACCGCGCACCCGGGTTACACGCTCGGCGATCACGTCACCGACGCGATGCAGTATCTGTTCCACCAGCACATGCCGCTGCTCGTGCTCGTGACGACGCTGGCGTTCCCGATCATCCTGGTGGCCGGAGGAATCCTCACGGGCGGCGGATGGATGCTCGCCGCGATCACCGTGGTGCCGGGTCTCTGCGTGCTCGCGGTCGTGGGAGCCATGGGGCGACAGATCATGATCGCCAGCAGCGAAGGCAACGGCGACGTGCCGCCGGTGCCCTCGTTCCAGCAGATCGTCAACGACGCGCGCCGCTTCGCCCTGGACGGACTGGTAGTCATCCTGCCGCTGCTCGGGCCGGGCGTGATCACCCTCGCTCTCGGAGCTCCGATCGCGACGTCGCTGCCGCCTCTGCTGATCGGCGCGTTCTTCGTGCCACTCGCATGGGCGTTCCGGCAGCTGCATGCCGACTTCACCGCCCTGTCGCCTGTCAGGCTGCTGCGTGGCGTCACACGAGGCGGGAAGTCCTACTGCGGGCTCGCCGGCGTCATCTGCGGGCTGTTCGTACCCGGCGCGCTCGTGATCTGGTTCACGATGGGAGTCGCCGTGTGGGTGCAGATCGCTGCGGCCGGTCCGCTCTGCGTGGCACCGCTGTTCATGGCTTCGCGTCTGATCGGCACCTGGCTGGACAGCAACCGTGAAGTGCTCGGCAACGTGCTGACGGTTGCCGGCGCCGAGCCGGCCGAACCGACGGAGTCGACGGACCAGACGCAGACTGCCCAGCCGGCCCAGACGACCACCCCCGCGGTGCGTGCGCCCAAGACGGCCCTGCCGGCGCGGCGTTTCGACAATACCCGGCAACGGCCGGCGCCGGTGCCCGGGACGCGCAAGGCGAAGCCTGCTGCCACGCCGGGCCAACAGCCTGCGAGGACGCAGCCGCCTGCCAAGGCGCAACAACCGGCCAAGACGCAGCAATCGGCGAAGGCCATCGAAGGTCGTGAGCCGCAGCGCCCCATCAGCGCGGATACGCCCGATCTGAGCAACATCCCGGGAGCCCGCGTGCTGTCCGGCACCGAACGCGAACGCAGCGGCGCCGCCGCGCCTGTCGCGCAAAGCGCTTCCGCGCCTCCGATGGAGCGGCAGCCCTTCGCGAAGACGCAGACCCGGCCGGCGCAACCCGCCAAGGCGATCGAGGGCCGTGAGCCACAGCGCCCGATTACTGCGGATCAGCCCGACGTGAGCAACATCCCAGGAGCCCGCGTGCTGTCCGGCACCGAGCGCGAACGCAGCGGCGCCGCGGCGCCTGTTGCCCCCGGCACGCCGAAGAAGTGAGAGGGCGCCAGCCCTCGCGCTTTCTCGGCTGCCGCGGCAGGATAGCCACATGGACCTAGCGAAGTTCCTACGCGACGTGCCCGACTTCCCGAAGCCGGGCATCGTGTTCAAGGACATCACGCCGCTGTTGGCCTCACCAAAAGCGATGACGGTCGCGATCAGCCGCCTCGCGGCGTTCGACTTCGGCCGCGTGGACAAGGTCGGTGCCGTCGAGTCCCGGGGCTTCTTGTTCGGGGTCCCGCTGGCCATGCGGCTCGGGGTCGGCTTCTTCCCGTTGCGCAAGCCCGGCAAGCTGCCGTGGAAGACGAACCGCGTCGAATACGTGCTCGAGTACGGCACCGACGCGATCGAGATGCATCAAGATGCGATTCAACCCGGGGAACGCGTGCTGCTCGTCGACGACCTGCTGGCAACCGGCGGCACCATGGGAGCAGCGTGCAAGCTGATCGAAGGTTGTGGTGGCAAGGTCGCAGCGTGCGCCGTCGTGGTCGAACTCTGCTTCCTGAAGGGCCGCGAACGTCTCTCCCCCCACCGCGTCGAGGCGCTGGTACCGGTGTCGTAGCTCGCTCCCAAGCCGCGGTTTTTCTGCCTTCACAAGCGTGTGTGCGGTGGCGACTTGTGAGTTTCTCTCAAGAAACAACTCAACCGCCGCAGGGCTCGCGCCGATCATGGGCCACTGTCGTTCTTTTGGTTACTGAGCTCTCAGTGGTCTGAGAACTCAGCAGTGCTTCTCGAAAAGGCAAACCCGACGAAAGTCGGAGACGCAAAGCCATAGGGCCTTCCGCCGGTTCCCGCCGGCCATGGCAGCCTGGTTCCCGAAATGAAGCGAGGGTTAGTCATCGCTCCGGCCGCGCGCGAAACGGCCGATCGGTTCCCCGATCGGTGCGACGCTGCGCTCAGAACGGCCGCAGCCTTGCAGCTCGCGATCGACTCCAGCCACCCGACGTCGAGTCGTGGTGCCAGGGGGAAGGGAATCCAGGAATGGTCGCTGCCGATTCCTTCTCTCCCTTCCACAGCAACTGCTCCGCTGGAGTCTTGATCATGGCAAAGTCCGCTGCGCTCCCCACGTCTTCCCGCCCCGCGACCCCCACCCCGCGTCTCAAGGCTCTGGCGCGCGAGACCCGGAATCCGCGCAGCACGCCCGCAGCGCAGCCGAGCCCGAACGCCGCCGTGTCCGAAGTGGATCTCGAGGTGATCTGGAAGACCTACAAGCGGACGCGCGACGAGAACCTGCGCAACACGCTGATCGAGTACCACATGCCGCTCGTGCGAGCCATCGCGGAGCGCGTGCTGCAGACGCTGCCGAAGTCGATCGAGCTCGACGACCTGAGCTCGGCCGGCACGTTCGGCCTGATGGACGCGATCAACGGCTTCGATCTGTCGCGCGGGATCAAGTTCAAGACCTACTGCACGACACGCATCCGCGGTTCGATCCTCGACGAGCTGCGCTCGCAGGACTGGGTGCCGCGCCTCGTGCGTCTCAAGGCGCACCGGCTCGACCGGGCCATCCGTCAGCTCGAAGGCGAGCTCGGCCGCGCGCCGAATCAGGCCGAGATCGCCGCGACGCTCGGCATCACGCTCGAAGAGCTCCAATCGCACGAAGCCGAGGCCAACGCGAAGACGATCTTCTCGCTCTCCGAGAAGTGGGACGACGGTGACGAGGAGAAGGAGATGGAGAAGGTCGAGATCCTCGCCGACCGCAAGTCGGTGGATCCCGTCGACACGATCCAGCAGCACGACGCGCTCGAGACGATCACGGGCAGCCTGACCAAGAAGGAGCGCCTGATCATCCTCATGTACTACTACGAGGGGCTGACGATGCGCGAGATCGGCGAGATCATGGAGCTGACCGAGTCGCGCGTCTGCCAGATCCACAGCAACGTCATGGCGCGGCTGAAAGCGCAGATGGATCGGCCCCAGAACGTGGTTGGCTGAGCCACCTCGCGTGACTCCACGAGGGCCTCGGCGCGAAAGCGCCATGGCAACGGAGGCACGCACGCGCCGTCGTCGAACCCGATCGGCCGCAAAACCACTGAATCCCGCCGCGCTCCGCGGCCGATAGCCCGATCCTGCGCGCTCTTGGCCATGCACATCCTGACCGTCGATGAATCGGCAAGCCTCCGGAAGCCCATCATGCGGCGCATCGGGCACACCGGCGTTGCGGGCGCCCGATCGACCGAGGTGCGCGACGCCATCGAGCTCGAGGTCGAGGAACCCGGAGCGGCGCTCGAGTCGCGCACCTTCGACCTGATCCTCGTCGAGGTCGTCGAGGGCAACCTCGACAGGACATTCACCCCCGAAACCATCCAGAGCACCATCGGACCCTTCCTGAAGTGACAGGCGGGTCGGAACGACGCCGCGCAAGCAATGTCGGCCACTACTTTCAAGCAGGGAACTGGCGAGGAGCTGAAGCAGCTCTTTGCGATGCTCGCCCAATCGATCCGCGGATCCTTGGGACCGCTGGTCGGACGCGAGATCGTCGTCGAATCGCTCGAGCCCGAGATGATCGAGGTGGCGACGCTCGTCGCCGGGATCGAGAAGCCCAGCGCCCTCGCGCGCGGCATGATGGAGAAGGGCTTCGCCGGAAGCGTGCTCTACGTGCTGTTCGATCTGCCGGATGCCGTCGCGATGGCCGGGCACCTCATGCTGTGGGCCGACGAGGTCATCGCGGAGCGCCGCACGAGATCCGCGTTCGAGACGGAAGACGCGCAGGCGTTCGGCGAGCTCGGCAACGTGCTGTTCGCGGGTTTCGGCAACGTGCTGCGCGCCCAGATTGCCAACATCGACGTGCGCATGCAGGATCACGGCGTCGTGCAGCCCGGTCTCGACAAGGGCCTGTTCGGCACCGAGCCGCTCGTCGCGTTCAGCTTCAAGCTGACGATCGGCGATCATCCCGAGTCGATCGGCAGGATCGTGGTCGATCGCCTCACGGCCGAGGCGTGGAACAAGGCTCCGCTCGAGCCGAACGACACGGCAGCGGAGACGCGCGGCGGCCCGAGCAGCGGCGCGAGTGCCGTCGTCAAGGACGACGAGGGGTTCGAGGGCATCCCGGCGGCGCCGGTTCGCGGCACGATCGCGGCATTCGTGCTCCAGCCCGAAGTGTTCCCGACGCTGCGGCGCAGTTGCCGCCGCGTCGGCTTCGACCTGCGGCGACACGGCCGTGGTGAGATCCCGAACCCAGCCGCGCACAAGAACGAGGTCGTGCTGCTCGACGTGCCTCCCGGCGAGGATCGGCGATTCGATTGGTGCCGCCGCATCAAGGAGATGTCCAGCTCCACGCGAGTCGTGCTGCTGATTCACCAGCCTTCGCGCCAGCGCGTCGTGATGGCGTTCATGGCCCAGGCGGACGTGATCCTCGGGTTCCCGTGCGAAGAGGAGGATCTCTCGCTGAAGCTCGGCTCGATCCTGCCTCCGTTGCCACGCGCTGTGACGACCGCCTGATCGACGGCCTCGGCCAGCTCTCGGGGCAACGCGCTCAACGGTCTGTCGACTTCTCGGCCGCAGCGCGCAGGCGCATCAGATCCTCGCGTGTTCGGACAGCCGACTCCACGATGTGCGCCACGGCACTCACGTGGGCAGGCAGCGTGCCTTCGCTGCGGGCCAGTTCGGCCTGGATCTCGATCGTGCCGAGCAGGTTGTTGACGCGGTGCACGAGTTCGTCGAACGCGGTGCGAGCCATGTTTCGACCAGCGTAGTGTGCAACTCGCGCGAGCGCGCCGCATCGTCGTACGATCCGGCGACGAGTGTTGCGCCCGGCGCCGGGTCGGTCCGCTGCAGCCGGTCGCTTTGCACAACATCTGGTGGTCGAGCACCTGGCACGTCGGGTGCGGAGCAGAGGCGAGAACCCACCGATGAAAGCGATCCCCAACTGGCTCCTGATCCCCCCACTCGTGGCCGCGCTGCTCGTGCTCGGCCCGCTGTCGATGCAGTCCGCTGCGACACCCGCGTGGAGCTGGCCTGACCTCTGGCAGACGACCGGCGCGCTGCTCGTCATGGCGCTTCTCGGCCTCGTGCTGCTCGGCGCCTGCGGATTCGTGCCGCGCCTGCGGCAACGCGGCCAGCCGCCGCGCGCAGCCGTCGTGACGCTGCGACAGACGCTGCGGTTGTCCGCGCGAAAGGCCGTGCACGCGATCGAGTTCGACGACCGCATCCTGCTGGTCGCGGAACACGAAGGTGGGCTCGTGCTGCTCGAGACTGGCCGCGTCCCCGCCGGCGTCGGCGAGGTGCCGGAAGCCGCACCGTCCGTGCGCACGGGCCGCCGTCTCAACGACTTCAGGGCGCTGCTGCAGCGAGTCGGACGCGCCTGACCACGAGCCTGCCTCGCGGACGAACCCCAGGAGAACCCATGTTGCTCGATCGAATCGAAGCCAGGACCTTGCCGGAGGCCCTCGACCGCGTGACCCGCGAGCGCGGGCCCGATGCTCTCGTCGTCGAGACGAAGCAGACCCGCACCGGCTACCTCGTGCTGACCGCGCGCCGGCCCGTGGCCGGCAAACGCGACCAGGCTGGCTCCACGAGCCTGTCGAGTTGGACGCACGGCTTCCGGCCCTTGGCCGAGCTGGCAACCGACTTCGGCGTGTCGCTCGCGGTGCTGCGCGCGGTCGAAGGCGCCTTGATCAGCACGCGTGTCGATCTGTCGCGGCCCGGCGATCCTGCGCTGCGAACTCTGGCGAGCCGCGTCTTGAGCGCGCTCGTCTGCACGGAGCCGCGCGTCGAGAGCGGTGAAGGCGTGTTCCGCACGCTCGCGGTCGTCGGCCCGACCGGCGTCGGCAAGACGACGACGCTCGCGAAGCTCGCCGCCCGCGCGAAGGCTCGCGGCGAACGAGTCGCGGTCGTGACGCTCGACACCTACCGCGTGGCAGCCGTCGAACAGCTGCGTGCGTTCGCGACGCTGATGGACGTCCCGTGCGAAGTGGCCGTCACCGCCGCCGACCTGCGGGCCACGCTGCAACAACACGCCGACTGCGATCGCATTCTCGTCGACACCACGGGCAGCGGCCGAAGCACGGCGATGCCGCTGCTCGAAGAAAAGCTGCGGGCAGGCGGTTGCAGCGCGCTGCTGTGTCTCGCCGCGGGCACGCGCGCGCGCGACTGCAAGGTCCTGTTCGACGCGTATGAACCGCTCGGCATCGACGCGGTCTGCCTGACCAAATGGGACGAGACCACAGCACCTGGGGAGTCCCTGGCGGCCGTCGTGGAGCAGGGCCTGCGGCTGTCGCACCTCTGCATCGGACCCGAGGTGCCGGCGGACATCGTCGCGGCCGATGCGCTCGCGATCGCGCAGGCCGCGTTCGACAGCGAAGTCGCGGGGGTTGGCCCATGACGACCACGCACGCGAAAGGACTGTTGCTGCCGCGGCCCACGGCGACGCCGTGGCTCGCCATCGCTGGAGCCAAGGGCGGCGTCGGCAAGACGACGCTCGCGGTGAATCTCGCGATCCTGCTCTGCCGCGCCGGCTATCGCACGCTGCTCGTCGACTTCGATCCCGGATGCGGAAACGTCGCGGTGCACCTGCGACTCGGCTGCAGCCGCGATCTCGAAGACGTGGCCGCTGGCCTGTGTCCGATGCGCGAGGCGCTCGTCGATGGACCAGGCGGCATGGCGGTGCTGCTCGGACGCTCGGGGTCGACCGCTCTGGCTGGCGGTGACCAGGGCCTGCTCGACCATGCGCTGATCGCGATCGGCGAGATCGCGAAGGACTTCGACGTCGCGGTCTGCGACACGGGCGCCGGCATCGGGCGAGCAACCCTCTCGGTCGTGGAGCGCGCGAACCTCGTGCTCGCCGTGACGACGTCGGATGCAGCGGCACTGACGGACACGTATGCCCTGTGCAAGGTGCTGCAACAACGCGGGCAGTCGCTGCCGCAGTTGGTCGTGAACCGCGTGCGCAGCAGGGAGGAGGCGATGCGAACGGCGCGCAAGCTCGGCGCAGTGGCCAAGAAGTTCCTCAGCGCGGAGACCCGGCTGTGCGGCTGGGTCGCGCAGGACGCGTTGGTCGAGCTCAGCATTGCCGAACAGCGGCCGATCGCGCTGTTCGGCCAGGGCCCGGGGCTCGAGGATCTCCGCAGCCTTTGTGCGGCGGTGCTCGCGGAGCTGCCCGAGATGACGCGCGGTCGATTGGCGACCGTGCCCGCAAAGCCGATGGTGCGGCTCCGGCCTGGAGCGCCCTGAAGAGAGACACACGCAGCGACAGGAGGCGTCGAAGAAGCAGACAGTTCTTCCGCGCATTCCCGGATCAGGTCACCCCGACCTCGGGCAAGCCCCGATCCCGCCGGATCCTCCGCCGCTCAACCTCAGTCCGGCCCTGCCGCATGCCGATGAGCCGAGCCGGCGAAAGACATGAAGTTGGGAACCGGCAGCCAGGCACCGACGAGCGAGGGGGACGACGCGTGAGTACTCGCGCGACCAGACTCACGCGTTCGACCGCGGAACGCGATCAGCTCGTCGAACAGTATCTGCCGCTGGTCCGTTACGTCGTCGCACGGCTGCCGGTCACGATGCCCGGTTCTCTCGACCGCGAGGACTTCTACTCGGTCGGTGTGATCGGCCTCATGCACGCCGCCACGACCTACGATCCTGCGAGGGGCGCCTCGTTCAAGACGTTCGCCTACACGGCGATCCGCGGCGCGATCCTCGACGAAGTGCGCAAGCACGACCCTGTGCCGCGCAATCGCCGCGACCGCTTGCGCAGAATGGACCGCACGAACAGCAAGCTCAGGGCTCAGCTCGACCGCGAGCCGAGCCTGGCCGAGCTGGCTCTCGCGATGCACTGCACGGAGCTCGAGCTCGACGAGGACCTGCAGGCGCTGCACACGACGCGCTTGCTGTCGATCGACGAGCACCACGGTGGCGACGAAGAAACCAGCGCGCTGTCGAACCATCTCGCCGACGGCGACACGGTGGATCCTGGCGACCACGCCGACGGCCGCGAACGCCTCGAGCGGTTGGCGAGGGCCATCGCCGAGCTGCCGGACACCGACCGCCACGTCGTCGTGCTCTACTATCACGAGCAGCTCTTCTTGAAGGAGATCGGAGAGATCTTCGGCGTGACCGAATCGAGGGTGAGCCAGATCCTGACCCGCGCCACCGAGCGCCTGCGCCTCAAGCTCAAGGAAAGCGAGTAGGTCGCGAGCGAGGAAGCTCCCTTGCGAGCGGGACTACAGCCGCGCCGGCCACCGAGCCGAAGAGAGGCCCGACATGTCCCCCACGCCGATCCGCCTGCTCCCCACCCTGGCGCTGCTGCTGCTGTGCGGCTGCAACGCTGCGGAGTCGCGCAAGCACAAGGCGACCGATCCGCCCGATCACCTCGCGCGCACTGCCACGGACGAGGAGATCTACTGGGGTCCCAAGCAGAACCTGCTGTTCACCGAGTACAAGACCCTCCAGGACAGCCACGTCGCGCTCGAGAAGCGGGCCGATCAGCTGACCGCCGAGAACCAGAGCCTGAGGGCGCAGCTCGACCGCGAAGGCGGCAACCTGCAGAGGGAACGCACGATGCGCGCCCAGGCCGAGGCCGAGACCGAAGCGCTGCGGCAACACGGCCGCGAGCTCGAGGCCCGCATCGTCGAGCTGTCGATCGAGAAGGCGAAGCTCGAGCAGCAGATCCTGCTGGCCAAGATCGAAGCGCTGCGCCAGCTGCTCGACGACCACCCCGCCTCGGCGCAGCCCGCATCGGCGCCGCCGCGCGGCCGCTGACGACGTTCCGTTCGCTGGCGGGGCGCCACTGCCGTATCCTGGGCGGCACACCGTGTACTCCGTCATCCTCTGCAGTGCGTTGGCCCTGTCCCTGGGCTTCGGCGGCTTCCTCCTCGACTGGTGGGGATGGGGCTGGGCGATCTTCTTCTCGCTGATCTTCTTCGTCGTCGGCTGGATCCTGTTCGCGCGGCGCTTCTCCTCGCGCCTGCAGCCCGCGATGGCCGCCGTTCAGAGGCAGATGCAGGCAGGCCAGTGGGATCTCGCGATGCAGAGCCTGGAGGACATGCTGCCCATGGGCAAGTGGATCCCGCTGCTGCGCGGCCAGCTGCTCGCGCAGATGGGCTTGCTCGCCTACCACTCGGGCAAGAAGGACAAGGCGATGGAACTGCTCGAAGGCGCGTCGGCGCGCGCAGCGGACGCGCGGCTGCTGCTCGCCTGCATCCACTTCAAGAACGGCGACCACAAACGCGCCTTCGAGATCCTGCAACTCGCCGCGGCGGTCAACAGGAAGCACGCGATGCTGTACAACGCCTACGCGTGGATGCTGCACAAGGTCGAGCGCAGTGACGAGGCCCAGGCGCTGCTCGCGAAGTTCTTGAAGCGCGACCCCAACAACGCGCCGACGAAGGACAACATGCTTCGCCTGCAGAACCGCACGAGGATGACGATGCAGGCATTCGACATGCAGTGGTACGCGCTCGGCCTCGAACAGCCACCGCAGTCGATGGGTCAGGTGCGCCGCGCTCCGAAGGGGTTCCGCGAACCACCGAAGCAGCGCGGCCGCTGAGTCGCCATGGTCGACCCGCAGCCGGTCGTGCGACACAAGGTGCCCGAGGCCCACTGGCCGACCGCCGACGAAGCCGCGCGCTCGCTGCTGTTCTCGCCGATCGCGCTCGGCCCCGTGACCGCGATGACGCGGACCTGGGTGCCCGCGATGGTGCCGTGGCGTGCGACCGACGACGGCTTCGTGACGAGGAACGTGCTCGATTGGTATGGCCGCTTCGCCGAAGGTTGCCCCGGCGTGCTCGTCGTCGAGGCGACTGGCATCCGCGACGTGCCGAGCGGTCCCTTGTTGCGCGTCGGCCACGACCGCTTCGTGCCGGGCCTGCGCGAGCTCACAGCGACGGTGCGCGCGCGCAGCGGCGGCCGCACGCGGCTGTTCCTGCAGGTCCTCGACTTCCTGGCGATCCGCCGGCGGCCCGAGCAGGCGAAGTTCTTCGCGCGGTTCCTCGCCGTCACCGAGCGCCATCGCGATGCCGTGCGCGAGCGTTTCGGCGCCGAGGCCGCTGCCGACGAAGCAAGCCTGCGCACGCAGCTCGCGAGCTGCGACGACGACGCGCTGCGTGCGATCCTGACGGCGCGCGAGTTCCGCGACTACGCGTTCGGCTACCGCGAAGAGGTGAACGACCTGCACCTGCCGCACATCCGCGAGCTGCCCAAGGTACTGCCCGGTCTGTTCGCGGACGCCGCGGCGCGCGCGCGCGCCGCAGGCTTCGACGGCGTCGAGCTGCACTACGCGCATGCCTACACGATGGCGTCGTTCCTCTCGCGCACGAACGTGCGCGACGACGGCTATGGCGGCTCGCCGGCCGCGCGGCTGCGCCTGCCGCTCGAGGTGTTCGCGGCCGTGCGCGCGCGCGTCGGCGCGGACTTCTGCGTCGGCGTGCGCTTCCTCGGCGACGAGGTGATCGACGCGGGCAGCCACCTCGAGGACGCGGTCGGCCACGGCGTCGCGTTCGCGCGCGCGGGCTTCGACTATCTCTCGATCAGCAAGGGCGGCAAGTTCGACGATGCGAAGCAGCCGCACGTCGGCGAAGCCGCCTATCCATACACGGGACCGTCGGGCCACGAGTGCATGCCGACCGTGCGCAGCGATGCGCGTGGACCCTTCGGCCGCAACGTGCCGCTCGCCGCGGCGATCCGCGCCGCGGTGCGCGCGACCGGTAACACGACGCCTGTCGTCACGTCGGGCGGCATCTGCGACTTCGCGCAGGCTGAAGCGATCCTGCGCGCGGGCCAGGCCGACCTCGTCGCCGCCGCGCGGCAGAGCCTCGCCGACCCCGATTGGTGGGAGAAGATGCGGCTCGGCCGCGGCGCCGAGGTGCGGCGCTGTCTGTTCACGAACTACTGCGAGGGGCTCGACCAGATGCACAAGGAAGTCACGTGCCAGCTCTGGGACCGCGACTTCAAGTCGCCCGACGCCGGCACGGTGCCGCGCAGCATCGACAGCAAGCGACGGCTGTTGCCACCCGCGTGGCAGCGCTGAGAAGCGCGATACCATCGAGCGCCACGGAGGCATCATGCAACCGAAGAGGACTGGTTGGTCCGGATGCGTTCTCATCGCTGTCCTGTCGTTCGGCCTCTGTGCATGCGACGACACGCCGCCACCCGCGCCGGCACGTGGACTCGATGCCGCGACCGCGCAGCAGCTGTTCGATCGCCTCGATCGGCTCGTTGGTGCCTTGGAGGCGATTCCCCGGCCAACAGGGACACCGGCCGTTCCTGTAGAGGCCGTAGCCGAACGTACGCGCGTCGTCGACCCGGCGAACGGACTCGAAGCCCGCATCGAGGCCCTCGAACACGAAATCGTGATGCTGCGCGCGCACAGCAGCAACTCGTCCGCTCCCGCGCGCACGGCCCCCGTTCTACCGCTGCAGGCGAACGTCTTGGGCCAGGTGAAGAGCCAGTTGGCATCGAAGGACCAAGTCGTGATTCTCGAAGCCCGCCGTTCCGTGTTCGGGCTCACGCCACAGCAGCTGCTCCAGCGCTTCGGCATGCCGAGCGAGGTGGGTGCGCCCAACGCATACACGCGCTACTGGACTTGGCGGCTCGACCAACAATGGTGCACTGTGACGTTCTTCGACGGTCTCGCGACCTCGATCGACTATGGGCCTCGTTAGTCGCTGCTCATCCAGGAACTGCCTCCATCAAGCGGCCGACGCGGGCACGGTGCCGCGAAGCATCGTCGGCAAGGGCCGGCTGTTGCCGCGCGCGTGGCAGCGCTGAGCGAACGCAGTAGCATCGCAACACCTGGAGACACGATGCGACGCAAGAGAGCTGATCGAGTCGGATGGGTTCTTGCCCTGACGCTGGGCCTCACGGCTTGCGGTGAGACACCCCCACCCACGCCGCCGGCTCTGCTCGATGCAGCGGTGGCGCAACAGCTGCTCGATCGACTCGACCGGCTGGCCAGCGCCTTGGAGGCCATGCCGCGCGCGTCGGGGGCGGCGGCGCCGCAGATGCCGGCGGGCGCCGAACGCACGGCCGTCGCCGACGCGACGACCGAGCTCACCGCACGCATCGAGGCGCTCGAACACGAACTGGCAGCAATGCGCAAGAACATGGGCAGCGCGTTCGCGCCGGCGCGCGCGACGCCGATCCCGCCGATGCAGACACACTCGCTGGCGCAAATGAGCGAGCAGCTGAACTCCGAGGACAAGACCGTGCTTCAGACGGCCCGCCGTTCCCTGTTCCTGCTGACGCAGCAGCAGGTGCTCGAGCGCTTCGGCATGCCGAGCGACATAGGAGTGAACCAGGATCACAGCATCTACTGGGCCTGGCGCGATGGCGACAGGCATCTCCTGGGCATGACGTTCGTCGACGGGGTTGCTGTCATGTTCCAGTGATCGTGGAGATCGCTGGCTCCGTGGCTCCGTGGCTCCGTGGTCCACCGGCATGCCAGCGCCGAGGTGACGCGGTACGATCAGACGCTTCGGCATGCCGAGCTGCGTAGAAGAGAGCAAAGAGCACACGCGCACCTGGCAATGGGAAGCTGGCGAACACAGCTTCTGCGTGACGTTCGTCGACGGGATCGCGACGCAGATCTACTGAGACGTCCCGCGCTACATCCCCAGACGCAAACTTGCCCCCGTTGGAGCACAAGGCATGGGCACGCCGGCCATGACGGTCCGCGCCGTCCCGAAGGAGTGGCTATGCTTCGATGCGACGAGCTCCCCGACCAAAGCATGACGACCACGGCACGACGACCACGGAAGCGCTGGACCTACGCGGACTACTGCCGCATCCCCGCCGATCGCAACCGGCACGAGATCATCGACGGGAGGCACTTCGTGAATCCCGCGCCTAGCCCCTACCACCAGCTGGTTTCGGGTGGGCTACAGCACCAGTTGTGGACCCTGATCAGGGATCGCGGTCGCGGCATCGTTCTCGACGCCCCCATCGACGTACACCTCGGCCCCGGCAGCGTCGTGCAACCGGACCTTGTGGTGTTGCGACCGCGGAGCCGCTGCATCATCGGCGACAAGAAACTCACCGGCGTGCCCGACCTGCTCATCGAGATCCTGTCGCCGTCCAACCGCAGTTACGACCGACGCACCAAGCGCGACCGGTACGAACGCGCCGGCGTGCGCGAGTTCTGGCTCGTCGATCCCGACGCACACCTGATCGAGCAGCTCGTGCTGCGGCACGGCACCTACACGGCACCCATCATCGCGACCGACCGCATCCGACTGCGCGTCTTCCGCGGCATCGAGCTCGACCTGCGCAAGGTCTGGTAGCGCCCGAGTCCACCCATTCTCGCCTGATTCGGCTGCAATCGAGCGATAGCCCCGTGCTCGCATTCCGCAGATGCGATCGTTGCCCCCGTTGATGCACAAGCCACGGGCGCCGCCGGCCGTGACGGCCCGCGCTGGTCCGAAGGAGTGGCTATGCTCCGATGCGACGAACCTCGCGAACGGATCATGACGACCACGGCACGACGACCACGGAAGCGCTGGACCTATGCGGACTACTGCCGCATCCCCGCCGACCGGTTGATCCACGAGATCATCGACGGGCGACACTTCTCCCATCCGGCACCCAGCATCCGTCACCAGCGCGTGCGGGGATGGTTGATGTACGAGTTGATGAATCTGCTCCACGCTTCCGATCGCGGGACGGTTCTCGGTTGCCGA
>Ga0111539_10002357_pt1 | contig 25105 bp, 25 predicted proteins | sample RhiMethybrSRZTD1_FD_79667 | JGI IMG/M metagenome (GOLD analysis project Ga0111539, IMG submission 79667) | Populus rhizosphere microbial communities from Tennessee, USA - Rhizosphere MetaG P. TD hybrid SRZTD1 (version 2) (version 2) | ecosystem: Host-associated > Plants > Roots > Rhizosphere >...
GTCGACTTCCCCGACCCGTTGTGGCCGACGAGCGCGATGCGCTCGCCCGGGGCGATCGACAGCGTGAGCGGGGCCAGCGCCACCAGGTCGGCGTAGGCCTTGGTGGCCGCGTGGGCGGCCAGGGCGGGCCGGGCGGTACGGGCCCGGCGGGTGGGACGGCTCACGACGCGGCTCCTCGGGGTCGGGCGACGCTGGCCTGCAGCACGTCCTGCAGCTTGTCGCGCTGCCACAGCCACAGCACCACCAGCACGAACCCGACGGTCACCCCGCCGGCGGCGGCCCCGGCCCCCGCGAGGGCCGAGCCCCCGGCGTCGGCGGCGGCGCGGGCGGCGAGGACGGGCAGGGCCCCGGCGATGGCGAGCAGCAGGGGACGCACGACGCGGAAGGCCTGGAACGCCCCGGTGACCTCGGGGGGCATGAGCAGCGCCTCGAGGGGATCGGGCACGGTGACCAGGCTCGCGGCCGCGCCCGCGACGCCGCCCATCGCGGCCGGGGGCGCGCAGATCAGCGCCAGGGCCACGCCCCCGCCGGCGGGGTCCACCAGCAGCGCCGCCACGACGCCCACCACGGCCACGACGGTCATCACCGCGCCGGCCACGGCCAGGTGCCGCACGTGGAGGCCACCCGGGTCGACGGGGGTCGACCCGTTCAGGCTCGGGTGGTCGAGCTCCTGCGACATCGCCTCGGAGGCGTCGATCCCCGCGAGGTACAGCGCGCCGCCGGCCAACGCCAGCAGCGGGGTGGTGCCCGACCAGACGCCGCGCAGCGCCAGCCCCGCCACAACGCCGAGCAGCACCAGCCGCCCGACGCGGGCCGCAGGCCACCGCAGCACGCCGCGCAGCCCCCGCCGCCAGACCGGGCGGCGCTCGGTGCCGTGGACGGGCACCCGCACCCACGGCCGGAGGCGCGGCAGCTCGAGGGCGAGCTGGCGGCGCAGCACGACCACCGTGCGGACGTCCTGGAGCGTGGCGGCGAAGCGCAGCTGACCGACGAGGGTCGAGCGCCGCTCCGCCGACTCGATCGACACCCCGCCGACCCGCGCCAGCCCACCCCCGAGCACCGCCAGCGACACGACGATCGCCGCCAGCCCGGGCCACACGGGCTGCACCGGCCACATGCCGATGCGGCCCCACGGAGTGGTCGGCGAGACGGGGGTGAGCCCGACGACGTCGGCCGCGGCGGCCGTCACCAGCGCGACCCCGACGGCCGTGCCCAGCCACGAGCGCAGGCGCACCGACGAGGCCAGCAGGGCGGCGCCGAAGGCGAGGGCGGTGGTGGCCACCGTGAACACCGCGGCACTCGCCACCCACGCCCCGGTCGAGCCCGAGAGGCGGTGCGCGGCGAGGAAGCCGACGGCCAGCCCACCCGCGGTGGCGACGAACGCCAGGAAGCGGAGCTGGCGCAGCACCGGGGACAACAGCGCCCTCCGCCGGTCGACCGGCGCCAGCAGCACGTGGCGCACCTCGGCCTGCTCGAGCACGAGCGGGCCGCCGCGGCAGCCCGACCGCAGGCCCACGGCCACGACGAGCGCCGTCACCAGCCCCAGCCAGGCGTCGCCGTCGGCGGTGACGGTCGCCATCTGCGCGGCGCTGAGGGCCCCGTCGCCGATCACGCCCGCGAGCCCGTAGAAGGCGAACGCGCAGACGAGCCCGGTCAGCTCGGCGCGGTAGACCGCGTCGATCCAGTCGACGTCCGCGAGGCGCCGGCGCTTGCGCCAGCGCCGCCACTCCGCGAGCGAGTACTCGAGGTCGGCATCGGGATCGGCGGTGAACATCCGACGCCACGATGTCACGTCCGCCCGCGCCGTCCACCACCGGCGGAGGGGCCATCGGGCGGCCGTGGCGTGCCGCTCGCGGGGCGCGGCGCCGGCCCGAGGCCCACCGCCTGCACGGCGTCCCCGCGGTCGTCGGGCCGAAACCCGCTCCCGCGCCGCGGTGGGGGCGCCGTACGGTGGCGGCGACGCCCGGGCACCGCCCGGGCCCGAGCCGAGAGGAGCCGGACGACGTGACAGCCACTGCCCTCCGCCCCTTCGGCTCCGCGCCCGCGCGCCGGTCCTGACCGGCGCCCCTCCGGGTGCCCTGCGAGCCGCCGGGGCCGCACCCCGTCCGCATCGCATCCCCGGAGGACCCGTGCCCGAGCACGACCACGAGCGCGCCGCCCCGGCGTGGCTCACCGCAGGCGACACCACCGACGAGGTGGTCGGCCTGCTCAAGACCGGCAAGGAGGCCGAGGTCTTCGTCGTCGAGCGCCGCTCGCTCGACGGGCGACGGTCGGCGCTCCTCGCCCACAAGCGCTACCGCCCGATGTCGGTCACCAAGGGGGTCCTCGAGGCCGAGGGCTTCAGCCGGGCCCGCACCTTCACCGCCGACGCCGACTACCAGGCGGGGCGCGGGTTCCGCTCGTCGCGCGACAGGCGGGCCGTGCAGCGGCGGTCGACGCACGGCCGCCGGGTGGTGGCCGACCGCTGGGCCCGCGACGAGTACGACGCGCTCGTGCGCGCCCACGGCGCGGGCGCCACCGTGCCGTACCCGGTCGACTTCACCGGTGACGGCACCCTCATGCAGCTGCTCGGCGACGGGGGCGTGGCCGCTCCCCGGCTGGTGTCGGCCCGCCTGACGGCCAGCGAGCTGGCCTCGGCGCACGCCCAGGTCGTCGCCGACCTGGGCGCCCTCACGCGGGCCGGCCTCGTCCACGCGGACCTGTCGCCCTACAACCTGCTGTGGTGGCGGGGGCGGGTGTGGATCATCGACCTGCCCCAGGCCGTCGACCTCGTCGTCAACCCGCACGGGTTCGACCTGCTGCACCGCGACGTGACCAACGTGTCGACGTGGTTCTCCCGCCAGGGGCTGGCCTGCGACGCGGAGGGGACCTTCGCCGCCCTGCTGGCCGACGCGTGGTGAGCGGCCACCGCAGCTCGCGGCTGCCGTATCACGGGCGCCGCTCGCGGCTCTGTGTCGGGTGGCCGATGCCCGCGGCGCGGGCCCGACGACGGTGGACGGACAGATGGCGCGTCCCGGGTGGTACCCGGACCCCCGCACGAGGCACGAGCTGCGCTGGTTCGACGGCGTGGTCTGGACCGACGACGTCGCCGACGGCGCCCGCACCGGGCACGACCCCGTGCTCGACGAGACCCCGCCCCACCCCGGGACGGCGCCGCCGGTGCCGGCCGGGCCACGGGCGACCCCGGCGCCTCCGGACCCGAGCGGTCCGCCGTCGGTGCCGGAGCCGCCGCGGTTGGATCCTGGTGGTTCGTCGGTGCCGGAGCCGCCGCGGCTCGGTCCTGGTGCTCCGGGCCTCGAGCCGGCGCCGCCGCCCCCGGGGCCCGCGCCTCCGCAGCTCGACCCCGGTGCTCCGCAGCTCGACCCCGGTGCTCCTCGGCTCGACCCCGGCGCGCCACCTGCCGGACCGGCACCGCCTCGATTCGGTCCCGGCGCTCCGCCGGGGCGCGGAGGCCCGGCGCCTCCCGGCCCGGGCGTCGGTCCGCCGTGGGTCCCGCCTCCGCCGCCCGGCCCGTCGGTGCAGCAGCAGGTGCAGGGGCAGGCGCACAACCTCAAGCGGTGGCTCGACCGGCAGATGCAGGCAGCGGTGAGCCAGGTGGCGACCCGGGGCGATCCCGCGGCCGACCCGGCGACCCCGATCCTCGACCGTCCGCCGAGCCCGGCGGTGCTCGGGCAGTGGGGCGGCCTGGCGGGCGCGGTGCAGAAGTACGCGGTGGCGACGAGCGGTGTGGTCGGCGGCGGCGAGATCGTCGGGATCCTCAAGGCGATCGCGGGCGTGCAGGACGCGCAGCTCGGCCTGCTGCGGTCGATCGACGTCAAGGTCGACGCGCTCGTGCGGGGCCCCTACGAGACGGGCCGCACCTACCTCGACGACGCCCGCCGCCACGGGCCCGACGACCCGCGGACCCGGCGGCGGCTCGAACGGGCGCTGGACGCCTTCCACACGGCGCACGGCCAGTCGGCCTCGGTCCAGAGCCGGGCACTCGTCGAGTACCACCTCGGACTGACGTCGCTCCTGCTCGGCGACCGCGACGACGCCGAGCACTGGTTGGCCCGCAGCCACGCCTCGGCGATGGCGGTCGTCGACGAGCTCGCCCGGATGGCGCAGAACGTCAAGGTCCTGAAGTCGCCGACGGGCACGGCGGCCGCGGTGTGGTTCTACCCGGCCGGCGTGGTCGTGCTCGGCATCAAGTTCAGGAAGATGGTCGCGGCCCAGCGGGCGCAGCAGGCGCTCGTCGACCTCCTGCCGTTCGTCGACTGCGTCACGTGGAGCCACAACGTGGTGGCGACCGACGACGACGACCTGGGGTCGGTCCGGTTGGTGAAGACCGGTGACGACGCGTTCGAGCTCGTGGCGGTCGAGCCGGCGGACGTGCCGGCGCCGGCCGATCCCGACGTCGTCTGACGCCGGGTGGGCGCGGTTCCAGGGCGGTGGGCCGCCGGGGGAGCGGGGCCCGACCCGCGGTCGCCGGGGACTCCGGGTCAGACGGGCCGGGCGCGGGACCGGCCCATGCGGCGGAGGATGGCCGATGCGGCCACCACCACGACGATGGCCCCGATCACGGCGCCGATCAGGCCGCCCCAGTCGAAGGCGTCGTCGTCACCGATGCCGAGCAGGCCGGTGAACACCCAGTAGCCGAGCAGGGCGCCGAGCAGGCCGAGACCGGTCGAGACCGCCCACGAGCGCCACCCGGCCATGTGCTCGAAGGCGTCGTTCGGGACCAGTGCCCGGGCGACCGCTCCGCAGACCAGGCCGAGGGCGAGGGCGGCGATCAAGCTTCCGACATCCATTGTTCCTCCAACGCGGCGTGGGGACAGGAACCGGGAAACCAGGCCGGACGGTAACGACCGGACCGCCCGTTGGCAACGGTCCGTGGTCGATCGACTGCGGATTGCAACGACGGCTTCGGAGGCCCGTCCGCCCCCCGCCGTCGGCCGCCCGTGCTCAGGCCCAGAACAGGCGCACGGCGACCACGGTGCCCCACACGACGACGACGCGGCGCAGCGCCACGCTCGACACCCGCCGGGCCACCCTGCTGCCGGCCGCGCCGCCCACCAGGCTGGCGGGCCCCACGACCGCGACCGCACCCCACGCCACCGGGCCGAACAGGGCGAACCCGACGAGCGCCACCGTGTTGACCACGAACGAGAGGGCGTTCTTGAGCCCGTTCAGGCGGGTGAGGTCGTCGGGCAGGAAGATGCCGAGCACGGCCAGCAGGATCACGCCCAGCCCGCCCCCGAAGTAGCCGCCGTACGTCGCCGCCCCGAACGTCGCCAGGTGCAGGCGCACGGAGGCGTGCGGCGCCCGGTCGCGGTCGGCGGCCCGGCGGCGGACGACCGCCGCGACCCGGGGCTGCACGGCCAGCAGGGCGACGGCGACGAGGACGAGCCACGGCACGATCGCCTCGAACACGTCGGGCGGAGCGACCAGCAGCAGCACCGTGCCCACGGCACCGCCGATCGCGCCCGTGGCCGCCAGCGCGACCACCCGGTCGCGCTGGTCGCGCAGATCGTCGCGGTAGGCCGCGACGCCGCTCAGGTAGCCGGGCCACAGCGCCACGGTGTTGGTGACGTTGGCCGTCACGGCCGGATAGCCGGTCGCCAGCAGCGTGGGGAACGAGATCAGCGACCCGCCGCCGGCGACGGCGTTGGCGAAACCGGCCGCCAGCCCGGCGAGGGCGAGCAGCAGGCCCTCGAGCGGGGTCACCGCCGCCGATCCGTGCGCACGCGCCCATGCTCGCACCCGGGCGCGGCGGCGCCCCGATCCGCCGGGCCGCAGCCGTCGCCGGCGACCGCCGCGGGCCTACGCCAGCTCGGTGCGGTAGGCCTCGAGCCGCTCGACCAGCTCGTCGGGGTGCGCCAGCGCGGGCAGGTGGCCGCCGGGCATCTCGTCGGGGACGAACCCGAGGCGCTCGGTGACCACCCGCCGCTGGAGCTCGGCGGGGAACAGCCGGTCGTCCCGGCACAGCAGGAACCGGGTGGGGACGTCGGGCCACGCCTCGAGCGGCCACGGGCTGGCGAAGGGGGTGCCCGACTGGCCCCGGACCTGCACCATCGCCTCCGCGGCCAGGTCGGGCGGCAGGTCGTGCAGGAAGATCGTCTCCGGGCTGTCGTCGTCGGGATCGCGCCCCTCGCGCACCGCGGCCGCCCGCTGGGCCTCGGCCTGCCCGGTCGCACCCCACCACTCGCCGCCCGACTCGCCGGGCTTCGGGGTCATGGCGGCGACGAGCACCAGCAGGTCGACCGGCACCTCGGCGCACAGCATCGTGGCCGAGAACGCGCCCATCGACTGCGCCACCACCACGAGGTCGCGGCGGTCGCCGACGGCCTCGCGCTCGACCTCGACGTAGTCGCCGAACCCGGCGGCGTCGTCGTCGCACGGGAGGTCGGGGGTCACGACGTCGTGGCCGCGCGCCTCGAGCAGGGGCGCGACGCGGTGCCAGTACCACGGGCCCGAGGCCGCTCCGGGGATCAACACGTACGTCGCCATGGGGCGTGCCCGTCTCCTCGACTCGTCGATGTCACCCCGTACGACGCCGACCGGCGTCGGAACTCATCGCCCGCCGTCCGATCCGTCCAAGACGGGTCGCGCCCGGCCGTCGCAGGATGGCCACATGTCCGTCGACCTGACTGCCGCCGCCGCCTTCATGACGAGCACCGCCCGCCTGCTCGAACGTCGACGCTTCGCCGTCCGCTTCCAGGACGCCGATCCGGCTGTCGCCCTCGCGGCCCTGGACGCGTACCGCAACCCCGATGGCGGGTACGGGGCGATCGAGCCCGACCTGCGGGCGGTCGAGAGCCAGCCGGTGGGGGCGATGCACGCGTTCGAGGTCTTCGAGGACGTCGCTCCCGCGACCACGGCGCGTGCCGCCGAGCTGTGCGACTGGCTGGCGACGGCGAGCCTGCCCGCCGGCGGGCTGCCGTTCGCCCTGCCGGTGGGCGACGCCACGGCCACCGCGCCGTTCTGGGCCGCCGCCGACCCGTCCGCCCCGTCGCTGCACATCACCGCGGCGGTGGCCGCGGTCGCCCACCGGGTCGCCCGCCACGACGCCGTGGTCGCCGGGCACCCCTGGCTGGCGTCGGCGACCCGCTACGGCCTGGCGACGGTGGCCGGGCAGGAGCGGCCCGCGTCCACGCTCGAGCTGCGGTACACGCTCGGGTTCCTCGAGGCGGTGGCCACCGGACCCACCGCGGACGCCGCCGAGGCGTCGTCGCTGCTCGACACGTGGGCCGCCGCCCTGCCCGACGACGGCACCCTCCCCGTGGAGGGCGGGCTGGCCGACGAGGTCATCCACCCGCTCGAGTTCTCGCCCTGGCCGGACGGCCCGCTGCGCCGCCACCTGGCGGCCGCGGTCGTGGGCGCCGACCTCGACCGGTTGGCGGCGGGGCAGCGACCCGACGGCGGCTGGGACGTCGACTTCACCGCCTACTCGCCGGCGGCCGCCCTCGAGTGGCGGGGGTACGCCACGGTCGAGGCGCTCACGGTGCTGCGGGCGAACGGCCGGGCCTGAGCCGGTGGCCGGCGTCACCGGCACGATGTCGCCGCGGACCGCACCCCCCGACCGGACCGAATGGTGACACGGGGGTAAGTTACGGCGAGATCGGGGTGCGGGGCCCCGGGCGGACGGACGGGGAGTCACGTGGCAGAGGCGGCAGCACGCAGGCTCGCCCCCGAGGAGCGCAAGGCGCTGCTCATCGGGGCGGCGGAGGAGACGTTCGCCACCCGCGGCTACACGCAGGCCGGCCTGGCCGAGGTGGCCGAGCTCGCCGGGGTGTCCAAGACCCTGCTCTACCACTACTTCCCCGACGGGCGCCCCGAGCTGTACCGCGAGGTGATGGAGCGCCTGGTGGGCGAGGTGGTCGAGGCCGTCCGGGCCGCGACGCGCGCCCCCACCGCACCGGCGCGGCGCGTGTCCGACCTCGTGGCGGCGCTCGTCACCTGGTTCGACGAGCACCACGACGCCTACCGCCTGCTCGTGCTCGAGCCCTGGGGCTCGGGCGATCCCGGGGTGGTCGGCCAGGCGATGGCGGTGCGGGCGCGCCTGGCCGGCGAGCTCAACGCCCTGCTCGCTCCTGCGGGCCAGCCGCTGCCGGCGACACAGGCGGGCGGCGCCGCCGCCCTCGGCGCAGTGCTCCAGGTGTGCGAGATGGCGATGTCGGCCCAGGTCCCGCGCGACGAGGCCATCGCGCTCGGACAGCGGTTCGTCGCGGCCGGGCTCGGCGCGCTCGACCTGGTCTGAGCCCGGGCCCGCCCGGGCGGGCGACCGGGGATCACGTGACGGGGCGCAGGTGGGCGCGCTCGCCGCCGACCGAGGTCGCCGCCCCGGATGCGGACGGCGCGGCGCGTCCGGCGGGCTCGTCGACCACCCGCAGCCGGCGGGCGTCGGGCGCCGCCGTGCCCGTGGCGTCCGGGGAGCTCGGGGAGGCCCCGGGGGCGCGGCCGCCGATGCGGCTGCGCACCACCGTGCCCCGGCCGGGCACCGACCGCACCGTCAGCTCGCCGTGCCCGATGTCGGTGAACATCTCGAGCGACTCGAGCGAGGAGCCCCCGGCGACGGCCGCCAGGTCGAGGCCCTCGCCGTCGTCGCGCACCTCGACCACCACCCCGCCGGTCGCCGCGTCGGACCGCACGCTCACGCCGACCCGGCGGGCGCGGGCGTGCAGCACCGCGGTGAGCAGCGCCTCCTCGGCCACCCGGCAGGCGATCGTCGCGATGCGCCGGTCGAGCTCGAGCCCCGGGTCGACCGCCACCTCGACCTGCGGGCGCCGGTCGGCCGGGGCTGCGTCGCTGAGGTCGGCGGCGTAGGCCCGCAGCGCGGCGGCGAGCACGTCGTCGCGGGCGGGACCGTCGGCCGAGGTGCCGAGCGGCGGGGGGCGCAGGGCCACGAGCAGGAGGCGCAGCTCCTCGGCCCGCTCGGACAGGTCGCCCTGCAGGTGGGCGATCGACTCGCGCACCGCGAGGGCGGTCGAGGCCGGCAGCGCCACGCACGCGGTCTGCACGACGGTGCCGAGCGTCGACAGCGAGCCGACCGCCTGCGAGTGCAGCTCCGCCAGGATGCGCCGCCGGTCGTCGTCGAGCGCCCGCACCATGTCGGCCAGCAGCAGCCGCCGGTCCTCGGCCATCCGGGCGAGGTCGCCCGACAGGCGCTGGGCCTCGCGGCTGAGCATCGAGTGGCGGAGGGCGTTCAGCCCCACGACCGCCAGCAGCACCACGGCGAGGTAGACGACGGCCCACGTGTCGTCGCGCCGCCAGACCAGCACGTAGCCGGCCACGAGGGGCAGCAGCACCGCGCTGATGGTCGGCATGGGGTTGCGGCGGACCTGGCGCTCGACCGGCAGGGCGACGAGCCCGCGCGGCGCCCGCCGGTGGGCCCAGAGCGGCAGCGCGGCGACCACGGCCAGGTTCAGCGCGTGGGCGCCGACGAGGACGGACGGCGGGGCGTCGAGCCCGCCGGCCAGGCGCGTCACCTGTAGGGCCACGCTGAGCGTGAAGGTGACGACGAGAGCGGCCCCGAGGGCGTGGGTGAGCCGCTCGCCGCGGGGGAGACGCCCGAGGGACAGGGCCGCGCCGTACAGCCCGGCGGGCGTCAGCACCAGGAACAGGGCGAGGGGGGCCGACAGGAGCTCGCCCGCCTCGAGCAGCGGCTCGGCCAGCAGGAGCACGCTGGGGGCGCCCAGGACCGCCACCGCCATCGCGCTGTCGACCATGTCGACCGCGGGGTCGAGGCGGCCTGACTCGATGCGGCCCACCTCGCGGCCGGCGGCGAACCAGAACGGGGCGGCGGCCACGAGCAGCACGAGGTCGACGGCGAGCAGCGGCGGCCAGGCGAAGGCCGCGACCCCGGAGGCGGCGGATCCGAGGGCCACGACGCAGGCATGGCACCAGTGCCCCCAGAACGTGCGGTACTCGGGGGCCCCGGTCCGGCGGGCGCGGCTCGCCCACACGAGGGCGGCGAGCAGCAGCGGGATGGCGGCGAGCGCGTGGGCAAGGACGTAGCCGGGCCGGTCGTCGGGTGCGAGGGGGGTGAGGGCGACGGCGGCGACGACGACCGCGGCGGCCCCGGCGGATCCGGCGAGGCGGGTGCCCCGGGAGTGGACGTGCTCGCGCCGTGGGCGCTCGCACCCACCGTCGTCGGTGTCGGTCTCGACCGTGCGCGTCATGACGTCGGTGTCGCGGCGGCGACCACCCCTCCCCCCGGATCGCGAGCGAGACTAGCCGCCTATCGAAGCTGACGTCGGTGTCATGTGGTGGCGGTGGCACGCACCGGGCGGAGAGGTCCCCACCAGGCGAACGCCGAGGGTCAGGCCCCCGGCGCCGCCACGGCACCCTCGCCCGCCACCGCGCCCGGGCCGGTGAGGCCGAGGGTGGCCACGACCGGCGCGTCGGCGTCGGCGTCGGCGGACGGCGACTCGGCGCCGGCGGGGGAGGTGCGGAGGATGAGGTAGCCCACCAGCCCGGCCAGGGTGCTGCCCACGAGGATGCCGACCCGGGCCGAGTCGGCGGTGGCGGCGTCGTCGAACGAGAGGCTGGTGACGAACAGGGCCACCGTGAAGCCGACGCCCGCCGAGACCGCCAGCCCGAACAGGTGCCGCCACGTCGTGCCCGACGGCAGGCGCCCGACGCCGAGCTTCACGGCGATGGCGGTGGCCCCGAACACGCCGACGGTCTTGCCCACGACGAGACCGAGGATCACACCCGTCGTGACGGGGTTGGTCACGACTCCTCCGATGGCGTCACCGGACAGCGACACACCGGCGTTGGCCAGGGCGAACACGGGCACGACGACGTAGGCCACCCACGGCGAGAGCGCCCGCTCGAGGCGCTCGAGCGGGCTGGTGCTCCACATCGCCAGCCGTGACACCTCGGCGATGCGCTGCTCGTTCTCGGCGAACTCCGCCGGCGTGAGCACCCGGTCGTAGTAGGCGGCCTCGACGTTGTTGATGATCCTGCGGGCCTCGGGCGGGAACCGGCGGGGCGACCGCAGCGGCCAGGCCGGGGTGAGCAGGCCGAGGGCGACGCCCACGAGGGTGGCGTGGACGCCCGACTCGAGCAGGGCGAGCCAGGCGAAGGCGCCGACGGCCATGTACGGGGCGAGGCTCTGCACGTCGCCGCGCCGCAGCAGGAAGATGCCCCCGAGCGACACCAGGGCGCAGGCGAACCAGCCCCACGACAGGGCCCCCGTGTAGAAGACGGCGATGACCACGATGGCGCCGATGTCGTCGGCCACCGCCAGCGTGAGCAGGAAGATCTTGGCGGCGATCGGCACCTTCCTGCCCGCCAGCGTCACCACCCCGACGGCGAAGGCGATGTCGGTGGCCATGGGCACGGCCCACCCGTTCGACCCGTCACCACCGGCGTTGAACGCGGCGAAGATGGCCGCCGGCACGATCATGCCCCCGACGGCGGCGATGATCGGCAGGGCCACGGTGCGCACGTCCTGCAGCTCGCCGTGGACCACCTCGCGCTTGATCTCGACGCCGACGAGCAGGAAGAACACGGTCATCAGCGCGTCGTTGACCCAGGTCTGCAGCGACAGGTGGTCGAGGTGCAGCAGGCCGCCCAGCTCGACGCGCAGGGGCGTCTGCCAGACCTCGGCGTACGACCCCGACCAGGGTGAGTTGGCCCACACGATGGCGACCGCCGCCGCGATCAGCATGACCACGCCGCCCGACGCCTCGTGGCTGAGGAGGCGCTGCAGGGGCTGCACGACCGTGCGGGGCACGTAGCGGTCGGATTCGCTCCAGGGGTCCTTCAGGGGCATGCCGGGCACGGCGCTCTGCCTAAAGGGTCGGTGGATCGACCGCAATATGCGCCGCCTCCGATTCACGAAGCGTTCACGATGTCGGATGACCGGGAAAGACTCATGTCAGGTTCCTGTGCATTGCCCGTCGCGGACGAGGCATCGAGGCGAAACGACCTCTCCCTACCGTGCCGTCCGCACCCCTCGGGTCGACGGCGACCGCGAGCGTCGACGGGTGGGGAAGACCGGACCGCGAAGGAGGTCGAGACATGCGCAAGGCGCGTCGTCCTCGACGTCGCGTCCTGAGCTTCGTCAGATCAGCGTCAGATGGTCGCGACAGATCGACAACAGTTGCCTCACCCCTGTGAAACAGGGCACTCCTAGCGTGCCGTCCACCGATCCGGAGGACGGCCATGAGCACCGTGGTGCATCCCACCCCGGTCGACGACCTCGTCGTCGACCTGCGTTGGCCCGCTCAGGCGGCCCAGCGCGAGGCGCGGGCCCGGCAGGGGCTGCCGCGCCTGCTCGTCGTCGAGCACGGCCACGAGCCGCCCGAGGCGTGGGACGGCCTCGAGGACTGGGTGCGGCCCGACGCCGACGCCGTCGAGCGCTACGTCCGACGCGACCGCCTGCGTCGCAGGCTGGCTGCGCGGGCGCCCGCGTCGATCGACGACGACGGGCTGCTGCACCGCGGCGAGCGGTGGGTGGCGCTGTCCCCCGGCGAGCGGGCGGCGCTCACCGCCCTCCTCTCGACCCCGGGCTCGATGGTCAGCCGACGCGACCTGGCGGCCGCCGCGGTGGCCTCGGATGGCGACGACGGCTCGCGGTCGATCGACAACCTCGTCCGCCGGGTGCGCAAGCGCATCGCCCCGCTGGGCATGGCGGTGTGCGCCGTGCGGGGCGCGGGGTTCCTGCTCGAGATGGGCGAGCTGCCGCTCTAGAGGGTCTCGCCGCCGGCCCGCTCGTGCCGGATCGACCGGTACAGCAGGAAGGCACGGACGATGCCCAGCAGGGCGATGCCTGCCATCACCGCCCGCGCCACGTTCGAATCGACGACGGCGATGAGGGCGACGGCGATGACGACGACCGCCACCACCATGGCGAGGCCGATGCGCACCTTGCGCGGGTCCATCTGCTGCTCGGGCATGGCGGTGAGTCTGTCCCACCGACCGGCCGTCGTGCGATCTGCACCGCGGTGGCGGAAGGAGTGGCGGAAGGAATGGTGCGGCAAGCGTTCACCTTTCCATCAGAGAGGCGACGCGAAGACACAACGGGAACGGCGCGTTCACGAAGCAGATGGCATTGGGCGGTTCACGAATGCGACATGGACGTGTGACACATCGTCCATACGTTCACCATCGGGTCAGACATCGGCGTCGGACCCCGTCTTCGGGAACGTCTGAAAGGAACGCGTACCCATGTCCATTGGCCCTCGTCGCAACGCGAGAGCCGGCATGTCGCTCGGGCGGAAAGCAGGATTGGGGCTGGCCCTCGCGGGCGCTCTGATCGTCGCCGCTCCAAGTGTCGCCGGCGCGCAGGACGTCGATCCCGCCGAAGCGGTGACCGCTCTCGGCCAGCAGACCAACCTGCTGTGGATCATCATCGGCGCCGTCCTCGTCGTCTTCATGCAGGCGGGCTTCGCCCTGGTCGAGACCGGGTTCTGCCGCGCCAAGCACGCCGCCCACGTGGTGTCGACCAACTTCGCCATCTTCGGCCTCGGCTTCGTCGGCTACTTCCTGGTCGGCTACGGCCTCATGTTCGGCGGCTACAGCTACGTCCTGCCGGGCTACGACTTCGGCTACACCGCCCCGGTGGGCGACGCACTGATCGGCAGCGGGAACTGGGTGTTCCTGTGGCAGGGCGGCTTCGCCCTCTCCGGTGATGCGATCGCCACGTCGGGCGGGGCCGCCGTCATCGGCTTCTTCCTCTACATGGTGGCCTTCATGGACACCGTGGCCACGATCCCCACGGGGGCCATGGCCGAACGGTGGAAGTGGAACGCCTTCGTCGGGTGGGGCCTGTTCTGCGGCGCCATCTACTACCCGATCTTCGGGGCCTGGACCTGGGGCGGCGGCTGGCTCGCCAAGACCTGGGACACCATGGGCCTCGGCGCCGGGTACGTCGACTTCGCCGGCTCGGGCGTCGTGCACGCCGTCGGCGGTGTGGCCGGCCTCGCGGGCGCCATCGTGCTCGGCCCCCGCATCGGGAAGTACAACAAGGACGGCTCGGCCAACACCATCCCGGGTCACCACATCCCGATGGCCATGCTGGGCTGCTTCATCCTGCTGTTCGGCTGGTTCGGCTTCAACGCCGCCTCGACGCTGGCCGCCACCGACGTGCAGTTCGCGGTGGTCGCCACCAACACGGCCCTCGCCGGTGCGTTCGGTGCGGTGGTCACGATGTTCGTGATGATGGCGAAGACCGGCAAGCCCGACCCGGGGATGATGGTCAACGGCATGCTGGCCGGCCTCGTCGCCATCACGGCGCCCTGTGCCTTCACCAGCCCGGCGTACTCCGCCCTCATCGGCAGCCTCGCCGGCGTCCTGGTCGTGTACGCCGCAGGCTTCATCGAGAACAAGCTCAAGGTCGACGACCCGGTCGGCGCCGTCGCCGTGCACGGCGTGTGCGGCACCTTCGGCGTGCTCTGCGTCGGCATCTTCGCCAACGGCAGCTACGGCGGGGGCTGGAACGGCTCCGACGTCGAGGCCGTCGAGGGCGTCGTCAAGGGCGAGTGGGGCCAGCTCGGTGCGCAGGCGCTGGCGGTGGTCGTGCTGTGGACCGTGATCTTCGGCATCGCCCTGGCCTTCTTCAAGATCCAGAACGCGGTCATGAAGGGTGGCATCCGGCCGCCGGCCGAGATGGAGCTCGAGGGCATGGACATGCCCGAGATGGGCGCCTACGCCTACCCCGAGTTCGACATGATCGCCGCCGAGGTGCTCGCCGAGCACGGCAACGGCGCCGAGCCGGCGACGACCGAGGAGGAGCCCGAGGCGACACCGGTCTGACCCGCTCGGGTCATCCAGGAACCCCCCGGATGCGGGCGGGCTCGGCTGCGGCCGGGCCCGCCCGTGCCGCGTCCGTCGACGGGGGGCGAACGAGACATCGAGGGTCCCGCCGGCGGCCGGAGCCGGGCCGCGCGCGTCCGCCGGGCGCCGCCGGCGGGGCCTCGTGCGGACCCGGCCGGCAGCAGGGCGCCGCTCAGCCCGTGGCGCGCTCGATGTACGCCTTGGCGCGCCGCTCGGCGGTGCGCCGCTTCCACATCTTCAGCTTCCAGTGCCGCCGGCGACGCGTCGAGGGGCGCGACCGGTCGGGGTCGTGGTGGCGCTCGGCCCGGAAGCCGACGCCGGGCTCGACGACGTCGTCGGGCTCGGCGCCACCGAGGATCTGACCCGTGACGTCGGCCAGGGCGGTGTTGACCCGGTGACGCTCGGACCGGGCCTGGACCCTGCGCTCCTCGGGGTGGGGGAGGACCACGTCGTTGGTGCGGTGACGGTTGCTCATCGATGCCCTCTCTACGGGAAGGAGTCGACCAAGTTCTCCGTGCGACCCGACCGTAGCCGGGACGTCACCCGCTGTCTCGGGGTCGGCGAAAAGGCCGCTTGAGCAGGGACGATGCCGTACGACGGGGCGACGGGGCCGCGTCAGAGGGCGTCGAAGTCCAGCTCACCGGTGCGCACCCGCACCGTGCGCACGACCTCGGTCACCCAGATCTTCCCGTCGCCGATCTTGCCCGTGCGCGCCGCGTTCACGACGGCCTCCACCACGCGGTCGGCGTCGGTCTCGGCCGCGAGCACCTCGATGCGCACCTTGGGCACGAAGTCGACCGTGTACTCGGCCCCGCGGTACACCTCGGTGTGGCCCGCCTGGCGGCCGAAGCCCTGCGCCTCGCTGACCGTCATGCCGGCGATGCCGACCTCCTTGAGGGCGGTCTTCACGTCGTCCAGCTTGAACGGCTTGACGATGGCGGTGATCAGCTTCACGGCGCGTTGCTCCTCCCGGTCGCCGGCGGCAGGACCCTAGTGCCGGGGCCGCGACCGACCGCCGGCCGGCCGGACGAGTTCACGCTCGCGTCACAGTTCCGGGCCCGGACCGGGCGTCCTGCGGGCGGTCCGGGGCGATTGCACCCGTCCACGGGGCCGCCGGTAGCCTCGTGGCCGTGCAGAACGTGGCCACCGTCCCCCGCCCGGCCGCCGACGCCGCCATGCGGCGCCTGCTCCGCATCCCCGAGGGGCACACCGCCTCCGAGGGTGCCGCGCAGCGTGCCTTCTCCACCTCGGTGCTGGTCTCGGCCACCCGCTGCGTCCTCACCTACCTGGTGCTGCCGTTCGTGCTGCCGGCGCTCGGCATCGCCGCGGGCGTCGGCCCGGCCATCGGCATCCCCGTGGGCATCGCGGCCGTCGTCTGCAACGTGCTCACCATCCGCCGGTTCTGGGCCGCCGACCACCGCTGGCGCTGGGCCTACACTGCGCTGGCCCTCACCGTGATCACGCTGCTGTTCGTGCTCATGGCCGAGGACATCGCCGCGCTGTTCGGGTAGCCGGGGCGGCCGATGAAGCGGCTCGCGTTTCTGACCTGCGGCTTCCTCGCCGTCGGGCTGGGCACCGTCGGCATCGTCGTGCCCGGGCTTCCGACCACCGGCTTCTTCGTGCTCGCGGCCGCCTGCTTCGCCCGGTCGAGCCCCCGGTTCGAGCGGTGGGTGCTCGACCTGCCCGGGGTCGGGCCCCTGGTGCGCGACCACCGCGCCGGCCTCGGCATGCCCCGCCGGGCCAAGGTGGTGGCCATCGGCATGATGCTCACCGCCTGCTCGCTCAGCTCGTGGGCCATCGGGTCGCCGGCGGCGGCGGCCGTGATCCTGGGCGCCGGGGCGATCGGCACCTGGTACGTCGGGTGGCGGGTGCCGACCCGCGAGGCCGAGCTCGCCCGGCGGGCGGCTCTCGCCTCGGCCGGCCCCGCGGTCTGACCGCCGCCCCCGCCGACCGGGCCTCAGCCCACGTATGCCGCAGCCTGGCTGGTGACCAGCGCCTCGATGTCGCCCATCGCCACGTTGGCGTCGACGAGGTGCATGCCCCACACGTCGGTGAGGTCGCCGCCGATGTCGTCGGTGCGGGGGTCGGCGGGGTCGCCGTCCACCGTCAGCGACAGGTACGTGTACGGCCCTTCGGAGACGCACTCGCCCGCCACGAAGTCGGGGTAGGTGACCCACGGCGTGGTGATCTCGGCGGTGCGCGCCGGGTCGGCGAACGGCTGGGCCGGGTTGGTGCCGCCGAGGAGCGTGCCGGCCGGCTGGTCGATCAGGAAGTACGGGTGCAGCGCGGCCGATCCGCCAGACAGGGCCGCGGGGTTGACGCAGGCGGCGCGGGTGCCCTCGCCGGCCTGACCGAAGAACGCCCCGCCGGCCGGGGGTCGGGTCGACCGGTAGGACGAGTAGCTGACGACGCAGCCCGTCTGGTCGTCGGCCTCGCACAGCGGCACCTCGGCGAACGAGCCGCCGACGACCTCGCCCTCCGGCACCTGCACCGACGACCCCAGCACGTACGCCGCCACCAGGCGGTCACGCAGCAGGGGCTCGTCGTCGATCTCGTCCTGGATCAGGCGGGTGATCATGCCGGCGCCCTGCGAGTGGCCCAGCAGCACGAAGCCGCGCCCGTCGCTCTCGTTGGCCACGTAGTCCTTGAAGGCGTCGACCACGTCGCCGTAGGCCACCGCCCGGGGGTCGTCGCCGCCCGTGCCCCCGGCGAGCACCGACAGGGTGACCTGGCGGTAGACGGGGGCGAAGATGCGGCACGTCGAGCTGAGGCGCGCCACCTGGTTCCACACGGTGGCGATCTCTTCGTTCTCGGCCGGGACGAAGTCGCTGTTCGCGCCGGGGTCGCGGCTGGTCGTGGGGTACACGTAGAAGCAGTCGACCGGCGGGTCGTCGGCCACCTGGTGCTCGACGACCTCGGTCTCGCCGTCGGCCGCCACGGCCGTGGCGTCGAGGTCGATGGCGCAGGCGTCGTCGGCGATGCCGGGCTTGCACAGCCAGTTGGCGTCGTCGGCGTAGGTGGTGCTCGTGTAGCCGTCGTATCCCGCCGGGAGCGCGGGGGGATCGGTGGTCGGCGTGTCGTCGCCCGCCGCCTCGCCGTCGTCGGACGAGCACGCTCCGGCGAGCACGACACCGGTCACCATCAGGACCGCCAGCGATCGGCGGCAGGGTTGTGCACGCATCGACGTCCCCCGTTCACCCCTGCGTCAGCGGGCGCACCGTAGCAACCGCGCGTCCGCACCCTGGAGTCCGGTGCCAGGCTGGGCCGATGCGAATCGTGATCTACGGAGCCGGCGGCGTGGGGGGCGTGGTCGGCGGGCGCCTCCACCAGGCGGGCCACGACGTGGTGCTGATCGCCCGGGGCGATCACCTGGCGGCGCTGCGGCGCGACGGCCTCACGCTGCGGTCGCCCGACGCGACGGTCGTCCTGCCGATCCCCGCCGTGGGGTCGCCGGGCGAGGCCCGGCTCCGCCCCGGCGACGTCGTGGTCCTGGCGATGAAGTCGCAGCACACGGTCGACGCGGTCGCCGAGCTGGCGCGGGTGGCGCCGCCCGACGTCGCCGTCGCCTGCGCCCAGAACGGCGTCGAGAACGAGCGGGTCGCCCTGCGGTCGTTCGCCGACGTCTACGCCATCTCGGTCATGCTGCCCGCCACGCACCTCGCGCCCGGGGTCGTCGACGCGTCCTCGACCCCCGTGACCGGCATGCTCGACGTCGGCCGGTACCCCGCAGGGGTCGACGCCACGGCCGAGGCGATCGCCGGCGCGTTCGCCTCGGCGACGTTCGACTCGGTGGCCCGGCCCGACGTGATGCGCTGGAAGTACCGCAAGCTGATCCTCAACCTGGGCAACGCGGTCGAGGCCGTGGCGGGCACCAGCGCCCGCGACAGCCCGCTGCTCGAGCGGGCGGTGGCCGAGGCCGAGGCGGTGCTCGACGCCGCGGGCATCGACCGGGCGTCGCCCGACGAGGACCTGGCCCGCCGCGGCGACCGGTTGCGCATGCGCCCCATCGACGGCGAGCGCCGACCGGGCGGCTCGTCGTGGCAGAGCCTGCACCGCGGGTCGGGCTCCATCGAGACCGACTACCTCAACGGCGAGATCGTGCTGCTCGGCCGGTGCCACGGCGTCCCGACGCCGGTCAACGCCCTGCTCCAGCGCCTGGCGCGCGACGCGGCGTCGTCGGGTCGCCCGCCGGGCGCGATGACGGCCGACGAGGTGCTGGGGCTCCTCCCGGGCTGACCTCGGGCCCACGCATCGCGGCGCCGACGCGACGGCGGTGGTTCGCGTCCCGGTGCCGCCGGGGACGACCGGTTCCGGCGGTCAGGGCGGCTCGAGCTCGGCGAGGCGGCGCTCGAGGAAGGCCCGCTCGGCCGCCGTGCGGACGAGCCCGAGGGCCCGCCGGTAGGCGGCGGTGGCCTCGTCGGTGCGGCCGAGCCGGCGGAGCAGGTCGGCGCGCGTCGCCGGCAGCAGGTGCGTGTGCGCGAGCCGGGGGTCGTCGGCCACCGCGTCGACGACGGCGAGGCCCGCCGCCGGCCCCTCGGCGAACGCCACCGCCACCGCCCGGTTCAGCTCGACCACCGGCGACGGGGCCCGCCGGGCGAGCGCCGCGTAGAGGGCGGCGATGCGGGACCAGTCGGTGGCCTCCCACGTCGGCGCGTCGGCGTGGACCGCGGCGATGGCCGCCTGCAGCCGGTACGGCCCGGCCGGTCCGACCCGCAGCGTGCGGGCGAGCTCGGTCTGGCCCTCGACGATCCGGTGGCGGTCCCAGCGCGTGCGGTCCTGGTGCTCGAGCAGCACGAGGTCGCCGTCGGGGCCGAGCCGGGCGCGGCGCCGGCTGTCCTGGAGCAGCACGAGCGCCAGCAGGCCGTGGACCTCGGGCTCGTCGGGCAGCAGCCCGCCGAGCAGCCGGGCCAGGCGGAGGCCCTCGTCGCACAGCTCGTGCCGGATGAGGTCGTCGCTGCCGCTGGCGGCGTAGCCCTCGGAGAAGACCAGGTAGACGCACGCCAGCACCGCCGGCAGGCGCTGGGCCAGCAGCGGTCCGGGCGGCACGCGGAACGGGATGTTCGTGGCCCGGATCTTGGCCTTGGCCCGGGTGAGCCGCTGGTAGACGGTCGGCTCGGGCTGCAGGAAGGCGCGGGCGATCTCGTCGGTGCGCAGGCCGCACACGAGCCGCAGCGTCAGCGCCACCTGGGCGGCCGGGGCCAGCGCGGGGTGGCAGCAGGTGAACATCAGGCGCAGCTGGTCGTCGTCGACCGGGCTGATCTCTCCGCTGGGCCCGTCGAGCCCGGCGCCCGGCCCCGCAGGAGCGAGGCCGCCGGGCTCGGTCGCGCCGGTCAGCCGTCCCGCCTCGGCCTCGCGGGTGGGCCGCCGGGCCTCGCGGCGCAGGCGGTCGAGCGCCCGGTTGCGGGCGGTGGTCACGATCCAGGCGCCGGGCCGGTCGGGCACGCCCCGCTGCGGCCAGGTGCGCAGCGCCTCGACGAACGCCTCCTGCACGGCGTCCTCGGCGGCGTCGAGGTCGCCGAGCAGCCGGATCAGCGTGGCCAGCGCCCGCCCCGACTCGGCCCGGAAGGTGCGGTCCACGACGGCCCGGGCGTCGTCGCGTCGCCGGCCGGATGTCGACGCCCCGGCGGTGGCGGCCGGAGGCCGGGCCGGAGGGGTCGCCCCGCCGGCCCGGCTCCCGTCACCGCGGGCGGCCGGGATCACCCCGGCTCCGCGGCGGTCACGGCGCTCAGGCCCTCGGTGGCGGTGCGACGTCGGGCCCCAGGTCGAGCACCGGCCGGACCTCGACCGCACCCCCCGGGTTGGTCGGGATGCGGGCGGCGACCGCCACCGCCTCGTCGGCCGTCGGTGCGGTGAGCAGGTAGAACCCGCCGACCACCTCGGCCGTCTCGCTGTAGGGCCCGTCGGTCACGAGCACCTCGCCGTCGACGACGCGCACCGTCGTCGTGGTGTCGATCGGGTGCAGCGCCCCGCCCGCGAGCAGGGCGTCCGCCGCCGCCTCGGCGAACCGCCCGTGCTCGGCGGCGCCGGCGTCCCACTCGGGGGTGTCGGGCACGTCGCCGGCCGACTCCTTGCCGTACAGCACGGCCAGGTGCCGCGTCCCCGGGGCCGCCGTGCGATCGGCGGGGCCCTGCCACATCACGAGCGGGCGCAGCGCGACCCAGCCGTGCGACGCCATCGGGATCTCGCGGGCGAGGGCGATGGCGGAGTCGAGGTCGTCGGCCTCGAGCACGTAGTACCCGCCGAGCACCTCGGTGGTCTCCGCGTACGGACCGGCGGTGACGAGCGGTTCGCCGGCGGCGTCGACGCCGCCGGACTCGCCGTCGCCGTGGCGGATCGTGCGGGCGGTGGCCCCGGGCAGCAGGGCCTCGCCGCTGAGGATGGCGTCGGCCGCCAGCTGGGCGAAGCGGATGTAGCCGCGGTGGATGGCGTCGCGCTCGGGCGTGCCGGGCTCGGGCACCCCCGACTCGTCGCCGCCGAGAAGTGCGAGGTAGCGCATGGTCGTCTCCTTGTCCGCCGGGGCGGGTCGCCCGGCCGTCGTCGTCGTCCTGACGACCCCTCGACGGAGAGCCGGGCGGGATTCGACACCGGCACGCCCACATTGTCCCCCACCACGACGATTTCCCCCGCGAGTTCGGGGGCCGGGGCGCCCGATCTCGCGGGGGAAACGTCGTCAGATGGGTGTCAGGTCAGGACGACGGCGGCGGTGCGGGCAGCTCGGGGCCCGACGACCGGCCCCGCTTGAGCTCGAAGAAGCCGTCGACCGCGGAGGCCTCGAGCACGAGGTCGAGCAGCCGGGCCGCCTGCTCGCCGCGCGGGCCCGGGTTGACGATGGGTCCGAAGACGCCGACGCGGGGCGTCCCGTGGGCGAGGACCGGCGAGCCGATGTCGGGGCCGGCCAGGTCGAGCGCCTCCTTCGTCGGCAGCTCCACGGCGGCGTCCCAGCCCTCGTCGTCGATGGCGGCCAGCCAGGGGGCGGCGCCCGCCGCGGTGGCCGCGGTCCGCACGAGGTCGACGGTCAGGTCCTCGCCGCCGTCGTGCACCCGCGTGCCGATGGCGGTGTACACGGCGCCGACCAGGTCGTTGCGCCCGGCGTCGGTCAGGGCGGAGAAGAGGCGGTGGGCCCGCGCGGCGGACCGGACCCGGTCCGCGTACCGCTCGGGCGGGTTGCCGTCGTTGAGCACGAGCAGGCTCAGCGAGCGCCAGGTGACGTCGACTCCCCGCTGGCGCGTGGCGTCGACCAGCCACCGGGACGTCAGCCACGTCCAGGGGCAGGCGGGATCGAAGAAGTACTCGACGGCGGTCACGGGGGTGGGCGTGGCGGGTGCGGCGGTGGTCATCGGTCGCTCCAACGGATCGCGTACCCGGGTTCTTCCCCGCCTCCGGGGCCGCTAACGGGTCGCCACGTTCGCCGGGGCGGGCGTCAAGGTCGCGTCAAGACCCTCTGACCTGGGGGTTCGTGGCACTACACCGCATCTGGCGGCCCGTGTCGGCGGGTCACCGGAGGAGAGTGCGATGGCAGATCTGCTGTTCGTGGCGATCGTGGTGGCGTTCTTCGCCGTCACCGTCGCCTACGTGAAGGGCTGCGAGCTCATCGTCGGGCCCGACGTGCCGCTGCCCGACGAGCCGCTCGAACCCGGCGCCCTGGCGCGGGGCGCGGACCGGCTCGGAACCGGCGAGGGCGCGGCGGCTGTGCCGGCCGTCGCCGGCACCCCCGCGGCGCGGCGGGGGGACGGCGACCGATGAGCGTCGACGACGCGGTCGGCCTCGTCCTCGCCGTGGCCCTGGTGGCCTACCTCGTCGGCGCCCTGGTCGTTCCCGAGAGGCTCTGATGTCGGGCGCGTCGTGGATCCAGTTCCTGGTGCTCGTCGCCCTCGTCCTGGCGGTCACGCCGGTGCTCGGGGGCTACATGGCCAAGGTCTTCGCCCCCGAGGTGGCGGGCGTCCCCCGCGGCGAGCGGCTGTTCGCGCCCGTCGAGCGCCTGATCTACCGGCTGACCGGCGTCGACGCCGGGCGCGAGCAGCGCTGGACCGTCTACGCCCGGTCGCTGCTGGCGTTCAGCCTCGTGTCGGTGCTGGCGGTCTACCTGCTGCAGCGCGTGCAGGGGGCGCTGCCGGTGAACCCGACCGACGTGCGCGGCGTGCCCGAGCCCCTGGCCTTCAACACCGCGGTCAGCTTCGTCACCAACACGAACTGGCAGAACTCTGCGGGCGAGATCACGATGAGCCACCTCACCCAGATGGCAGGGCTGGCCGTGCAGAACTTCGTGTCGGCCGCAGTGGGCATGGCCGTGGCCGTCGCCCTGGTGCGCGGCCTGGTGCGCCGCCGCTCGGCCACGATCGGCAACTTCTGGGTCGACGTCACCCGCGCGGTGACCCGCATCCTGCTGCCGATCTCGGTCGTCGGCGCGCTGGTGCTCGCGAGCCGGGGCGTGATCCAGAACCTCCACGGGTTCACGGTCGCCCACACGCTCGACGGCGCGGTCCAGCTGATCCCCGGTGGCCCCGCGGCCAGCCAGGAGGCCATCAAGGAGCTGGGCACCAACGGAGGCGGGTTCCTCAACGCCAACTCGGGTCACCCGTTCGCCAACCCCGACGGGCTCACGAACCTCCTGCAGATGTTCCTGATCCTGGCCATCCCGTTCGCGCTCACGTCCACGTTCGGGAGGATCGCCCGCAACCGCCGGCAGGGCTGGGCCGTCTTCGGCGCCATGTTCGTGCTGTGGTTCGCCTCGGCGTTCGTCGCCCAGGCGTTCGAGACCGGCGGCAACCCCGAGCTCGACGCCCGCGGCGCCGACCAGCACGTGGCCGCCGAGACGGCGGGCGGGGGCAACGTCGAGGGCAAGGAGATCCGCTTCGGGGCCGCCGCCACCGGCCTGTTCGCCGCCACCACGACCGGGACGTCGACCGGCGCGGTCATCGGCGCCCACGACAGCTTCACCCCGGCCGGCGGCGCGGTTCCGCTGGTCAACATGATGCTCGGCGAGGTCAGCCCCGGCGGCGTCGGCGCCGGCCTCTACGGCATGGTGATCTTCGCCCTGCTGGCGGTGTTCATCGCCGGGCTGATGGTGGGCCGCACGCCCGAGCTCCTCGGCAAGAAGATCCAGGCGGCCGAGATGAAGCTCATCACCCTCTACATCCTGGCGATGCCGGCGGTGGTGCTCGTCCTCATCGGCATCTCCGTGGTGATGGACACGTCGAAGGCGTCGATCCTCAACCGCGGGCCGCACGGGCTCACCGAGGTGACCTACGCCTTCACGTCGGCCGGCAACAACAACGGCTCGGCGTTCGGCGGCCTGACCGGCGACACCGACTGGTACAACGTCACGCTCGGCCTGGCCATGCTCTGCGGCCGCTTCCTGCTGATGGTGCCGGTGCTGGCGCTGGCGGGATCGCTCGGCCGCAAGCAGGCCGTGCCGCCCTCGAGCGGCACCTTCCCGACCGGCACCCCGCTGTTCGTCGGCCTTCTGGTCGGCGTGGTGGTGATCGTCGTCGGGCTCACGTTCTTCCCCGCACTGGCGCTCGGCCCGATCACCGAGCAGCTCGGACTGTGAGGTCTGTCCCGATGTCCGACACCACCCTCGACGTCCCCGAGCGGCCCGGGCCTGCCGGGCAAGCCCGGTCCACCGGCCCCGGGGCCAGGGCCAGCCGGTCGCTGCTCGACCCCACGATCATGAGGGGGGCGGCGGCCGACAGCGTCGGCAAGCTCGCTCCCCGGCTGATGGTGCGCAACCCCGTCATGTTCGTGGTGTGGGTCGGCAGCATCGTGACGACGGTCTTCTTCGTCCGCGACGTCGTCGAGGGCGACACCAGCGGCCAGGAGGACCTGTTCGCCGGGCTCGTCGCCGCCTGGCTGTGGTTCACGGTGCTGTTCGCCAACTTCGCCGAGGCGGTGGCCGAGGGCCGCGGCAAGGCGCAGGCCGACACCCTGCGGAAGGCGCGCTCCGACACGGTCGCCAACCGGCGGCGGCCCGACGGCTCGCTGGAGCCGGTGGCGTCGTCGCTGCTCGGCGTCGACGACGTGGTGGTCGTCACGGCCGGCGAGATGATCCCGTCGGACGGCGAGATCGTCGAGGGCATCGCCTCGGTCGACGAGTCGGCCATCACCGGTGAGTCCGCCCCGGTCATCCGCGAGTCGGGCGGCGACCGGTCGGCCGTCACCGGTGGCACGCGGGTGCTGTCGGACCAGATCGTGGTGCGCATCACCGCCCGCCCCGGCGAGACGTTCCTCGACCGCATGATCTCCCTCGTCGAGGGGGCCAGCCGGCAGAGGACCCCCAACGAGATCGCGCTGAACATCCTGCTCGCCGGTCTCACGATCGTGTTCCTGCTGGCCACGGTCA
>Ga0111539_10002360_pt1 | contig 25102 bp, 14 predicted proteins | sample RhiMethybrSRZTD1_FD_79667 | JGI IMG/M metagenome (GOLD analysis project Ga0111539, IMG submission 79667) | Populus rhizosphere microbial communities from Tennessee, USA - Rhizosphere MetaG P. TD hybrid SRZTD1 (version 2) (version 2) | ecosystem: Host-associated > Plants > Roots > Rhizosphere >...
GTGAAACTACAAGGCGGCGTCACGGAGGTGATGAGAGAAGAGCGACACGGGCGCTATCGTCGTTTGGTCCGATTTAGCTATCCAAAATGTAAAGGTCGAAGCGCCGACTGTGCGACGAGCTTTCGCGCTCTCAAAATGTGGGGCATTTCGGGACGCGTCTGCACACCGAATCTGAGTGGCGTTTCGGGACATACCCCATGCCCAAATCGGCGAAACGCCCTGCATTCAAAGCCATCATTTCGGCGCCGTTATTGCTAATTATTGGAGAGTGATTATGGGGGAGTCGTCAGGGTCACGCCCATGCGGGGCGTCTAGTCCGGCATCGATGTGTAAGCGTCTAAGCTCGTTGATTGTCACTTCGATGCGGGCGCTGGACGGTTCACTATGGGCGTGACTCTATTTGAAGAACTGAAAGAGAGATCGGACGGTCAATGTCTGAAAGAGCCTGGCGGTTCAGTTGGTGTGGAGTTCTTGAGTTTGCAGATTGACGCATTGCTGAGCGCCTTGCCAGTGAGGGTGGCAAGAAGGGCCTCTTACCTGCCACCCTCGGGTGAGGAACGGGGCAACTAGATGTCGCCTTATTTGGTGTCGTTCCGATTGGTAATACGGATCTGAGGCAGCAAACGGATGTTAGCCAATACCCTCAGACGTGGTTTTGATTCATTTTGCGGCGCATTGCACATCATTGAGTTTTCCGACGTCTTAGCGTCAGCGTGGTATTCGCTGCGGATTTCATCCCATGTCTCACGACTGGTCGGCATGGCGCTTGAAAGCGGCGCACAGAATGAAATAACTGATAATTGAATGAATTGCGACACCCACGAAAAGCCCACCTGGCAAAATCAGCAGGTGAACCGGCGTTCCCTCATACATCAGGTTACCTTGCGCATCATAACCCGGTGATGGCCCTGCCCCAGGAGACATACGATCAACGCGACCTGCCATAAAAGTACACCGGAAATCCGCTTATCCCTGATTGAGAATGCCGCGCATGTTAGCGCCGTAGTGATAAAATTCCGCAGGCAAGACTAATCACGACCAATTTTGATCGAGTCATACTTCGTCGTATTTCATGGCCTCGCTTTTAAGCGCCAGGCGCATACAGGAGATTCGATATGATAAACCTAAATCGCCTCGGGATCGGCGGGATCATCTTCCTGATCGGAGCCGCTATCTATATCATTAACATCGCGCTCGCTTTGGGCAAGAGGCGCTCGTCAATTCCGATTGATGGCGTAGGGTTGATGGTGCTGGGACTGGGGTTGGCGTTGCTGCTGAGGTGGTAAAGATATATCGAAAAAAACAGGGTAGATAGCATCGCCTTACGCGTCGCTTCAGCGTGACGCCCGGCTCGCTTACAACTTTTGAGTTCGGCTCCTCGGCCCGTCGACGACTTTTACAGTCAAACAGCCATATTACAGCCGCCTGTCGCGCGCATTATGCGCTTGGCCCGCTCGACGCGTCGAGAATTGCGGCAACATATTCAACCGCGACAAATTCACCCCTGCGCACGATTAGGAACTGCGAGCGGTCTCGCAATGATCAAAACGCCAAGACCTCTCGCAATGGAACCTCAATTGCATAACGATCAGCCAGTTTTGCTTGTTGCGATGGTGCGGTCTTATTGCCCCTGGACTCAAAAGCCTTTATCCCAGTTTAGATAGAGGGCCGAACTTAAACCAGAATGAAGCAAACTCTGAGACTTATTGCGCCGCGGGCCCCCGATAAGGAATTGCTTCACAAAGGCGAAAAGCCACAATCACTGTAGTTTTTCGCCACATAGACGCGACTTCAATTCTGTTCGCCCCGTCGTCCGGTATTTCTATGCGACGATTGAACGTCCTTTTAGTTGAAGATGAAGCTGACGCGCGTGCGCTTTATGGATACATGTTGGCGCTGGCGGGCCACAGAGTGAAGGCTGTAAGCGACGTACTTCAAGCATTTGCGGAAATACAGGCAAATCGCCCCGACCTGATCGTAACCGACATCGCAATGCCAGTCATCAGTGGTTTGGATTTGATCACGGCTATTAGATCGAATGATGAGCTTGCAGACTTGCCGGTAGTGGCGATCACGGCTTTCGGAGAAAACCTTCGGGAACAGGCTCGGGCGGCGGGGGCGACAGATGCGATAGACAAGCCGACCGAATTGGCAAGAATGCGCGAGGTGATTGACGCCGCCATGTCCGGTATGCGCTGAAAAGGTCAGAGCTTAGCGGCGACAAAAGAGCCAGGCCGAGTCGTCGGGCTTTCGCGATTAAACGATCTCCCTTGAATTTTTCGATTGATGAAACCTGCGCCTCGGCTCTCGCATGAAACGCGCAGGAAAGGCGGCCATAGCGCCAAATCGCTGAAATGAGAAGGCCCGCCGATCGCCCGGCGGGCCTTCTCGAAGGAAATCTGCGCCCTGTTTGATTTAGTAACCGCGACCGTAATGATTGCCACGGTTCTTGGCAAATTGGTAATACGCCTGCGCGTAGCCCTTACGGAACCCTTCGCGGTAGTCATTGCTGACGAAGCGGCGCTGATGATTGACCGGATTAAACCTGCGATGCGAGAACGCGTCCCGCCGGCCTGCGATCAATCCAGCGTTGAAGCCCTTCCGCTCTTCAACCCGCTCCCAGCGAGTGTCTCCGCGGCCGTCGCGGTCATGGTCGAATCGATGGGGAACCTGCGCGAAAGCGCTTGATGTATCGGTGGCGCCGGCGACGACTAAGAACGCAGCGGCAAGGACGAATGAAAGTCCGGTCGTTTTGATAGCTTTGATAGTCATGTCTTTTCTCCTCGTTCTCCTTAGCCTGAGTCCCACAATGCCACCATAGCAACTGCGTCCCAGGGGTTCGCTTGATGCTATTGCATCTAGCGGGCCACACGATACGCTGTGGCTTAAGTGATTGATTTATCGGCGCCATGTAGTTTCCTGAGCGCGAATGAAGCTCGTGAAAGCCGAGTCGGACGCACGAAAACGTTAACGTCTGAACCTAACAGGGGCTTCTCGCGACGAGATCAGCTCCGCCCCGGTTCAATCGTCACTGACGTGACGGGATTTGTTTTCGTCCCTATATCGTGGGTTGATGGTCTTCGAGAAATAAATGGCGGGGCCTTTGCGCCTTTGCGAGAAATGGGCGTCCTTATTCAGGCGGCGGTTCTCGTAAAGGCGCAAAGGCCGCTAAGGAGAAACGCCCAACACTTTAGCCGGTCTCTATTTTGTATGTTCATTGGTGAGATAAATCATCTGCCCGATGTGGTGTTGAAAATGGGCCGCGCATCGTAGGAAAGCCATAAATCGGTCATTCACAGACTCCATGCCTATTGCGCTATATTCAGCCCCCCAGGAATCTGTTGTCTGCGCCTCGAGCGTTTTGACCACCAACTCCACAACTTCATCAAGTTGTCGCAAGACCTCTTCCTTCGATGGAGAGTTGCCTTCGGCGAATTCCCGATCCCGATCCCGCACGTATCCCGTCCGGGCGATCTGCGCGCCGATGTAGTAATTCAGATTCCCAATGATGTGCAGCGCCAGATGTCCAACGCTGTTCCCGTAAGGAAAGGGCTTCGTCCAAAATTCCTGTTCTGAGAGTTTCTCCGAAAGAGTACGGACTCTCTTTCCGTAGTCGCGATAGGTAAGGATAAAACCATTCGTAATTATGTTCGATAGCTCACTCATCCCTTCATTTCTCCTTTCAGGAATCAGGCCGGAGAGCAAGCGGATTTCACAGATGGCGCCGGACTGGCGCCGATCAAACCCGCCCAGATCCCTATGCATCCGTCGAAATTGAAGTAGTCGTTCTGGCCGTTTGGCTTGTAGCCGATAAAAATCCGAATCAGCCATTTATTCTGGCCGCGCTCGATTACTTAGACGACGCGCCGGGACTTCGGCTTGCGTTCGGGCTTCCCTGCCTTGTCGGGTTTTGCCTTGTCGGGTTCGTCGGTCATTGCTCACTTCCCCGCCTTCTTCGCGGCCTTCTTCGCGCCGTGTTTTCTTCTTACTACAGGTCAATGATTTCTGCTTCGACTTCAACCATCGCCGCCTCGATTGCTTCAATCCGGGTCAAGGTTCGCCAACTGCCGACGCGGTAAACCGTCGGGCTAGACAACCCTTTCAACCGTGACGCTCCCGTTAGCCAGTTCGCTTGGAGAGGCGTGAGGTTTAGCTGTTGGCGCGCCGCCGTATACTCACTGGACGTTCCCGCCAAAATAAAGACTGTTTGATTCATTGCGGACAATTCTTCGCCTTCCTGTAACCTGCCGTCTGCGCCTCGGCCTCTGTCTTGAACGGAACACGGTTACGCTCCGAGTCGAGAACCGTTAGCGTGTCGCCGTCGCTCACGCCTACCACTTTGCCAGTAATGGTCTGCACCTGCGCGCTTGCCGGTAGACAAAGAAGCGCGGCGAGCAAAGCCGCCGTGACGGAGTGTCTAACTCTCCCTGCTTTGTTGGCTTCTTCGGTCATTACTTCACCCGCGCTGCTTTCTTTAGCTTCCCTGCTTTGTTGGGTTCGGGTCCGGCGGCGGCTTCGGCCCTCCCGCCGGCGGCGGCTTCGGCGTAGTGCGCATATAGAGATTCCTGTAGGCGTCGACATACTCCGTGCATGCGGCGCGGCGGAATTCTCTCGGCCCTAGCCTGGTCTCCCAGGGTAACGACAGGATATCGCCTCTAAGCGCGCCTGTAAACGTTCCCTTTGCGCCCTCCGGCGAATACTTCAAAGCGGTGTAGTGTCACTATTTTTGAAAATCATACTCTAAGGATCATCGTCTTTTCCAGGTTCGTGCCAGGTAACATACTGAATATCTGGAGATGCCCTCAAGGCCGCGTCAATCACCTGAACAGCTTCGGGCAAGATGCCGCGCTTGCGACCGCCAAAGAGGGAGCCGAGAAAGCCGGTCTGGCGCTCCAGCCATCCGAGCCACTGATCGCCTGTCGTAGGGTCGTTGGGCTGGAAACCGATAACGAAGCAATGCTCAGTGTCGCCAACATAAAAGGTGAAATACCAGCCGAAATCCTCTTGGTTGGGCTCATCGGCAGTCTGGATGCCTTGGGCGCGGAGCTGCTGAATAAGCCACCAAGCAACGTCGTCGCCGAAGCAACTGTCGTTGATGAAGTAGTCCTTCGATTCACTGCAGTTGAAGGCGGCGCTACGAAAGTGAACCTCGGTCTTCAGCGACAACGATTCTGAGTTTTTCATTCATGGATTCTTTAACTTTCCGAATACGAAAACAACGTTCCGCATATGAAAAAGCCGGATTATAGTCGGGTAAGAATAGGTATCAAAAAGCGTCGGATACCGACAGACGGCGTGAAGTTTGCCGAAATCTTCGGCAGCGGGAGTGCGTGGGATGACTTCTCTCGGCCTTCCTATGGCTGCCCTGTTTCCGCGTCAGTTTTGACTCTTTGAGCGGACACAGTCCAGACATAGGAGTGTTCTTCGTGGATACTGAGCTTTGCGAGAAGTCGAGCGGTCGGCCTTCGTTTGCCTTTGATGATTTTGTCGAGATTGGCCCGGTCGTAGCCGGTACGCTTTCGGTCTCAATCTTCCTGCGCAATCGGGCGCCACGCCTACTCTCGTAGCGATCATTGGCAACCAGCGCGTCCGCATGAAGTTGCGATGGTGAATCGGAGCTTCGCGGGCAAGATTGTTAGTGAGGAGGAACCGCTTTGCTTTACATGATCATTGAGCATTTCAAGAACCGGAACCCTGTTCCCGTATATCGTCGATTCCGTGATCACGGCCGCCTCGCTCCCGAGGGATTGCAATACGTGTCAAGCTGGGTTGACGAGGAGCTTGAACGTTGCTTTCAACTGATGGAAACAGACGACCGCAAACTTCTCGATGAATGGATCGCCAATTGGAGCGACATTGTCGAATTCGAGATTTTTCCGGTCATTTCCTCAAAGGAGGCGGCGGAGAAAATAGCGCAGCATCTATGAACATGTCTCCAACATTCATTAACGCGTCGTCTCGATACGGAAACTTACTTGAAACTACCCGGCGCGAAGCTTAAGGCGGTTGGCAAATGCGTGTAGGAGACTGTGGCGCGAGTTGTTTACTCGCGCTGATTATCTACTCAGACGAAGCTACAAACAGGGCGATTAAACAAATCGCCCCACACCGTAAACGCATTTGCTAACCGTTGTAAATCCATTCATTTCACCTTCGCGCCTCATGGCGCAGGTCGCAGATTCCCTCCCGCAATGACCGATTGCGCCACTTGCCCGTAAAGGATCCTGCAAATTGCCGGAAAAACTCGGCGCCTGCGCCAGTTCGTCGAAAAATCCGCGACATGTTTCTTCACCGCTCGCCAGTAGTTAGTGGATACGAGAACAACACGACCGCAGACGGCGCTGGGTTCCGCCATGCGCCGGTGGGGAAGTTGAAATCGATGACCAGGGCGCGCTCTGAAGCCGGGAGTACGTTTGGAGCGACGCTTGCGCCGGAGGTTTGTGGTGCAAGAGAACCGCACGAAATTGCAATCGAGTTCGGGCGAGCAAGGAGCTATCTCGCGGCCGGCAATCTCGCTGCCCAAGGGCGGCGGCGCCATCCGCGGTATGGGCGAGAAGTTCGCCGCCAATCCGGCCACCGGTTCCGGCGCCTTCTCAGCGCCGATCTACACCAGCCCCGGCCGCGTGGGATTCGGCCCACAATTGTCCCTCTCGTATGATTCCGGCGCCGGGAACGGCCCCTTCGGATTCGGTTGGAGTCTCTCGCTGCCATCGATTACCCGCAAGACGGACAAGGGATTGCCGAAGTACATCGATGGCGTGGAATCCGACGTCTTTATTCTATCCGGCGCGGAAGACCTCGTTCCATATTTGGAAGAGGGCGACGGCCAGTGGACGCGCCGGGAAAACAAACGGATGGTCAACGGCCAAACCTACCGCATCCAGGATTACAGACCACGGATCGAAGGGCTGTTTGCGCGCATCGAACGGTGGACCAACGAGGCGATCCCGTCCGACACCTTCTGGCGCTCCATTTCCAGGGATAACGTCACAACCTGGTACGGCAGAACCGCCGTGAGCCGCATCGCCGATCCGGCCGACCCGGCCCGCGTATTCAGTTGGTTGATCTGCGAAAGTTACGACGATAAGGGTAATGTCATTGTTTATGATTACGCGCCGGAGAATTCAGACAGGGTCGCGATGTCCCAAGCCCACGAGCGCAACCGCACCGACGCCACGCGATCCGGCAATCGATATCTCAAACGCGTCAAATACGGTAACCGCGCGCCTCACTATCCAATCATCGCGAGCGACCTGCCGATGCTCCAACCGGCTACAGAATGGCTGTTCGAAGTCGTCTTCGATTACGGAGATCACGACCTTGAAAAACCGACCCCCGAGGCTTCTCTTCAGTGGCCTGTCCGCCATGACCCATTTTCTTCTTATCGCGCCGGATTCGAAGTCCGCACATATCGTCTCTGCCGGCGCGCGCTCATGTTTCATTACTTCGACGAACTGGGCAACGCGCCCTGTCTCGTGCGGTCGACCGATTTCACATACTCATACGAGAACGATCCCGGGGGCTCGCAGCGCCCGGTCTTCTCGTTTCTGACCTCGGTGACCCAATCCGGATACAAGCGTCAGACCGACCGTTCTTATCTCAAGCGATCGCTTCCGCCGCTGGAATTCCAATACAGCGAGCCGGTCATCAGCGATGAAGTCCGCGAGGCTCCTTCGGAGAGCCTGGAGAACCTCCCTTACGGTCTTGATGGGGCGGACTATCAATGGGTAGACCTTGATGGGGAAGGCGTGTCGGGCATCCTGACCGAACAAGGCGAAGGCTGGTTCTACAAACGCAACCTGAGTCCGGCCCCCGGCCTCGCGGAGCGATCCGTCTGTTTCGGTCCGACCGAACTGGTCGCGAAGAAGCCTTCGCTATCGGCTTTCGGCGGCGGGCGTTCGCAGTTTATGGATCTGGCGGGAGACGGCAAACTCGATCTGGTAAATCTGGAGGCGCCCGCGCCCGGTTATTTCGAGCGCACAGATAGCGACGACTGGGAATCCTTCGTCCCGTTCGAACTGTCGCCCAATCTGGATTGGGGAAATCCCAACCTCAGGTTCGTCGATCTGTCCGGAGACGGCCACGCCGACATCCTGATCACCGAGGGCGAAAGATTCTGTTGGAGCCCTTCATTGGCGGAAGCGGGCTTCGGCCCGGCCATAAACGTCGGCGCAACGCCGGACGAAGAGAGGGGACCTAACCTCGTCTTTGCCGATCAATCCCAATCGATCTATCTGGCGGACATAAGCGGCGACGGCCTGACTGATCTCGTTCGCATTCGCAACGGCGAGGTCTGCTACTGGCCGAATCTCGGCTACGGTCTATTCGGCGCCAAGGTGACCATGGACGACGCGCCCTGGTTCGACGCGCCCGATCAGTTCGACCAGAAACGCATTCGCCTGGCGGATATTGACGGCTCAGGCGCCACAGACATCATCTATATCGGCGCGGATGGCATCGATATATATTTCAACCAATCTGGAAATGGTTGGAGCGAGGCGCGACGGCTCGCCGCGTTCCCGGCGGTCGACAGTCCTTCTTATGTTCAGGTGGCCGACCTGTTCGGCAACGGCACAGCCTGTCTGGTCTGGTCGTCCCCTCTGCCAGACGCCGTCGGGCGGCAGATGCGTTATATCGACCTGATGGGCGGTCAGAAACCGCATCTTTTGATCAGATCGGTCAACAATCTGGGCGCGGAGACGCTGGCGCATTATGCGTCCTCGACCAAATTCTATCTCGCCGACAAGCTCGCTGGGAGACCTTGGGTGACCAGGCTTCCCTTCCCGGTTCACGTCGTCGAGCGTGTGGAAACCTACGACCGCATCAGCGGCAATCGGTTCGTTACGCGCTACGCATACCACCACGGTTATTTCGACGGAATAGAACGAGAGTTTCGCGGCTTCGGAATGGTGGAACAGTGGGACACCGAAGAGTTCGCAGCGATGAGTGAGAGCGCCGCGTTCCCTACCGGCGCGAACATCGACCAGGCTTCTCACGTCCCACCCGCGCTAACTCGCACCTGGTTCCATACCGGCGTGTATCTGGACCGTAACCGGATTTCGAACTTTTTCGGAGGGCTCCTTGATGATCGAGACGCCGGCGAGTACTACCGCGAACCAGACTTGAATGACGTACAAGCGCAGGCGCTTCTTTTAGACGACACGATACTTCCCGCCGAATTGACGTCGGAGGAAGAACGCGAAGCCTGCCGCGCGCTCAAAGGCGCGATGCTGCGGCAGGAAGTCTATGCGCTCGACGGCGGGGAGAAAGAAAGTCATCCCTATACCGTCACCGAGCAGAACTTCACGATCCGGCGTCTGCAACCCAGAGGAGATAATCGCCACGCAGTCTTCTTCACCCATGCGCGCGAATCCCTGAGTTACCACTACGAGCGAAACTGGCTTGACCCGCGCGTCACGCACGCGTTGACCCTTGAAGTCGATGATTTCGGCGCCGTATTGAAATCCACATCCGTCGGTTACGGGCGACGCCGGCCCGATCCGGCTTTATCGTCGGGGGATCAGGCGAAGCAGGCGGAAGTCCGCATCACATGGACCGAGAACGGGTTCACAAACCGGATCGATCTCGCCGACGCGTACCGAACGCCTCAGCCGAGCGAAAGCCGTACTTACGAATTGACAGGGCCGACGCTCGCGGCCGGCCGCAGCCGCTTCGTCTTTGACGAGATATTAAGCGCCGGGGCGACGGCCTTGTCACTCGCCTACGAGCAAACGCCGAGCGACGGCCTTCTGCAGAAACGGCTGATAGAGCATATGCGCAGTTTATATCGCCGCGACGATCTCTCCGGCCCGCTGCCGCTCGGACAACTCGAACCGTCCGCGCTGCCCTACGAGAGTTACAAGCTCGCCCTCACCGCGGGATTGGCGGCGCAGATCTATTCGGGCCGCGCGACGGAATCGATGTTCGCCGATGATTGCGCATACGTACACAGCGAAGGCGATGTCGACTGGTGGATTCCCTCCGGGCAGATTTACTTTTCGGCGGCCCCTTCGCTCACGCCAGAGCTGGAATTGGCGGACGCGCGACAACATTTCTTTCTCCCCAGACGGTTCCGCGACCCCTTCGGCGAGGAGGTCAGAGTCAGTTTTGACATCTATGACCTGTTGATGACTGAAACCATCGACGCGCTGGGCAATCGAACGCAGGCCGTAAACGACTATCGAACGCTGCAACCGCGTCTGATGACAGATCCCAACGGAAACCGCTCCGAGGTGGTCTTCGATACTCTGGGGATGGTGGCCGGTACAGCCGTCATGGGCAAAGCCGAGCTGGCGGAGAGACAGGGCGATTCCCTGCTCGGCTTCATCGCCGATCTCGACGATGCGACTGCTCTGGCCCATCTCCGTGATCCTATCGCCAATCCTCACGACATTCTGCAGCGGGCCAGTTCGCGCATGGTCTACGACCTGTTCGCATACCGGCGCACCCGAAACGATCCGCAACCGCAGCCGGCGACGGTCTATGCGTTAACGCGCGAGACTCACGACGCCGATCTCGAGCCTGGCGAGCAGACGAAAATCCAGCACAGCTTCTCTTATTCGGACGGCTTCGGACGCGAGATCCAGAAGAAGATCCAGGCTGAACCAGGCCCGCTCGCGCCGGGCGGACCGGGCGCCGATCCGCGTTGGGTCGGAAACGGCTGGAGGATCTTCAACAACAAGGGCAAGCCTGTACGCAAGTACGAGCCTTTCTTCACCGGGACGCACGAGTTCGAGTTTGCCCGCAGCGCGGGCGTGAGTTCCGTGATCTTCTACGATCCGGTCGGGCGGGTCGTCGGCGCGCTCCACCCCAATCATACCTGGGAAAAAACGATCTTCGATCCCTGGCGGCAGGAAACCTGGGACGTCAACGACACGGTCTCGATAGCCGATCCGAAAACCGACCTTCACGTAGGGGACTATTTCCGCCGCTTACCGGATGCGGAATATCTGCCGAGCTGGTATTCACAGCGCGCGGACGGGGCGAAAGGCGCGGAAGAACGAGCCGCCGCGATCAAAGCCGCTGTTCATGCCGAGACCCCCTCCGTCGCGTTTGCCGACTCGCTGGGCCGCCCGTTTCTCACCGTTGCCCACAACCGCTTCGAGCGCAACGGCGCGACCGTCGATGAGAAGTACGGCGCCCGCGTCGAACTGGATATCGAAGGCAATCAGCGAGCGGTGATCGACGCACTCGACCGCATCGTCATGCGTTACGACTACAACCTTCTCGGCGGCCCGATTCATTCATCGAGCATGGAGGCCGGAGAGCGATGGATGCTCAACGACGTCGCCGGCAAGGCCGTGTACGGATGGGACAGCCGCAATCACCGGCTCCGCACGGCCTATGATGCGCTGCGGAGACTGATCGAGGTCTACCTGCAGGAGGGCGGCGATCCAGAGCTGCTGGTCGGCAAGAATATCTATGGCGAGAGCATGCCGAGCGCGAAGGCGAAAAACCTGCGCGGCAAGCAGTATCAATCCTTCGACGGCGCGGGCGTCGTCACAACCGGCGAATACGACTTCAAAGGAAACCTTCTGAGCAGCAGCCGGCAGCTCGCCGTCGACTACAAAAACACTCCGGATTGGTCCGGCGAAGTGGCGCTGGAAGCGGAAGTCTTCAGCGCCAGCACGAGCTTCGACGCGTTAAATCGTCCGGTGACAATGACCACACCGGACAACAGCGTCATTCGTCCTCATTACAACGAAGCGAATCTGTTGGAACGGGTAGAGGTTAATCTGCGGGGAGCGACGATTGCCTCCACGTTCGCCGGCAATATCGATTACGACGCGAAGGGCCAGCGCGAACTGTTCGAGTACGGCAATGGGGTCACGACAACCTACGAGTACGACTCGCTGACCTTCCGCATGAGACGCCTGCAGACGCTCAAAGGCAATGAACGATTGCAAGACTTGTTCTATACCTACGACCCGGCGGGCAACATCACGCGCATTCGTGATGACGCGAAGCAGACGATTTACTTCCGCAACAAGCAGGTCGAGCCAAGCAACAACTACAAATACGACGCGCTCTACCGGCTGATCGAGGCCATCGGCCGAGAGCACCTGGGACAGATCAGCGGCCAGCCGAATCCGCCCACGCCCCCCGATGCGTTCAACCAATTTCACACCGGCCTTGATCAACCCGGCGACGGCGCTGCGATGGGGACTTATCGTGAGAGCTACGTCTACGACGCCGTGGGTAACATCCTGAGTATGCAGCACCGTGGCTCCGACCCGTCGCATCCGGGTTGGACGCGCGCTTACGCCTATGACGAAGCCAGCCTGGTCGAACCCGGCAAGGCCAGTAACAGGTTGAGTTCAACTCAGGTAGGAAGCGGACCGGTCGAGCGTTACACCTACGACGCCCAGGGCAACATGACCGGCATGCCGCATCTGTCCTTGATGAGCTGGAACTATCTCGACCGGCTTGAAGCGATCGCGCAGCAGGTCGTAAACAGCGGCAGCCCCGAAACGACCTATTACGTTTACGACGCGGGCGGCCAGCGCGTGCGCAAAGTCACGGAACGACAGGCCGCTGAAGGCGCGACGCCGACGCGCATGAAAGAACGGCTCTACCTGGGCGGATTTGAAATCTACCGTGAATACGCCACCGGCGGCGTCACCGATCTGGAGCGCGAGACCCTACACGTGATGGACGGCCGTCAACGCATTGCGCTGGTGGAAACAAGGACGCAGGGCGAGGACGGATCGCCGGCGCAACTGGCGCGTTACCAACTCGGGAACCATCTCGGTTCGGCGAGCCTGGAGTTGGATGAGGCGGGGCGGGTTATTTCTTATGAAGAGTATTACCCATATGGCAGCGCGTCATATCAGGCGGTACGCAGTCAGACCGAGACACCGAAACGTTATCGATACACAGGAATGGAACGGGATGAGGAGACTGGGCTGGCGTATCACGGGGCAAGGTATTACGCAGCATGGAATGGAAGATGGGTCAGTTGCGACCCTGTCGGCCTTAGCGGTGGCCAGAATCTCTATGAATACGCGGCTAACAGTCCAACACGCCTCATCGATGTAAATGGGGAGGAGCCATTTAATCCTTCCAGGTACCTTGTTCCGCTCTCGGAATATGAAATACAACTTGCGCAACTTGTCACACCCGAGGACTTCCCATTGGAAAGCCGGAATTTTGATATTCGGAGGTTGGTTCAGGAACAGCCTGAATTTGTTATGAACAAAATCATGCCAACCCTATTCAAAGATATCGCCAATGAAGAATATAAGAAGGAAACCACAACACCTACGACTATTTGGAGGGAAATAAAGGATGCAAACAATAGAACGGTTGGAGAAGAACCTGGCGGAATTGGTAATGGCAAAATGTACAAATGGGGAGTCGAAATAAAAACCCCCGAACTGGGCTATAAATATCATGGAAACAAATGCGCTCATTTCGTCCATGCTGTGGCTTTTGCAACAGGCGTCGATAATCCAGTCAAGGCGGATGTTCCAGGCCAAAAACCTGGCAGCCTGTTTCCTCCCCACGAAATGAGTAAAGTGGCCAAGCAACTTGAAGACGCCGGATTCATTGAAATCCTTTTTCAGAAGCCTGCAGGCTCCAGCGTGACTGACGCAGAGGCCAATAACCTGGCGAACAAGCTCTCAGCAACCGAAGGAATTGTAATTGGCGTCTGGGGCGCGCGCAACGGCCATGGCCATGAATTCTACATTGAAAATGTTAGCGACATAGTAACAGACGCAGATTGGGGTTCGGATGAGGGGCCTAAGTTACTTTTCAACGTGGTCGAGGCCGGCGTAAGTATAGGGCCGGGGCAACGCCCCCTGGCGCCGCCGGAAACTAGAGACGTGCTTATTTACAGGTTGGCGAAACTTGATCCGGAAAGAATTGTGAGCCTGTACCAAAACAATGAGCAGTATAGAAAAAAATTCAATGAGCTAGTCTGGAAAGCATCTCAAGACGCCTCAAGTATCAAGTCTACGCCTCCCTGAGTAAGTATATTCCGCAGCCGGCGCGGCAAGACGCCCCAAGGGTTCGACGAAGAAGCGGTATACGCAGATGGCGCATCAACCATTGTAGAGATTTATCGAAGAGGAGATTCCTGCCATGCCAGAACAAACCTACCAAATCCTCGGTCAGGTCATCGATACAGCGACCCGAAAAGGCTTGCGCGATCTGCGCGTCGAAGCCTGGGATCTCGACACGAATAATCATGACCCGCTCGGCCAATCGCTTACCGACGCCGAAGGCCATTTCATCATCACTTTCGATGACACAACGTTCAGCGACAACGGCGTAGATGCGCTCCCAGACATGTTCCTCAAGATCTTCGCGGGCAAGCGAGAGATCTACAACTCCCAGACGCGGCCGGTCAAGGACTGGACTCCGGGGCCTGCGCTGCTGGTGATCGAGGTCAATCCGCAATCGCCTTCGGCGGAAGCCGAGCCTTACGTCGAGGGAGAGGTGGTTCAGCCTGACGGTAGACCGTTGCCCGGTTTTCCGGTGCGCGCTTTCGATCGCGCGATCTGCAACTGGAGACCGCTGGGCCAGGCCCGGACGAACGATCTCGGCCGCTATCGCATCTCCTATGACTCCGCGAGGCTCATGGAGTGGGGAAAGACTCGCGCCGACCTCAAGGTGCAGGTCTACGACCCGGGCGGCGACAAGATCCTCGCCACGTCACCTTTGATTATGCAGGCGTTACCCAAAGAGGTTGTGAGCTTCTCCATCGGCGATGAGCCTTACCGTGGCCCGGACGAATACTCCCGTTTAGACAGCGCCCTGGCGCCATTGCTGCAATCGGTCGATAACCTGAATTGTCTCACGGCGGCCGATGTCTTGATTCTGGCGCGCGAGAGCGAGGCGCCGAACGGCAGCGTCGCCCACTACGTTAAATCGCGGCGCTGGGCGACGGAGCTGGATGCTTCGCCCGCCATGTTCTTCGGGTTGCTGCGCCAGCGCCAACCCGCGCGGCTGGACGCGCTCTTTGCGCGGCCGTTCTCCCGGTTGTGGAAGGCGCTCGAAAACGCAAAAGCGCAGAACGTGATCAACCTGGCGCTGGACGACGCGTTGCGCAGCCGGTTGGCCGCAATTCAGCAGAATTACCTGGCGCGGCCGGATCATCCCTTCCGGCGATTGCTGCAGACGACGGCGCTCAGCTCCGAACAGCAGAATCTATTTACCCTGCGGCTGACGACCGGAGACCTGACCGGCGACTCCTTCTGGAACTCGCTTGAAACGAATGACGGCATCACTGTCGAACAAGTCGCCGACCTCAAAGCGGCCCTGGAGCTTCAAGCGTTCACCGGTGGCAACACCTCGTTGAGCGTCAGTCTGCGGAGCAGTCTGAATGTGCGTCAATCCCGCGAAGTTGCGGCCTTCAGCGTCGAAAAGTGGCGCGACGAAGCGCTCGCAGCGGACGGCGTCGAAATTCCGGATGAGGTTCTGCCGGGTCAACCCGAGGCCGAGCGGAGGGCGGCCTATGCGCAGATGCTCTATCGCAGCGCGGAGTTGCGATACCCGACGCCATCGCTGGCTGCGCAAATGAGCCGGAGCCAGGGCTGGACCGGTCAGCCGCTATCGTCGTTTCTCGCCGCTTACCCCGACTTCGAATTCACCGCGCAGCGGGTTCCGTTTTTCCTGCAACGACACCCCGAGGCTGTGAACCTGTTTCCGGATTCCAAAACCGGCCGGCAGGAACTGCTTCATTTAGAACAGATGTTTCACCTGACTCCGGCTCAGGACAAACTCGCGGCCATTCAGCCGCTGTGGGATGCGGGGTTGCGCTCGGCGCGGCAGATCGCAATGGCCGGCCGCCAACAGCTTCAGCGAAAAGTCGGAAACAGTCTCGCCAAATCCACGGTCAATGGGATCTACCATCAGGCGGTCCATAACGCCGGGGTTGCCCTCAACGTATATATGAAATATCGCCAGGGACTGAACGGCGGTTCGCTCTATGCGATGCGCGCCTCCTCCGAACTCCCGGGTCAACACGATGTGGCGGACGAGATGCTGGATTGGTGGGACGGGCTGCTCGACTTCGAGACGAATCTGCCCGAATGGTCGGAGTTGTTCGGCTCGCCTGACGCCTGCGAGTGTTCGCATTGCCAGTCGGCGTTCAGCCCCGCCGCCTACCTGGTGGATATGATGTACTTTCTCCAGCATGCGACCGACGGCGCGGATAAAACCGCTCTCGATTTTCTACTCGAGCGCCGTCCCGACCTGGGTACGCTTCAGTTGACCTGTGATAACACCGAGACCCTGATGCCTCAGATCGATCTGGTGATCGAGATCATGGAGCAGATCGTAGCTCACAGCACGGACGGCGCGTCGATTCCCGAAGGGAGCATCGGACAGACGACTTGGGAGAGCGAACTGCTCGAGGCGCAGCCGGAGCACATGGATCCGGCGGCTTACGAGAAGCTGCGCGAGGCGGCTTTTCCTTTCAACAAGCTTCCGTTCGATCTCTGGCTCGAAGAGGGGAGGCGCTACCTGAAGCGGATGAGCGTTGTTCGTGACGAACTCATGCGGGTGACGCCTCCGAAAACCGGCGTCGGCGCGATTCAGATAGCGGGCGAAACGCTGGGTATGTCTACCCTGGAGCGCGAGATCATCAGGGTTCCGAACACCAGAATCGCCGACCTGGCTACGTACTGGGGAGTCGATATCGCCGATGGAACGCTCCAGGAACAGCTCGGTCAGGTTGAGACATTGCTGAAGCAGGCCCGCATCGACTATGACACTCTACTGAGGCTATTGAACACCAGATACGTGAATCCGGGCCGGCTTATCTCCGTAGCCTTCGAGGGAGAGTCTTGTTCGCTAGACGGAGCCGAATTTACCGGGCCGAACGGAGCCGAGATCCTCAACGAGGATTTTCGGTCGTTCCTCGATCGTCTGCACCGGTTCATGCGGTTGAGGCAGAGACTGGGCTGGACCGAGTACGAGCTCGACGCGGCGATCGAAGCGCTGGGGGCCGCAGATTTCAATCAGGACGGCTTCATGGTCGAGCTCGCCGACCTGTGGAGGTTGCGCGAAACGCTCGATCTGCCGATCGGCGAACTGTGCGGATGGTGGGGCGATCTGGACACCTATCTGTTTGAAGACGATCTTTTGTCCCGATATGAAGAGATTTTCCTCGACCCGACGATCTTCCCTGACACATATACCGGCGCCGGGCCGGATCTCCGTAACGAAGTATTTGCGTTGAGACCGGACCGTCTGGATCTGGCCGTCACCACCTCGACGACGCTGAGCCGGTGGCTCGCGGAGTCGGATGGCGCGGCGGAACCGGCCTACTCGCTGCAACAAGACTACTCCGCTTACATTCAGAGCGCTACGCAATTAGCCGCCGAGGATATTCTGCTCCTGGCGGGGGAGGTACTGAGCAAAGACGCCACGACAGGGAATGCGCCGCTCGATCTGGCGAACCTGTCGTTGTTGTATCGCATCGGCTCGTTCACTCGCGCCCTCGATCTCAGCGTGCAGGAGTATCTCTACCTGGTTCGATTGCTCGGCAGGTCGCCGCTCACGACTGCGGAAGACGCCGCCAGCCCGTCGGGGACGATGGCCGTCTACGAACGCCTGAACGAGATCAACGAAGGCGACTGGCCGATCGAAGAGTTGGCCTACATTCTTCTGGACGACGACGCGGCCGCCGCCGCCTACGGCCCTACGCCGGAGGCCATGGACGCGGTATTGGGCGGGCTGAGCCAGGGATTCGTGGGCATCGACAAAGTGTCGACGGCCAGAGACAACGCCGTGCTGTTGACTTCGCTCTCCCAGTCCCTGGGGACTTCGCTGGGACTAGACGCCGTTGTGCTCGAAGCGCTTCTCTTCACACATCGCGTGGGACTGGGCGGAGGACTGCTTGCGCGCCTGATCGCCGCCGCAAATCCGGAATTCCCCGCCCCGGCAATTCCGTTCTACGACATCTACGAGACGTTGCATAAGTTCGCCCTGGTTTGGAACGGGCTGGAACTGGACTCCGTCAATCTGGCGTTCGTTTTGGACCAGGAACTGGGTTGGCTTGACATTGCGTCTTTGCCGCTGACGGAACAGAGCGCAACCAATTTCGAAGCCTGGCGGCGGCTGACTCGGGCGGCTGAGTTGCAGCTTTCGGTCTTTTCGGTTGAGCAGTCATTGTTCGGTCTGCTGGAAGCCGCGAAGGACGCGACCTTGACTCGAGAGAGCTTCCTGGCCCAGACGAGCGAGTGGACCGGATGGAGTATCGAGGACCTGACATATCTGACGGGGCCGGACGGATTCGACTATCTCTATCCCAACGCGTTCCTCGATGAGCGATGGGTGGCGGCGTTGGAGAAGATTTTCGCCATCATACAGCCCCTCGGCATATCGGCCGCGCAGGCGCATTCGTGGGCGGCGGCGGAGCTGACCTTCAACGAAACCGAATCGATCAAGCAGGCCATGACGTTGACCTACGATCGGGACCGATGGCTGGAAACGCTGACCGACGTTCAGGACGAGTTGAGGGTTCTCAAGCGCGACGCCTTGCTCGGCTACCTGCTGAACAACCTTTCGTCTGACGACCCGTACGACGTCTATCGCCACTACCTGATCGACCCGGAGATGGCCCCGTGCGCGCGCACCTCGCGCATAGTCGAAGCTCACGCGGCGGTTCAGCTTTTCGCGCAGCGCATCCTGCTCAACCTGGAACCTCCCCTCTCGTTCCCGCGCGAAGACGCCGAAGCCTGGCAGTGGCGCAAGAACTATCGCGTCTGGGAAGCGGCTCGGAAGGTCTTTCTCTATCCGGAGAACTGGATCGAACCGGAGTTGCGCGACAACAAGTCGATTTTCTTTAAGGAACTCGAAGACGGATTGCTTCAGGACGAAGTGACGTTCGAGACGGCGGAGCGCCTCTATCGCGAATACCTGACGAAACTCGATCAAGTGAGCCGCCTGGAGATCATGGGCATGTACCAGGACGAAGAGGCCGACATCCTGCACGTCTTCGGACGCGCCAGTGACGCGCCGGCGCTCTACTACTACCGCCGATGGGAAGGGAAAGCGCGCTGGACGGCATGGGAGCGTGTGGATCTGGACATCCAGGCCCATCACCTCATTCCGATTGTCTACAACGGGCGGCTTTATCTATTCTGGCCGGAGTTTAAATTTACGGAGAATGTTCCTAACACTGCTGAGGTTGACCAGAGAATTGATGAGTTGACTCGTTTAATAGGAGACTATGAGAAAGCCCTGGACGAAATAGAGCATGTATGGGAGGTTGACTTGGGGTTTGACTTGGACGACCACCCCTTATCGATCTATCTAGAAAATATCCTTCGCCCCGATCTCGCGACTCAAGAAGGCCTTAGGCAGGCGATTCTTGATGCGACCAAAAATTATACTGTCGAGCTGGGGATGAACTGGAGTGAGTGTAGTGACGACAAGTGGAGGGCGAAGAAACAGTCCAGTGGAAAACATTCTTATCAGAATGACACAACCGAGTTCAGTCATTATTTTCTCGGGTGGGTCGATAGTTACAATCAATTACACATCAGCGTTCATAGTCGGATAGACCATTTTGCGCCGGAAATTCTGGAAGACACAAATGTCGCCAATTTCATGTTGGATTCCTGCCAAGGCGAACTTGTTGTATCTGTCAGCTATTCCCCCCCGGTAGGAGAAGTCCTCGTGGTAGATTCATATACGAGTTTAAACCATCTGCAGGTATTTTCTCTGTTATCAAAGACGGATTTCTCACTGGAGATTACAGGAGATAGTACGCCGCGATATCTTCTTACAAGCGCCCCATTCAGGTATGATTATGCCCATCAGTATGGCTTTGGAGGCAGCGAGGCTTCGCCTTTCTTTTACAGTGGCGCCACACGTACTTACTTCGCGCATTTAGTCAATGCGCCTATTTTGATGGACTTCCATACAGCCGCTGAAGCGGTGAACAGCGTGGGCTCCGCCGCCCGGTTACCAGCCGCAAGAGCGGCTCTTTCCACCTCAACTTCAGAACAGGCCACATTGGCCGGCAATCACTATGGCGGGATCACCGATGAGATTATTTCGAGGGCCGTTTCTCAAACTTCAGGCGTCTTCTCCGCACAACAAACAGACTTCCTGACAGACGTCCTGGCCAATGACGATGACGCGGTATTCATGCCGACTGGCACGGTAGCCACCGACGCGACAACGACCTCATCCCGCTACCTTTTTACCAGGTTCTATCATCCTTACACCTGTCTTTTTCTGAAGCAGTTGTCGCGTTACGGCGTCGAAGGGTTGCTCAATCCCGATCCCGAATGGGGCGCCGATTCGGAAAACCTCTACCGTCAGCTAACGCCGCTGGAAGCTTTCGATTTTGAAACGAGCTACCTTCCTGATTATTGGGTGGCCGACAATTACCCGGTTAACGAGATCGATTTTGACCATGATTCTCCTTATGGCTCGTATAACTGGGAACTCTTCTTTCATATCCCGCTCCTGATCGCGACCAGGTTGATGCAAAACCAGCGATTTTCGGAAGCTCGCCGCTGGTTCAACTATATCTTCGATCCGACCCACACCGACGGCCAGGCTCCCTCGCGATTCTGGAAGATCAGGCCCTTCTACGAAGAACAACTCAAAGGGCCGACCGAGACACTGCAGGAACTGATGGACCTATTGGAACAGAAGAACTATCAACTCGAGCAACAGGTCACCCAGTGGGAGCAAGATCCGTTCAATCCTCACGCGATCGCTCGCCTGCGGATTGCCGCGTACATGAAGACCACGGTCATGAAGTACCTGGATTGCCTGATCGCCGAGGCCGACATGCTCTTCACCATGGATATCAGGGAAACCATTAACGAGGCGGCGCAACTCTACCTGCTGGCGGCGGATATGCTGGGCGAGAAACCAGTACTCCTCCCTGCTCGGGAGACCGAAACCCTGACGCCGAATCTTTTGCTCGGCAGAATCAACTTTAGTTTTAATTGGTCGCAGTTTGATCCGCTCGATCTGCTCGATTCGCTGCTGTCGTCGAATCAGCCTGGGAGTGGTTTTTCACGCCCCGGCCAGGAGATAACGCTGGATGTGAGCATTAATGCCCAGGGCGCCGTGAGCAGCTTCGACACACTCTTCTCATTTTGCATTCCACACAACGAGAAGCTCTACGGTTACTGGGATACGGTGGCCGACCGGCTCTTCAAGATTCGCCACTGCATGAACATCGCCGGGGTCGTGCGGCGCCTGCCGCTCTTCGCCCCGCCGATCGATCCGGCGTTGCTCGTCAGGGCCAGCGCCGCCGGGTTGGACGTCGCAGCCATTCTGAGTTCGTTATACGAACCGTTGCCGAAATACCGGTTCAACTTCATGCTGCAGAAGGCTATGGAACTGTGCGGCGAGACGCGCAGTCTGGGAAGTGAACTCCTGTCAGCTCTGGAGAAGAAGGATGCCGAGGGGATGTCGCTGCTGCGAAGTTCGCACGAGGTCGCTCTCCTGCAAGTCGTTCGCGACGTGAAAAAGAAGAGTGTTGAAGAGGCGACCAGCTCGCTTGAAGGGCTTCAAAAATCGAAGGCTTCGGCGGAGCACAGGGCCGACTATTATGCCGCCAGAAAGATCAACAGCAATGAGACCGATCATTTGAACCAGTTGATCAAGGCTCATGACCTTCAACAAATTTCCCAGGGTATCAATGCTCTCGCCTCGGCTCTTTACTTGATTCCGGATATCGAGGCCGGGGCGCCGCCCAGAGTAGTCTTTGGGGGTAACTTTCTCGGGAATGCCCAATCGGCATTCGCGGCGGCCATGGGCTACTTCTCGGGCCAGCATTTTAACAAGGCGACGAGAGCCGAGATCATGGCGCAACGCGAACACCGCCAGGACGACTGGACCTTCCAGGCAGAGCAGGCAAAGAAGGAGATCGAACAGCTCGACAAGCAAATCCTTGCCGCCGAGATTCGCCTGCAGATCGCCGAAGCGGATCTCAAAAACCACGAAAAGCAGATCGCCCAGGCCGAAGAGGCCGAAGCCTTCATGAAGGCCAAATTCACCAACCAGGAGTTGTACATCTGGACTGTTTCAAAGCTCTCGACTCTCCATTTCCAGACCTACCAGATGGCTTATAAGCTGGCGCAACAGGCGGAGAAGTGCTTCCAGCATGAACTGGGCCCGAGTGAGAAAAGCTTGTCCTTCATCACCGGTTATTACTGGGACAGCCTCAAGAAGGGGCTCCTCGCCGGCGAGCAACTCAATTACGACCTGCGCCGGATGGAGAAAGCCTACCTCGAAGCGAACCAGCGCGAACTCGAGATGACGAAACACATTTCTCTCATGCAGTTCGACCCCGGCGCGCTCCTCGTATTGCGGGAGACGGGTTCGTGCGAGATCCACATCCCGGAGGTCTTTTTCGATATGGACTTCCCCGGCCAATACTTCCGCCGCATCAAAGCGGTCAGGGTGACGATTCCATGCGTTGCCGGTCCTTACACCAACGTCAGCGCCACGCTACGCCTGACGGAGAGTTGGATACGATCGACGGCCGATGTCGCCACTGATCCGGAACCGGTAATGGGTCTTCCGCAAACCGCCATCGCTACCAGCTCCGCCAATCAGGATAGCGGCGCTTTCGAACTGAACTTCAACGATCCGCGTTATCTGCCTTTTGAGGGGGCGGGCGTCGTCAGCAGTTGGCGACTTGAACTTCCAACGGCGCTCAGGTCGTTCGATTACGACACGATAGTCGACGTGATTATTCATCTGAGCTATACAGCGCGGGAAGCGCAGGATGGAGGAACCTTCAAAGACGCCGTGAATGAGCAACTCGTGTCATCCCTGAACGACCTCAGGAAGGTTATTTCCGGGCAGAAGATCACCCTTGCGCGTCTCATCAGCCTCCGCCGGGAATTCGCGGCAGATTGGAATCGGTTTCTCCTTACGCCAACAGGCGAAGCCCAACGGATAACCCTCAAACTGGGCAAGCAGCATTTCCCGAGGTACCTTGATTACCTATGGGAGAAGAATGAGGATGGCAATTTGGACCCACAGCCTATCACACTGGAGATCACCTCGGTTAAGGTTTACCTGGATCCAAAGGGCGTCATGCCTTCCGACACCGGCGACATTCAGATTAATGAAAAAACGCCGGAAAGCGTCAGCGATATACACGGATTACTATTTTTCGATTTCTCTGACCTGCTTACTCTTGAGGTCAGCAGCGAATCCGGAGCAGACTTGAGTCTAAGTGTCAGTGGTGATCCACTGCTTCCTGAATACTGGAAGGATCTGTACGTCCTGATGGATTATAAGATCAAATCCTAAGCTCGACTCCTATGAAAATGTGGCGCAAGTCCTGTATTTTTCAACGCTGGCGGTGTGGCCACACTTCATGAAGGCTTTGTCCATTCTGGGTTGGGGTAAGTTTAGACATCAAAATCGGCGGTAGCCTTTGGAGTGCGGCGGCTCGACGCCGCACACCAAATCTGGGATTAACTCAATCGCAAGCCCAAAAGGGCGCAAATTTTTTCAAACTCGCCACCCCGCCTGGCTATCTTAATGACTAATTCCCTAAATTCGCTGAGCATAGGAAGCGTAGGTATGAATAGATTTAGAAGGACTGTCGCCATAATTTTGAGCGCCTTGACCTGCTGCGCGATGTGCGTCATCGCAGGCGCCGCGCAAACTCAGAAGCAGGATTCAGACCAAACCTTTAAGATCGACACGACCTTAGTCAGCGTGCCGGTCATTGTCAGCGACCGGCAAGGGCGCTACATCGCCGGTTTAAAGGCGTCGGATTTTACGCTTTACGAAGATCGCATCAAACAACCGATAGCTTTTTTCGCCGACGCCGAAGAGCCGATCAATGTCGCGTTGCTACTGGATACCAGCAAGAGCGCTACGTGGGCGCTGGACGACATCAAGATAACGGCCCAGGACTTCCTCAAGCAATTGCGCCCTCAAGATCGAGCGATGATCGTCAGTTTTGATCGCGACGCCATTGCTCTTTGCGAGTTGACCTCGGATCGCAAAACTCTGGAGCGCGCCGTCGGCGACGCGCAAATCGGCGAACGCTTCGGAACGAAGCTGCGCGACGCCGTCGACGCCGTAATGAAAGAGGAATTCAGAACGGTCAAAGGCCGCAAAGCGATCGTGCTGTTGACCGACGGCAAAGATCACGGCAGCGAGGTCGACGAACAAACGTTGATGGAAAGCGCGACGGAGGCCGATACATTGATCTACTCGGTATTTTACCGATCCTTGCCGCCGTGGCTGGACCGTGACCGGCAGTCCCCTCGCCAGCGTCAGGACGGAGGCGCCCGCCGGCGGCGACGAGCAGGCCGCATCGAGGAGCGCAACGAAGAAGCGATTGATTTTCTGCGGCGGTTGTCCGAGGTTTCCGCCGGGCGTTACTTCAGCAGCGAAGTGAGCGATCTGAAACAGACCTTCGGACAGATTCTCGAAGAGTTGCGCCATCAATACCGGCTCGGCTTTTACCCGCCGGATCATCCGGCGGGTAGTGTTCACGCCATCAAAGTTGAAGTTGGGATAGAAGCCGTCCGCCCTGACGTTGTTGTGCGTTCCCGCCGCAGCTATCGGGTAGCAGGAGAACCTCAGAGCGAATAAGCGAATCGGCTGTCACTACAGCGGTTTTCATTTGAACGAATAGCCACCGCAGGGCGCCGCAGGACATAATGATTTCTCTGTGTTCTCTGTCCCCTCTGCGGCTGACAGTCTTCATATCACTATCGTCGTCAGAATCAATCCAAAGAATCGGTCTCACGTCTTTCGCCGCTGTTCGGGCGTCTGACGAGGCTCATGATTACGACGGCCAGTTCGGCAGGCTCGACCGGCTTGGCGACATGCATTTGGAAGCCGGCGTTCAGGGCGCGCATCCGGTCTTCGACTCGCCCGTAGGCCGTAAGCGCCACGGCCGGAGTATAAGCGCCGCGCTCTCTCTCCCACTCGCGCACGCGACGAATCAGGCTGTAGCCGTCTTCACCAGGCATTCCTATGTCGGTCACCATCACATCAGGCCGCCACTGGGGCTGAGTCGCTGTTATCAGCATGTAGGCTTCCGCGGCGGAACTGGCTGCAACCACTTCTGCGCCGTACTGCGTAAGCACCGTCTCAATCAATTCGCGCGCATCGTCCTCGTCATCGACCACCAGCGCGCGCA
>Ga0111539_10002361_pt1 | contig 25098 bp, 24 predicted proteins | sample RhiMethybrSRZTD1_FD_79667 | JGI IMG/M metagenome (GOLD analysis project Ga0111539, IMG submission 79667) | Populus rhizosphere microbial communities from Tennessee, USA - Rhizosphere MetaG P. TD hybrid SRZTD1 (version 2) (version 2) | ecosystem: Host-associated > Plants > Roots > Rhizosphere >...
GCTGATCTCGAGCCGCTTCGCAATCAGCTTGTTGGGCAGGCCTTCAGCCACGAGCTCCAGCACCTGGATTTCGCGCGGCGTCAACGGCTCGACCAGTGAACCCGTCACAGACGGCGCGTCGTCGCGATCCGGCGCCACCAGCCAGGCATCGGGATCGAGGCCGAGCCGGCGCGCGGCTTCGATGGTCCGCGCTTCGCCGATGACGACGATGTCGACGCCGGCCAGCGCGCGGCCGAGCGCCGCGCGACCCTCCGGCGGTCCCACCAGCACGATTCTCATCAGGTGTCAGCGATCAGCGCACGGGCCGCTCGCCGACGGTGATCGCAATCTCGCGCGGCGCGCCACCGCGGACGATGTGCAGCGGCGCCGAGCGACCGACGCGATCGCCCTGCAGCAGCTCGAGCAGGTCCACAGGCGATTGTATCGGCCGGCCGTCGAACGCGAGAATCAGGTCGCCGATGAGCACGCCGGCTGCTTCTGCCGGACTGGCGGCCGAGACGCCGGCGACGAGGAGCGCGTACGTCCGATCGCCGGATGCCAGCGACTCCGGCAGCTGGACAGATTGACCGGTGATGCCGAAATAGCCGCGCTTGAAGGCGCCGTGCTCGGCCAGCGTGGCGGCGCTTTTCCACGCGATGTCGGCCGGAATGACGACCCCCAGCCCGCGGATCGATGCCGCAGTGGCAATGCCCGCGAGACGCCCGTCGGTATCGAGGACGGCGCCGCCGGCGAACCCGCCGTGCATCGCCGCGTCGGTGCGGATCACGCGATCGATGGCGCGGCCGCGCCCTGTCGGCATCGGCCCGCCGATCACGGAGATGATGCCGGTCGAGGCCGTCAGCGCGTTGCTCCACGAACGGGCGACGGCGGTAACGAGATGGCCGACGCGCGGTTCTGCGGTGCTCGGCGCGATCGCTGCCGATTGCAGATCGTTGACGCGCAGCAGCACGAGGCTCGTGGACGGATCCCAGCCACCCAACTCGGCCTCGAGCGCGCGTCCGTCGTTCGTCTTGACGGTGATGCCGTTCTCGCGGCCCAGCGCGCGTGTGGTGGTGAGCACCAGACCGTCGGCGTAGACCACGCCGCTGGCAGGGCGCCGGTGGCCCTGGACCTGGACGACGGAAGGCGCCGCGGCGGCGATGATGTCGGCGAGCTGAGTGGAGAGTGCGGAAAGCGGCGTGCTGTTCATGCTGCCATCGTGGCAGCGCGCGGGCGGGAGCGGATCACCCGGATGGGTGGTCCTGTCTCCCGAGTGCGAAGTGCGCGTGCGAGCTGTTGCGCGCGAGGTGTGCGCCCCAGCGCGATTCAGCTGCAGGCACTTCGCACCCGGTTAAACGGCGGGAGGAACCGCTGACCGTGCAGCTAGTTCTTCACGTGACAGTGGAGCGTCGCGTTACCAGACGCGCTCACGCTTTCTGTCCAGTCCGTTGTCACCCCGCTCTGCGTCATGCACGGTAAACCGGTGTTGCCGAAGTTGTAGTCCACGCTCTTGCGGTTCTGGTTGTTCACTTTCTTGGCCGAGCACGTGTAGTTCGTCACGCCGCCGGAGTTCGTCACACTGTGGACGTCGCCGAGCGCGAAGCCGCCGTCGCCGTCGAGCAGGCCACAATGCCCGTCGTTGATGACGATTGCGCCTTCTGCACGCGCACCCGATTGCGACATCGCAAGCACGATGACCGCCGCCGCCGCACATGCCATTACCGTAAGTGCCCTCTTCATGGAGGTCCTCCGGCCCTGAGGGGGAGCAAACGATGTGCCGCGTCGAAGTCGGCCAGATCGCGCCGGGTGGGAAGCGAATCGCAGAATTGAAACTCAGTCCCGTTCGTCAGCACACTGTTTTCGCATCGATTTTTGCTGACGATTTTGTGTGTCCGCGCGTGCGCTGACGAGAGTGTTATCGTTAGCGCGCGCCAACTCGTTATGCCGTACGCATTTCCGATCGATCTCGCGGATCAAGTGATCGCGCGCTGGCGCACCTTCGTCACGCGGCACGATCGTCCCGCGCCGCCGCTGCCATCCCCCGCACATCTGCGCGAGATTCTCGAGACCGCGTTCTTTGCGAGCTTCGTGCGCGAGGAAGGACGCGATCTGCGATTCGTGCTTTGCTGCGCGCCCGATGTGTCGGTACCGCGCGAGGGCGCGGACGGCGTGGCGGCGGTGGTGCCGTTCCAGCAGCTCCGGCCGCTCAGCGTGGACGCCATTCGATCGCTCGCGCCGGCGGTCAGCCCGACGAATGCGGCGATCCTCGTGCGCTGTCCGCCGGAGGACTCCGGCAGCTCCGCGGGCTGCCAGATCGCGGGCGTGCTGAACGTCGGCTCGAATCTCGCGCGCGCGCGGAGCGGCCGGTCGTTCTATCACCGGCCGGCGCCCTATGCGCTGGTCATCGACGTGCGCGATGCGGGTGAGCTGCACGTGTATCGCGGCGGCATCAAGCTCGCGACGCTGAAGTCGGGCAGCCTGCAGGACCAGCTCGCGTTTTCAGCGCTGGAGTTCCTGCCGATCAGCAGCCTGCTCGCGAGCGGCACCGACGCGATGCGGTCGCGGCTGCGTCCGCCGGAGCACGAACCGCCGCGCGAGACGTCCGATTTCGAGTGGACCGCGCTCGTCAACACGATTCTCTGCGCGATCAACGGCGTCAAGGAACACGGACACGGCGGGACCGTGCTCCTCGTCGCGCCCGGCGCGGAGCGATCGCTGCCGATCAGAACGAAATTCGACGTGGACGAGCGGACGAGCATGCTGACGGATCGGTTCGTCGAGTTTCTCAACGCGCGGCACGAACTGGCCGCCGCGCGGCTCGAACGCCGGCGAGGCCTGCCCGAAGGGCAGGACGTGTCGGCCGTGTCGCACCTCGAGAGCGCGACGTTCGTGGCGGAGGAAGATCTTGCCGATGCGGCGGATCTCGTCGGGCGCCTGAGCGCCGTCGACGGCGCGCTCGTGCTCGGATCGGATCTGCGCGTGCTCGGGTTCGGCGCCGAGATCGTGCTCGACGCCGCGCTGCCCATCGCGGCCTACGAGATCTCCACCCAGCCGCGCGGCGGCGGCGAGTGGCCGCCCGTCGACAGCGAAAGCTTCGGCATGCGGCACCGCTCGGCGCTTCGCTGTGTCGGCGTCTCGCAGGACACCGCGGCGTTCGTGATCTCGCAGGACGGCAACATCAGCCTGTTCTGGAAGCAGAACGGCCGGGTGGTGCTCAAGCGCGGCGTGAACACCGCGAATCCGAATATGGTGGGAGCTTAGTTGGCGAGGTCCTATGAAAAAAACTGGCCGGTGTCCGAAGTGTGGGTCCACGGATCTGATCGCGGATGCGAAGGCGGTTGACCGCGGTCACGGGAACCACGAGAGTGACATGATCGTGGCGACGTTCGGGAAGCCCGAAAAATGGATCTTCAAGGACGAGCACACCACGAAGCTTTCCGCGTGGGTCTGCCTGGGCTGTGGGTACCTCGAGTTCTGGGCTGACACGCCGGCGAACCTCGTGATCACCGGCAGGGACTGACGGATGAAGAACTTTCGTTTGGCGATCCTGGGCGGTCTCGCTGCCACGGCGGTGCTGTGCGGACCGGCGATCCGGCCAGTTGATCTGAGCGCTCAGGCGCCGCTCTCGGCCACCGAGCGCGCCATGGCGGCGTACATCGACGCGCACACCGATGAGGCGATCGCGCTGCTCGAACGCGTCGTGAACATCAACAGCGGGACACAGAACTTCGAGGGTGTCCGTCAAGTGGGCGCGGTGTTTCGCGCGGAGCTGGACGCGCTCGGATTCAAGACCGAGTGGGTGGACGGCGCCGGGTGGCAGCGCGCCGGGCACCTGGTGGCGACGCACGCGGCCAGCGGTCCGAAGATCCTGCTGATCGGACACCTCGACACCGTGTTCGAGCGCGACAGCCCGTTTCAGAAGTTCGAACGGATCGACGCGAAGACGGCCAAAGGCCCCGGCGTGATCGACATGAAGGGCGGCGACGTCGTGATGCTGCTCGCACTCAGGGCGCTTCGCGACGCCCGGCAGCTGGATCGCATGAACATCACGATTGTGATGACCGGCGACGAGGAATCGTCAGGCCGGCCGCTCACCGCGGCGCGCGCGGCGCTGGTCGCGGCCGCACAGGGCGCGGCGGCGGCGATGGGCTTCGAAGACGGCGACGGCGAGGCCGCCCATGCCGTCACCGCGCGGCGCGGCACCTCGTCCTGGCAGCTCACCGTTTCCGGATCGACCGGCCACTCGTCGCAGATCTTCCGGGAAGACGTCGGGCCCGGCGCGATCTACGAAGCGAGCCGCATCCTCGATCAATTCCGGCAGAAGCTCTCAACGGAGCCCCACCTCACGTTCAACCCCGGCGTGATGCTTGGCGGCACGGCGGCCGATCTGAACCCGGCCGAGTCGCGCGGCACGGCGTCCGGCAAGACGAACGTCATCGCGCAGCAGGTCATCGTGAGCGGCGACCTTCGTGCGCTCACCGTCGATCAATTCGACAAGGCCAAGGCGGCGATGCGGACCATCGTCGCGGCGAACCTGCCGCACACCAAGGCGGAGATCACGTTCGACGACGGCTATCCGCCGCTGGCGCCGACAGCGGGCAACGAGCGCCTGCTCGTCATGTACAACCAGGCGAGCCGCGATCTCGGGCTGGGCGCTGTGGAGTCCGTGAATCCCGATCGTGCCGGCGCGGCGGACGTGTCGTTCGTCGCCGCGTACGTGCCGATGATTCTGGATGCGGTCGGCCTGAAGGGGAAGGACGACCACTCGCCGAGCGAGACGGCCGATCTCACCACGCTCGCCGTGCAGGCGAAGCGCGCGGCCCTCACGCTCAGCAGACTGACGCGCTAGTTGACCTTGATCCGGATGTTCGCGTACGCCGAGACGCTGTTCGGATCGTGCGCCTGGAAGGCGATCGTGCCCGGGCCGATGCGCCGCTCGCGCGTGTCGTAGTTCGTCGTCCAGTCGGCGGGCTGCGTCCACTTGATCAGCTGCTCGCCCTTCAGCGAGATCGTGATCGTCATGTTCTGGATGTCGATCTCCATCGGCATCCACTCGTCGTCCTTGCCGGGAATGTTCGACAGATCCACGACGTGGTACAGGCTCGCCGTGCGCACGCGATCGGTGTGGCTGTTGTTCAGCTGGACTTCGAACCCCTTCTGCGGAAATCCCGTGTCCTGGAACTCGGTCATGATGTACACGCCGCCGTTGGAGCGGACGCGCGCCATCACGTCGAGCCGCAGATTGAAGTTCCTGAAGACGTGGTTCGCGACCGTACCGTCATAGAAGAGATGCCCGGCGCCGTTGAGGCCGTGCGCGACGATCGCGCCCTGCTCGACGCCGAAGCCGGTCTCCGGTCCGCTGATTTTCCAGCCGGTCAGATCCTTGCCGTTGAAGAGCGCGGTGTGATCGCGCTCGACGGTGCGCGCTGGCGGCGCCGGCCATGGTCCCGACGGCGGCGCGGGAGGCGGACCCGCCTGACGTCCGGGCGTTTGCGGCGCGGGGGCTGGCGGCGTCTGCGCCGAGATCGCGCCGGCGAGTGCGCCGGCGAGCAACAACAACGAAAGGGCCACGCGCTTCATGTGAGTCTCCTCGCGAAGTACCGCGCAGTGTAGTCCATCACCCGCTGAAATCGGAGATCCGATCTTCGTCGTCCAGCGCGGGATGCAGCACCAGCTCGCGGCGGACGCGCTCGACCAGACAGCCCCGGTGCGCGTAGAGCTTCTGAGAATCGTCGCGCGCGGCAGTGGGGTAGATGACGATGAGCACGGCGTCACGCTCGGCGAGCGGCACGCCGCAGAAGCAGCAATTCACACTGGACGGCGGTGGCATGGTCTGGTGCCGTGCAGAATACCGCGACCGCGCGGGCAGCGCGACGGCGCAGTACTATCGTTGACGCCGTGAAGCCGCTCACTGCCATCCTCGTGCTTCTCCTGGCGGGCTGCGGCGGCAACTCCGGCGGGCCGTCGCCGCAGCCGTTGAGCGTGACGTGCCCCGCCACGGTCAACGCGCAAGCCGACAAGTCGGGAACCGTCGTCGTGCACTACCCGGCGCCCATTCCGAGCGGCGGTCAGGCGCCATTCGGCTTGAGCTGCACGCCGGGATCCGGCACTTCCTTCGTCGTCGGCGAGACGCCGGTGGCCTGCACCGCAACAGATGCGGCCGCGCAAACGGCAGCGTGCTCCTTCAAGGTGGTCGTCGCACCGGTGCCGCCGACACCGCAATTGTCCGTGACGCGCTTTGTTGCGTTCGGTGACAGCCTGACCGAAGGCAAGCTGTCGACGTTTGCGGCGCCTGGCTTCGTGTTCCCGGAGACGACGTACACGATCAAGCTGCAGAACATGCTGAACGCGCGCTACACGGACCAGCAGACGACGGTCGTCAACGAAGGCTGCGGCGGTGAGAAAGTCACGGGTGCTTCCTCGCCATGCGCGCCGAAGACCGACACGCTGGGCCGCTTCAATCAAGTGCTGATCGCGGACGCTCCACAGGTCGTCCTGCTGCTCGAGGGCGTCAACGATCTGGCCGACGACGGTCAGGACGCCATCAACGACGTGATTGAGGTGATGCGCCGCATGATCGATTCGGCGACGGCGCGCGGCGTGCGTGTGTTTCTGGCAACACTCCCGCCCGAGAAGCCGCAGCGCACTGGCGCCAACGGCGCGCAGTGGGTCCCGGAAATGAACGGTGAGCTGGCAGCGCTGGCGGCCTCGCGCGCCGTGCCGCTGGTGGATCTCTACGCCGCGTTCAATGGCGATCTGACGCTCGTCGGCGACGACGGCGTCCACCTGACCAACGCGGGATACGAACTGGTGGCGCAGACGTTTTTCGATGCGATCACACAGCGATTGGAGTTGCCGCCGGCGAGCGGGCTGACGTGGCTCGCCACGCCACCGCGATGGCCACCAGCAGGATCAGCGCGGCCAGCAAGTAGGGCGCACCCGGTACGTGCCATTCGCGGGCGGAACTGATCGACACGGCAAACGTCTCCGAAAAAATTGCTGGTCCAACGATGCCGGTGAGACCCGCAATGCTGGTGAGCGCACCCTGCAGCGCGCCTTGTTCGTTCGGCTTCACGCGGCGTGTCATCAGTCCCTGCGCCGAGGGACCATACAGTCCCCAGATCGACATGATGGGAATACCCAGAATGAAGATCCAGCCGCTCGGGGCAACGCCGTAGATCGAGAACCCAATCGCGCCCGCGAACAGACCGGTCACGAGCGCGCGCCGCTCGCCGAGCGACGCGACGACCGGACCAACCATCCGGACCTGCACGATCACGAAGCTCACGCCGACGACGGCCAGCGCCCAGCCGACACGCATGCTGTCCCAGCCGTACCGGTAGCCCGTGTAGAGCACGAACACGCTCTGCAGCGACTGGTGCGCCAGGTTGTAGAGAAAGTGCACGGTCGCGAGACCGAACAGCTCGTGATGCCCGCGCAGCAACCGCAGCGAGCCGAGAGGATTGGCGCGCCTCCACGAGAACTGCGCGCGCCGATCTGGCGACAGCGATTCCGGCAGCACGAAGAAGCCGTACATTGCGTTGGCCAGGCTGAAGGCCGCAGCGCACCAGAACGGCATCCGCGGTCCCGCGAGGCTGAGCAGGCCGCCGATGGCGGGCCCGACAATGAACCCAACACCGAACGCCGCGCCGATGAGGCCGTACGATTTCGCGCGCGACTCGGCCGGCGTCACGTCCGCGATGTAGGCGAACGCCGTCGGCACGCTCGCCGACGTGACGCCCGACAGGACGCGTCCGACGAACAGCCACGGGAGCGACGGCGCCAAGGCCATGACGACGTAGTCGAGCCCGAGGCCGGCATTCGAGAGCAGGATCACCGGGCGCCGGCCGAACCGATCGGAGAGCGATCCCAGAATCGGCGATGCGACGAATTGAATCGCCGCCCATGTAGTGCCGAACCACGCGAGCGTCGTCGCGGCCAACGCCGTGTCGCCGCCCCGGAACGTCTTGATGAGCGGCGGCAGCACAGGGATGATCATCCCCAGCGCGAGCATGTCGAGCAGCACCGTGATGAAGATGAAGGTGACGGCGGCGCGGCGGGCGCCTGGGGTGCCGGAACTGGCGGTCATCGTCCGGCTGTCGAATCTAGCATTGTTCTCCACGCACGCTCACGTTACAGTCGATCCGGAAGCGGCTCGCCCATGCTCCTGGACCAGCTTGTTGCGGTTCGTACGTTCGTGAACAAGATCGAGGCCGAAGTGGCGCTCTCGGCACTCGAGGCCGCCGGCATCCGCGCGTTCATTCAGCGGGACGACTGCGGCGGCATCCGCCCGTCGCTCTGGGTCGGCGGCATCCGCCTCGTCGTGCGGCGCGAAGACATCGACCTGGCGACGGAGATCCTCGACTCGCACGCGACGATCCGGTGGCGCGGCCAGTTTCCGATGTGACCGATCACGCCTCGTCCGTTTCCAGCCTGTACGACTTCGATGTGCAGACCATCGATGGCGCCACGGTGCGCCTCGATCGCTATCGAGGCCAGGTGCTGCTCATCGTCAATGTGGCGAGCCAGTGCGGATACACGCCGCAGTACCGCGGCCTCGAGGCGCTCTACCGGCAGCATCACGCCGCCGGCTTCGTGGTGCTCGGGTTTCCGTGCGATCAGTTCGGGCACCAGGAGCCGGGATCGAACGACGAGATTCGCGACTTCTGCGCGCGCGAGTACGACGTGACGTTTCCGATGTTCGCGAAGGTGGACGTGAACGGCGCGCATGCATCGCCGCTGTTCACGTGGCTGAAGTCCCGCAAGAAAGGCGTCCTCGGCACGTCGTCGATCAAATGGAACTTCACGAAGTTCCTCGTCGGCCGCGACGGCGAGGTGCGGCAACGCTTCGGATCTCAGACCGCGCCGACCTCGATCTCGTCCCTCGTCACGCGTCTCTTGTCCTGAACCGGCCGCAGGATCACGTAGCTCACGATGATCATGCCCAGCAGGGAGAGGATCGCCATCGACTGACCGGTCAGTACCGGAAGGCCAGCTCGTTCAACGGCGAGATAGGTCACCAGGCTCCAGAGCAACGGGCCCGAGACCGCAGAGAAGCGGCCGACCATCCCGTACAGGCCGTAGAACTCGCCGATGCGATCCGGTGGCGTGAGTCGCAGCATGTAGGGCCGATCCGCGGCCCACACGCCACCGAGGGCAATGCCCGCGAGTGAACAGACGACGAAGAGCCACACGAGCGGCAGATGGAAGAGGCCGATAGAGGCCGCGAGCAGGAAGGTCACGACCCAGAGGCCCAGCACCCAGTCGAGTGTGCGCTTCGGGCCGATGCGATCCACGAGCCAGCCCCACGCGAAACCGCCAAGCACCGCGAAGCTGATCGCACACATGAGCACCAGCCGCGCCTTGTCCTCGCCCGCGTCCTTCGTCAGTCCGAGCGCGACCGCCGCATTCACCGTGTAGAGCGACATGTACGAGATGACGGTGTTGATCGCGTCCGTGTAGAACACGCGCCCGACGAGGAAGCGGAGCAGGCCCGGATAGCGGTGGCCTTCGCGCAGCGTGCGTATCGTCTGCGCCGTCGATTCCTTGATCATCGTCCAGCTCAGAATCGGGCGCGGATGCGGGTTGCCGCGCTCCTTCACGAACAGGAAGCAAGGAATCGCGAAGAGCAGGAACGCGACGGCGATGATGGTGAACTGCAGCACGCGCGCATCGGACGGCACGAGGAACCCGAGGCCAACCGCGACGTACGATCCGAGGTACCCCACGCCGACACCGATCCCTCCGATGCGGCCGCGGTTCTCTTCGGTGGTGACTTCAGGCAGCAGTGCGTCGTAGAACTGCAGACCTGCCTGGTACGCCGCGTTGGCGAAAATGAACAACCCGGCTGACAACGCGAACGGGCCGCGCGCGATGAGCGCCGTCGCACCCACGCACAGCAGCGTGCTCCAGATGAGGAACGGCATGCGGCGGCGCGCGCGATCCGTCATCGCGCCGAGCAGCGGCGACAGGACGAAGATCGCACCCATCGACACGGCCGTGATCAAGCCGTACGCGCGATCCGCCTGCTGCTCGCCCACTTGATCGCGCACGTAGAACGAGAAGTACAGAGACACCACGCCCATCGAGAAGATGGTGTTGGCCAGGTCGTAGAGCACCCACGAGGCGACGGCGCGCTTGAGAATGGACACGGGCGCTAATAATAGGTCAGAGGTCAAAGGTCAGAGGTCACAGGTAGGTTGGAGGTCAGAGGTCACAGGGAGGTTGGAGGTCAAAGGGGAACAGGGAGGTCGGAGGTCAAAGGAAACAACACTGAGTCGTGGGTCAGTTTGGGGTAAGCGTGGTTGGCCGAATCGGACTGGCCCGATGGCGTCAGGAGGAAATCGCGCCACAGGGAAGGAGCGTTTCGAGCACGAAATGTTTGTCTATCTCGTTCACCACGCGGATGCTGTTGGGCCTGAGGTCGATGCGCAGCGGCCGTTGTCGGAGCGCGGGCGCTTGCATGCGGAGTGGCTGGCCGCGGAGGCGCGCGATCGCAAGTGCGCGCCGGCGGCGATCTGGCACAGCGGCAAGCTCCGGGCGCGTCAGACGGCGGAGCCGTTCCTGCGTCTGTGCAGTCCGTTCGCGGAGTTCAGGATGGTGCGCGGTCTGCAGCCCGAGGATCCGCCGGCGTGGCTGCGTGATGAGCTGATGGCCGAGTCGCGGGACGTGCTGCTCGTCGGGCACATGCCGCACATCCGTGCGCTCGCCCATCTGCTCTCGCGAGGCACGAGCGACCTCGAGCCGCATGGACTCGTGGCGCTCGAGCGGAAAGACGGATTGTTCGAAAGTGTGTGGCGGCTCTCGAGCTGACGAGCTAGTTCTGCTCGCGCTCGATCGTCACCGTCACGGGCGCCGTCAGCCGAAGCGTCAGCGGCGTGCCCGCGCTGATGACCGCTTCGTTCGGGTTGCCAGCCATGACCACCGCGGTGCCGCCGGCCGCTCCCGCCGTCGTGCCGATGGCCGCGCCCTTCTTGCCGCCAATGACCGCGCCGAGAATGGCGCCCACCACCGCGCTGGCGCCGATCTTCGAGGTCGCCTCACTGGTGGGGGAGTCGCCTTCGCGATAGATCGTTTCGGTGCGGATCGGCATCCGCGTGTTGTCGGGCAGGATCATCGTCGTGAACTGCACGCCGATGCGCGCGCGCTCCTTGAACTTGCCGCCGCGCTGGACGCTGGTGACGGTGCCTTCGAGCCGCGTGCCAGAGGGAATCGCTGTTTTTTCGTCCACCGTGACGTTGCGCGTCACGCGCGCCGTCACGCGATCTTCGACCTTCGCTGTTTCCGACGACACCGGCGCATCCAGACGAATACCGATCACCGAGTCGGTCGTCACTGTCAGTTCGTCGAACTGACGCTTCGGCGGCGCGGGCGGCGCCGACACCGGCACGTCGACCGGCGTCGCGGACGAGCTCACAGGTTCAGGACTCGAAGACCACGTGGAAGACGGCTGGCTCGCCGAGGTATTCGGCGTCGTGGATGCCGGCGCGGGCGCGGGTCTCGGCGCGTTCGTCGAGTACGGGCGGTTCGGAGCCGGGTTGACCTTGGCCGGAATCGTTTCGCGACGCGCCGCCGGCGCGCGTTCCTCCACGCGCCGATCGGAAGACGCCCTCTCGCGGACGGGTTGGGCCGGCGCTGGAGCGGGAGCTGGCGCGGCGGGTTCAACGGGCGCCGGTATGACGGCCACAGACGTGTCGCCCGGCGCAGCGGCGCTTGACGTTGGCGGAGGCACTGTCGCGGGCGCGGGGTCGGCGGAGGTCAGCCGCGTCGCGAGGTACCCACCAGCGGCCGTGGCTGCCACGCACGCCGCGCCGACCGCCGAAATGACGAGCATCTTGGGGGACATAACGTTCAATCAGTCAGCAAGGGACGTACCGTACGGTTTCCCGTCAAAACCCTCCAAAACTCGAACAAAACCGCGGACGATCCGGCCTCCCGAGGACAGCGGACCGTCCCCCTCCGCGCACACTCGCCGACGGCCACGGGCGCGCGAACGCGCCGGCGGCCTTCTGTTGGCGGCACCTGGGTTGCAGGCAGAATACCGCCATGCGCCACCCAATCAAAATCTGGCTGGCCAGCCTCCTCCTGGTTGGAATCACAGCCGGACCGGCGCTGGCGGTTTCAATCGACGACCTGGTCAACCTGAAAGCCAAGGGCGTCAGCGACGCCATTCTCGTTGCCCTCATCGAGGCAGACGGAACGATCTTCCGTCTGTCCGCGGCCGACATCATCAGCCTCAAGAAGCGCGGGCTTTCCGATGACGTCATGCTCGCGATGATCAACTCGGCGAAGCCGAAGCCGGACGCCGCGGCGCCACGAGCCGCAGCGACCGCTCCGGAAGCGGAGACTGCACCACGGAACGATGCTGAGGCGTACCACGACGAGTACGTCGGTGCCGCCGGCACGCCGTCGATTCACGTGCACCAGTCGGTCACGGTGGAGCAACCAGCAGCCAGCGCGGAGTACCCATCGTACGGGTCGTATCCGTACCTCTCGTACGTTCCTGTCGCTTACTACGGCGTGGGGATGCCGAACTACCTGTCGAGGCCGGCGACACCGACGCAGTTCGTCCCGACCAACATCTATTGGGGGTTCGGCGGGGAGCGCCGGCCCGATACATGGCAGCCGCCCTTCCGCAGAGTTGTTCAACCCTCGCCGGTTCCCACGCCGCACATGGGGTTGCCGCCGAACACGCCGCTGCCGAAGAACACTCCCCTGAGGCGGAATTGAACGTTGTGCTATAACCGCCATCTTCCGGTCTTGTCGCCGGCCACGGCGACGGCAGGAAGGCCCTGGAGGGGGACTGACGGTTATGGCAAAGCACGCAACGAGGCGGACGTCGATCGCGGCCGTGACGCTGGCGATCGCCCTTGGCGCCGGCGGATTGTCGGCGCGGCAGGCGCCGAAAGCACCGTCGAAGCCGGGCGCATCGCAGCCCGTCGATCAGGACTACACGAAGCGGATCGTCGACAACACGCCGGACAAGCGCATCCTGACCGAGCTGGTCGATCACATGCCGCTGCCGGCGGATCCGAAGGTCCCGTCGCCGCTCAAGGCCCTCGGCTACGTGCCGGGCGAAAAAGGCAATCTCACCTACAGCGCCGACGTCTACAAGTATCTCGACGCGCTCGACGCCGCGTCGCCGCGCGTCTCCTGCTGGTCGATCGGCAAGACGGAAGAGGGCCGCGACACGCGCGCGTGCGCGGTGGCCGATGAGGCCACGATTCGCGACTTCGCGAAGTACAAGAAGATCACGGCGGACCTGACCGATCCGCGCAAGACGAACGACGAAGCCGCGAAGCAGCTCATCGCCACCGGCAAGCCGATCTACTGGGCCACCGGCAGCATCCACTCCGGCGAGACTGGCTCGGTCGAGATGCTGATGGAACTCGCATACCGGCTCGCGATCGAAGAGTCGCCGTTCATCCAGCAGATCCGCAACAACATCATCTTCGTCCTCACGCCGACGACGGAAGTGGATGGCCACGATCGTCAGGTGGACAACCAGCGTGCGGTTCGTGCGGGCCAGCCGCAGCCGTCGATGGTCTACTGGGGCAAGTACGTCGCGCACGACAACAACCGCGACGGCATCGGCAAGGGCCTGAAGCTCTCGCAGAACGTGCTGGCCGCGTTCCTCGACCTGCACCCGCAGGTGCTCCACGACCTGCACGAGTCCGTGAATCTGCTGTACGTCTCCACCGGCACCGGTCCATACAACCCGATCGTCGATCCGATCCAGGTGAACGAGTGGTGGCTGCTCGCGCAGAACGAGATCGTGGAGATGACCAAGCGCGGCGTGCCGGGCGTGTGGACCTACAACTACTACGACGGCTGGGTGCCGAACTATATGTTCTGGATCGGCGTGTCGCACAACGCGATCGGCCGGTTCTACGAGACGAACAGCGGCGGTAACACGGGCGCGAATCCCGATGCCGTGTCGATTCCCCCGGCGACGAGCCGCGAGTGGTACCGGCCGAATCCTGGGCCCGGCGACGTCCGCTGGAACTCGCGCTCGAACGTGAACATGCAGCAGTCGGCGCTGCTCATCACGCTCAACCACATCGCGAAGAACAAGGAAACATTCCTCGAGAACTACTACGCGAAGATGAAGAGCCAGGTGAATCTCGGCAAGACCACCGCGCCCTACGCGTACGTGATTCCGGCCGATCAGCGGAAGAAAGCCGACATCGCCGATCTCATCAACATCGTGAAGCGCGAGGGCGTGGACGTCAGCGTCGCCTCGTCAGCCTTCAAGGCCGGTGCCGTCGACGTGAAGGCCGGCGACTACGTCGTCCGGATGGATCAGCCGTACCGCGGCATCGTCGAGATGTATCTCGGCCTGCAGTGGTATCCACCGAACAACCCGCGTCCGTATGACGACACCGGCTGGTCGATTCCGCTGCTGCACAACATCGCCGTGAAGCGCATCGACGACAAGACGATTCTCGATCAGCCGATGACGACGCTGACCGCGAACGCGAAGTTCGCGGGATCGATCCAGGGAACGGGCGGCACGCTCGTCATCGATCACACGACAGACAATGCGCTCGCGACGTTCCGCTGGTCGAATCCGACGGTGAAGATGTCGGCGGCCGAGCAGGCATTCGATCTGGGCGGCCATCACTTCACGCCGGGCGCGTTCGTCATTGCCAATGCCAACCGCGCCGCGCTCGAGCCGATGATTCGCGATCTCGGTCTGCAGGCGTGGGCGACCGATGCGGCGCCCAGCGTCGCGATGCACGACCTCGACATTCCACGCATCGGCTACGTCCACAGCTGGCAGAGCACGCAGGACGAAGGCTGGGTCCGCATGGGCCTGGACATGTACAAGATCCCCTACAAGTACTTCGGCGACAACGAAGTGCGGAAGGGCAACCTGCGCGCGCAGTACGACGTGATTCTGTATCCGGATGCGACGGTACAGATCGACGGAGCGGGCGTGGGCCTGCCGACGGGCGGACAGCCCCAGCCGTACCGCGCTAATGCCACGACGCCGAGTCTGGCCACGGCACCTGATCAGACCGACGATCGCCGCGGCGGTCTCGGACGCGACGGCCTGCGCGAACTGGAGAAGTTCGTCGAAGAGGGCGGCGTGCTGATTACCGAGGGCGGCACGACGCAAACGTTCGTCGAGTACCGCGCGGCGCCGGGCGTGTCGGTCGAATCGACGACCGGCATGTACGTGCCGGGCTCGGTGATCAAGACGCTGCTCGGTGACAAGTCGAGCCCCATCCTGTACGGCTACGACCAGGGCGCGCTGGCGGTGCTGATCAAGAACGGCCCGGTGCTCTCGGCCGGTGCCGGCGGCGGAGGATTCGGTGGTCGCGGTGGTGGTGGACGCGGTGGCGGGCTGCCCGCAGGTGTGGGTGGCGGCGATCTGCAGCCCATGAGCGCGCCGGCGACGTTGACGACGCTCGAGGGTGGCGCCGCGCCGGCGCCGCCGGGAACGGTCGGCGGACGTGGCGGACGCGGCGGCGGCGGGGGTTTCGCCGGAGCTGGTGGTGGTCGCGCGGCTGGTGCGGGTCCTGCTCCGGCAGCCGCGGCCGGTGAAGGTGCGCCCGCCGCAGCGGCTGGCGCGCCGCCCGCAGCGCAGGCGGGTCGCGGCGCGGGTGGTCGTGGCGCCGGTGGCGGTGGTGGACGCGGTGGCGGCCCAGCCGCAGCGCCGGCAGGACCGCGCGTGTTGCTGTCGTTCCCAAGTGACCCGAACGATTTGCTGCTCTCGGGCGAGCTCGTTGGCGGCGATCAGCTGACCGGCAACGCGGTGCTCGTGGATGCGCCGTTCGGCAAAGGTCACTACGTGCTGTTCGCCAACCGTCCGTTCTGGCGCAACGAGCCGCACGGCAACTACTTCCTCTGGTTCAACGCCATGCTGAACTGGAACGATCTCGGCGCCGGACGATAGGGACACTGACGGTCGTCTGTCCAGAGTCCAGCGTCCAACGTCCAGAGTTCAAGGTGCAACGCGCTCGTCTTCGACGAGCGCGTTGTTCTTTTCTTCCACGAACGTTGGACCTGGGACCTTGGACCGTCGAACCTTGGACATTGGACCCAGGACCCTGGACGACAAGTAAGTGACCCCCAGCTCTTCACCGTCAGTTGTCGTTGTCGGTGCCGGTGTCATCGGCGCCGCGATCGCTGAGGCGCTGACCCGACGCGGAGCGCGCGTCACCGTTCTCGACATGCGATCGACCGGTCGCGGCGCCTCTCAGGCGTCGGCCGGAATTCTGGCGCCCTACATCGAAGCGCACGATGAGGGCGTGCTCCTCGAGCTGGCGACGCGCAGCCTCGCGCTCTATGACGGCGTGATTGCGCGCATCTGCGAAGCGAGCGGACACGACGTGCCGTACGCGCGCACGGGCACGATCGAAGTCGCGCTGGATGAGGCGGACTCGGTACGCCTGCAGGAACACGCGCAACGTCTCACTGCACGCGGCGTCACGGCACGGTGGCTCGATGCGGCGGCTGTGCGCGCCGGATATGCGCACGTGACGTCATCCGCCCGCGGTGCGCTGCTGATCGACGCCCATGGATTCGTCGATCCGACCGCGTTCGTCAGGGCGCTCGCGCTGGCGGCGAAGTTTGGCGGCGCGGAATTCGTCTCGCCGGTCGAAGCCGCGAGCGTGGAACCGCGGGCGGACGGTGTCGATATCCGCGCCGGCGATCGGACGTACCACGCGGACGCCGCCGTGATTGCGGCAGGCAGCTGGTCGCGGCGCGTTCGAGTCGAAGGCATCGCGCCGTTGCCCGTGCGTCCGGTGCGCGGCCAGCTGCTGCACCTCGAGTGGCCCGGAGGTCCGGCAGGCGGGCCAGTGATCTGGGGGCCGCGCTGCTACGTGGTGCCGCGCGCCGACGGCAGCACGCTCGCCGGGGCGACGGTTGAAGAGGCGGGGTTCGACGAGCGCTCGACGGCGGCGGGCGTGCTGGAACTGCTCTCTGCGACGCTGGAGTTGCTGCCGGCCGCGCGCGACGCGAGCGTCGCCGAAGTCCGAGTCGGCCTGCGTCCCGCGCTGCCGGACGGCCTGCCCGCGATTGGCCCGTTTCGCGGCGCCGATCGCGTGGTGGCGGCGACGGGCCACTACCGGAACGGCATCCTCCTCGCCCCGGTGACGGCGGAGATCGTGGCGGATTACCTGATTTCCGGCCGTCAGGACGCGGTGTTTCCGGCCGTCAGCCCCGATCGTTTTCAGTTAGCGTAGATACGTGGGCAAACTGACCGATTCCAATATCAAATCGAAGCTGGGCGAGATGCCTGGTTGGACGTTCGAGGACAACTCGCTGCGCCGTCTGTACACGTGCAGGTCGTTCCCCGACGCGGTCACGATGGTCGTGCGCCTGGCGTTTGCGGCGGAAGCCGCGGATCACCACCCGGACGTGCTCCTCAGCTACAAGAAGGTCATCGTGACCTGGAGCACCCACAGCGAGGGCGGCGTGACCGAGAAAGACTTTGCCGGCGCGCGGCAATCGGACACAATCTCGCGAGGCTTTGTGTAAAGGGCCGGAGATGTTGTCCGAGGCCCATCCCCAGAATCGCGATGCGCCTCAAAACCAGCTACACGGCTCGGGAAGTTGCGGCGCTGACCGGGCTGACCGCGCGCCAACTCCAGGGGTGGGATGCCGGCGCGATCTTCCTGCCGGCGATTGCGCCAAGACGGACGTCTGCCGGCGGGTTCACCGAGCGGCGCTACACACCAGTGGACGTCCTCGAGTTGCTGGCACTGGCGGGCCTGCGTCGCAACGGCTTCGCGCCCGCGCAGCTCAAGCTGATGATGGAAACGCTGCGCGACTACTTCCGCCGGCGTTTGGCCGATACGCTCGACGACGCCGGTGACCTGAGGTTGCTGACCGACGGTCACGGCTTGTTCCTTCGCACGCGGCAGGGGCACATCTTCGATCTGCTCGTGGATCCAACGCAGCCGCTCGTCACGGGCGACGGGCTGCCGTTGCGGCCCGTCAACGGTCGCGCGCGGCCACGGGTCCGCCGCAAACGATCGACACCAAAGGGTTGACCTCGCTCATGCGCTCGTTGAAGTGGCTCGCGATCTTCATCGTCCTCACCACGCCGGCGCTGCTCTCGGATCGCGCGCTGCCGACGCCGGCGTCCGTGTTTGGCTTCGAGCCCGGCGCTGACAACAAGCTCGCGACCTACGATCAGACCGTCTCGTACTTCAAGCAGGTGGACGCGGCGAGCGATCGCGTCCGGCTCGTCGAGGCGGGCACGTCCACGCAGGGTCGCACGTATTACTTCGCCCTCGTGTCGTCACCGGCCAACCTCCGGCGACTCGACCGGCTGCGCGCGATCGCATGGCGGCTCGCGCATCCAGACGGCTTGTCGGACGACGAGGCGCGGCGCCTGGCGCGTGAGGGCAAACCGTTCGTCCACATCGACGGCGGACTGCACTCGACAGAGGTAGCCGGTCCGCAGCACACGTCGCTGCTGCTCTACGACCTGGTGCGGCGTGCGGACGAGCCGGACGTGAAGATGATTCTCGACAACGTCGTCCTGATGCTGTGGCCGACGATCAACCCAGACGGCCAACAGATGGTGGCCGAGTGGTTCATGTCGCACCAGGACATGCAGCTGCCGCAGCTCTATCAGGAGTACGTCGGCCACGACAACAACCGCGATGCGTACATGCTGAACACCGTCGAGTCGCGCGTAATGGAGCACGCGTGGCGGCAGTGGGAGCCGAATCTCGTGTACGTGCACCATCAGTCGGCGCCGTTTCCGACGCGGATCTGGCTGCCGCCGTTTGCCGAGCCGATTGCGACTCACGCGCCGTACATCGTGTCGCGCGAGGTCAACATGATCGGCATGGCGATCGCGAAGCGCCTGGACGAAGAAGGCAAGGTGGGCGCGACGCACATGGGGACCGGGTACGACGCGTGGTATCCGGGGTACATCGACTACATGCCGGTGTTCAAGAACATCCCCGCATTCTGGACGGAGACGCAGGGCACCGGCCCCGCGCCGCGCGAGACGCCGCCGAGCGGCGTGAACGAGAGCATGCGGCGGCCGCAGGCGCTCTATGCGAGTCCGTGGCTCGGCGGCACGTGGCGCCTCCGCGATGCGGTCGAGTACATGGAAACCGCGTCGATGGCGACGCTCGACTACGCCGCGCGGTATCGCGAGTCGCTGCTCTACGACCGCTACCTGTCCGGACGCGATCAGATCGCACGCGGCCGCACGCAGGCGCCGTATGCGTACGTCTTCCCGCGCGAGCAGCGCGATCAGGGCGCGGCCGTCGAGTTGCTGCGCCGGCTCGCGTTCAGCGGCGTGCGCGTCTACGCGCTGCAACGTGACACGACGTTCGATGGCAAGCCCGTTCGCGCGGGCGCGTGGATCGTGCCGACCGATCAGGAGTTCGCCGCGCTCGCGCGGGAAGTGTTCGACGTGCAGACCTACCCGGAAATTCGCGAATCACCTGGCGGTCCGCTCGATCAGCCGTACGACGCGGCCGGCTGGACGCTGCCGCTTGCCATGGGCGTGTCGATGAGCACCGTCGCCTCGCCGATCGATGCGAGCGAGCGCGCAGCGTGGTCGCTGCTCGGGCCGCCGGCCGGCACGACGCCGCCGGAGATCCGTCCGTACAACATCGGCGCGGACACCGACGCGGCCGCCTTCGACAGCGCGCCGGGCATCGGCTTCGATGCGAGTCCTGCGGCGCGGGCCATCGTTCCCACGCCCGGCGCCATCACGGGAACGGGTCCGGCGCTGGCATTGAATCCGGCAGAGAACAACACGTTCAAAGCGATGAACCGCACGTGGAAGCTCGGCGGCGCGGTGACGTTTACCGGCGGACGCTACGTGATCCGCGGTCTCGATCCCGCCGTCCAGGACTCACTCGTCAAGCCGCTCGGCCTCACGGCCGGGCGCGTCGCCGCGCCGGCGTCTGCATCCGGCAGGCGTCCGCGCATCGGACTCTGGCAGGCGAACACGAGCATGGACGAAGGCTGGACGCGCTGGGTGCTCGATCGCTTCGAGTTCGAGTACCAGCGGATCACCGGCGCAGACATCCAGTCGGGCGCGCTCGCGGCGCGCATCGACGTACTGCTCATCACCGATGAATCGCGTCCGATTGTCGAGAGCGCGGGCGGCCGCGGCGGCCGGGCTGGTGGGGCAGGAGGCGCTGGCGGTGCTGGTCGAGGCGCCGGCGCCGCAGGCGCTGACCAGAACGCGACGAACGAGGCGCGCATGCGCGCGCTCGAGGCGTTCATTCGCGGCGGCGGCACCGTCATCTGTTTCAATCGCAGCAGCAGCTTTCTCATCGATCAACTGAAGCTGCCCGTGAAGAACGTCGTCGCGGGTGTGGGCCGTCAGCAGTTCTTCGTCGGTGGGTCGCTGCTGAACTTGGACGTTGACGTCAGCGCGCCGGTCATGGCCGGCATGCCGGAGCGCGCCGCGGTGTTCTACGACAGCGGTCCGGTCTTTGAGCCGCAAGACGGGTTCACCGGCACCGTGCTCGCGCGCTATCCCGCCGAGGGCGCCGTGCTCGCCTCGGGATTCCTGCAGGGCGAGTCGCTGCTGCGCGGCAAGGCCGCCGCGCTGGATGTCCCGATCGGCGCAGGCCACGTCGTGCTGCTCGGCTTCCGGCCGCAGTGGCGAGGGCAACCTTTCGGGACGTTCCGCATCTTCTTCAACGCGATTTGCGGCGTCCGCTGAGGCTCTCAGCGATCCTCAGCGCTTTTCAGCCGACCATCACGACTTCACGCGAACGGGCCTCTAGACTCGCAGCATGGCTACGAACGACCTGCTGCTGCAATTCACCCACGACGCGCTCGCGCGCGGAACGTCGCGAGAGGAACTGAGCGACGTGCTGGCGCGCGCCGGCTGGCAACGATCCCAGGTGCGCGCCGTGCTCGGCGCGTACGCGGAGGTGCCATTCGCCGTGCCCGTGCCGGCGCCGCGGCGCTCTGTGTCCGCGAGGGAGACGTTTCAGTACCTGCTGCTGTTCTCGACGTTGTATCTCGTCGCCTATCACGTGGGAAGCCTGATCTTCTTGTGGATCGATCGCGTGTGGCCCGATCCGGCGATCGAGGCCCTGCGCCACGGGTTCGACATCGCGAGCGCGATGCGCTGGTCCGTCGCATCGCTGGTCGTCACGACGCCGGTCTTCCTGTGGATCTCGGCCGTGACGCGACGCGATACTCGCCGCGATCCAAATGTCCGACAGAGCGCGGTGCGCCGATGGCTGACGTACCTGACGTTGTTCGTCGCCGCCGTGCTCCTGATCGGCGACTTCACGACGCTCGTTTATTACCTCCTTGGCGGCGAAACGACGCTGCATTTCGTGCTGAAGGCGGCCACGCTGGGCGCGATTGCAGGAACGATCTTTGGCTACTACGTGAGGGACGTGCGCGCCGATTGAAGGCACAGCGACCGTCTGGCGCCGACCCCCGGCGCGATTGGTGTATCTTGTAGCGCGTCGATCTCGCGCCCGGAGGCCTCCCTATGACTGCGACAGCCCGATTGGTGTGTGCGTGTCTTGCTGCGTTGACCGTGCCCGCGGTGGCACAGGCGCAGATTGCCTTCACCGGCACACTGAACGGCGCGCAGGTCGCGCCCACGCCGACCGGATCGGCGTCGGTAGCGCCGACGTGGGTGATTCTGCTCAACAACGTGAACGGCGGGATCAAGTTCTTCTACAGCGGACTCGGCAGCAACTCGACTGACGTCCACATCCATTCAGGCGCACCGGGCGCTAACGGGCCGATCGAATTCACCTTTCCGGCATCCGGCAGCACCGGCGGCGGTGTGAACACGTTCTTCGTGGCCACGCCGGCGCAGGCGCTGCTGTTCCGGCAGGGGCTGATGTACATCGACGTGCACACCGTCAACTTCCCGGGCGGTGAAGTGCGCGCGCAGCTGCGTCCGGACGGCGGTTTGCGCGGTGCGCTGACCGGGCCGCAGGTGTCGACGCCCGTGGTGACAGCGGCGAAGGGAACCGCCGACATCGAGATCGATCCGACCGAAACCCAAGCGTCGCTCAACATCTACTATCAGAATCTTGTTGGCGGTCATACGGGCATGCACCTGCATGGTCCGGCGCTGCCCGGTACGGATGGACCGATCATCCTCACCGTGTCGGCGTCCGATCCGTCGAACAACGTCAATTTCATCCAGTCGGTCATCTCGGTGACGCCGACGCAGATCGCGCAGATCAAGGCGGGGCAGTGGTACGTGGATCTCCACACCGCGATTAATCCTGCCGGCGAGCTGCGCGCGCAGCTGAAGCCAGCAAACAAGCCCGACGACTTCGATGCCGATTCGCGTGCGGAGATCGGCGTGTTTCGCCCGAGCACCGGAGTCTGGTACACGCAGAACGTCGCCTCGAACCTCGTCACCAGTGACGTCTGGGGACTGAGCGGCGACATCGTGATTCCGGCGGACTTCGACGGCGACGGCAAAACCGATCTTGCGATCTTCCGCGCCGGCGTTTTTTGGGTGCGCCTCAGCTCGACGGGCGGCGTGATGGTGCAGCCCTGGGGGAAGGCTGGCGACGATCCCCGCGTCGTGGCCGACTACGACAACGACGGCCACGCAGATTTCACGGTATACCGTCCAGGCGTGAACCCGGGCGATCCGAACTATCTCTACATCCTGAACAGCGCGGACCAATCGGTCCGGATCGTGCCGTGGGGCGTCTCGGGGCAGGATCTGCCGGTCGCCGGCGACTTCGACGGCGATCGCAAGGCTGACGTCGCCACCTACAAGCCGTCCACCAACACGTATTGGGTGCAGCGCAGCTCAGGCGGCATCACGGTTCAGCCGTGGGGCGTGTTCAGCACGGACTGGGTGGCGCCCCAGGATTACGACGGCGACGGCAAGACCGATTTTGCCACGGTCCGGTTCGTTGATCCTGGCGCAGGTACCTGGTTCATCCTTCAGAGCAGTACCGGGACGCTCGCGCCGAGGTTCTTCGGTACCGTGGGCGACATTGCGGTGCCTGGCGACTACGACGGCGACGGGAAGACGGATGCCGCGATGCTGCGGCAGGTCGCAGGCGGCTTTCAGTGGTGGATCCTGCGCACGACGACGGGCACGATCGACGTCAGGACCTTCGGGCTGAGCGGCGACGCTGGGTTGTCGTTCTTCTTGATTCGCTGATTGATTCGCTGAGGTCGGGCTAGTCGATCGGAAACACGTCGCCGAGACCGTCGACGGGTCGCGGAATCACGTGCACGCCGACCAGCTCGCCCACCTTGCGTGCGGCGGCGGCCCCGGCGTCCGTGGCAGCTTTCACGGACGCGACGTCGCCGCGCACAATCGCGGTGACGAGTCCGGCGTCCACTTTCTGCCAGCCGACGAAAACCACGTTGGCGGTCTTGACCATCGCGTCGGTGGCCTCGATCATCCCCACGAGGCCGCGCGTCTCGATCATGCCAAGGGCTTCTCCGGGCAGCGGGGTTTTCTTGTCGTTTGCCATAGTGGCGCCGGAAGAACTCTATCTTATGTAGACCACAGAGGGGTAACTCGTGGCCTACGTGTTTCTACCCCTGGCGTCCACGCGCACGTGCTCGACGACGTGGTCGCCGTCACACAGCAAAAGCTCGTCGGCCAGGTTGACCACGACGCAGGAGTGGTTGGGCAGGATCCTCACGCGATCGCCGGCCCTGAGCGTGCAGGTGTCCGGCACTCGCACGTTCGCGTGCTCTTCGGACAGACGCTCGATGACGATGGATCGATCAGGCTCCGCCGCGTCGAGTGACGGGAACACCAGCCCGTAGCCTTCGCTGGGACCGAATCCTCGAGCACCGTCGGAGCTGAGTGTCTTGCTGCCCGCGTCGAAGATCGCGCGCGTCGGCGAAGGCCGGCTCACCACCGATGCGACGATGTGCAGCGCGCAGTCGTCGAGGCGCGCCGATTCCAGTCCCGCCTGCGTGCGATCGAAAAACACGTAGTTGCCGGGCCGCATTTCCGTCACGCCGTGCTGGGCGGCAATGAAGCGCGCGGTCGGCGTCGCGCCAACGCTGATCTCGTCCACGCGGACGCCCTTCGCGCGCAATGCGCCGGCGATTCGTGTGTGAATCGCGATCTCGTCTGCGGCAACGCGTTCGAGCGCGTCGCGCGTCGGCGCCGTATAGCCATGCCCGGCGTGGCTCAGCAGGCCGCAGAATCGCAGGCCGGGCAAGTCCGCGATGCGCCGGATCGCGTCGATCGTCGCCGGCGAGTCCGGATCGACACCGCATCGATGGAATCCGACATCCACCTTCACCAGCACGTCGAGCGTTCGTCCGGCCGTGCTCATCGCTTTCGACCATCCTGCCGCCACGCGCTCGTCGTCCACGATGATCGAGAGGCGCGTCTGGTCGAGCAGGGCGGACACGCGGTCGGCGTTCGAGGGCTGCACGGGATAGGGCAGTCGAATGTCCGTGATGCCGGCGGCCGCGAACACCTCGGCCTCGCCGAGCTTGGCGCAGCAGATGCCGACAGCGCCCTCCTCGATCTGCCAGCGCGCGATCGCAGCGCTCTTGTGCGTCTTGGCGTGCGGACGGAGCCGCACGCCGGCCGACGTCGCGAGGGCCTGCATCGCGCGGATGTTCGCGCGCACGCGTCCACGATCGATGGCGACGCGTGGTGTGGGAAGAGAGGAGAGAACGTTCATCGGGCGCGGAAAGCCGTCATTGTAGCGGGTGCGGGCTCCCCGAGCCCCCGCGCCGGCGGCTATCCGCCCCGATGAACGGAACGAACCCTAGACGAGTCCCAGGCGCTGTTTGTTGACGTAGCCCGGGAAGATCTTCGAGATGTCCTTCGCGCCGAGGTGGCCCATGACCGCTTCGGTGAACACGTCGCGGAAGTCGGTCGTGATGGCCAGGTCGCGTCCCTGCCAGAGCTGGTTCTGCTCGAGGCCGGGCCACTTGCCGTACACCTTGCCGCCGCGAACGTCGCCACCGAGGACGAGCATCGCGTTGCCGTGTCCGTGGTCGGTGCCCCGGTTGCCGTTTTCCTTCACGGTGCGGCCGAACTCAGACATCGTCACCACCATCACGTCGGCCATGCGCTCGCCCAGGTCCTGCGCAAATGAGGCGATGCCGCGCGCGAAGTCGTCGAGCCGGTTGGCAATTTGTCCCTGCGTGGATCCTTCGTTCGCGTGATGGTCCCACTGGCCCAGTTCGGTGAAC
>Ga0111539_10002362_pt1 | contig 25087 bp, 23 predicted proteins | sample RhiMethybrSRZTD1_FD_79667 | JGI IMG/M metagenome (GOLD analysis project Ga0111539, IMG submission 79667) | Populus rhizosphere microbial communities from Tennessee, USA - Rhizosphere MetaG P. TD hybrid SRZTD1 (version 2) (version 2) | ecosystem: Host-associated > Plants > Roots > Rhizosphere >...
GCCCTTCTCGCGCAAGGCGGCGTCGGCCGCCTGGGCCACGCGCCCGGCCATCGCCTTCCGGTTCTTCGGGTGCACGTCGACCGATCATCGTGCGAAGGCTCGAGGTGCGCCACTCGCAGCGATTCAACGTTGCCCTTGCCCGCGCCGGAACGCGTGTGGAAGCTTCGCCGCCCATGGCCTCGAGGAAACAACAACAGGGTGCGTTGCATGCCCAGGGCGGCATGGCGCCGGCGCTTTCACGAGAGGCGTCGGTCCAGCTGCCGTTCCGCGACTTGCTCTCCCATCTGAAGACTCTCGACGCGGAGAAGCTGCTGGGTTCCCGCGGCAAACAGCTCATGAACGAGGCGCCTCGATTCAAGATCGACGTTGGCGCCATGGCGAAGTTGACGTCCAGCTCGTTCCAGCTTCGCCTGCCCGACGCCGTCGCGACCCTGCGGCTCCACGATGCCGCGAAACGGCGCCTCGCGATGAGCTGCTCCGGGTGCACACGCCCGTGCGTGCACGTGGCCGCAGCGCTGCGGGTGGTGCTCGAGGAGAAGCTCGCATTGGGTCTCGCCGCGCCGCCGTCGCCGCGGGCTCCAGCCGAGGCGCTCGGCGACGCGGAGCTCGTCGCCAGGGCGCTCGAGGATCGCGCCGAACGCGCGCGGGACGAGCGCATGCAGGTGAGCTCGTCGGATCCGAAGCAGCCGTGGACGACGTATCAGGTGACCAGTCGAGAGAGCGGACGGTCCCACCGCGTCGCGTTGCGAGGGCTCGAGCGCGGCGACTCCTACTGCTCGTGTCCCGATTTCCGCAAGAACACGCTCGGTACCTGCAAGCACATCCTGAACGTGCTCACCAAAGTGAAGCGTCGGTTCGGGAGTGCCGAGCTCGGTCGCGCCTACCAGCGCAAGCACGTCTCGCTGAGCATCGACTACGCCGCGGATCTGACGTTCCGGTTGCGCCTGCCCGCGCGATGCAACCACGAGGTCGCGACACTCGCCCTGCCCTTCGATCGGACTCCGGTCGATGCCACGCATGCGCTGAACCTGCTCGAGACCATGCGGCGGATCGAGCAGCTCGGCCACGACGTGCTGATCTATCCGGACGCCGAAGAGCTCATCGGAGGGCTCCTGCTGCGCCGGCGCCTCGCGCGGCGCTGCGGCGAGATCCGTCGCGACCCCGCGCGTCACCCGTTCCGTCGTTCGCTGCTGCGCGCCGAGTTGTTGCCCTACCAGCTCGACGGCATCGCATTCGCCGTTGGAGCGGGGCGTGCGGTCCTTGCCGACGACATGGGGCTCGGCAAGACCATCCAGGCGATCGGTGTCGCGGAGCTGCTGTCGCGTGAAGCCGACATCCGGCGAGTGCTGGTCGTGTGTCCGGCGTCGGTGAAATCGCAGTGGGTCAGCGAGATCGAACGGTTCTGCGATCGGACCGCCAGGACGATCGTCGGCGCCTCGGTGGGGCGGGCTGCTCAGTATGGCGGCGACCAGTTCTTCACCGTCTGCAACTACGAGCAGGTGCTCCGCGATCTCGCCGCGATCGAAGCGCAGTCGTGGGACCTGATCGTTCTCGACGAGGCGCAGCGCATCAAGAACTGGGAGGCGAAGACGGCGCGCGTCATCAAGAGCCTCGAGTCGCCGTTCGCGCTGGTGCTGACGGGGACGCCGCTCGAGAACCGCCTCGACGAGCTCTACTCGATCGTCGAGTTCATCGACGATCGCCGCCTCGGGCCTGCGTTCCGCTTCTTCCACTCGCACCGCATCGTCGACGAGAAGGGTCGCGTGCTCGGCTTCAAGAACCTCGACAAGCTGCGCGCCACGTTGGCGCCGGTGCTGTTGCGCCGCACGCGGGACGAGGTCATGAAGCAGCTGCCCGAGCGCTCGACCGAGATCGTCCGCGTGCAGCCGACGCAGGAGCAGCTCGACCTGCACGACGGGCAGATGCGCGTGGTCGCCTCGATCGTGCGCAAGGCATGGATCTCCGAGGTCGACCTGCTGCGCCTGCAGAAGGCGCTGCTGCTGTGCCGGATGGCGGCCGACAGCACATTCCTCGTGGACAAGCAACGACCTGCCTGGTCGAGCAAGCTCGAACGCCTCGCCGAGCTGTTCGACGACCTGCTTGCCGAGGACGGGCGCAAGATCGTGTTGTTCTCCGAGTGGACCACCATGCTCGACGAGATCGAGACCATGCTCGCATCGAGGCTGCGCAGGGTGCGGGCGACTTCGGTCCGACTCGAGGGCAAGGTGCCGCAGCAGAAGCGGCACGAGCTCGTGCGTCGTTTTCGCGAGGATCCAGCATGTCGCGTGTTCCTGACCACGAACGCCGGCGCCACGGGCCTGAACCTGCAGGCTGCCAACACCGTCGTGAACGTGGACCTGCCGTGGAATCCTGCAATGCTCGAACAGCGCATCGGCCGCGCCCATCGCATGGGGCAGAAGCGACCCGTGCAGGTGTTCGTGATGGTCACCGAGAGCACGATCGAGGAGAACATGCTGGGCACGCTGTCCGCGAAACACGAGCTGTTCCAGGCGGTCCTGGATCCCGATTCGCGGGTCGACGAGGTCGAGCTGCACAGCGGCATGGAGGAGCTCAAGCGCCGGCTCGAGGTCCTGCTCGGCAAGCGGCCCGAGGCTCCGGTCGACGAGAGCGGCAAGCAGCGCGTGAAGGACGCTGCGGGCCGTCTCGACGAGGAGCGTGCGCGCGTCGCGGTGGCCGGTGGCCGGATGTTGGCGGCGGCGTTCGAGTTCCTGGGCGAGTTGCTGCCCGCGGAGGGTGGGGTCGATTCTGCAGGCGCCACTGGCCAGGCCGCCGAGGAGCTTCGCAATCGGCTGACGCGGTGCATCGAAGAGGACGAAAGCGGGCGGTTGCAGCTGACCGTGACGCTTCCGGGCCGCGAGTCGTTGGACAAGCTTGCGAAGTCGCTGGCGCAACTGTTGTCGCGAAGCAGTCCTGACCGCCGAGCGCCCGATGGTCAGCGGCGAATGATCGTCAGGACGTGAGGCGGCACGGATCGACTCGGCCAACATGGATGAGAGACGGTCCGTTCACCCACGGGATCGGGCGTTACAGTGCCCCGCGAGATCAGAGCCTCTGGATGACTCGGGGCCCCTGGCGTCCCCGGGCGGTCGAATGAACAATCCGCAAACCGATGCGGAACGACGCAGTTGCTGATGGAGCACGGCACATGAAGAGCAAACCCAAGCGGGCGACCCACGACGACTACCTGGCAGCGCTGCCCGCCAGCCAGCGAGCTGCCCTCGAGAGACTGCGCAGGACCATCCGGGCTGCTGCTCCGACCGCCGAAGAGTGCTTCAGCTATCAGATGCCGGCATTCCGTCTCGACGGGAAGGTGCTCGTGCTCTACGCCGGGATGGCCAGGCACTGCTCCTTCTTCCCGGGCAGCGGAACTGCGGTGGAAGCTCACAGCGCCTCCCTCGAGGGATACAAGACGAGCAAGGGCACGATCCGGTTCGATGCCGAGAAGCCGCTGCCTGCCAAACTCGTTCGCGACATCGTCCGGTATCGCATCGTGGAGAACGCGGCCCGACCACGGCGTGCAGCGCTCCCTGCTTCGCGCCGGCGCTGAGGCAGATGCCGCTGGGCCGACGCGCATGAGCTCTCCGCACCTCCCCGATCCCTGGGCTCCGGTCGGTGCAGCGCAGGCGCAGAGCCTCGAGCAGGAGTTGCGGCGCGAGCTCTGCCCCGATCACGCATTGGCTGGAATCGAAGTCGAATGCCTGGCCTGCGACGGCCTTCTTCGCGAAGGCCGAGGACCTCGCGGACAACTGGCGGCGGATCGACGAATAGACTTGCAGCCAGCGAGCTTCGCGCTGCATGCACCAGAAACCCGAGCAACATCGCATCGCGACGCACTCGATCGGCGAGGGCCTCGACTTCGCGTGCAACCTGCTGGTGTCGGGGATCGATCGTGAGGTCGAGAAGCGACCGGCGCGCTCGCAGGAGCTCCTGAGCGGGCTGACCAACTACATCAGCTTGCGCTACAACGGTGAAGAGTTGCTGGCCCTCGAGGCCCTCGAGTGCGTGGCCGCCGGGATCGGCGACGAGATCGAGTTCTGCCGCGGGCAATACCGCGCGCAGGTCGAGTGGTGCGCCAAGGCGATGGGACTCCGCCGCGTGGACGCGACGCGGTTCACGCGCGATGACGAGCGGACCGACCAGAAGTAGCGCCGCGATCGATCATGTGCTTGCATGAGCTGCAGTGCTCGAACTGCTCACAATCTTCGCGTTGATCCTGTTGAACGCGGTGCTGTCGGGAGCGGAGATGGCGGTCGTTTCCTCGCGGCGCGCCAGGCTGCAGGCCGCGGCGGATCGAGGCAGCCGCCGCGCGCGGGCGGCGCTGCGCCTGCGCAACGACCCGGAGCGTTTTCTCGCGACGGTGCAGATCTTCATCACGCTCGGGGGCGCGATCGCCGGCGTGTATGGCGGCTCCACGCTGATCGCGGTGCTGACGCCGATCGTGGAGAGGGTGCCTGCGTTCGCGACGGTGGCCAAGCAAGTGTCGTCCGTGCTGGTCGTCGCCCTGATCACCTACCTCTCGGTCGTCGTCGGCGAGTTGATCCCGAAGTCGCTCGCGCTGCGATACGCGGAGCCGATCGCGACCGTGTTGGCCCGGCCCGTGCAGGTTCTCGAAGTCGTCGCCAGGCCGATGGTGTGGCTGCTGATGCGCAGCAGCAACCTCGTGCTGAGGGCGTTCCACGACTCGACGACCTTCGTCGAAACGAAGCTGGCCAGGGAGGATCTCGCGGCCATGGTCAGCGAGGCCACGAGCCAGAGCGGACTGTCGCCGACGACGCGGCAGGTGTTCGAGCACGCGCTCGAGTTCTCGACGTTGAAGGTCGGCGACGTCATGGTGCCACGCCGGTGGGTCGTGGCCTTGCCGAAGGATGCGAGCGTCGGAGCACTCAAGAAGGCGATGGTCGCCGCCGGACATCGCCGCGTGCCGATCTACGAAGGTTCGATCGATGGCATCGCGGGCTATCTGCTGCGCGACGACGTGCTGGCCGTGATCTGGGACGGGAAGGCGATCGACCTGCCCGCAATGCTGCGGCCCGCCTACTTCGTGCCGGAGTCGATGCCGGCGGATCGCGCCCTGCGCGAGTTGCAGGCGCGGCGTCTGCATCTCGCCGTCGTGGTCGACGAGCACGGCAGCGTGCAGGGCATCGTGACGCTCGAGGACCTGCTCGAGGAGCTCGTGGGCGAGATCTACAACGAACGCGACGTCGAGACCTTCGACGCGGCGAAGCAGGAAGCCGATGGCGCCTGGCTCGTGCAAGGCAATCTCGACGTGCGTGCGTTCACGCGCATCTCGGGCATCGACCTCGACGAGCCCGACGAGGCGCGCAGCATGGGTGGGCTCGTGGTCCAACTGGCCGGCGGCAGTCTCCCGGACAAGGGCGCGACTTTCGCGGCGGGGAACGGAACGACGCTCGAAGCGGCCGAGGTGTCGGTGCGGCGGGTTCGCATGGTGCGGGTGCGCCAAGCACGTTCGTGAGCAGCGCCCTTGTCGTCGCAATGGGCCATGGCCGCGCTCTGATTCACAGGCGGCGCCGGCATAATGCCGCGATGGTTGACGAGCAGTTCCCCGCGATGCGGGTCGAGTATGGCGACGAGCCGCTGACGCGCGCCGAGATGCCGGACGACCCGATCGCGCTGTTCCGGGCCTGGCTCGCTGCGGCCGAGGCCGCAAAGGTGAACGAGCCGAACGCGATGGCGCTCGCAACGTGCGGCGCCGACGGCCAGCCACACTGTCGCATCGTGCTGCTCAAGCTGCTCGACGAGCGCGGCTTCACGTTCTTCACGAACAAGCACAGCGAGAAGGGGGAACAGCTGCTCGCCAATCCGCGCGCTGCAGCCACGTTCTGGTGGCATCTGCCGCGCAACCGGCAGGTCCGCGTCGCGGGGTCGATCGAACCCAGCCCCGAGGCGGTCTCCGATCGGTATTTCGCGGCGCGGCCGAGGCGCGCCCAACTGTGCAGCGCCGCGTCCCCGCAGAGCCGGCGCGTCGCGAGTCGCGCCGAGCTCGAGCAACTCGTCGAGGCGTTGTCGCAGAGGGTCGGCGCCGGCCCAGTGCCGCGTCCGGCGCACTGGGGTGGCTACGTGCTGCTGCCGCGCACGATCGAGTTCTGGCAGGGGCGCGACGCGCGGCTGCACGACCGCTTCCGCTACACGAGGAACGAGCCCGGCTGGAGCCTCGAACGGCTCGCGCCCTGACATCGCTTTCGCGCGAGAGGCGTGTTGCGTACGGTGTAGCCATGAAGCGCACCTCGATCTCGTTGTTCTGTCTGCTTTCGGCCTGCGCCAGCCCTCCGGCGACCGGCGGCGCCACGCAGCTGTTCAATGGCCGCGACCTCACGGGCTGGCACGCGGACGTGCCAGATGCCGACAACAACCCGTCGATCGCGCCGTCGTTCATCGTTCGCGACGGACTGCTCGTGAGTCAGGGCAGGCCTCTGGGGCACCTGATCACCGACGCCTCGTTCGGCGACTACCGCCTCACGGTCCAGTGGCGCTGGCCCGGGACACCCGGCAACTGCGGCGTGCTCGTGCACACTTCGACGCCGCGCCGGCTCGGCAAGATGTTCCCGCAGTCGATCGAGTGCCAGCTGCACACGGGCGACGCGGGCGACTTCTGGTGCATCGGCGAGGACATCACGGTGCCCGACATGGAGGCGCGACGCGGACCGAAGGCGGAATGGGGCATCGACGGCGGCAAGCGCCGCATCAAGAACCTGACGGACACGAGCGAGAAGGCCGCGGGCGAGTGGAACGAGATGGTGATCGAATGCCGTGGACACGAGATCCAGATCTGGGTCAACGGCGACATGGTCAACCACGGCACGAACTGCACTGCCGACCACGGTCAGATCGCGCTGCAGGCCGAGGACGCCGTCTGCGAGTTCAGGAAGGTCGAGCTGCAGCCGCTGCCGGCAGCCGGCGCGAAGTGAGCATCGAGCGGGCGTCGCGTGCCGCCGGTGTGAAGCAGAGGACATCGCCTCGTGCTCGGCGAGTTCCTCGCTGACGCCCGCGATCGCCATGCGCACGTGCGTGAGGTCGACTGCGATCTGATCGCATTCTGCCTGCAGGTCCGTGCATCGCTGCACCATGAACACCACGCCATCGCCGCGCCGTTGCCGCACCGACGACTCGCGATGCCAGCCCTCGAGCTCGTTTTGCAAGGAAACGAGCGCCGCGATCATCGACAGCTCCTGAGCGCGGAAACTCGCGAGCAACCGGCGCAGGTCCAGCGAGCGCTCGGTCGGTTCAGGCGCTTTCCACATGGGCTGCTCCAGTGGTGTAGATGCCCGCGAGGACACGCCGCAGCAGGCTGACCTCGTCGCGGCAAGCGGTCCGTCGCGCACGAATGCTGAAGGGGATCACGGTTCCGTCGGCGCGCGCTGTTGCCGCAGCGCGGTTGAACTCCTGCTGTGCAGCTGCGAACTTCGCGCTGGCTACCGTCAGTTCCGCAAGCAGCCGTGCGGTCAGATCCGCAGCGGCACAAGTAGCTCCATCCCAGGGTTGCAGTTTCATGCCAGCATGATCGGTCCCGCAGGTGAACGCGTTGCAAAGCCCAGGACAATCTCGCGAACCGCCTGCGCCCGCGCGTTCCTCGTCCTCGGTCGGTTGCGTCGTTGCGGCGCGAGGGGCCGGTGCCATGGCCGGCTGCGGACTGCCCCTTTCGCGGCGACTGTCCTAGTCGACCCACTCGGCGAGGAAGAGATTCGTCTCGCCTTCCTTCTTGCCGAGGCGGTTGCTCGCGAACACGAGGTAGCGTCCATCGGGCGAGAACATCGGGAAGGAATCGAACTCCGGGCTGAAGGTGACCTGCTCGAGACCCTTGCCGTCTTCGCCGATCAGGAAGAGGTCGAAGTTGCGGGCCAACTTGTGGTTCCCGGTCTTTTCCATCTCCTCCATGCCGCGCACGTTGCTCGCGAAGATGATGCGCTTGTCGTCCGGCAGCCAGTACGGAGCAAAGTTGGCCTGGCCGTTGTTGGTCAGTTGGCGGAAGTCCGAGCCGTCGCGCTTGCACATCGTGATCTCCATGTGCGAGGGACGGACCAGCGCCTGACCGAGCAGCTTCGCGTCTTCCTTCGCTTCGGTCTCGCCCTTGGGGAACGCCGAGCGGAACACGAGCTTGCTGCCGTCGTGCGAGAAGAACGCGCCGCCGTCGTAGCCGGGGCGGTTCGTGACTCGCTTCACGTGGGAGCCGTCGGCTTCCATCGTGTAGAGCTCGAGGTCGCCGTCCCTGACGGAGGTGAACACGAGGGCGCCCGACACCGGGCAGACGGTGGCCTCGGCGTCATAGCCGGGCTCCTTCGTCAATTGGACCAGGTTCTTGCCGTCCGGGTCGGCCGAGAAGATGTCGTACTCGCGATGCACGTCCCAGACGTAGACGCCGCGCTCGCGCTTCACGAGCGGTGGCGGTTCCGCGCCCTGGAGGTGCGTCGACGCGAAGATGATCCGCTTGTCACCCTGCAGGAAGTAGGAGCACGTCGTCCGGCCGGTGCCCGTGCTGACGAGCTTCAGATCACCCGAGGCGAGATCGAGCACGTAGATCTGATCCGCGGGCATCGCATCCGTGCGGCGTTGCAGGATGAGCTTCGTGCCATCGTGCGACCAGTAGGCCTCCGCGTTCTGGCCCTCGTTGGTCAGCTGCCGCAGGTTGCGCAGATGCTTCTCTTCGGGCAAGGCCTCGACTGGCGAGCCGGCGCGGATCTCGAGCCGGTTCGGCTCGACGAGAGGGGCCGGCGTCTGTGACCTGGCAGCACAGGTGCCGAGGAGCGCGATGAGGAACACACGGTTGCAAGGGAGCATCGCCGCATGCTGTCGGCGCTGCCCACCGACTGCAACGACCGGACTCCCGGCCCCGTCATGCGAACGTCACGGCCTGCCTCGTCCCCCCCTTGGCACGGAGGCTACAGCGAAAGCCACGTGGTCGCCCGGCTGGCCGGATCGCCGCGTGGCCGCTACGCCGCGTGGCCGCTCTTTCGCCCCGACGCCGCAGCGGGGCTGGGTGCGTCTTTCGCCCTTGTTGCATCCCCGCGTCGCGGCGTCACAGAGATCATCTGAGCGGGTCGCCTCTTGGGCGAGCCGCTCACCCGCGGGCCGCATCGCCCTCACTCCGCGAGTTCGGCGATCTGCCCCATGGTGCCTTTCTCGCTGCCGATCAGCCCGAGCACCACGCGTTCGTCCATGGTCAGGTCGGGATGATTCGAAAGGAACTCGGCGCGGTGCTTCTGAACGAGGACGCGGATTCGCTGCAGGAAGCGCTCGAGGTCGCCGATCTGCAGCAGACCCGTGCGTCCCAGTGCGTCGGCAGCAACCCGATTGGCGGCGCGGTCCAGCTCTCCTGGTACGAGGCGATACTCGTCGAGCCAGAAGTCCGCGCGCAGTTCGAAGAATGCCACCAGGTTGCGAAGGTGAGGCAGCGTGATCGCCGATCGCCCCTTGCAGATGTCGGTCGCGGTTTGCGGTGACACCCCCAAAGCCCGGGCGAGATCTCTCTTCTTGAGGCGACGCTGCTCGAGCAGAGCAGAGATCTTCTCGTGGATGAGGACCATGAGAGGCATAGGATAGCGAACACGTGCGACCTGCTCATCAACGTTCCGGGCAAAGCTCGGCTGAGAATCGGGAGACGAAGCGGCAGGTTTTCGCTCGCGGCGCGAGCGCGAACACTTGTTGCACGTGGAAGCCGTTCACCTGCGTGGTCTGGCTCGCGCTGCTGTTCGGCTCGGCCTGCAAGTCGGATGCGCCCGCGCCGTCGATCTGGCCGCCGAGCGACTTCGAGATCCTCGTCGAGGAGCTGCAACTCGACGGCGCCGAGGCGCGCGTGCAACGCCGCTTCCGCGCGGTTACCCTCGATGCACCCGCGAGTGGAGGCCCCGAGGGCCTGGTCACCTACGGCACCTCGACGAAGTCGGTCGTCGATCCGGAAACGCACACGCTGTTGCCGGTCTTCGAGCGCTTGTCGGTCTATCGGCTGGTGCCGACCAGCATTCGGGCGCTGGCCCGCCGGCTCGATCGCGCGGGGATCGCGGAGTTGGAGCGCATCCAGGGGGAACGCGGAGTCGAAGAGGGCCCCGGCCTCGCGATGACCTGGCAGGCGTTCGGGAGCCGTCACGTCGTGACGGCCCGCGGCCGGTTGCACGGCCCGATGGCGGAGATCATGGCGCTCGTTGCTGCCCACCTGCCGCCGGGCGAGCACTTCGGATTGCCGGGCATCGCGGAGCGGCCCGTCGTCCCGGTACTGGTCGGAGTGCCGGCGCCACGCGAGGATGCCGCCGGGGCGCTCGAGGCGCACGAGCGAATGCTCGCCAAGCGCCCTGAAGACCAGCCCTGGCTGCTCGATGCGTTCGCGCTGGCCTGCCACCTGTCGCGGCGCAACAGCGCCGAAGCGCTGTTGCAGCGGTGGAGCGACGCGACGGCGGCTCAGCGGATGGCGAGCCCGTTCCCCGACGAGGAACCGCGCCTGCGGCCCGAAGTGTTGCAGCGCATGCTGCCCGCGCCGTGACGCCGGCTCGCGGGCAGCGCACCGCCTGGTGGCTTACTTGCCGGCCTTCGCGTCCGACGCTGCCTTGCCGCCACCGAACTTGAACGTCAGCATGCCCGATTGCTTGCCAAAGGCGACGTAGACGCCGGCGTTTTCGTCGACGGCGTGGAGGCACAGCAGGAGTCGCTTGCTCTCGTGTTCGCCTTCGTTCGAGACGTTCAGGTTCGTGGTCAGGGTCTTCTCCTTGCCCTGGAAGTTGATCTGCCAGGCCAGTTCCTCGGTGATCGTGAAGAACACCTGGTAGTCACCTGCCGGGATCTGCAGGTCGCCGAGCGTGACGTCGGTCGACGTGGTGAACGAGCCGAGCGGCTGCTTCGGCCCAGTCGCGTTCAAGCGCTTGCGGGCGTCCGCGCCATTGGCCTTGTCGAGGATGGCGCTCATGGTCTTGCCATCGGCCCAGGTGATCGACATGTAGTCGAGCGAGATCTTGTTGTTGCTCACCGTGATCGTCTGCTTGATCTGGGGTGGGTTCTGGTTCGCCATGCCCATCTTTTGGGCGAAGGCGGGGGCGCAGAGTGTCGTGACGAGAGCGATCGAAAGGAGGTTCTTCATAGGTATTTGCTTTCTCGGGGATTCGATTGGTTTTCCGAGGGGCGAAGAGTCTACGCACCACCAGCGTGGCCCGTCCGTACCGAGTTGGGGTTTTCTCCATCGAGGGTGCGCAGGAACAGCTCGCAAGCGACCAGCAGATAGAGGCCGTGGCCGAGGTTGCTGCGGCCGCTGCGGTGTCGGTCGACCACGGCCGCGATCCCGCCGGGGCGCAGGTGCGGGCGCTGTTGCGTGCGCGCTTCGGCCAGCAGGTCGAGCCACGGCAGATTGCCGCGGAACCAGCGATCGAGCGGCAGCGCGAAGCCGTGCTTGGGCAGGCGCAAGACCTCGGGCGGCAAGTCGTTGGCGAATGCGGCCCGCACCGGCGCCTTGCCGAGCGCGCTGCGACCGGTGCCGAGCTCGGCGAGGTCTCCTTCGAGCCAGGGGCATCGCGCTTCGATGGCGGCGGCCATGGTCGCGATGTCGACCTTGGGCAGCAGATCGTTCCGCAGGTAGCCATCGAGGTCGGCTGACCGCGCCCGTTCCACGGGGTCGCGCGGCGCCTCCTCGGCGCCGGACCGGGACAAAGACCCGAGGTCACGCCACACGCGGCGGTTCGCGAGGTCGGGTGCCAGGACCGTCTCGCCGAACGCGGGCGGGGTCACGGCGAGCAGCGCGGCCGCCGGATCGGCCGCGACCAAAGCACGCACGCAGCGGGCCGCGTAGCTCGTCGCCCAGCGCGGCGCGAAGGGCCGCAACCACGGCAATCGCGGCAGGAAGGCCAGCGCGCGGTAGCGGCGATAACCGAGGAACAACTCGTCGGCGCCTTCACCTCCGAGCAGGATGCGAATGCCGTCCGCGGCCGCGGCGCGCGCGGTCGCGTGCACCGCGAGGATCGAAGGGTCGCCGAGCGGCTGACCCGCCAGCTGCGTCAATCGCGGCAACGCTTGCAGCACTTCGGGTCCCGCGTCGACGGGTCGGAAGCGCAATCCGCAGCTGGCCGCGACCGCGCGCGCCGCCTCGCGCTCGGTCGCTGCGGTGCCCTCGGCGCGGAACTGGTAGGTGGGCAAGTGCCGGCCCAGCTCGCGCAGCGCGACCGCGAGACAGCTGCTGTCGATGCCACCCGAGAGCAGGAGACCCGTCCGCAACTCGGTATCGACGCATCTCGCGACGCTCGCGACGAGGCGGCCGCGCAGCGTCGAGGACACGGGCGCGCGCGTCCAAGTCCCCGCCTGCGGATGCGACGGTTCGTATCGGCGCCACCATCGGCCCGCGCTCGGGCTCGCGACGATCGGCAAACCTCGCTGCGGCAACTGCTGCAACCAGCAGCGCGCGCTGAAGCGGTGCGGCTTCGACTCGGCGAACCCGCGGCGAAACCACTCGGCGACGCGGCGCGTCGGGTTGCAGGCCGGCATGCCGAGACAGCGCAACGCAGCCGGCGTCGAAGCGAACGCGACCAGCTCGGGCTGGCCGGCGTGTCGTTCGACGAGACAGAAGAACGGCTTCTCGCCGTAGCGATCCTGGCCGAGCACGAGCTCGCCCGTGTGCGTGTCGATCACGGCATAGGCGTGATGACCGCGCAGGTGCGCGAGCGCTTCGGCATCCTGCTGCTCGACGGCGAGCAACGGCAACCACGCGTCGTTCGGAGGCGTTCGCGATTCGACGCGTGGCAGCAGACGGGCCCACAGCTCGCGCGCGTTCGTGATCGCGCCGTTCATTACGCCTACGTGGCGGCGACCGCGTCGCTGCAGGGGCTGCGTGCTGTGCGGTTGCGTGATCGCGAGCCTTGCGCAACCGAACCACCAGTCGCCGGCGTGCACGACCGCAGCGCCGTCCGGGCCGCGCCAGGCGAGGTCGGCGACGGCGCGCTGCATGGCTGCACCTGGCTCGAGCCCGCGCCGCAGCAGCCACTCGTGACGGGCGCCGACGATGCCGCACATTGGGTTCCTCGTGGCGGGTTCAGCGCGTGCCGTCGCGGCGCACGCGGTCGAGGTAGTCGACGAGCAGATGCCACTGCTTGTGCAGGTCGTGCTCGTCGGCGTCGAGCGGCTGCTTGAAGAAGCACGCGAGGTGCGGCATCGGCCCCTTCTCGCCGCGGCGGGCCGCGAGGTCCGCCAGGCGCACGAGGTCGAGCACCAGCGGGGCCGCGAGGATCGCATCACAACCCTGCCAGATCAGCTGCAGCGCCATCTTGAAGCCGAGAAAACCCTCGAAGTGCACGAAGTCCCACGCCGTCTTCAGGTCGTGCAGCGACGGCACGTAGTCGATGCCGACGTGCGTGTGCAGCGGATAGCCGAGGATCGACGACAAGAGACCATCCTTGCTCGCGATCTTCGAGCTCTTGTTGCGCTCGTCGGCGAGCACGCGCCCGTCGCGGTCGCCGAGGATGTTGTAGCCCTGCCACGTGAGCACGCGCAGGTTGCGATACTTGAACATCGGCGCCAGCGCCGATTTCACGAGCGTTTCGCCGGTCTTGCCGTCGCAGCCCATGTAGGGCGCGTCGCTTCGTGCGAACAGTTCGCGGATCGCGGGCAGGAACGCGGAGTTGCTCGGCGTGAAGTGGATCAGCGGCAGGCCCAGGCTCGCCGCGGCATACGCGTAGATCGACGACGGCCGCACTGCCTTCACGTCGTTCTTGTCGATCGCGCGGTCGAACGCTGCGAGCGTGCGATGGGCTGCCCCGAGCACCAGCGGCGGTTCGGTCGACGTGAGGTTCACGCACACGACGCGGTCCAGGCGGTGACGGCGCCTGAATCGTTCGATGTCGCTCTTGACCTGTTCGACCTGCGCGCGCAGGCGTTGCGGCTTGTTTCGTCCCGGGTCCGCGAGACTCGTGATCGTGGGACCTGCGTTCGTGATGACGCCGCTGACTACGTTCTTGCTCGCGTCGAGCAGTTCCTTGCGCAGCGGTTGCACGAGCGAATGCGGCAGCGTGCCGTTCTTGCCGTGGATCTCGGTCGCCGAGCTCAGGTAATCGCCGCGGCGGATCTCGTGTCCGCCGAACACGATCCCAGCGAGCGGTTGCCAGCCGATGCCTTCGCCCGCCGGCGTCTCGGTCAAGAGGCCGATCGGTTGCGCGAGACCGCGCGCGATCGCGCGCGTGCCGACGACCAGCGTCGTGGCGAGCCCTCCATAGGCACCAAAGATCCAAACTCCGAGGCGGCTGTCTGGTGGTTTCGTCGTCGTCTTGACCAATGGAGGGGGCGGGAGGATACCCAAACGAGCGCATCGCTACGATGGTTCGCGCCTCTGACTCGCCCAGAATCGCTCCGGCCGCGGCGTGGTCGCCACGCCTGCTGACGTGGACAGCGCCCATGCCGCGCGCGATAACCTCGGCGTGAAGCGTGCGCACCTCTGGCTGCTGCCGGTGCTGTTGGCCATCCTCGTCGGCGGTGGCTACTACTTCAGCTTCCGGGCGAAGGCGCAGGACCGCGAGCTCCCGGTCTACATCGCGGGGGCGGAGCGCATGGCCGCCGGCGAGGAGATCTACCGGCGGGGCACGGATGCGAAACCCTTCACCTACCCGCCCTTTGCCGCGATGCCGTTCGTGCCGCTGACCTGGTTCAGCACGACGTGGCAGCCGGCCGCCTGGTTCGTCGTCAACTTCGCGATCCTCCTGTTGCTCGGGCGCTGGCTGCACCAATTCGCGCGTCGTGCCGTGCCTGGCGCCGGTCCGCCGCGCATCGTCTGGTTCTGGATCCTGACCCTGGTCGTCGGCGGCCGGCACGTGCTGTCGGTGCTGAGCAACCAGAGTCACGACCTGCTGATCGCCGGCCTCGTCGCGCTCACCGCGTGGGCGTGGTGCCAGCGCGGCGAGCGCGCGAGCAGCTGGGCGGGCATCTCGGCTGGCATCGGCGGCGCAGTCAAGGCGACGCCGTTGTTGTTCGTGGGGCTGTTCGGGTTGCGCAAGAACACACTCGCCACCGTGCTCGTGCTGTTCACGTTCCTCTGCTTGTCGCTGCTGCCGGATTGGTGGTTCCCGCGCGCCGATGGCGGCTCCTGGTTGAAGGCGTGGTACAACGTCAACCTCAAGGGGCTCGAAGTGGGTGGAACCGCGAGTGCCGAGGGCGCGTGGAACGCTCACAGCGTGCTGAACCAGAGTCTGACCGGGACGCTGACGCGCCTGTTCGTGCCCGTCGCGACGCCCAGTGAATTCGTGATCGGGGACAAGGGTGCCGTGCTGCTCGTGGCGCTCCCGACGGGCGTGTTTCGCGTGGTGTCCGTGCTCGCACAGCTCGGGGTGCTGGCGCTGATCACGTTCGGCGTGCTCGGTGCGGCGCGCTTCGTGCGGAGCGCCGCGGATGCGGCTGCGGCCCAGCGAGTGGTCGGCCTCGGCGAAGTGGCCGCCATCGCGTGCGGCATGGTCCTGCTGTCGCCGCAGAGCAGCAAATCGCACTTCTGCATCTGGCTGTTCCCCGCTGCGTATGTCGTCGATCGGCTGTTGCGTCACGGGCGCGACAGGTGGGCCATCGTGCTGCTCGTGTCCGCGGCCATCATGGGTCTCTGCTCGAAGGAACTGCTCGGGACGGGGCTCGGCAACCACGTGCTCGGGTATGGCAACGTGACGTGGTGCACGCTGCTGCTGTTGGGGGCGACGGTGCGTTGTCTGCGGCAGACCTCGGTGAACGCGCAGAAATAAGGGCGCTCGAGTCTTCGCCCACGGCCCGCTCGCGACCTCCCCTATGTCGCGCCCGCAGCAGGCCGTGAGCGACGGCCAGCGAGGGACCAGCTCACCCGAGGTTTGGCAACCCGCGCAGCAACAGCATGACGAGTGCCGCGTAGGCCAAGCCCGAGATCACGAGTGGAACGTCGCGGAACAGCAGCGTGGCCGGATCGCCCCCGTCGCTCTTGCGATAGACGAGGAAGAGATAGCGGAACACCCCGTACGTGACGATCGGCACCGTGTACATCAGATTGTACGTGCCGTGCCGTTGATACGTCTCCTGGCTCACGGTGTAGAGCCCGTAGGAGAGGATGCTCAGCGCGGCGAGCGGGCCGATCATCATGCTGAGGAACGGCGCCGTGTATTCGCCCATCGTCGCGCGCGTCTGGCCCGTCGCCTCGGTCTGTCGGCCCAGCTCCTCGTAGCGCTTGCAGAACGCGAGGAACAGCGCGAAGAAGAACGTGCAGAGCTGCAGCCAATGCGAAGCATCGACACCGATCGCGGCGGCTCCCGCCTGCACGCGCAGCTGGAAGCCCAGCGCGATGCACATGCAGTCCACGATGACGAGCCGCTTCAGGTAGAACGAGTAGGCGATGTTGAGCCCGAGGTAGCACGCGGGCCAGATCGCGAACGAGGGGCCGTTGTGCGATCGGACCATGACGGCCAGCCCCGCGCTTGCGATCACGGTAGCGAGGAACTGCACCTTCGCGGCGCCGACCGGCAGCCGGCCCGAAGCGATCGGGCGCAGCCGCTTCTTCGGATGGTGCGCGTCCTCCTCGCGGTCGCGCAGGTCGTTGAGCACGTAGATCGAGCTGGCAGCGAGGCAGAACGAGGCGAATGCAGTGGTCGCGGCCAGCCATGCCGCCCCGTCGGCGACGAGCTTCGTGAACAGGAGCGGCGCCAGCACGAGCAGGTTCTTCCCCCACTGCTGCGGGCGCATGGCTTCGACGAACGGGGGCATCATCCGCGCATCATTGGTTTGAACTTCGACAAGGCAAGCGCGGCGCCAACGTTTCCGCCCGCCGTTCCCGAACGCTACTCTCCGGCGCCCACCTCATGACGAAAGTCCGCACGCAAGGTCTCGATGGCATCTTCCGCCCGCGCTCGGTGGCGGTCGTCGGAGCCAGCCGGCGCCCGGGTTCGATCGGCCGGCAGGTCGTGTCCAACTTGATCGCGGGAGGCTTCCAGGGCCCGGTCTACCCGGTCAACCTGCGCGCCGAGGTCGTCTTGTCGGTGCCGGCGTTCCGTTCGGTTCGCGCGATTCCGGGGCCGGTCGACCTCGCGGTGCTCGTGGTTCCGCCCGATGCAGTGCTGAGCACGGCCGAACAGTGCGGGGCGAAGGGCGTGAAGGGGCTCGTCGTCATCACGGCTGGATTCCGCGAGATCGGCGGCGTCGGCATCGAGCGCGAGCGCAGACTGCGCGCGATCTCGGACCGCTATGGCATGAGGGTCGTCGGGCCGAACTGCATGGGCGTCATCAACACCGAACCGGAGTTCGCGTGCAACGCGAGTTTCTCGGCGACGCTGCCTGCGCCCGGCAGCGTGGCGATGGTGTCGCAGTCGGGCGCGCTCGGCGAAGCGATCCTCGCCGATGCCGCGCAGGCAGGCCTCGGGGTCTCGATGTTCGCGTCGGTCGGCAACCGCGTCGACGTCACGGCCACCGACCTGGTTTCGTATTGGGGCGACGACGACGCGGTGAAGGTCATCCTGCTCTACCTCGAGACGGTCGGCGAGCCACAGGAGTTCCTGCAGGTCGCGCGCACCGTTGCGCGCAAGAAGCCGATCATCGCGGTGAAGTCGGGGCGCAGCGACGCGGGGGCCCAGGCCGCGAGCTCGCACACGGGTTCCATCGCGGGGGCCGACATCGCCGCCGACACGCTCCTGCAGCAGTGCGGCGTGCTGCGCGTCGACAACTTCCGCGACATGTTCACGCTCGCGAAAGCGCTGCTGCATCAGCCGCTGCCACGCGGCCCGCGCATGGCCGTCGTGACGAATGCGGGCGGGCCGGGCATCCTGGCCACGGATGCGATCGTCGGGCTCGGCATGTCGATGGCCGAGTTGTCCGCGGCGAGCCACACGGCGCTGCGCAGGGTCTTGCCGAAGGAGGCAAGCGTGCACAACCCGATCGATCTCATCGCCTCCGCCGACGCAGCGCGCTACCGCGCGGCATTGCGGATCGCGACGAGGGATCGCGCGGTCGACGGCATTGTGGTCCTGTTCGTGTCGCCGATCATGATCGACGCGGCCGCGGTTTCTCAGGCGATCGTCGACGAGACGAAGCGCCTCGAGAAGCCCGTGCTGGCGTGCGTGATGGGACGCCAGCGCGGCGACGAGGCGCAGCAGATCCTGCAGGACGCGGGGATTCCCGTGTTCCGCTACCCCGAGGATGCCGCGACCACGTTGCGGCTCATGTGCCGGCGCCAGACCTGGCTCGAACGCCGTCCGAGCAAGTTGCCGAAGCTGAGAGTGAACAAGGCCGAAGCTTCGCGTGTGTTCCGGGCACAGCGCGGCGCCGAGTGGCTGTCCTCGGCCGCGGCCGAGGCGATCCTGCAGTCATACGGGATCCCGTTCGTCCCTGGCCGGCGGGTGCGCACACCTGGCGATGCGGTTGCGGCCGCGAACGAACTCGGATTCCCCGTCGTGGTGAAAGCAGAGGCCGAGGGGTTGCTGCACAAGAGCGAACACCGGGCCGTGCAGACGGGACTGCGTTCGAGCGACGAGGTGTTCGCGGCCGCGCAGGACCTCGTCGGTCGACTGCAGCCCGTGTTCCGCAAGGTCACGTTGCACGTGCAGGCGCATGCGCGCGGCCACCGCGAGGTGCTGCTCGGCATGACGCGCGATCAGCGTTACGGCCCGCTCTACGCGGCAGGACTCGGCGGGGTGCAGGTCGAGGTGCTGCGCGACGTCGCCATTCGCGTGGGGCCACTCGACGGCCGCGATCCCGAGGAGATGTTCGCGGGGCTCAAGGGCAGGGCCCTGCTCGGACCATTCCGCGGCGCGCCGGCGGCGCACGTTCCTGCTGCGATCGATGCGCTGTTGCGGTTGCAGCAGCTCGTGCTCGACTTCCCCTCGATCCTCGAGGTCGAGGTCAATCCGTTCATTCTCGGGAGCCGGACGGGCCACAGTGCGGCGGTCGATGCGCGGCTGCGCGTGGAGTCCCGATGACGGCCATCGACAGGCTGCGGTTCTCGCTCGTGGTCCCGATCTACAACGAGGAGGAGAACGTGCAGAATCTGCTCGCGGAGGTCGAAGACGTGCTCGGGCCGCACGGGCCGTTCGAAGCGGTCGTCGTCGACGACGGCAGCGTGGACCGGAGCCTGCAGCGCATGCAGGAATGGAAGCGGCAGCGTGGCGCAGGGTGGCTGCGCATCGTCACGCTCGTGCACAACAGCGGCCAGAGCGCGGCCGTCATGGCGGGCGTCGAACAAGCGCGCGCCGGGATCGTCGCGACGATCGACGGCGACATGCAGAACGATCCGCGCGACATCCCCGCGATGCTCGCGCGGGTCGAAGCACGACAAGCCGACGCCGTCGTCGGCGTGCGGCGCAAGCGCCAGGACACGTTCACACGCCGGGTGTCGTCGAAGATCGGCAACGGCGTGCGCAACTGGCTCACGGGCGACCGCGTGACCGACGCTGCCTGCGGCATCAAGGTGATCCGGCGCGAGTACTTCATGCGCGCGCCGCAGTTCGCCGGGATGCACCGCTTCATGGCGACGCTCGTGCGCTACCTCGGCGGCAAGGTCGTCGAAATGGACGTGAACCATCGGCCCCGGGCCGCCGGCACCGCGAAATACGGCATCGGCAACCGCATCTGGAAGGGACTGCGCGACTGCATGGCGATTCGCTGGATGCGCACTCGTGTATTGAGGCACCGTGTGAAGGAGGAATTCTGATGCTCGGCCATCTCGCGGACGAAGCGGCGACCCCGTTGTTCTGGTACGTGATCGGGTATGGCGGGCAGATCGTCTTCGGCTCCCGGTTCTACGTGCAGTGGCTGGCCAGCGAGAAACACAAGCGCAGCGTGATGCCCGTGATCTTCTGGTGGCTCAGCCTGATCGGCGGCCTCATGTCCCTGACCTACGCCCTCTACATCATGGAAGGGCCGTTCATCATGGCGAACATCGGCGGGCCGCCGATCTATGCGCGCAACCTGTATCTGATCCACAAGAACCGGCGAGCACCGGTGGCATCGCCGAAGCCGCCCGAAGCGTGACGAGGCGCGAGCGCTTTTCCGGCGATCCGCGCGACCCTGGAGTCGCAGCTGGCTAGGTTCTCGCGTGTGTTGTCTCGCGCCATCGTGCTGCTGGTCGTGACTCTGGTTGGTTGCTGGCCGACCTGGCGACTTCCGGACTGGGACGGGACCGAGGGGCGCCGGGTGCAGATCGCGATCGAGATGGCGAACAGCGGCGACTGGCTCGTGCCGACGCTGGGCGGCCAGCCGACCTGGGCCAAACCGCCTTTGCACTACTGGCTGCTCGGTGGGCTCGTGCGCTGCTTCGGCGAGAGCTTCGTGCTGCTGCGGCTGCCCGCGGTGCTCGCGGCATTCGGCGCGGCGCTGCTGGCCGGGGAACTGCTGCGGCGCACCTTCGGCGCGCGCGCGGGGTGGGTCGGGGCGCTTGGCATCGCGTGCTCCCCGATGGTCGTGATGCAGTGGCCGTCGGCCGAGATCGATCCGCTGTTCGCGAGCCTCACGGCCGGGTCGCTGTTCTGCCTCGCGACGGGAGTGGCGAAGGAACGACGCGGTCTGCTCGTGGCTGCCGGCCTGCTCGGTGGTTTGGCGCTGCTGCAGAAGGGGCCGCCCTACTTGCTGTTCGCCGCGGGGGCCTGGCTCGTCTGGTGGCGCCGGCGCGGCTTGCGGTTCCCGGCGGCCTACTTCGTGCCGCTGCTCGCCGTGCCGCTCGCGTATTTCGTGCCGCTGTGGACCTTGCGCGTTGCTCCCAGCGAGTTGCTCGCGGTTGCGAACGAGGAGAGCGTCGGTCGGATGGCGTTCTGGGAATGGTCGCACGTCAGGTCGCTCCCGGAGTTCTGGCTGCGGGCAGTCCTCGTGCAGGCTCCGTTCGTGTTCTGGTGGTTCTGGGAACGGCGGCGCGCGCGCGAGGCGCACGTGGATGCCGGCGACTTTTCGCTTCGCATGTGCAATGGCGCGGTCGTCGTCGCGGTCGTGGGGCTGATGTTCTTTCCCGGGCGCGCGACGCGATACCTGCTGCCGAACGTGCTGCTGTTCATGTTCGCCGTGGCTCCCGCCGTCGCCCACTTCGCCGCGCAGAGTGTGTTGCCGACCTTCGCACGGGGCAGCGTCCTGATGGTCGGCGTGCTCGGCGCGGTGGCGCTGGTAACGCTGCCCTTCCTGCAAGGTGTTGGTGCCAGCGCGCTCGGTCTCGCGCTCGTGCTCGCTCTGGCGCCGCGAGTCGTTCGCACTCCGATGCACCTCGTGGCGTTCTGTCTCGTCGTGCCGTTCCTCGCCAGTTGGACGGTCGGGCTGGAACGCAGTCTCGGCTGGCAGGAGGGCCCGCGCTCGCGTGTCGCGGCGGGGCGGTTGGTGCGCGAGCAACTCACCGCGCGTGGCGCGCTCGACGATCTCGAGACCTGGGGCCACTTCGATTCGTCGCTGCTGCTGCAGGCTGGTCTGCTGCCGCGCGGCAACGAGGCGCAGCGCACGTTGCCCTCGTCGCGCTGGCTCCTGTTCGAGCCGCTCGACCCCGACAGAGCGCCGCCCACCTACAAAGAGCCTCCGACCAACTACGTCGAGCGGTTGCGACTCTGCCTGCCGTTCAAGTCCTTTTCGGTCAGGGAACGCGTGGGGCCGCGGTGACGTCCGTCCTCTTGATCCGACTCTCGGCGATGGGGGACCTCGTGCAAGGTCTCGGAGCCGTCGCGGCCTTGCACGAAGTGCGGCCGGACTGGCGCCTGACCTTCGTCACGCAGGCGTCGTTCGCTCCGTTGCTCATGGGCTTTCCCGGGCTCGCGCGCGTCGTGACGTTTGCACGGCGGGCCGGTCTGCGTGGTGTGCTCGAGCTGCGCCGTGAACTGCGGAGCGACGAGTACGACGTCGCTCTCGACCTGCAGGGCAACTGGAAGAGTGCCGGCGTTGCGTGGTTGAGCGGGGCGCGCGATCGCGCCGGAGTCGCGGGGCCGCACCGCCAGGAGCCGATGAGCCGCATGTTGCTGCGACGCACTGTTCCGCTGTCTGGCCTGCCGCATCCCGCGCGCGCCGCATGGGAGCTCGTGCGTTGTCTTGCGCCCGAAGCACCGTTCACGGCGCCGCGGCTGACGGCGACAACGGCGGAGCTCGAGCGCGAGGCGAGTGCGATCGAGGCGATCGGCGTCGATTGCCGGCGACCGTTCGGCGTGGTCGTGATCGCGGACCCACGCGATCCGCGCGCACTGTTGCGCGAGATCGTGTCGCGCGAGACCAGCCGGTCGACGGTGCCCGTGTTGCACCTGATCGGGCCCGCTGAGGCCGAGGTCGCGGCAGCGGATCGTGTGCCGATGCTGCGGCATGGCGCTTTGGAGCCGAGGAGGTTGATTGCGCTCGGCGAGCTCGTGGCGCGAGCCGGTGGCTGGGTACTCGGCCCGGACCGCGGAGCGACGCACGTGCTCGCGGCCGCGGGAGCGAGTTGTCGAGTGATGTTCGGGGCGCAGGACCCGCGCCTGACGGCGCCGCCGGCCGGAACGGCGCTGGTGCACGCCGATCCGCCGCCCTGCAGTCCGTGCCGGGCAAAGCGCTGCAGCCATGCCTCGGGCCCGGTCTGCATGGACTTCGACGTTGCCTCGGGACGCGTCGTGGCAGCCGGTCTGCCGGCCTTCAGCGAACAGCCGCAGCGGCGCGTCTGAAGGCGCGGCTACCGCTTGTCAGCCGCAGGCCTTCCTGCTTCGCTGCCCCGATGCCTCAGCCGCCGCGTCTGCACGACGCTTCGAAGCTCGACACGTTCCCAAACCCGAATCCCGAACGGGACTACGAGATCGACTTCGACTGCCCGGAGTTCACGTGCGTCTGTCCGAAGACAGGCCAACCCGATTTCGCGACGATCCGCATCCAATACGTTCCCGATCGACTGTGCGTCGAGCTCAAGAGTCTGAAGCTCTACCTCTGGAGCTTCCGCGACGTCGGTGCCTTCCACGAGAAGGTGACGAACGACATCTGCAACGATCTCGTGGCGCTGCTGCGTCCGCGCCGCCTCCAGGTCGAGGGCGCGTTCCGCGTTCGCGGTGGCATCACGACCAAAGTGACCTGCAGACACGGGTCCTGAACAGGGCAGAGCATCCGGGGCCTCGAGCGGCTACAACCTCGCCGTGATGGCTCGCCTGGTGCGGCGGTTGTTGTGGCTTGCAGGGTTTGCGTGCCTGTGGCTGAACTTCTTCGACGATCCGCCGCTGCGGACCGGCGCCTACGTGCAGAACGTGACGAGCAGCGAGGCGACCGTGGCCAAGATCACCGCGTATCCGGCGCAGGTGGTCTGCACCGTTCGCGACGCGTCGGGGGCCGTGATCGAGACGGTGCGCAGCTCTGCCGCGCGGCGGCGCCATTCGCTGCGCATCGAGGGTTTGCAGCCTGCGACGGATTACGTCTACGAGCTCGCGGAGGTCGGCGGCGCCGCGGAACGAGGTCGCTTGCGCACGGCGCCGATCGCAGATCAGGCTCCCGTGAAGTTCGCATTCCTCGGCGATTCCGGCGATCAACCCTGGTGGGTGTGGTTGCAACGAAAGCCGGCCATGCACTGGCCCGCGCGGTGGGGGTGGTTCGCGACCTCGTCGGCAGTCACGGAGATCGGCGCGGCCGTGGCCGCATACGCACCTGACTTCGTGATCCACGTGGGCGACCTCGTGTATCCGTGGGGATGGCATGCTCACTACGCGAGCGGGTTCTTCCGGCCGTTCGCCGCGCTGATGCGCAATGCACCGCTCTACGCGGTGCTCGGCAACCACGACGTCGTCGATCTCAACGGAATCCAGATGTTGAGCAACCTGATCTTGCCGAAGGGCGAGCTGACGGGCGACAGCCGGTGTTATTCGTTTGCGTGGGGTGCCGTGCGAGTCATCGCGCTCGACTTCAATCCGGACGGCGAGGGCCGGGTCCGTCCCGAGCATCCAGCTTGCGAGTTCCTGCTCGCGGAACTCGGGCACTGCACCGAGCCGTGGATCGTCGTGACCAGCCACTTTCCGATGTGGAGCGCCTCACGCCAAGGCAGCTCGCCGCCAGGCGGCGACCTGCTGTATTCCGTTGCTCCCGTTCTGGAGGAGCACGCCGTGAGCCTCTACCTGTGTGGCCACGACCATTGCTACCAGCACCTCGAGGGCAGCGCGGGAGGGCAGGACACGGTGCCCATGATCGGCAGCGGCGGTGGCGGCAAGGAGCTCTACGAGGTGCACCCGCACAAGAATGCCGTGATGCTGAAGTCCCAATACCACTGGTGTTCGGTGGAAGTGCAGGGCGCGTCCCTGACGTTGCGCGCGAACGCGATCGACGGCGGGCTCATCGATACAATGCAGCTGCACCTGCCCGAGGGCGAAAGGCTGGAGCGGATCCGGCGCCTGAATCCGGGCCGAGCGGCGCGGATCGAGCGGTTGCGCTGAAGCCGCTGTTCAGACTGTGCAACAGCCTGGCCCGCCGTCAGGAGCAGCGCTCCAAGTGGCTATCGGAGCTACTGTTGCGTCTCTCGCGAAAATCGTCTGCAGCTTGCTTGCGAGTACTCGAGGTGCTCGCTACCTTCTCCCCCCCGCACTTGAGGCCGAAGGGTCCCGGTGCGTGATCTTTGACATTCCGGGTGGCCTCGAAAGAGAAGTGTGTGAGCGAGGCTGTTGTCCGAGGTGCGCGGCAGGATCCGTGGGTTTTCGGACCTTCGGGTGGTGTCGTGTGTTGGGGCAGCAGCGAAGCCGCCCTGTCGGCATTTGTCGGCGGGGTGAAGCGACAAGCAAGTCAGAATGAACTTTTCAAGTGAAGGGTTTGATCCTGGCTCAGAACGAACGTTGGCGGCGTGGATGAGGCATGCAAGTCGAACGCGAAAGCCGCAAGGTGAGTAGAGTGGCGGACGGGCGAGTAACACGTAATCAAGCTGCCTGCGAGACGGGAATAACTTCGGGAAACCGAAGCTAAGACCCGATGGTCTGCACGGATCGCATGGTTTGTGCAGTAAATGGGCGGGATCCTCCGGGATCGCCTGCTCGCAGAGGTGATTGCGGCCCATCAGCTAGTTGGTAGGGTAACGGCCTACCAAGGCTACGACGGGTAGCCGGCCTTAGAGGGTGGTCGGCCGCACTGGGACTGAGACACTGCCCAGACTCCTACGGGAGGCTGCAGTCGAGAATCTTCCGCAATGGGCGCAAGCCTGACGGAGCGACGCCGC
>Ga0111539_10002363_pt1 | contig 25086 bp, 23 predicted proteins | sample RhiMethybrSRZTD1_FD_79667 | JGI IMG/M metagenome (GOLD analysis project Ga0111539, IMG submission 79667) | Populus rhizosphere microbial communities from Tennessee, USA - Rhizosphere MetaG P. TD hybrid SRZTD1 (version 2) (version 2) | ecosystem: Host-associated > Plants > Roots > Rhizosphere >...
GAACCAGGTGCCGAGGTCGACCTCGTCGCCATCGTAGGCGCGGGGCAGGAGCATGCGGAACAGGCGCTGCTCGTGCAGCTTGTCGACCACCTCGGGTGCGAGCTGCCCGAGGGCCTCGTTGGCCGCGCCGGATCTCTCGAGGACGTCGGCAATGCGGGCGATACGCTCGACTGGGCCGTCCGCCGCTGCCTGTGTCTCTTTCGCTGTCGCCGATGTGGTTCGTTTCTGCATGGGTCGAATGCTACTTGCTCATGCCGGTGATGCTTTGGCTGATGGCGCGCGGATCGCGCATGGGCCAGCGGCCGGCATCGACCTGCGCCAGGAAGTCGGCGACGGCGGCGTTGAAGGCGGCGGGCTCCTCGATGTTGATGGCATGCCCGCTGTTGGGGATGACGAGGAGGGCGGCCGACGGGCAGGTACGCTTGATGAACACGCCGGGGAGCAGGCAGGGCCAGTCCTCGTCGCCGGTCACGACCAGCATCGGCACGGTGAGCTTGGCGAGCCCCGCCTCGAGCTCGAACACCGAGGGACGCTCGCGCTGCACGCCGAGCTGGGTGTTGGCCGAGCCCTTGGCCGAGTGCTCCGCCAACATCGCCTTGAACTCGGCAAAGCCGCGCGGGTCCTTGTTCTCGAACTGCACGCGGGTGGGGCCGTAGGCGTAGGCCGCCGCGAACGCCGCCATGCCCTCCTTCTCGAGCTTGGCGGCGATGATGACGGCCTCGTTGCGGAATTTCTCCTTCTCGCCCTTCTCGGAGCCGTAGCCGGCCCGGGCTACCAGCAGCGAGCGCGCGCGGTTCGGATAGGCAAGGCCGAAGTGCAGCGTCGCCAGCCCGCCCATCGACAGGCCGACGATGTGCGCCTTGTCGATCTTCAGCGCGTCGAGCACGGCGCGGATGTCGTCGGCGGCGCGGCGCTGGGAGTAGCTCGCCACCTCGTGCGGCACCTCGGAGGGCGGAAAGCCGCGGGCATTGAAGGCGATGCAGCGGTAGCGCTTGGCCAGGTGCCGCACCTGCGGCTCCCAGCTGCGGTAGTCACCGGCATACTCGTGCACGAACACGACGGGGGCGCCGCTGCCGGTCTCCTCGTAGTAGAGCTTGACGTTGTCGTCGGTGGCAAGGTGGGGCATCGGACGTGTCGCTCGGCGTGAGGATGGCGGACGCTGCCGAGCCCTTAAAGTCCTCAGCGGTCCCGTGGTGGTGCTGGCTCTTGCGCAGTCGAAGCCCGCTCATTCTTGCAGACTCTTTGGCGCAACGCCATGGGCTTAGGTCTGAGCGTCCGGCACGATGGCGGTGCCCGTGGCGTCGAAGAGATGAACGGCGGAAAGGTCGAGCGACAGGGAGCGCCGGGCGCCGACGGTCGCATCGGAGTCCGGACCGATGCGCGCCATGAGATCGCGATCCATCCCGGCAACGCGCGCAGCGAGGATGGTCTCGGCACCCAGCGCCTCGACCTGGACGATCTCGGCCTCGATGCCGGTAAAGCCGTCGCCGTCGCGGGGGCGCGCGACGATGTTCTCCGGGCGGATCCCCAGCATGACCGGCGTCCCCGCCGCCAGCGGCGGACAGCGCGCGGCGGGAAGCTCGACGGTCGCCTCGCCGAGCCGGACCGCGCGGCCGCCCCGCTCGCCGGTAGCGCGCGCCGGCAGCAGGTTCATCGGCGGATTGCCGAGGAACGCCGCCACGAAGGTGTTGGCCGGACGCCGGTAGACCTCGAGCGGCGGGCCCACCTGCACGACCTTGCCGCCGTTCATGATGCAGATGCGCTGCCCCAGCGTCATGGCCTCGACCTGGTCGTGGGTGACGTAGATCATGGTGGCGCCGAGCCGGCGGTGCAGCCGGCCGATCTCGCCGCGCGTCGAGACGCGCAGCGCCGCGTCGAGATTGGACAAGGGCTCGTCGAACAGGAACACCTTGGGGTCGCGCACGATGGCTCGACCGAGCGCCACGCGCTGCCGCTGGCCGCCGGAGAGCGCGTGCGGCTTGCGCTCGAGAAGGCCCGAGAGCCCGAGCGTGCCGGCCACCGCGGTCACCCGGCGCTCGATCTCGGCGCGGGGCACCGAGCGGCGGCGCAAGCCGAAGGCCAGGTTGTCGGCCACGCTCATGTGCGGGTAGAGCGCGTAGGACTGGAAGACCATGGCGATGTCGCGGTCCTTGGCCGGAACGCGGCTCACCTCCCGGCCGTCGATGGAGAGCGTGCCCGATGAGATCGACTCCAGGCCGGCGATCATCCGGAGAGTCGTGGTCTTGCCGCATCCCGACGGACCGAGCAGCACCATGAACTCGCCGTGGCGGACCTCGAGCGAGACGGCGTCGGCCGCGGGCGCATGGGCGCGGTCGTAGATCTTGGTCAGCCTGTCGAGGGTCACCACCGCCATTGCCGCGCATCCCTCACTTCAGCGCACCGGCGGTCATGCCCTGGATCAGCCGCTCCGAGAAGAAGGCGTAGACCACCACGACGGGAATGATGGCGATCATCAACCCCGTGGCGATCATGCCGACGTCCTCCTGGGAGTCGCCGATGAACTGCTGGATGCCCAGCGGCAGCGTGCGGTTGGCCTCCTCGGTGATTAGCACCACGGCATAGAGGAACTCGTTCCACAGCAGGATAAAATTGAGGATCACCGTGGTCGCCACCGCCGGCAGGGCGATCGGAAAGCTCACGCGCCAGAAGATCTCCCAGTCCGAATAGCCATCCATGCGCGCGGCATCGAACAGGTCCGAGGGGATGCGCGCAAAGAAGCTCTCGAGGATGTAGATGGTCAGCGGCAACTGGATCGCCACATAGACCAGCGTCAGGCCGACTTTGGTGTTGTAGAGCCCGTACTGCACCAGGATCTGAAAGAGCGAGATGATGGTGATCTGCGGGGGAAAGATGATGGTGGAGAACAAGATGAAGTAGATCGCGCGGTTCAGCCGGAATTTGTAGCGGGCCAGGCAGTGCGCCGCCATCGAGCCGACGATGGTCAGGATCAGCACGGCGCTCACCACGATCTGCGAGGAATTGGCGAAGTAGATGCCGTAGTTGGAGTTGAACCAGGCCTCGGAGAATTTCTCCCAGTGGGCCGGGTTCGGCAGGGCGAAATGGTTGCGGTGGATCTCGGTGGTGGTCCTGAGCGACATCATCGCCGCCCACACGAACGGCCCGGCCGCAAACGACGTGTAGAGGCAGAGCAGCAACAGCAGCAGGGCGCGCTTCAGAGCCGGCATCCTCGCCTCAGTACTCGAGCTTCTCGCGCAGCCGGAACAGCCAGGTGAGCGTCAGGACCGCGGCCAGCACGATCACGAACCACACGGCGGCGATGGTCGAGGGGTAGCCCAGATCGAAGGTCGTCCACTCGAAGGCGCGCTTGTAGACGTAGGTGGAGACCGTCTCGGTCGCCCACAGCGGATTGCCCTTGGTGGTGATCCACACCAGGTCGAAGATCTTCATCTTGCCGATGAAGGACAGCACGACGAGGTTGAGCAGCGTGGCGCGGATCAGGGGCAGGATGACGAACACGAGCTTGGCCCCCCAGCCGCAGTTGTCGAGCTCGGCCGCCTCGATCACCTCCCGGGGCAGCGAATGCAGGGCGGCCAGCAGCACGACCATGTTGAAGCCGACCCACATCCAGCTGGTGACGAAGATCAGGGACGGCAGCGCCGTCTTGGGATCGCCGAGCCATGCCTTGGTCCAGCCGCCGAGCCCGAGCGCGCGCAGGGCGACGTTCACCGGACCCCAGTCGAAATTGTAGATCCACAGCCAGAGGATGCCGACCACCACGTAGGACATCAGGACCGGCGTGAACCAGGCCACCCTGAAGAAGCGCGCACCGGGCACCCGGGCGTAGAGGGCGAGGGCAAGAAGGAGCGCGATCGAGACTTCCACCAGCGGCGACGTGCAGGCCCAGGTGATGGTGTTGCGCACGGCCCGCCAGAAGATGTCGTCGGCGACGAGCTCGGCATAGTTGGCAAGGCCCACCGCCTCCTCGCGCCGCGGCAGCACCTTGTGGAAGCTGTTCCAGATGGTGCGCAGCGCCGGATAGGCGGTGAAGGCGACATAGACGATCAGCGCCGGCAGCAGGAATGCCGCGATCGTCCCCCAGGGCGTCCTGAGGCCGCTGTCGCGTGCGCCTTCGTCAGTGGCGGCCGGCATGGTGCGGTCAATACGCCGCCGTCATCTGCTTGACGGCGTCCTCCACGCCGATGGTGCCGGCCGGGAAGGCGTTGTTCATCACCTGGATGAACACCTCCTTGGGCTTGCCGTTCAGGACCTGGATCGGAATGCCGAAGTAGTACTTGGCCCCGGCATTGGTCTGGGCGATCATTTTGAAGTAGTCGGCGGCTTGCGGCCCCGTCAGCTTGGCCGGATCGCTCTTGATGCCAGTCTGCACCTGGACGTTGTCGAGCCAGCGGTTGCCCATCTCGAACGACACGAACGAGTTGAAGAAGGCCAGCACCTCCTTGGGATGCTTGGTGGCGACGTTGCCCACGTAGCTGCCGCCGATGGCGATCGACCGGCATTCGTTGCAAGTTGCGCCCGGCACCGCCGGGAACTTCATGATGCCGAGCGGGAAGTCCTTGGGCTGGCCGCCCTTGTCGGGAGGATTGAAGGCGCGCGAGGTGTACCAGCTGCCGTTGAGGAAGGTCAGCGCGCCCGGGTTGGTGTGGAAGTAGATGTGCGACTCGGCGAGCTTGAGGGTGGCGAAGGTGTTGGGCAGCAGGCCGGCCTCGGTCAGGCTGCGCACCCACTTTAAGGTGTCGACCACGCGGGGGTCGCTCCAGGGGAGCTTGCCCTTGAGCAGCTTGTCGTAGTCGTCGACACCGAGCCTCTTCAAGAGCGCCTCGTGGACGACATGCGCGCCGGGATAAGGCCGGTCGCCGACGCCGAGCGCCATCGGCGTGATGCCCTTGGCCTTGGCTTTCTTGACCATGTCGAGGAAATCGTCGGGCGCCAGCTGCAGGCTGTCGGGGACCTTCACGCCGAGCTCGGCCATGGTCTTCTTGTTGTAGTAAAGTTCCACCGTCCATGCTTCGAGCGGCAGGCCGTAGGGCTTGCCCTTGTAGCTCCAGGCTTCCTTGGCCCATGGCTCCACCGCCGCCCAGTTGAGGTCCGACAGGTCGAGCAGGAAGCCGTTCTCCATGTACTCGACCTGGTCCGGCTCGGCGTAGAAGATGTCGGGCGCCTGGCCGGCGCGCAGTGCCGTCTTGAGGCCGGCATAGAGGGCGGTCTTCTCGTACCAGGTCTGCTTCAGCTTGATGCCGGGGTTCTTGGCCTCGAACTGGCGGATCGCCTCCTCGACGAAGGAGCGCTTGGGCATCTCGGCTGCCCAGTGGCTCCAGAACGTCAGTTCCTTGACCTGCTGGGCGTGGGCGGTGCCGGCGAGGCCTGTCGCCAAGGCAGCAGCCGCGATCAGCGTCGAGGGCAGGGTGGGGCGCATGGGGTTCCTCCAGCGTGGGTCGAGAGGCCGTCGCGACCTTGGCTGGTCGATCTTGTCAGCGGCTTCGGCCGGCGTTTGCCGGCGTCAGGAGGCTAGGGGCCTGCCCCGTCTGCGTCAACGCCGCGGGAGCCATGCGGGGCGCGAGCCGGCGGCACAGAGCTCGCGCCGACCCATCCGCCGGCAACGCGAGAGAGCGAAGACCCGGATCGAGGGCGATCAGGGATCGATCGCGGGCGCGGCAAATGCCGTCGGTATCCGGCGCTATCAGTATCCAGGCGGTGGGTAGCGCATCGTGAGATCGGTCACCTCCGCGCGTACCTTTGCGACTATCGCATCGTTCCCGATGTTGGATAGGATCTCGTCGATGAAGCCGCCGATCATCCTCATCTCCGCCGCATCCATGCCTTGCGTCGTAAGCGCGGCCGTGCCCAAGCGAACCCCGCTTGTGACCGTTGGCGGCCTTGGATCGCCCGGAACCATATTGAAGTTTGCGATTATGCCACCCTTGGCGAGGGCAGCGGCAGCCTCTCTGCCCGAGTATGGCTTGGCTTGCAAATCGAGTATGAGCATATGATTGTCGGTCCCGCCGCTCACCAACGAATAACCTCGTTGCAATAGAACCTCCGCCAAGGCACGAGCATTCTCCACCACGCGGTGTCCGTACCTGTGAAAGTCTGCGGTTGCCGCTTCCTTTAGGGCGACCGCCAGCGCAGCCACGGTATTGATGTGGGGGCCGCCTTGGAGCGTTGGAAACACAGCACGATCGATTCGTGCAGCCAAATTGCGTTTCGTCTGGCTGTGATACTTTTCCTGATAACGATCCTTTCGCCGGCATAGGATGAACCCACCGCGCGGCCCGCGCATGGTCTTGTGGGAGGTGCTCGTCACCACATCGGCTAGTGCGGTGGGGTTGGGGTGCACGCCAGCCAGGATGAGGCCACTGACGTGAGCGACGTCGGCAACGAGATAGGCATCGACTTCGCGAGCGATCTGTCCGGCCGCCTCATAGTCCCACAGGCGGGGATAGGCTGTGCCCCCGACCCATATCAGCTTCGGGCGCTCCTTGAGAGCGATATCCCTCATTCGATCGTAGTCGACGCGTCCCGTTTGCGGAGCGACGTCGTAGGGGACTCGCGCATAGTCGATACCGGAGAAATTTACCGGCCAGCCGTGGGTCAAGTGGCCGCCAGCCGAGACCGGCAGCCCCATGACCTTGTCGCCAGGCTGAATTGTTGCACGGTATGCGGCTGCATTCGCGGGAGAGCCTGAATATGGTTGTACGTTGGCGTGCTCGGCGCCGAAAAGGGTTTTCAAACGCTCGCGAGCAAGGTTCTCCACCATATCGACGACGTCGCTCCCCTCGTAATAGCGCGCGTCGGGGTACCCTTCGGCATATTTGTTCGTCAAAATGGATCCGGTCGCCTCCAATACAGCACTGGAAACGAAATTCTCCGATGCGGTCATTTTCAATGTATGTCGCTCGTAATCGATCTGGCTTTTGAGCAAGGCGTATAGCGCCGGATCGGTTCGGCTCAGATTCATCATGCACGACGACCTCCGCCGTCTCTTTGCGTGCCATGGCGCTTGGCGCATGGCAGCAAGCCCTCCAAGTCCGGCTTCATTCCCCCGTCGATCGACCAATTCATGCCTGCGAATGTGCCGGCGAGCGCACGCAGCACGCGAAGCGCCTACAGATCCAAGGGCAGGAGTGCCTTCGTCCATGCTCACCGGCTCCCGGCCAATCCGAGCAAACCTCCTCGGGCGCTCGCTGTTGCGCGGCGCCTGGAGGCGCTGCTCCAGGGACAATAGTCCAGGCGCGGGCCCGCACGAATATATTCGATACTATATTACCTGATAAACCCTACAATAATGAAGATTATATCCCCATGGCCCTCGCCGATGCCCAATATATTTGACATATCCGCATACGACAGTCGACGATAACGCCACGAGCTTTCCGTCGAGCCGGGCGTCGATCCGAGAAAAACAAGGCTAAAACCATGGCGCTGACGTTTTCCATCGACGAATACAACGTCTTGACCATCGGCGAAAATGAATTTTTCGTCCAGAGCGTGGACGGGCAATTGCACGTCCTCCCATCGCGATGCCCGCATCGAGGCGGACCTTTGAGGCTTGGCAGAGTGGAGGGCGGCGTTGTCGTTTGTCCGTGGCATGGCACGAGGGTGCCGCTCTCGCGTTGCGGCAGGAATGCGCTCCCGGCAGTTTTTCGTCGGCACAGCCAAGTGGTGTTGGTCGCCGAGAACGCTTCGGAACATGGTTCGAAGCGGTTGCGGTGGGCCGTGCGCGCGCGATGAGACGCAATCGGGGGCTTCAGGAGCGAGACGGACCAGAGGGTGCGTCAGAGGTAAGCATCGGCACTAGGTAATACCAAGGAGATCGACACCATGCACGTCCAAGCAGCTTCAGAGGCCAGAGTAAGCGATGAATACGGCGGCGACTTTCGGCGCCTGTTCCCCTGGGCCGACACGGCCGAGACCCCCTGGGGCAGCGCTTGGATGATCATCAAGCCCGGCGCCTCTTCCCTGCCGCACAACCACGACGAGCAAGAGACCTTCATCATCCTCAAGGGCAATGGCCGGATGAGCGTGAACGAGGAGACGCGCGCCGTCGGCAAAGGCGATGTCATCTATCTGCCGCCCTTCAGCCAGCACAGCCTTCGCAATACCTCGGAAAACGAGGATCTGGAATTGCTGTGCATATGGTGGGACGGGGACGCGGAAGCCAAACCCTAGGTCTTGCGCCGGCTTGCAGGGGGAGCGCGAGGCCGACGAGGCCCGGCGCCGACATGCGAGCCGACCGTTCAATGGTGCAGGCAGGGGCATGCCGGCTTGCGCGAGCGTTTCGCCATGTGAGGCAGGCAGATGGCACACGAAACTCGACGCCTTGCGTTTCGACTCGACGATTGCTCCCGCCGGCGTCCGGCGATCGGCGTCATTGTGCTTGCGACCGATCTCACCATCGAGTGCGAACTGCAACGACTTCTACCGCTCGATGCCATCGGGCTGTACCACAGCCGCATCCACAACGATGTGCAAATCACGCCCGATACCCTGAGGGCGATGGAGAAAGGCATCACTGCCGGTGCCGCGGTCCTCGTCCCGAGCACACCGCTCGACGTCATCGCCTATGGATGCACCTCCGCCACCGTGGTGATGGGGGAGGAGAAAGTGTTCGAGCTCGTTCGCGCCGGCCGGCCTGGCGTCGCGTGCACGACGCCCATGACGGCCGCGCTGGCGGCGTTCAAGGCGCTCGACGTCTCGCGCATAGCCTTGCTGGCGCCTTATCGCGCCGACGTCAGCCGCATCGTCCGCGACTACATTGCCGCGCGCGGAGTGGAAGTACCGATCATGGGTACGTTCGATGTGGAGGACGACGGGGTTGTGGCGAGGATCAGCGAAGAGTCGATCTGCTCGGCCGCCATCGAGCTTGGCCGTTGTGACCATGTAGACGCGGTGTTCATCTCCTGTACGACGCTTCGGGCATCCGGCGTTGTCAGGAAGGTCGAGGAGGTCCTCGACAAGCCGGTCACCACGAGCACTCACGCTTTGGCGTGGCACTGCGCGATGCTTGCCGGGGTTGACCCGCCAAGCTGCAATCTCGGGCGATTGTACGCCCAAATCAGCGCCTGAGCCTGCACCTGCCGGAGAGAACGCGCGTCATGCGCGCGCCGGCAGCACTACGTTCCCGGACGCCAACTCTCTCCCGCAGCCGATCATCTCCAATCGCTTGGGTGATCTCGCCTGGCACGTCGGTCGCCGCCGTCGAACGCGGTGCCCGCGTCTTGGCTGGCACGGGTTGCATTGTTGACATAACCGTTAAAATGATTTACTGAGGTTATTCACGCGAGGCGTACAACCATGCTGAAGCCCACGACGACCACCACCTACGCAGTCGGCGCCTTGTATGGCCTCACGGCGGTGAGCATCTGGGCCGGATGCCTCGTGGTGGGCCGGCTCGGCGTGCAAACCAGCCTTACGCCATGGGACATCGCTGCGCTTCGTTTCGGCGTGGCTGGCCTGATCCTGCTTCCTTTTCTGGTGCGACACGGCTTCGCCCTCGAGCGCCTCGGTTGGATGGGCCTGGCGGCGCTCGTGCTCGGCGGCGCGCCAACGGTCTTGCTTGCCAATACAGGCCTGCTATTCGCACCCGCGGCCCATGCCGGCGCCCTCTTTCCCGGTGTGATGCCGCTGATGGTTGCGTTGCTCGCGGCGGGCATCCTGGCGGAGACGTTCACGTCCACCAAGAAGATTGGCTTCGCCCTGATCCTGACCAGCGTGATCGGTATCGTCTGGGGCGCCGGCGGTAGCATCGGCACGCCGCAGAACCTCGGCCACGTCCTGTTCATCGGCTCGGCGCTGGCCTGGGCCTGCTACACGGTGGCGATGCGGCGGGCCCGCCTCGATGGCCTTCACGCCGCCGCCATTTCCGCTGTGGCTGCACTATTTCTCTATATGCCCGCCTACGCCTTCTTCGCCGGCGCCAGTCTTTTCAAGGCACCGCTGGGTGACATCGCCCTGCAGGCGTTCGTGCAGGGCGTCCTGACGGCGGTCATCTCCTACATCCTCTATGGGAGCGCGGTCAGCATCCTCGGCGCTTCGAGCGGCGCCGCCTTCGCCGCCCTGTGTCCGGCCATGACGGCACTGTTGGCCATTCCGATCCTCGGCGAATGGCCCAGCGCGATCGACTGGACGGCGATCGTCCTCATTACCGCGGGCGTCTATTTCGTCAGCGGAGGGCCGCTCCCAAAACGCCAGCGCCAATATGCCTTCCCGCAATGACCGATGTCGGATGCGGTACGGCGAAGGACGCAATTGCCGAAAGCGGTCGCAACGATCCCTCGAGCGGGTCGAAGATGCTTGGCCCTCACCACCCCGCCCGGCCGGTCGAAAAATAGACGGTGCGTTCGCAGGTCAAGTCCCGAACGCGCGGCGGGCTCAGTCAATTTATTGCATCATATGCACCTCTATATTATCGATGCGCTTTTCGCAATATATCAGGCAATATTTATAAACCCTGCATAGTGAAAACATCGAATATATTTGCTTGTTTTGAGTGCTCCTGAAATTATCGACGGTGAAAAAGAGCCGGTTGCGACCTCGAGCAAGGGCGTTGGTTCAATGAAAACGCAAGAAGCGCGTCACGAACTCCACGCCTATACTGATTTCCACGGCAAACGCTTGCTTAATGGCACTCCATTTTATAAACCGGCAGGGACATTCTTCGATTTCGACCTCGCCAATGGCGACATTGCCCATCCCTCAAGCATGGCGTTGTATTTCGGGCGGGTGCTGCTGGCCTGTTACGAAAATGAGTTCATCTACGTCCCGGACGGCCCGGAGGGAGTGGACTTGGCCGTGTGGGATACGAATTACGCCGAGGACAAGCTCTTCCAGTCGCACACGATCCGGCGCAGGTGGGAAGGTCCCTATTTCCGCAATCTCCTCGAGGACATCCACGTCACCGGCGATTGGTCCATTCAGTCCTTCGAAGACTATTTTGCCGACTACACGGCGAAACTCGATGCTGCGGACTCCAAGGCTGTGGTCGCTCGGATCCAGGCAGCCAAGTCGCCTCTTTATGCGGCGAAATTCCACGCCGTGCAGTTGTCTTCCGAGTTTCTCATCGAGGCGTCGGGCATGACGCGAAACCTCCAGGGTTATTTCGGCCCGGAGCAATCGGAATATTTCAAGATTCTCAACGACGAATACGGATACGGCGTGCATAGCGCCAAGCACAGCACGCTGTATATGGATTTCCTGACCAGTCTGCAGCTGCAGGGACGACCGCACCACTACTGGTGGTTTTATCTGCCGGCAACGCTCTACTCCTCCAACTACATCAACGCGTCCTGCAGCAACCATATGAATTTTTTCAGGGAGCTCGGCGCGTTGACGCAGAGCGAAAACTCGTTTGCCGTGTCCCTGAAGTATTTCGACGACATGTATCGCGACATGTTTCCGAACTGCAACGCGTCTTATTTCCGCGAGCATATCCACATCGACCAGCATCACGGCCGCATGGCCTTTCGCGATGTATGCGTTTCGCTGGCGAAGCGCGCCGGCAACCAACTGATTCCCAAGATGGTGCGGGGCTTCGAGGAAGGTATGTACGTCGGCAAGATGTATCGCAAGGAGTTCACAGCTCATCTCGATTGGGTGGATGCCATTTGGTCGGAAATTGTCATAGCCGACGGCGAGGAGTTTTCCGCGAGCTCGGATTTCTTCACGACGATGGTCGACACGCCCAGCGTCCTGACGGCCGAGGGTGGGACGGTGCTCGTTTACGCAATGCCGTGGGTTTATCGCCCGGTCCCCGCAGGGGAAAGCATGACCATTCCGGCAAGGATGCTCTTCGGGATCCAGGCGGAGAAAGACGCGAGCTATTCGCTCAAGCCGATGTCGTGAAGGCGAGCGGAAAAGGACAGGGAAGGCTGCAGATGCGAGCGCCTGTAACCGGGCCGCAGTTTTGACGGACCTGCCGACCGACAAGGACGGGAAGACCATGGCAAAGACGATCATAACCGCCACTCCGCCGACCCCCAACGGCGACCTGCACGTGGGCCACTTGTCCGGCCCGTATCTGGCGGCCGACGTGCATGCCCGCTTCCTTCGCGCGCGAGGCCACGACGTGGCCTATGTGTCCTCCTCGGACGACAATCAAAGCTATGTCGTCACGACGGCGCATCGCCTCGGCATGGAGCCGAAAGCGCTTGCGGCACAGCAGGCAGAACGCATTCGGGAAACGCTGGCCATGGCCTCGATTGCGATCGACGCGTTTACCGTGCCCGACTGGCGCCACGACGAGCTCGTGCGGCAATTCTTCCGTCGCTTGTATGACGACGGCGTTCTAACCCGAAAGAAGAGGGCCGTCTTTTGGTGCGCAGAGCATAAGCACTATGCCTTCGAGTCCTATCTGAGAGGGACATGCTCACTTTGCTTTTCGCCCACGGCGGGGGCCATTTGCGAGGCCTGCGGCCATCCCAACGATGCCAAGACGATCCTCGACCCGCAATGCAGCATCGATCCCGGCCACGCGCTCGAGCTGCAGGAGATCGACGTCGTGGTCCTGGAGTTGGAACGCTACCGCACCGAGCTGCGCGAATTCTACGTGGACAAGTGGCGCACGTGGCGGCCGCATCCTCTTCGGCTTGTCGAGGAGCTGCTCGAAAAGCCCCTTCCAGATTATCCCGTCACATATATTTCCGATTGGGGCATTCCCGCGCCGTTTCCGGGTTGCGACGGACAGGTCCTCAATGTATGGGCCGAGATGCTGCCAGGCCTGATGCGCACCGTCGAATGGGTCGAAACGCAGCGCGGCAACAGAAATGTCGACGGTGAGGCCTTGTGGCATCCGGCCTCCGGCAACCGACTGATCCAGTTTCTCGGCTACGACAACTCGTTCTTTTTTGCCGTCGTCCACGTCGTCCTGGCGTTGGCGATCCGCGACCGGTGCATCTTGCCGACGTCCATAATGACCAACGAGTTCTACCAACTGGAGAACTTCAAGTTCTCCACGAGCAAGAACCACGCCATCTGGGCTCGGGATCTGCTCGCGCACAGGAGCGTGGACGAAGTGCGTTTCTATCTCGCTCTCAGCAATCCCGAATTCCAGAAGACCAATTTCGCGCAGGGCGAAATGGACAAGCTGGTCGCAACAAGCTTCACAGGTCCCTGGCAGGCGTTGGCAGGCGGGCTCGACCGCCTCGGTCGCGCGCAGCCGGGCCGCGCGAAGAGCGGGCACGAGATATCCGCGGAAACCCGAGCGCTGATCGAGCAACTGGTCGGCTCCTTCGAGCGATACTATTCGATCGAAACGTTCAGCCTGCAGCGGATCGCCGAAGTGTTCAGCCAATTGCTGATCTGGCTGGGCCGCCGCGCCAATGCCGTCGCGGATGCGTCGCCTGGGGGATCCGGTGCTTCGGCCGATGCGGACCAGGTTTGGATGATTATACGACTGATCCCATCGCTGGTGTCGCCCTTGCTGCCGGATCTGGCCGGTCGTCTCGACAAGGTGCTGGCGCAGACCACGTGCCACCAATGGCCCGGCAGCGAACGGCTCGCCTCGGGCGTGACGCCCGTATCGACCGTGGGGCAGATTTTGCCGCCGCCGCGGGCATGACCTGTTTCAACCGGAAAGCGTGGTTCTCATGAAACCGAAACACGACGCGGCCCTGGACATACTCGGGATCGGGTTCGGGCCTGCAAATATCGCGCTGGCGATCGCATTGGAGGAGCAAGGCTCTGCAAACTCGATGCTCTTTCTCGAGCGCAGGAATGGCCCGGCGTGGCATCCCGATATGCTTCTGGACGGCGCCGACATCCAAAACAACCCGCTGCGCGACTTCGTCACTCCGCGCAATCCGAAGAGCCACTACACCTTCGTCAACTACCTGCACAACGAGGGGCGGCTGTTCGACTATTTGAACCTCGGACTGGCTTTTCCGCTGCGCAAGGACTACGCGCGTTACATAGAATGGGTCGCCCGGCAGTTCGACGAGGTTGCCGAGTACGGCACCGACGTCGTCTCGATCGATGTCGCGCGCGGGTTTTCCCCGACAGGGGAGCGCCTCTACGAGGTGAGCACGAAGAGCGGAGCCAGATATTCGACGCGCAGTCTTGTCGTCGGGATCGGCCGGACGCCGAATATTCCGAGCGTGTTCCGGCCCGTGCTGGGTCCTAAAGTGTTTCACTTTACGGAGTATCTAGCGCGGATAGGGAATCGGGGTGCCAACGGGAGAGTTCCGTTCCGCCGCATCTGCGTGGTCGGGGGCAGTCAAAGCTCGGTGGAAATCACCTTGGATTTGATGAAGCGCTACCCCGATTGCGAGGTGGTCAACGTGATGCGCAACTATGGGTATCGCCTGAAGGATACCAGCCCGTTCAGCGAGCACGTCTATCTTCCGGAGTTCGTGGACTATTTCTACGCAGCATCTGCGAAAAGCAAGGAACGGCTGTGGGAAGAGCTGAAGTTCACGAACTACTCCTCCGCCGATGGCGATGTCATCCACGAGCTATACCTCAAGCTCTACGAGCAGAAGCTCGATGGGCGCAACAACGTGCAACTGCTGCCCAATCGAGTCATCGACCGTGTTTCGAACGGGCGGGATGGCGTCGTTCTGGCGCTGCGCGAGGTGCATACGGGATCGATGGACATCATGGCCTTCGATGCCGTCGTGTTGGCGACCGGGTTTCGCAACCTTGGTTCGGGCGAAGCCAGCGAAGGCTACCCATCGTTGTTGGGAGGCATCGCGGACCGGTTGCAACTCACGCCCGAAAGCGTGCTGCACATCGGCAGAGACTACGATCTGGGGGGACGTGCGGACGGCGAGCGACTGCCGCCCCTCTATCTGAACGGGCTGTGCGAATCCTCGCACGGCTTCGGCGATGCCGGCTCGTTCAGCCTCCTGTCCGTCAGGTCCGAGACCATCGCCCGTTCCTTGGCCGGGCGCCTGAATGGAGACGGTGCGGGCTCGAGCCAAAGGCGTGAAAACGGGGCCCGCAGAAGCGAAACGAGCAGTGAAACCTACGACTTGCGGCCCAGCACAGCAGCCGCCGCCGGCGGGTGATGCAACAGGCGCTGGCAGGGCGATTCGGAAAGCATCCGTGGACCTTGTCATTTGGGACACAAGAGATCGGCCATGCGCATCAGCAGGGACATCGTGATCGTTGGACTTGGCGCGATGGGCGCCTCGGCCGCCTATCAGCTGAGCAAACGCAATGTCCGCGTCGTCGGCCTCGAACAATTCAAGACCGGCCACGTGCGCGGCTCCTCGCACGGCGAAAGCCGAATCGTCCGGCAAGCCTGCTACGAGCATCCATCCTACGCGCCTCTGTCATTGCGCTCCTACCAGCTCTTGGACGAGCTCGAGAGGCGCACGGGCAAACCTCATTCGGTAAGGTGCGGAGGCTTGATGATCGGCCTTCCCAACAGTGCACCCGTCGCCGGAAGCATGGACACGGCGCGCCGTCACAATCTCGCGTATGAGGTGTTGACCGCGGCCGATATACGGCGTCGGTTTCCCGCGCTCAACGTCGTGGACAGCCACGTGGCATTCTTCGAAGCGAAGGCCGGCGCCGTATTTCCCGAGACGATGGTGGACAGCTGGATCAGGATGGCCGGGGCCGCCGGCGTGGAGGTCTGCGAGCATCACCGCGTCACCGGCGTGGAGCCGCACAGGGGCGGAGTGCGCGTCCGCGGGGACGGCTTCGTCATCGACGCCGATCAGGCAATCGTCACGGCCGGACCTTGGCTGGATTCGCTCTTCCCGGAGATGCGCGCATATTTGTCCGTCGAACGGATCGTCCAGCATTGGTTCGAGCCAAGGCACCCCACCCTGTTCGCTGCGAGCGCATTCCCGATTTTCTATTGGGACGTGGGACCGTATCAACTCTACGGCTTCCCCTCCCTGGATCCGGGGCGAAAGTTCGTCAAAGTGGGACTGGACAACGATCGGAGCCCCTGCCGACCCGACCACGTCGACCGTGACGTGAGCACGGAAGAACTGATCCGGCTGGATACGGCGCTGAGCACGGACATCCCGGATCTGCAGGGATGTTATGTGCGATCCGAGCCGTGCCTGTGGACGGTGTCTCAGGACCGCAACCTGATTGTCGGCCGGCATCCAGAGCACGAGCAGATCATCATTGCCGGCGGGTGCTCCGGCCGCGGCTTCAAGTTCTCGCCGGTCATCGGCGAAATCCTGACGCAGCTGGCGCTCAGCGGAAGTACGCCGCACGACATCGCGCGGCTGTCGCCAAGCAGAATACCTGCGGCACGGGCATTTACGGGCGTCGCCGGCTGAGCCCGCGCGGTCCGCGTGCTTTTCCATGGATATTCGCAAATATATTCATTGCATAATGGTTTATATATTTGAAAGTGCGTAAATCGCACTTTACGATTACACCCGGATCGCAACGAGACGCTTTGACGATAACAATCGCGCTGCCTTACGAGGCCAACCGCGCCACGGCAGCAAAACGTCGAGGTGACACTATGTCGATTTCGGGCGTGCACGACCGCGATTTGGCCGCATCGGCATTCGGGCCGGTGAAACTCCACCGTGGTGGCCGGGAAATGATCCTTTCGTACGGGTGCTTGCCAACCCGAGCGCGAGTGTCGCTCAGACGAGCGGGCCTGCTGGTGGGAACCGTCCTGTGCAGCAAGTCGCTTCCCGGCTCCGGCCTGCTGGGTGGATTCGACTATCTCTTCCTGGGCGCCGGGAAAGACAAGACGCACCTGTTCGCGCAAGCGCTCCGCGATTGCGCGCGGAGCGGTTGGCTGCGTGGCTCCAAGCCCGAGCCGCCAGCACGAGCACGCGCGGCCAATCGACCCCTGAGCGAATACGAACTCGAGATCCATGCTGCTCGATGAGGGATCCAACTGAAATGCCGTGTCGAGGATCGACGCGCACATGCCTTGCAACCCCGAGGAAAGTCAGTGGAGCTTCAAATGATCAATGATGCAACGTTCCGCGCCCTGGAGTCCGAGGTCCGCTCGTACTGCTGCAGTTTTCCCGCGGTATTCTCGGTGGCGCATGGTGCCCATGTGGAGGATGAGGAAGGCCGGCAGTTCATCGACTTCCTGGCAGGTGCCGGTGCCCTCAACTATGGACATAACAATCCCCACATCGTGCAGGCCGTAATGAAATACATCCAGGAAGGCGGAATCCTGCACAGCCTCGACTTGCACACCGTAGCGAAACGAAATTTCTTGGAGAAACTCCATGACATCATTTTGAAGAAGCGCAAACTCGACTATCGCATCCAGTTCTCCGGTCCGACCGGCACCAACGCCGTCGAGGCGGCACTGAAAATCGCGCGCAAGGTGACGGGGCGAACGGCCATCGCCGCGTTCACCAACGGCTTCCACGGCATGACGCTGGGCGCGCTCGCCGCGACCGCCAACGCGGCGAAGCGAAAGGGGGCGCATGTCGATCTGAGCCACGTCGTACGACTGCCGTTCGACGGATACCATGGCAGGCACGTCGACACGATCGCCCTGATCGAGAAGACCATCGAAGACCCCGGCAGCGGCGTCGATGCACCGGCCGCGTTCCTCGTCGAGACCATTCAAGGGGAGGGAGGGCTCAACGCCGCGTCGAACGGATGGCTCCAGCGTCTCGCTGCACTGGCCAAGCGCAGCGGTGCGTTGCTGATCGTCGATGACATTCAGGCGGGCTGCGGCCGCACCGGCAAGTTTTTCTCCTTCGAGGATGCAGGCATCGAGCCCGATATCGTATGCCTGTCGAAATCGATCGGGGGAATCGGCCTCCCCGTCGCCCTGGTTCTCATCAAGCCGGCCTACGATCAATGGCTGCCGGGCGAGCACAACGGCACGTTCCGCGGTAATAACCTGGCGTTCGTCGCCGGCGCCGCGGCGCTCGATTTCTGGCGCGACGGCGAGTTTCAGAAATCCATCCTCGCCAAGGCGTCCTTCGTCGCGGATCGTTTGGAGGACCTCGTCGCGCGCTACCTGGATGGCAAGGGAGACGTGCGCGGCAAGGGCATGATGCTCGGCATCGCCATGAGCGACCCGGGGCTTGCTGCGAAAATCTCGAGCGCGGCCTTTGCACGCGGACTGATCGTGGAAACCTGCGGCCCCCGCAACGAGGTGTTGAAACTGCTGCCGCCCCTGACGATCGAACTCGATACTCTGAGCGAGGGCCTCGACATCCTCGAGGCGGCATTCGGCGAGGTGGTCGGCGCACGGCGGCACGGCGAGACCGCGCTCTTGGCAGCTGTCGCGTAGCAAGGGCGCAGTGCCGGTGGCTGCGGTCGCTGGAGCGGCCGCCAGCCGCCGGTTTTGGCGCATCGCCGCAAGATCGAGGCAAGGAGTGAGCAGATGCAGCTGATCGGCTTATATATTTATCTAAATATTCGCGAGCGTGGCCGCCCCTTTTATATTGATTACTTTATTAATGCTGCCCTACTCATCTTTCGAGAGAATATCCAGAATGACAGGGCCAAAGTGCATCCTCTAAACGGAAGTTTCCAAAGGTGACACGAAGGAGTGAAAAATGGACCAGATCGTAGCCGAAAAACCGGTGGCGGACACGGGCAATCTCTTCTCGATCTCGGAGGTCGACAAGCTCAAGCTGCGCGCGGCCTACAACGACGGCGCCCGCGTGGATATCCTGTCGTCGAAGTACGCATGGGCCATGGCCGAGGCCGGAATACCGATCGCCGCCATGAGGAGAACGCTGTGGGCTTCGGACAGGCCCTATTTCGTGCTCGACAACCTGCCTCACGATCCTCTTGCTGCAAGTTGGAAGATCGGCGAGACGCCGATCGCCTCTCGGATACTGTTGGGATTGCTCGGAGCCTTGGGTTTGCATCCTTTCGGCTATCGGCAGGAGAAAAAGGGGCAAATCCTCCACGACATGTTCCCGATTCCTGGTGCCGAGAAGACGTTTTCGAACGCGGGGCGCGTGCCCTTCGAGTTGCACACGGAAAACCCCTATCTGCCCCGAAACGCGCGGCCCTCGGTGCTTATTCTGCTGGCACTGAACAACGACTCCAGCACGGCCACGCAGCTGGTGTGCGCCGACGATATCGTCCGGAATTTGGCTCCCGAATACGATTACTCGCTGCGGCAGCCGATTTTCGGCTTCAGGCAATCCGACTCCTTCGAATTGAACGGCTATTCGGTCTATGCAAACAAGACTCCCGTTCTCAAGGAGCTCGACGGCTGGGACGAGCTTCGCTGGGGTATCACCACGAGCACCACCGACGAAGTGGGCCAGCGCGCGATCCTGGAGCTCAGAAGGGTCGCGCAAAGCAAAGTCATGAATGTCGTCCTCGAGCCGGGGCAACTGCTCATCTTCAACAACCGGCGGTGTCTGCACGGACGCGGGTCGGTGGAGGGCAAGCGCTGGATCAAGCGCATCTACGGCACCGACGACCGAAGTCTGGTGGGCGAGGACGGATTGATCGACGTCTGGAACGCGCTGTCGAGGACCGAGATCGACCATTCGTTCTGAGGCGGCGCTGCGGAATGCGGCCGGCGCCCGTGAATGGCGTGCAGTCGTCGCGGGTGCCGGACGCGTTGGCCGAACGAAACATCCACGGGGATACGAGGTAAGTGGCGATGAATGGTCCAGAAAAGCTACTGGTCCTCGAGGCCGCGGGACCCATCGAGAACGGCCCACCGCCATCGACGATTCGACCGCTTGCGGCAATCGACTACGACAGCTGGCTGTCGCTTTGGCTCGGCTATCAAGCCTTCTATCGGGTCGAGATAGCCGACGGCGTGAGTCGGAAAACGTGGAACCGCCTTCTCGACCCCGTTGAGCCGATGTTCGGCGCCGCCAGCATCGACGGAGCCGGTCGCGCCATCGGCCTCGTGCACTGGATCTTGCACCGGTCGACATGGACGGAAGGGGACTACTGCTATCTCCAGGACCTCTTCGTCGCACCGTGGGCGCGCGGGCGGAGTGTGGGGCGGGGGCTCATCGAGCATGTCTACCAGGCGGCGAAGGCCGCCGGGTGTCCGCGCGTTCATTGGCTGACGCACGAGACGAACACAGTGGCGCTGCTGCTCTATGACGGCATCAGCGAACGCAGCGGCTTCGTGCAGTATCGCCGCCTCCTGGATTGACGGAGCATGCCCGCGCCGCACGGGCGCCAGCGCCTGAGGCAGACCAGTCATGCCGTCCCCTTCGTTGCATGAGCGAGCGGCCTTCGGGGCGCCTTTTTGGCGGGCTCCGAGGGCTGTGCCCAGCGTGGAAGTGCCGGCGGCCTGCGACGTAGCGATCGTCGGCGCCGGCTACATGGGATTGACGGCGGCCTATGTCCTGGCGCGCGCCGGCGCACGCGTGGTGGTGTTCGAGCGAGGGACCGTGGGAGCCGGCGCCAGCGCGCGCAACGCGGGATTCTGCACGATCAGCCCGCCGTTCTCCGCAATCGGATTGATTGCCACCGACGGCCACGACGGTGCGCGGAGGTGGTTGCGGTGGTTTCGTTCGGCCGTCGAGCGCGTCGAGGCGCTCGCCGAAGAGGTATCCTCGCATGGTCTGGCGCCGATCGGCTTTCGACGCGTCGGACGCCTGCGGCTGGCCGAGACGATGGCTCAAGCGTCGAGCCTGAAGCGCGAGGCCGAGCTCCAGGCCCTCCTCGGCGCACCGGTGCGGTTCATCCAAGACCGAGAGCTGTCGGAGCGAATGCCGCTCGGGCGGGCCGTGGGAGCAATCGTCGATGAGGAGAGTGCGTGCCTCGATCCCGCAGCGCTCCTCGACGCTCTGGCGGCGGCCGCGCAGAAGGCGGGCGCGACGGTCGCCGAGCATTGCGCCGCCGAACGGGCCGTAGATTGCGGCTCGGGTCGAATCCAGGTCCTCCACGCCAAAGGCACGACGACGGCGCGAGCGCTCGTCGTGGCCACAAACGGGTACACGGACAACGCCTTCGCTCCGTTCCGCGACTTCGTGGTGCCGGTCGGCAGTTTTATCGTCGTCACCGAACCGATCCAACCCGACTGCGCGCTCGGCGACCTGGATCGAGGACGCGTGGCGTCCACCAGCTATCGCTTCCCGCACTATTTTCGCGTTCTCGAGGATCGGCGGCTGCTGTTTGGGGGGCGCGCCTCTCTCGCCCTCCAGACGGACCTCGACACGTGCGCGCAATGGCTGCTCGCGAGAGCGCGAAGCGTGCTTGCGCCAATCGATGTGAGGACCGCGACGGCGTGCTGGGGCGGGCAGCTGGCGTTCACGCTCGATCGGCGGCCGCTGCTCGGGACGCTCGACAACCGCCGCTTCTACGCGATGGGCTGCGCGGGCCACGGCGTACCCACGTCGATCGGGTGCGCATACGAGATCGCGGCCTCGATCCTCGGCAACTCGGTGACTGCACCGTTCTGGAGAGGGCCCGGTCGGCCGCCCTCGCGCTTGCCGCGCATCGCCAGGCGCGGGCTGCCCATGGCTCAAACCTATCTGCGCCTGCGCGATGCGATGGACGCGCGGCGCGAAGGCGTTCGGCGCATGCGCGAGGAATCGGCGTCCTGCGATGCCCGACACGTCCGAAACGTAACACGTTGAGCAGCAAACTCGATCTGTGGAGGAAGAGATGACCATAAAACGGTATGGAGCTGGAGGAAGCAGCGGCATTGCCGGCCAACGCGTCCCCTTCGCGCACGCGGTCCAGGCGGACGGATGGCTCCATGTATCGAGCCAGGTCGGCATGGCGAACGGCGAGCTGGTCTCCGGCGGCATTGTCGAGCAAACAAACAGAGCGATCGCCAATCTCCTGGAGATCGTCGCCAACGCAGGCTACGACAAGGCCGACATCGTTCGCTGCGGCATCTGGCTGAGCGACCCTCGCCATTGGCCGTCCTTCAATCGCGTGTTTGCCCGCCACTTCGACGCAGCGCTTCCCGCTCGCACCTGCATCATCGCGCAGATGGTGGTCGATTGTCTGGTCGAGATCGACTGCGTCGCCTATCGCGCTCCGGTTTGAGCGACGGCTCGCGGGCTCTTGCCGAGCGTCGCGGCTTGGCGAGCTGCGCGAGCCCGCAAGCACTATGGCGGTGCTGAGCGCCACCGTCTCTGCTTCTCGCGATTTCCGCATCCCCTCATGCTGCACCAATGGCGACGCTGCATCTTGCCCGTGTCGAGGAAGAACACGTTGCAATCGGATGCTGCGCACTGGCGAATTCTTGTTTGATCCTCCTCGACGAGCAGATGCTCGATGGCAAGCGAGCAGGCATGCAGAGGAATGTCGTGCAGCATCGGCGCAGACCAGCAATAGCGTGCCAATCCAGGCTCAGACGACGTCACCAGAACGCGCGCAGCATGTGACGCCTGGATAGCCGCGGAGATCGCCTTGAAATCGGCCGCGTGCGCCGGTCGCTGCGAGTGCGCCGCCATCAAGATGTCGTAGAGATGCTCCCGCAGCTTGCGGGCACGCTCCACCGCGCGCGAGCTAGCTGAGCTGTCGAGGCGCTGCAGCTTCGCGGCCAGGGACGGCTCGACGAGTCCTGCCAACTCGACGAACTTCACGAGGTCGGCATACGTCGTCAGGTTCTCGATCGGGGAGGGGAAAGGCCGCTCGTCGACCGTGTTCACAAAGTCGAGCGCTGCGTGCCCGCCGGCCCACTCGAATGAATTGGCACGATCACTCATTCTTGCTCTTGCCTCTTGCGAAGGCATTCGATATCATAACCTCTAAACATGGTGAAGAAGGTTATGATGTCGCGTCCCAGACCACCCTTGACGCAACTCCGCGACGAAGTCCAGAGCGACGTTCCGACGTCGTGCTCGACCGCTGCCGGATGCAGCAAGGATGCGCCGTCACGCCGACGCGCTTGCAAGCGATGCGCGGCTCGGAGCGTCGCGGTCCGTTGCCGAGCATTCCGGTCGGTGGGCGACCCCCGGCACGGGGGACACGCGGTACGCGCCTGCCATCCACCGTGAGGCGCCAGGCAAGCATGCGGCTCGTAGTTCTGTAGTGGAGTCCCGCAAATACGCAGTAAGGCTGGACTATATTTCCAAATATACCTCTGCCAGCAGATATTCTGACGTATTCTGTTGCAGGCTTTGGGTTGCGAAACGGCCGATGAACACTTGGTCGCGTACGGGACTGAGTCCAGGGAGATCAGGTTGTGCATCTACCAAAGAGCAAATCAGCTGAATTCTTGTCCGCATACAGCAAGATCAAGCTACTCGTAGTCAACAATCGATTTCGCCCAGGAGAGCAGCTGCAGGCCTGCATTCTGGCGGATCGTATGGCAGCCGGCATCACCCCAGTGCGCGAAGCACTGATCCGGCTCGCGGCCGAGGACCTGATCACGTGCTACCCGAAGCGCGGCTATTTCGCCAAGGTCGTCAATAACGGCGAACTCGCCGAGCTCTACGCGCTGGCCCATTCGCTCTTGAGATCCATCCTGCAGTGGGGCCAAAGCCGACCCGGCGCCACAATAGCGGCCGCCGACGTTGCTCGTGCCGGAAGCCATGCATCACGCGATCCCATCGCGCTGGCCCTGACGCTCGAGCAATTGCACGAGCAAATCGGCATGCTGCACGGGGGTGCCGAGGTGGCCAAGGTCATTCGCAACTACAATTGCCGCACACACGCGGTGCGCATGATCTATGTCGAGCAACCGCAAGCCTATGAGTGCGTCGCCGACTACATTCGTTCGCTGGTCGCACTCCTGGCTGCCAATGATCGGGAAGCGGTCGCCGCCAAGATCACGGAGCACTTCGAAGCCAAGGTGGAACAAGTCCAAACGCTGGTCAAAGAGGTGACCGCCCAGGCCTTTTCGCGGGAATGCGGCGACAACCGTCTCGAGACGATCACACAGTTGGCACGACCGATGCTGCGGTCCGCGCTGTTGTCGGCCGGCGCAGCCGCTGCAGATTGAGATGGATACATGACTGTCGGCATGGCTCGTCGGTCCTTGCAATAGCGAGAGCCAAGGCGATCAGGCGCCGGGGCAAGCGCACAAATCGTCAGTATTTCAGCCATACCAGTGGGCGCCGGCCGAATTGCGAGCGCCGAGGCAACCGCTCCCAACATGCACGCCGGATGCCGGCTTGATGCGGCCGGCTAGGTCCGTAGCCGGGTATCAGTCTTTGGCTTGTAGCGATATGCCGCGCAGGAACTCGGCGCGGCGGGTGGCGGCGTCGAGCAGGAGGTTATGGTCGCTGCCGGCCAGGATCATGCGCGCACCCATGCCGACGTAGCGGGCCGCCAGCTCCTGGTCGTAGACGCCGCCCATGCCCAGCACCTTGTTGTGGCGGCGGCAGGCGGCGGCGACTTTCGCGTAGGCTGCCCGCACCCGCTCATGGCCGACCTGGCCGGGGATCCCCATCTCCAGCGTAAGATCGTTGGTGCCGATCAGCAGGGCATCGATGCCGGCGATGGCGGCGATTGCCTCGGCATTGTCGACGGCCTCGGGCGTCTCGATCATCGGCACCACGAGGATTTCGGCGTTCAACGTCTTCTGCGCCTCCTGTGCCGGCGGCGGCCGATAGCCGAACTGCGCCGGCGGCCCGCCGGTGCTGCGATGGCCGATGGGTTGAAACCGGAAAGCGTCGACGAGGCGGCGGGCCTGCTCGACGGTATCGACATGCGGCACGACGATGCCCAACGCCCCGTTGTCGAGCGCCCGAGTGCCCTCGTCCAGGGCGCCGGCACAAATGCGCACGATGGGCGCCACGCCGGTGGAGAGCGCGGCCACGCTGATCTGCGATATGTCGTGCGCCGAGATGGTGCCGTGCTCGGAATCGATGAACAGCCAATCGTAGCCGGCAGCCTTGGCGAGCAAGGGTACCGCGGAGCCGCGCAGATGGTGCACGCCGAGGCCGAGCGTCAGGGCTCCGCCGCGGATCTTCTGCAATACGTCGCTTCCCAGCACGGGCATCTCATCCCCCTGTCGTGAAAGTGCGGTGCGCCTGACGGCGGTCGCCTCCTCGATAGCACCTGCTCGATGGGACCGAAAGCGGTCGCGCCGCCGAGTTTCATGTGCAGCGGGCGTGACAAATGCACAACGGCGCCGGCATTTGCGCACGCCCGATCGAGGATTGGATACCCAAGCTTCGCGAATAAGAATATCGCTGAGATATCAACGCATTTTCGACGATTGATCAGCTCAAACCGCAGCAGAGGGCAGAACATGCAGAGACTAGAACCGGCGATCCCCCGGATCGCCCCCGTGAAGAA
>Ga0111539_10002364_pt1 | contig 25079 bp, 22 predicted proteins | sample RhiMethybrSRZTD1_FD_79667 | JGI IMG/M metagenome (GOLD analysis project Ga0111539, IMG submission 79667) | Populus rhizosphere microbial communities from Tennessee, USA - Rhizosphere MetaG P. TD hybrid SRZTD1 (version 2) (version 2) | ecosystem: Host-associated > Plants > Roots > Rhizosphere >...
CTGGCGGTTTCCTCCGCGGGTATGATGCTGGGAAGTCTCCTCACCGGTGTGATCGGTGACCGTTTCGGATACGTGCGCGTCGCGGTGATCGCGTATGGCGCTTTGGTGCTGGGGCTCGTGCTGGCGCTGGTTGGAGGGCATCCTTTGTTCTATTTCGTCACGGCGTTCACACTCGGAATCTTCATCGTGGCCGATCGGCTCGCCCTCTACAATCTCTCGATGGCGTTCAGCCCGCACGAGGACAACACGGCGTATCTCGGCATCATTCCCGCCCTCGTCGCGCCGATGCAGGCTCTGGTCGCCGGCTCTTCCGGCGGCCTCATCGATCATTTCGGCTTCGTCCCGATCGCCCTCATCGGGCTCGGGGGCGCCGTGATCGCGCTCTACCTGGTGATCGCGCGCCTGCCCGAGCCTGCGTATTCCCTCGCAGGAAGGAGGAACCAGCCGTGACCGGAATCCGCCCCTCGGCAGCGATCCTTGTCGCCTTCGCCGCGTTCGTCTGGGGCGTGTCGGCCGCACCGGCGCGCGCCCTCCCGCTCTACGCCTCGCGCGAAGGCACCAAGTGCGCCTCGTGCCACTTCGATCCCAATGGCGGTGGCATGCGCAACGAGTTCGGATTCAGCTATGACAAGAACCGCCACTCGATGGAAGAAGAGACGAAGTTCGGAAATATCGACGTGAATCCGCAGCTCAACGACTGGATCAGACTCGGGATCGACATGCGGATGACCTACATCGCGGACGATTTCAAGAACGGCAGTGACGCGTGGGCGTTCTTTCCGATGCAGGCGAACGTGCGCTTCGCGGTAACGCCATTCGAGCATCTGGCCGTCGTTGGGAGCCACGGAATTACCGTCGATGATCCGCCCGGAGACTTCCCTCCGCCTTATGTCGCCCGTGAGTTCTATGCCCTCTTCCATGATCTGCCCAAGAACGCGTTCGTCCAGGTCGGACGATTCCGAGTACCGTTCGGCCTTCGGCAGGACGACCACACCTCCTTCACCCGCGTGTTCCTTCCGTACGACTCCCAGAAGGAGGACGCAGGAATCGCCCTTGGATCCACGGGGAAGAATGGGTGGTTCGAGTTCTCATACACGAATGGCGATGCCGTGCCGACCCAGGGCCAGGCCCAAGCATTCGCCGGCAAGGTCGCATGGGCGTTTCCGTGGCTCCAGGGTGGAGTGTCCGGCTATCGCGACATGGATGACCTCGACAGGAGCCGGTGGTCCCTGTACCTGACCCGCACCTTCCATTCGCTGACGTTGCTGGGGGAGTACGCTGGTGGAACGGATGAGAGTCCTATCGGGGATGTCAACAGCATGGCCGGATTTGTTGAAGGGGTTTATCGCGTGTCACGCGCGGTCAATCTGCGAGCCAAGTACGACTATGTAGATCCGGACAAGGATCGCGATCGAACCGTGAATCGAAGGTATCTCATCGACGTGGACCTGGAGCCGGTGCCGTTCACCCAGGTCAAGCTTTCCTACGCCCGCTACCACCCAAGCACGCCCGCGGGAACGGACGCCGATCTGAACGAATACACGGCCATGCTGTACGTTCCGTTCTAGGAGCACATCATGGATCAAGCCGCTCGGCACGATGTCTGGGTTTCCGGCGATCCCTACGAGCGCTACGTCGGCCGCTGGAGCCGGAAAGTCGCACCCGAGTTCCTGGACTGGCTGTCGGTCCCGACGGGACAGGACTGGCTCGACATTGGCTGCGGGACCGGTGCCTTGAGTCAGACCATCCTCGACCGCGCGTCGCCGAAGTCCGTGAAGGGCATCGACGCGTCGCCAGGATTTCTCGAATATGCGAGGACGCAGGTTCGCGACCCGAGAGCCTCGTTCGAGGTCGGAGACGCGCAGACGCTTCCCGTGGGCGACGCCTCCGTGGGCGCGGCGGTCTCGGGTCTGGTGCTGAATTTCGTCCCGGAGCCCGCTCGGATGGCCTCCGAGATGACCCGCGCGGCCAAGCCCGGCGGAACAGTCGCCGTATACGTCTGGGACTACTCGGGGAAGATGGAGATCATGCGCGTGTTCTGGAGCTCGGCTACCGAGCTCGATCCGAACGCGGCGGATGAAGGACCGCGATTCGCGATCAGTCATCCTGACGCGCTTGCGGCGCTATTCTCGGAGGTCGGCCTGCGTGACGTCGAGGTGCGAGCAATCGACGTCCCCACGAGCTTTCGCGACTTCGACGACTACTGGTCGCCCTTCCTCGGCGGCCAGGGGCCAGGGCCGGCTTATGTGAGGTCGCTCGACCCCGAACACCGGGACATGCTGAGGGATCGGATTCGATCGAAGATCACGGCTGAGCCGGACGGGTCAATCCAGATGATCGCGCGAGCGTGGGCCGTGCGGGGACGAAAGGGGTGACTCGTCCCGGGACGAGTTGACGGCCGCTCGGGAGCTTGCCCCGGGGCAAGTTGAAACCCGAACGGTCGTTCGGTCTCAGCCGTGTCCAGCGCCCCGCAACGCCTACTTGTATGCCGGAATCCCCGTGACCGCTTCCCCCACGACGAGGATGTGGATGTCGTGGGTGCCCTCGTACGTGTAGACGCTCTCCAGATTGCACATGTGGCGGCCGCACTGGTACTCGTCCGTGATCCCGTTCGCGCCAAGGATGGCGCGCGCGAGCCTCGCGCACTGGAGTCCGACGTCCACATTGTTCATCTTCGCGAGTGAGATCTGCTCGGGTTTCACCTTGCCCGCGTCTTTGAGTCGTCCCACCTGGAGCACGAGGAGCTGCCCCTTCGTGATCTCGCGGATCATCCAGGCGAGCTTCTCCTGGACCATCTGGAAGCCCGCGATCGGCCGATCGAACTGGATGCGGGTCTTCGAGTACTCGAGCGCCTCGTGGTAGCAGGCCATCGCGGCGCCAATCCCGCCCCAGGCGATGCCGTAGCGAGCCTGGTTGAGGCAGCCGAGCGGGCCCTTGAGCCCGTCCACGTTGGGCAGGATGTTCGACGCGGGGATGCGGCAGTCCTGGAACGTGAGCTCCGACGTGACCGACGCGCGCAGGGAGAACTTCCCGTGGATGTCCTTCGTCGAGTAGCCGGGCGTGCCGCGCTCCACGATGAACCCGCGGATCCGCCCCTCGAGCTTGGCCCAGACGATCGCGATGTGCGCGACCCCGCCGTTCGTGATCCACATCTTGCTGCCGTTCAGGACGTAGGAATCGCCGTCCTTCCGCGCGGTGGTGAGCATACCGCTCGGGTTGGATCCGAAGTCGGCCTCCGTGAGGCCGAAGCATCCGACCACCTCGCCCGTGGCCATCTTGGGGAGCCACTGGTTCTTCTGCTCGTCCGAGCCATAGGCGTGGATCGGGTACATGCAGAGCGCGCCCTGGACCGAGACGAAGGAGCGGAGCCCGCTGTCGCCGCGCTCCAGCTCCTGCATGATGAGACCGTAGGCGACGTTGTTCAGCCCGGCGCAGCCGTAGCCATGGATGTTGGCGCCGTACATCCCCAGCTCGGCCATCTCGGGGATCAGGTTCGCGGGGAACGTCCCTTCGCGGTTGTGCTTCTCGATCACGGGGAGCACGCGGTCCTGCACGAAGCGGCGGACCGAGTCGCGGACCAGGATCTCTTCGTCGCTGAAAAGGCCGTCGATTTCGAGGAAATCGACCCCGTCGAACTTCTGCATGGATCCTCCAGGAATGGCGATCAAGCGGGCGGCCGTGGCGAAAACAGGCGCCCGTTCGGAGCCGAGGAGGATAGCGGTTCCGAGCCCGAACGTGGGGGAAAAAGCCGAGGCCGCCCGGGGGGTCGTCGGGCGGCCTCTTCGGAAGGAGGGGAAAGCCGGTTACCAGCCGGCCTTGCCTCCGGAGTAGCGCGAGAAGTGCCCGAGCTGAATGGCCATCCCCTGCGTGTAGTTCTCGCCGTAGAGGAGGTCCGGATTGTCCGTGAGATTCTTGTCCGTCGGCTGCGACTTCCAGGTGCCGGCCGCCGGATCCCACCAGTACATCATGAGGTCGTCGACGCGGACCAGTGTTCCCTCGGTGACGAGGCAGAGAGTCACCGGTTGGGCGAACTGGTTCAGGCTGCTCGGATTGATCTCGAGGTCCACCAGCATGACCGTGCTGTCGGGCATGGACATCGTGACTTCGCCCTTGCCGACCCACGCGTCCTTCGGGACGACGAGCACGAACCGGTTGCAGCGGAGGCGGCCGCCGTCGTGGCCGTCGATCATGGTCGTGATCTTGAGCGACCGATCCACGGTGCCTTCGACGGGGTCCGCGGCCATGGGCACGCTGTCGTACGTCGCCATCCGGTATTGGGTCGTGTTGGTGGGCTCGACGACGAGGATCTCGGGCCCAGCCTCGGGCGCCGGCTCGTTCGGTGTCTGCGACTCCGGCGCGAGAGGCAGGGTGAAGGTGCCGTTGCATCCCGTCAGGGCGAGGAGCGTGACGGCAGCGAGGAAGTGCCGGACAAGGGTGCGCGTCATGCCGCCTTTTCCTCCTTGGACGGAGCCTCGGGCTCCTTCGATTGGGTCTGCTGCACGTACCGTATGTACGCGTCGCGGATGAAGTAGGTCGCGATGACCGCCACGAAGGCGCTCATGTAGCCCCACGTGAGGAACAGGATCGCGAACAGATAGCCGAGGAGCTTGAGCACCACGGCGCCGACCATCTCGTAGCCGAACGCGAAGCTCGTCCGCCACACGGTCCACACCGGCTGGTTGCTGTGGAGCGCGACGACGCCAGCGATGAGCCACGTGTTCAGCATGAAGTAGGTGATGGCCGCCACGAGGAGCGGGACCGCGTTCAAGGGCGAGAGGAGCGCGTCGATGTTCGCGCTCGCTCCGCCCAGCCCGCGGAAGACCGCCGAGGCGGCCGTCACGGTCACGGCGCAGGCAGCCAGGTTGAAGAGCGCCTGGTACCACTTCCGCTTGCGGAAGAGGATGTCCGCGAAGAGCCCGGCGCCCGCGGTCACGCACACCGCAGACGACGCGGAGAGCAGGATCAAGGTCGCGAAGTTGGCGGCATTCGCCATGCTCAGGTAGCCGCGCCCCTTCGGCGCCGGCAGCCACAGCACCTCGCCCAGGAGGTTCGCGAGGAACCAGAAGAGGAGCGAGAGCGCGCCGACGGTCGGATCGGGGGCGCCCAAGCGCCACATCGCGATCCCGCCCGTGGCGACCACCACCGTGATGTAGGCGGTGAGTAGCATCGCTCGCTCGACCTCCGTCCGTCGGTTTCCACCGTGGCGCCCGTGGCGCCCGCTTCCGCCCATCCCATTCCCACACTGTGTGAAGGCATGGGGCGTGCCGGGAAGTATGCGAGGCGCTAAACAGCGTATTGACAGTAAGTTATGAGAATTGGTTGAGAGGGCTTGGAGCTGAATTCGGAGTGGATTGGCCCAGGACTGGCTCGGTCGGGCCAGGAGCGTGGAGTGCTTGGGTGGTGGCGCAGTCCGGTCGTGTGGTCGGAACGAGCCAACGTGCGCTGTTCCTGCGGCCCGTGTCGGGCACCGTGGCACGGGAAGCGACGCTTACGTTATAGTGCTCCGCGCACTGAAGCGGGATCACCGATCATCCACCGATCCCGCCTCGTTCGATGGGTCCCCATCGTCTAGCCCGGCCTAGGACACCGCCCTTTCACGGCGGCAACAGGGGTTCGAATCCCCTTGGGGACACCACCCTTCTGCGAGCGTACCCGCAATCTGGCTCGCTCTCGAGGTGCCCGCACTGGTGATGCTGGTGCAGACATGGAGGCGCCGGTTCCTCAGTGTTGCACCACGCGCGGCCGGCGGGCTGGCCGTCGACTTCCGTGCAGTTTTCGTGGTTACGTTGGCTGCGCTAGCCGGAGTCTCCTGGTTCCTTTTCGCCGAGTACAAGGTGGCAGGACGCTGGGGATTCTCACTCGACGATTCATGGATCTACGCCACAGTCGCACGCAACATCGCCACGGGACAGGGCTACTCGTTCAACTCGGGCGAGATGATTGGCGGCGCGACAGGCCCCCTCTATGCGTTCATCCTGGCAGGCTTGTATCTGGTCTTCCACGACGTGGTGCTGCCGGCGAAGATCTTCGGGTCGCTGTGTCTGATTGCCTCTAGCTTGCTGACCTACCGAGCGATGCTTCGGATCGATCCGCGCGACTCGGTGAAGCCACTCCTGGCCGGATTGCTGGTCGCGCTCTCACCATCCTTGTTGTGGGGGAGCCTTTCGGGAATGGAGATTCCCGTCTACCTCCTGCTCGCCTGCCTGGGGCTGGATGCCTACGCCGCGGGGAAATGGCCCCTTGCACTCCTATTCTGGTCTCTGGGTGTGTGGGTGCGCCCGGACGGCATGTTTCTGGTCCTGGTCGGAGCGGTCGCGCGACCGAAGTCGGCTAGGAGAGGTTCCGTCGCTGTGCTGGTTCTGGCTTTCCTCACGATTGCCTTGTTCTTCGTGTTCAATCGTGTCATCGGGGGCCACTGGTTCCCCAATTCAGTCGGCGTCAAAGCCCACCCTGGCGCAAACCTCGGCCCCACGCTGCTCGGCTCGCTTCGCCATTGGGGCGGCCTGTGGGGGTTGCCATTCGGACCGAACAAAGTGGGCGAGCACGCCCTCGTTCTGCTGCCGGCACTGGTGGCTGGAGCCGTCATGACGTTGCGGACGTATCCGGCGCTCAGCCTCTACACGCTCGGCGTACCGGTCGCCTTCGCGCTCGCGGGAGTTCCGTGGAGCGCGCATGGGCGATACATCATGTATGTCGTACCTTTCGGAATCGTTCTGGCCTTGGTCGCGCTTGACCGCGTTTCCAGGCGAGCTTTCGGTCGACAGCGTGTACGCGCCTTGATTGCCATTGGGGCTGTCTGCTTGGTGTGGCAAGTGTACGAGGCGAGAGTGAAGGGCATCCTCCACGGTTGGAACGTCGAGAACATCAACGACATGCATCGGTTCTTCGCAGAGAGGGTCGCCAGGACGACAGCTCCAGGGGACACCGTCGCGGTGAATGACGTGGGAGCCATGGGGTACTTCAGCCGATGCTACGTCGTGGACCTAGTCGGTCTCGTCTCGGAGCGCCGTTCCTTTCCGGAGAATCTCCGGAAATACCATCCAAAGCTGTTGGCGATCTTCCCGGACTGGTATGCCAGCTTCGGCGTTCGCGATCCGGCAATCGACAACATAGTGTTCTACTCGCCTGATTCGATGTACAAGTGGACACCGGTCGCAGGCGTGGGCCTTAGGCGGAACACGATCGCGGCCCGTGATCAGATGATTCTGTTTGAGAGGATCGGAGCACACGAGACCGGACCGGCTGATGTGCCGGTCTACTGGAGGTAGGCTCGCCCGAGCGGGGGAGCGCCCGAGCTCCCCCCAACGCATCAGCCTACCGCGACGTCATTCCAATCCCACCCAACCACGTCTCCACCAGGCGCGGCCACGCGGTAATCGGCAGCTTCGTGGGGCGGAGCCCGAACGCGTGGCCCCCCTCGGCATACAGGTGCAGCTCCACCGGGACCCCTGCATTTTTCAGCTCCTCGTAGTACACGAGCGAATGGCTGACGCCATCGACCGGGTCGTTCTCAGCGTGGAGCAGGAAGGTGGGGGGCGTGTCCTTCGTGACGTGGATGTCGTCGTGCAGCGCCGACTTCTCGTAGTCGAAAAGATGTCCGGGATAGACGGCCACCGCGAAATCAGGGCGGGAACTCTCCGAGTCTGCGGCATCGATCGGCGTGTACACGCGGCGATCGAAGTGAGTGCTGACCGCGGCCACGAGATGGCCGCCCGCGGAAAACCCCAGCACTCCGATCTTGTGCGGGTCGATATGCCACTCCGCCGCCCGCGACCGTACGAGCCCGATCGTCCTCTGCGCGTCCTCGAGCGGCATGGAAGACTTCGTATCGCGATTGCACCCGCACGGCTGATCCCACTGCGGGCCATCGTTCGGGACGCGATACTTCAACAGCACGCACGAGATTCCTCTGCTGTTGAGCCAATCGCACACCTCGGTCCCTTCGAGATCGATCGCGAGGACGCGGTACCCCCCGCCGGGGAAGACGACCACCGCGGCACCGGTGTTGCGTCCCTTGGGGGAGTACACCGTCAAGGTGGGCACCGAGACGTGAGCCACGTAGATCCACGGCCTGCCTGCGACGAGAGACTGGACGAGCCCGGACGATTCGGGAACGGCTCCCTGGCGACCGGCAGCCACCGTCCTGGGCCATAGAGGAATTTGGGTGTGTCCCGACGATGGCTGCCACGGGGTAGCCAGTGCGCTCGAACACCACACAGCGAGGCACAGCGGGAGGAGCGAGGTTTTCATCCGGGACCCATCCGTGGGGGTGCTCTGCTTCGACATCCCCCAAGATATCGATCGCGCGCCGCGTGTAAAGCGCAGACTCCCGTTAGAACGGAGGACGGGGCATGAACCAGTGGACGGCCGCGCACACGCCGACCACCACTTCGATCCCGAGAGCCGTGACAAGCTGCATGCGCGTGTCCTTCGTGGGCGCGATCAGCGCGAACATGCCGAGGGCGAACGCCCAGAGCGGGACTCCGAGGAGCTGGGCGAGTCCGACGAGGCTCAAGACAAGGAGCGCGACGTTGTCCACTCGTCCGTGGGTGAAGGCAGGGAGGAGCACGGCGACCAAGCCGATCACCGCGAACCAGAGGGACAGGACCCCGACCGAATTCCAGAAGCGCTCGTTCCGTCTCAGCGACCAGAGGAGGAACGCGGTTGGCAGGAGCGCGACGGCGAAGAACGCGCCGAGCGCGGTGAGCATCTGGCCTCCCGCGTACATGCCGCCGGAGGTGTCGTAAGGGAGAGCAGAGACCCGGACGTCATAGAGCCATCCGGCAACGATGGCGGCCAGCACGGCCGCCATGTAGCCCGAGATCACCAAGCTCGTCTTCTTCCAGTGACTCATGGCCCCTCCGGGCGTTCCTACCGCCGACATCTATCGGCAGCCACTCGGCGAAAATTGAGCCGGTGCGGACAAACAGCGAGGGCCGCGAGGTAAGCCCCCGCGGCCCTCGAATCCAACAACCAAGAAAGGGTCAGCGAAGCACGACCTTCCGGTTCTCGCTGTAGCCGGCCGACGGTGACTCGACACGGATGAAGTAGACGCCCGTCGCGACCTGCCGTCCCTGGCCATCCGTGCCTTTCCAGTCGAACTGGGCGAAGCCGCGGCCCGCGGCGATCCGTTCCGGCGGGATCGAGGCCACCAGCCTGCCCTGAACGTCGAAGACGCGCGCCGCGAGATCGGAGGGCAGATGGGCCGGCGCGGTCCCGGCCAGCTCCATCCGGATCCCTCCCGCGCGCAGGGCGGGGGACGGTGAGACGTGGAGCCTCCACGACGCACCCGCCCGCTCGTCCTCACCCTGGTCGTCGCCGCCGCCACCCTCCGCGCTCTGCATGGCCGGCACCTCGTCACCGAGCGACTTCAAGTACTCGACGAGATCCCCCTTCTCGCTCTCGCTCAGGCCGAGCGAGAAGAACGTGTTGTAGTGGTTCACCACGTCGAGGAGCGTTGCGAAGCGGCCGTCGTGATAGAAGCCTCCCTTCTGGTGCGTCCAGAGTCCCTTGAGCGGTGACGTGCGATATCTCCGGTCGGGGGCACGGTCCGCCTGGAAGTTGTCGATCCCGATCTCCTCGCCCGTGTGCATGTTCCAGCCTGGCTCGGTGTAGAGACCGTCCGTGTGGCAGGTCGTGCACTTGGCTTTCCCGCCAAAGAGCTCGTCACCGTGGGACGCCTTCATCGCGTCAAAGCTGCCCACAGGAGGCTTCGGAGCCGGCAGGGCGAGCTGATAGAAGTGGAGGGCGGGGAGCTTCTCCGTGATGCGGTCGTCCGTGTTCGTCACGTGGCCGAAGTGATTCGCCGCCGCGATCGGAAACTGCGACGCGTTGTCCAGGCGGGGATCGAAGAATGTCCCCTTCCCGTGCATCTCGAGATTCGACACGAACGCGTTCCAGTGGGTCACCGATCCCCATCCGGTCCATGTGTGCAGGTTCACTCCCGCAAGGCCGAACGCCGGCGGGAGGAGTGTGGCCGCCGACCTGCCGTCGGGTTGGAACGCCTTTCCGTCGAGGATCAGCTCCGCGTCGAACTTGCCCGGGCCCCAGCTGTTGAGCACCGTCTTCACCGTGCTCACGTCGGTGTTGAGGAGCGTCGCGAACGGCTGGAGGTTCGGCGCGAGCGCGACGATCGCGCCCACGTTGAGATCGCGGTTGGCCCAGCCGTCCAGCCGATGGCCGATTCCCGGCGCGACCGCGTCATCGACGTTGGAGTGGCAGAAAGCGCACTGGATGCCCATCGAGCGCAGCTGTCCGTTGCCGCCGAAGAAGCCGGTGACGCCGACGACGGCATTCTGACGCAAGAGCTCGAGCGTAACCGCGGGATCGTCCAGATTGACGCGACCCCTCTTGATGTCGTTGAGCGTGGAGCTGGAGAGTGCGTCCTGGTCCACCTTGAGGCCGACCTCGAGCGCCAGGCGCGGGCTCACACCTGGGCCGACACCGCCGTGATTCGCGCCGGCGATCGCCTCGTGCAGGCGGAGGAGGCCTCCCCAGAATTCCTCGTCCCCGAAGGTGTCGTAGCGGAACGTCTTTCTGCCTTCCTCCATCATCGCTTCGGCGTGGATGCGGGCGATCTGGTCGAAGTCGCCGGTTACTCGTGGATGCTCCGGCTTTCGGGTCATGGCCGTCAGCGCGTAGACGCCGAGCAGCGTCACGGCCACGGCTCCCAGGGTTCGCTTCAGAGTCATGGGCGCCTCCTTTCTGTGGCCCTTCCAGGCTAGAAAGAGGCGCGGGCGGGGTATTGAAAAAATCCGACCGGGACTGGAGAACCCGGTGTCAGGCGTGGCCGGCGGGCGGGTCCGAGAAGTAGCGCTTGAGGCGCTCCGGAGAGATGAACTGGCGCGCGATCGCCAATGTCTCCTCGCCGAAACGCGCCGGGGTCGCCCCCGTGAATCGACGAAATTCACGGATCAGGTGAGCCTGGTCGGAGAAGCCGCACTCCCAAGCGATCCCGGCCCAATCATCCTCTTGGATCGCGGAGAGCACTTGAAGCAGATGCTGAAAGCGTACCGTGCGCGCAAAGGTTTTCGGTAGAAGGCCGACCTCGCGCAAGAACCGCCGCTCGAGATGGCGCTCGGTCCACCCGGCATCCCGCGCGAGCCGATCGATTCGCACCTGGCCTCGAGCGTGAAGGATTGCCTCGATCACGCGGCGCGTCGCGGGATGGAGGCGATCTTTACCAATGCGCTCGAGCACGGCCGCTTCGAGAATCCGCTGCGCGCGTGCCGGAGTCGTTGCTTCGCGCACGGCGGTCACGAGGTCGCGCGCGCTCCCGCCCCAGAGCGCCTCGAGCGCAACGACTCCATCCGACAGCGCGCTGAGATCGCCCCCGAGCGCCTCGATTCCCGCGCCGGGCCGAAAGCGAATGCCGACCACGTCGAACGCGGCTCCGGGAATCAGCCACATCGGCTCCGAGAGCTGACCGACCACGAACGCGTCGGGCTGCGATCGCGCTGCCGCTGCCTCCGGCTTCCAGTCGAACGGGCGTCCTCGATGGACGATCAGCTCGATGCAACCGTCCGGGAAGACGCGGTGCGCCCCGTCGGCGAAGGATCCGGAGTCATCCGAGAAGGACCAAACCGACTCGATCGCGGACGCGAGGAGGGGGTAAGGTGACCGTTCGTGGTACGCCATGGCAGGGCTCGATGGGCTTCGAACGTCACGTACTCGCCTCTTCGAGCGTAGACCTACGAAGATGCGGGAGTCAGCTTGGATTTTCCCGCTGCGTGACGCTTCCTGCCGGTTGGGCGAGCGGTCCAATTCCTGCTTCTTCGGCTACGCACCAATGGCATGGACAACACCGTGTGCAACCGCTACCCCGGGTTTACCAGGGAAGGGAACGCCCGGGCCCTGGGGTATCCTTGAATCGTGGCCAAACGAGAGACGACAACCCAGCCCACCCCTGACGATCTTTCACCGAACGACGAGCGCATCCGCTACGCGGAGGTCCTGGTCGAGATCGGGGACCTGACGCTGGCCGAGATGGAGGTGGCCCAGGTCCTGGACGAGAGCCCCGAGCACCCGGAGGCTCTGAGCCTCTTCGGCAAGCTCAAGCACATGCGAGGACAGCTCTCGCTCGCGGTCGCATGCTCGGCGCAGATCCAGTCGAAGCACGTCGGCTCGAGCGAGCGCGCGCGGATGCACCTCGAGTCCATGCTCCACCTGGCCCAGGATCCCACCCAGGGGGCGGGGGAGTTCCTGGCGATGGGGCAGTTCCAGTTGGTTCAGAAGCCGACGGCGTATCTGGCTCTGGAGGAAGCATTTCGCCAGTACGTTTCCCGCCGTCCGAATGAGGCCGGCATCATCTGTCGCAACGTCGCGACGCGCTACCGTGATCGCGATGGCGAGGTCTACAAGCTGGCCGTGCTGGCCGAGGCGTGGATCTACGAGCTGATCGGAGACTTCGAGATCTCCATTCAAATCCTAGAGAGGCTGGGTCTCGAGCGAGGGTACGAGACCGACATCGACCGGCTCCTCGCACTCATATCGCTCTACGAGCGGACGGGGAGCCGGGAACGGCTCGAGTCGGCTGTGAACATCGGGAAGTATCTCGAGAAGAATCATCAAGATCCGCACGTGCTCGGGCGGCTGGCGCTCCTCTATCGGAGGTTGGGCGATCGGGAGGCGGCGGCCGAGTACGAGCGCCGCCACCTGGACGCGTACCGGCGGAAGATGCACCGCGCGGACTTCCGCCAGGTGGTCGAGGTGGCGTCTCGTCGGTTCCTGCCGATCGAGCGGCTCCGCGCGATCCACTTTCCCGATCCGGTGTTGACCCCGAGCGCGCCGGAGCGGGGGGCCGCTCTTGGTGCCGCGATCCGAGGGGATCTTGCGACCGCGAAGCGCACCTTCTCCCGCGGCGAGGACCTTCTCGGTCTCAAGTACTGGGCCAATCTCGAGGCGCTCTCCGGGACACACACGGGGCGCGAGCGCGCGATCGAGCTCTACGCTCGCGCGCTTCGGGAAGATCCGACCGACCTCTACGTGATCGGGTGGCTTCTCGACCGGGAGGCCGAGGCGCGCTCGCCCAAGGTGGCCGACCTGCTCAAGATGAAATCGATCGTCCCCACCGTGCTCGAGGCGCTCGAAGCCGCGGTTCACGTGTCGCCGAACGACTACCGCATCTGGAGGCGGCTCGCCACGCTCCTCGCCCTCCAGCATGGCGGAGATACCGCGCAGCAGCGGCGCTTCGAGGAGCGGGCCGAGAGCCTGGAGCGGTCATCGCGGGAGCGCTCGCGCGCGATCGGGCGAGTCCTGTCCGCCGCTACGTACCGGTTCGCGGGCACGATCCACGGGCTGGTCCACGAGGTGTGGGCCACACGCGAGCTCGCGTCGCCGGGGCAGGGTGGCTCCCTCCGCCGGGATGACATTCTCGGCAACGTGACCGAGGAGATGCGGACGAACGTGCGCAACACGTTCCTCGCGACACGGGAGTACGCGCAGGCCAAGTTCCCTCACGCGACCGGGGACATCCTCGACTACAACTATGGATACAAGGTGACCAAGGAGGACGAGCCCTCCGGGGGAACCTCGGCCGGTTTACCGACGGCGCTGGCCTTCCTCTCCGTCTTCCTCCAGCGGCCGGTGCCGCAGGACGTCGCTTCGACCGGTGTCGTAGTCACTGACGCGCACGACGTCCTCACCGTCCGGGTGGTGGGGGATCTGGACTACAAGGTGGACGGCGCCTATCACCGAAATCTGAGGATGATCCTGGTGCCAAGCGGCAACCGTCCCATGCTCGAGCGGAGCACGATCGTGCCGCACGCCATCGGCGACGAGATCGTGCGCTACGTGCCCGACCTGGACCAGGCGGCGGGGCTCGTCTTCGGGGATCTGGAGTTCCTCTAGAAACAGGAAGCCGAGGCGGATCGAAGCCCGCCTCGGCTCTTGGTCTTGTGACGGACAGCGAGCTACATCGTGGCGAACGGGAAGGTCTGCGTGATCCGGTAGGGATCGGACGCGCGGATCTCGGCCAGCTTCTGATCCACGATGTCCTGGACGTAGCCCTGCCGACCGATTCCCTGAATGCCATACGGGCTCTGGAGTCCGGGCACGTTGCCGTAGGGATTCCCCTGCGCGAACGGCGAATGCTGGAGCCCCTGCGTCATGGGATTGACCTGCGAGTACGGATTCCCCTGCTGGAACGGATTCCCCTGCTGGAACGGATTGCTCTGCTGGAACGGGTTGCTCTGCTGGAACGGGTTGCCCTGCTGGAACGGATTGCTCTGCGACGGGTCGACCTGCTGGAACGGACTCGTGTGGCCGAGGCCTCCAATGCCCTGGGTCCACGGCGTGGTCTGGGGGAATCCGCCACCGAAGCCCTGCGCTCCGAAGCCTGGTTGGCCGAATCCCTGCCCGCCGGACTGGCCGCCAAAGCCCTGGCCGCCCAATCCCTGCGTCCCAAATCCCTGTGTGAGATATGCGAGCGGATTCATCTGCGGCGTCACCCCTGTGTGGCCAAGCCCGTGGACGGACAGCCTGACCTGATTGAGTGCGTCGATGGTCTGGTTGATGCGATCGTTGAGAACTTGGAGCTTGCGAACGTCGACCTTGGCTTCCATGAACTCCTCCCTGTTGATCGTGGTAGGACCCCCCGGTCGCGCCCGAACCCCCGCTCTGCGCCCGCGTGCGGACCCGGGCCGTCGAGGCGGTTCGAGCTGCAACTGGTTCTTCTATCCGACGTGGATGGATGTCACATCCTGGGCGCTGCCCGTCGCGCGGGGCGCCCGGATCTCGAGGATGCCGCTTCGCATCTGCGCCTGGAGCTGGTCCAGCGCCAGACCGGAGGGAAGCGGGATCATGCGGCGGAATTTCCCGTACATCTGCTCGGTATAGCGCAGGTCCATCGATCCTTCCGTGGCTGCGCGAGGCGGCCGCGTGCCGTGAAGCTCGAGCATGCCCCGGATCACGGAAACCCGGACCTGGTCGCGCGTCACGCCGGGGAGGTCCACGCTGATCCAGACCTCGCCCTTTCCTTCCCACATCGAGATCGGCGGCTTCCAGCCGTCGAGAGTGCCGGAGCCCCCCGAGAATTCCGTGAGGGTCTCGACCAGCCGGTCGACTTGCTCCTGAACGTGCTCTTCGGGAACCTTCTCGGGCGGGATGGTGGCGTAAGCGTGCTCGCGTATGGGCGGCGCCTCACGACCGGTCAAGGATCGATAGAGCCGCTCCACCTGTACGATGGCGTGGTCGATGCTCTCGGTATCGTTCATCCCTCGTCCCTCCTGACGGCTACGTGGCAACGGAATCGACCTCCTGCGCGCGCTCGAGGAGCGCGGACCCGAGGATTCTGGAAGCGATCGACTGGATCGCGATCTGGACTTCGAAATCACTGGGACGCTCCGACTCCGATGCGGGTGGCGCTCCGAGCGCGGAGCCCGTGGCATTCACCGACGCGATGGGGTCGGCCGTCGTGCCCGGCACGATGAGATCGGATTCGTGGGTGGCCGTCGTCACGATGTCGCTCCTCTCAATGTCGGTCCAAAGTAGTGAGTGTCGGTACGTGCCGCTTATCGGCGACGTCGAATTGGGGCAGCAAGCGAAGGGCCAAGAAGAGAAGTGCGAACGCAAATGGCGTACCTCACCCGCAGGTCGTGATTCCATCGTGCGCTCGCGCGCGTCGACCGCGTCACGTGCATCGATGAGCGTGATGAATCGCGCGGGAAGAGTTACACGGTGTACCGATCGGGCTTGTACTTTGTGACTGTTGCAAGGGTGCGAGGAGCGGTACTTGACTTCGGCGATGGTCTGGGTCAGAACTTGTCCGCCTTCAAGGAGAGCGAGTCGCGGGGGATCCGGCACCGGATGCCGTCGCGGAGAACCGACACCGGAGATAGAGCGAATGCTGATCAGCGAGCGCATGGCCGCAGCCATCAACACCCAGATTGGAAACGAATTCGGGGCCTTTCTGCAGTACGTATCCATCGGAGCCCACTTCGGCAGCGAGAACCTGCCGGGACTGTCCGCGCACTTCCACAAACAGGCGATGGAAGAGCGCACCCACGCAATGCGCCTCGTCAACTTCCTCGTCGACGCGGGTGGTCGCGTCCGTATTCCTGCGGTCCCGAGCCCCAAGGCCGACTTCAAGACGGCCGAGGAAGCGGTGAAGCTCTCCCTGGAGTGGGAGCTCACCGTGACCAGGCAGATCAACGACCTCGTGGATCTCGCGATCGGTGACAAGGATCACCTCACGCGCAACTTCCTCCAGTGGTTCGTCAGCGAGCAGCTCGAAGAGGTGGCCAGCATGGAGACTCTCCTCAGCATCGTTCGACGCGCCGGAGAGAGCGGGCTCCTCTTCGTCGAGGACTTCCTGGCCCGGCGCGGGGTCCCGTCCGGTACGGGGGCGGGAGAGGGCACCACGTAGACGGGCTTCATCGCCCCTGTCGGGCAAACACCGGGTTCGTGTTCGAGTTCGTCGTGTGACGAAAAAGAAATCGGGGTCGGATCCGAAGATCCGACCCCGTTCTTACACTCCGAACCGGCCTAGTCCGACCGGTTCGATCTACTGTTAAGAGATTTAATTGTTCGAAGGCGCCGATCCCGTTCCGGGCGATCCGGGCGCCGCGCTCCCCGTCGTTCCGCTGATCTCCTTGCCGTCCGGATCGCGATACGCCACCGCGCCGAGATTGAGCTTCGTCAGCTGTGGCTCGATCTTGCTCCTGTCGCCGACCGTGACCACCACCATCCGCTCTGGAACGAGATGCTTCTTCGCGACGGCGGCGACGTCGCTGGTCGTGATCGCCGAGAGCCGCGATGGAAGCGTCTGGTAGTAGTCGAGAGGCAGGTCGTAGAGATAGATCCCCGCGAGCGTCCCGGCCGTGGAGAACGTGGTCTCGAAATTGGCCGGCAAGGAGCGGGTCGTCGACTCCTTCGCCATCCGAAGCTCGTCCGCCGTCACGCCCGCGTCCCGGAGCTTGGTCACTTCCTTCAGGACCTCGGTCACCGAGGGCCCGGTCACGTCCGCGCGCACCGAAGCGCCGGCGATGAAGTTGCCCACGCCCCGGTTCTGTCCCACGAACGAGAAGGCGCCGTAGCTGTAGCCCTTGTCCTCGCGGAGGTTCAGGTTGATTCGGCTCGAGAAGAGGCCGCCGAGGACCGTGTTCATGAGGTCGAGCTTCTCGTAGTCGGGGTCGGAGCGCTTCACGCCGAACTGCCCGGCCAACACCACCGTCTGGACGCTGCCCGGCTTGTCCACGATCACGATCCGCGAGGTGGCCATCGTCCCCGTCGCGGGAACCGGAGCCGGCGTCGCCGCGCCCTTCCACGAGCCGAAGGCGTCCGTCGCGAGCTTCTTCGCCTCCGCGTCGGTCAGATCGCCCACCAGGATCAGGGCGGCGTTCTTGGGGCTGTACGTCGACCCGTAGAACTTGACCAGATCGTCGCGCTTCGTCTTCTCGATCGATGCCTGCGTCCCGATCTGCGTGTGGCCGTAGGGATGCGCCGGCCCGAAGAGGCAGGCGTTCATGACACGGATCCCGGTCGGCCACGGCTGATCGCGCTGCTGCATCAACGTCGTGAGCCGGTCGTTCCGGATCCGCTCGACCTCCTGGTCGGGGAACGAGGGGTGGAGCGTGATGTCGGAGAGGATGTCGATCGCTGCCGCCGCGTTCTGCTTGAGCGACCGAACCCCCGCGCTCGAGCCGTCCGGCTGGCTTCCGGTCACGAGCGAGGCGCCCAGAGCGTGGGTCTGATCCGCGAGCGCAAGAGCGTCGCGCTTCGTCGTCCCTTCGTCGAGCATCGCGGCCGTGTAGCCCGCGAGACCCGGGAGGTCGGCGGGATCCGACGCACTGCCCGAGCGAAACACGAGGTTCGCCGACACGAGCGGGAGCCGATGCGACTCGACCACGTAGACCGTCAGTCCGTTCGGAAGCGCGAGCTTCTTCGGCGTCGGAAGCTTGGCCTGGATCTCCGCGCCCGCGGCCGGCGGAGTGCTCCGCCACGGCTCCTTGGATTCGACCTTCGCCTCGTCCTTCGAGGGAGCGGGCGGGGCCGGCGGGTCGGGCGGGAGCTTCTTGTCCCCCGGTACCGCATAGACGACGACGCGGGCGTCGTTCTTCAAGCTCTGCGCCGCGAATTGCTTCACCGCCTCGGGCGTCACCGCCTCGAAGCGAGCGAGATCCTTGCTCAGGTAGCCCGGATCCTTGACGTGCTGGTTGTACTGGTTCATCCGGTCGGCCACGCCGCCGAAGCCGCCCAGGTTCTCCAGGCTCGTCACGATGTTGGAGTAGAGCGCGTTCTGGGTGGCCGTGACCTCGTCCGGGGTCGGACCGTTCTGGATGAAGGTGGCGAGCTCTTCGTTGATCGCCTTCTCCACCTCGTCCGGCGTATGGCCCGGCTTGACGGTGGCCGAGATCTGGAAGACCGAGGTCAGGGCGTACGACTGCTGGACCACCGAGACGTCCTGGCAGATCCGCTTCGTGTAGACGAGGCTCTTGTAGAGTCGGCTCGCCTTGCCGCCGCCCAGGATGTCCGCGGCGACGTAGGCCTCGGCATCGCCGGGCTTGTAGATCGGAGCCGTGAGCCACGCCATGTAGACGCGCGGCAGCGTGATCTTGTCGGTGACCGTGGCGCGGCGCTCGGCCGTGATCGGGGGCGTGGTGGCGGTAATGGCCGGCACCGGCGCGCCGCGCGGGATCGAGCCGTAATACTTCTCGACCAGCGCCTTCACCTTCGCCTTGTCGATGTCCCCCGCGATCACGAGGCTCGCGTTGTTGGGCGCATAGTAGCTGCGGAAGAAGTTCTTCACGTCCTCGAGCTTGGCCGCCTGGACGTCCTCATGGGATCCGATGATCCAGGCGTAGTAGGGGTGCCCCTTCGGGAAGAGCATGTGCCACATCTCTTCCTCGACGATCTGATAGGGGGCGTTCTCAACGCTCTGGCGCCGCTCGTTCCGCACGACGTCCTGCTGGTTCGCGAGCGAAGGGCCCGTGAGCGTGTCGAGGAGGTAGCCCATCCGGTCGCTCTCGAGCCAGATCGCCGTCTCGAGCTGATTCGCGGGCATGTCCTCCATGTAGTTCGTGCGGTCGAAGTCGGTCGTCCCGTTGATGAAGGACGCTCCGGCTCCCTCGAGATACTTCCAGATCTGGTCCTCGCCGACGTGTCCGGACGACTGGAACATCATGTGCTCGAACAGGTGGGCGAAGCCGGTCCGGCCGGCGATCTCGTTGGCGGGGCCGACGTGATACCAGGTGTTCACTGCCACGAGCGGGAGCTTGTGATCCTCGTGGAGGATGACCTCGAGCCCGTTCGGGAGGGTGTACTTCTCATAGTCCAGAGTGACCTGCGGGGGCTTGACCCCTGCCGTGGCCATGGCCGGCAGAGCGAGGGCCAGGAGTGCGATCAGGGCCAGAGGGGTGCGCAGGTGCGCGCGGTGCTTCGACTGCGTGTGACTCATTCGGTGGCTCCTTTGCCAGACGGGACGGCGCGGGGGACGCGGGGTCAAAAGACGTGCTCGGATCGGAATTGGGGGTCCAGTTTTGGGCATGCCTCCGGCCCTGTCAAGGCATTGGATGCCGGGGACGCCGGGAGGGTTGGAGGGAAACGGCTGGGGGGCGGCTGCCTAGTCCGGCCGGCTGTTCAGGGTGCGGCCCCGGTAGCGGGCGATCGCCATGTCCACGATCTCCTCGATGAGTGACCCGTAGTCGCGCCCGGCCTGCTTGGCCGAGAGGGCGAACTCCGCCGTCGAGTGGAGCCAGGGATTGGGGTTCACCTCGAGGAGGTAGATCCGCCCGTCGGGGGTCAGCCGGAGGTCGGCCCGGGCATAGTCGCGGATCTCGAGCGCCCGGCAGGCCGTGACCGCCGTCTCCTGGATCTCGGCCAGCGTCTTCTCGCTCAGGTCCTCCGGGACGCGGAGCTTCGTCTTCTTATAGGCGTCGGTGCCGCGCTCCCACTTCACTTCGGTGCCGGCGATCCGGGGCGTTCCCTCGGGCAGATCGGAGAGGTCCAGCTCCACGACCGGAAGCGCGGTCGGGGGCTCGTTCCCGAGCACCGACACGTACAGCTCGCGTCCCTCGATGTACTCCTCGATGAGGACCGGCGAGTCCAGATCGGCGTGAAGCGCGTCGATCCGCTCCATCAGCTCCTTGATCGACCCGACCACCGCGCTGAACTCGATCCCGATCGACCCGTCCTCGCGCTTCGGCTTCACGATGACAGGGAAGTGGATGTCGTCCGACCACTGAAGGCGTCCCTGGTAGACCGTGGCGAAGTCCGGAGTGCGGAGCCCGTGGAACGTGAAGAGGCGCTTCGCGACCGCCTTGTCCTGCGCGAGGAGGAGTCCCGACGGTCCCGAACCCGTGTAGGGAAGGTGGAGGAGATCGAGATAGGCCGCGATGTTCAAATCCTTCGTGTCGTCGCCCCCGTAGGACTCGGTGAGGTTGAAGACGAGATCGGCCTCGATGCCCGCGAGCGCCTTCAGGCTGCGCCGGCGTCCGTCGAGGCAGTGCTCGACCACCGTGTGGCCCCGCTTGACGAGCGCGTCCGCGATCTCCTCGCGGTCGCTCTTCTCCCGTCGCTTCCGCGAAGGCTTGGGACTCTCCGGCGGCGGCTCGGGCGCTTCCTGCTCGAGCTCGTGCCACGCGTCGTACAGGATGCAGATGGTGAGCGGGTTCTCGGTCATTCGTCCTCGCCGTGCGCCGTCACACGTTCCGGAACTTGCCGCGCGTCATGTAGTTCATCGCGACCGCCGTGCCGTACGCGGTGAGCGCGACCAGATAGTCGCTCTCTTTCCCGCGGAGCCCGAGGTAGCCGCGGGCTCGGCACGCTTCGACGATCGAATCCACCATCTCGCGGACCACCGGCCGGCGGACGCCGGTCCAATGCGCGATCTTGTCGATGAGCTTGTTCCGGTGCTGCTCGACGATCTCCCACGCGGGCCGAACCGGCTGCCGCCGGCTCCCCTTGGGGAGGAAGATGTCGACCAGCTCGTCGTCCGGGTTCAGCTCCACGGCCGAGCGATTGCGCGCGGCCGCCTCGTCGAAGACCTCGCGGACGGTGCCTTCCATCTCTTCGACGGTGATGTCGGGGCGCGCCCGCTTGACGACGGGCTCGCGATCCCCGCACGCGCGAACGGTGCGATCGACGTACTCGAGCTTCGCAAGCGCGGGCCATCCGGCGTAGCGTTCCCGCCACGGATAGCCCGGCGTGAGCCACACCGCGAACGATTCGGCGAAGTCCTCGTCGGGATGCTTCTGCGCGTACCAGCCGGGAAGATGGCGTACGAAATCGCGGCTGAAGGGAACGGGCCGGTACTCTTCACGATAGCGCCGTCGGAACGGACCGAACGTAGCACGCCACTCAGCCGTCTGGTAGAGGCGATACGCGTAGTTGAATGCGTGCCCCGCCTCGTGACGCAGGTACATCATCACCTCGCGCGGGCTCTCGAGCTCGTTCCGCTCCCGCTCGATACGCGCGAGTCTCTTGTCGGCGAGATAGAACGGAATGCCGATGATCGGATGGCCCGAGGGACATCCCCACTCGTCCGTGAGGTAGTAGCGGGGATGCCACCGGCGGATTCCCTTCGACTTGAGCTCGCCCGAGAGTCGATGCAGGAAAGGTTCGACCGGAGAGCCCTCGATCGTGAGCCCCAGCGTCGCGAGCGGCTGATCGATGAACTCGGGGACGTGCTCTGGAGCCGGGGAAGGAGAGGCGACCGCGGTCTCCTCGACGGGCCCTTCGGGACCGGGTGGCAGGAACATGGTTACAGGCTACCATCCCTCGCCGCCGAAGAAAATTTTGCTTTACAAACGACCGGTTCGTACCGATACTTCGCTTGTTGCCTGTCGGTAGTAGAAGCACACATGGTGTGACTGTCGCCGCAGGAGAGACACTTCCTGCGGCTTTCTTGTATCCGGGCGGGGCATCACGATCCGTTCCGGAACCCGGCCAATGTGGCTGGGCGTTTGCCGCGCAACGCGGCGTGTTGGGGTTGCACCCCGTAGTCGAAGGAGTTTTCAAAGTGGCGAGTGGAACGGTGAAGTGGTTCAACGAGGCGAAGGGTTTCGGTTTCATCCAGCAGGAAGGTGGCGAGGACGTGTTCGTCCACTATTCCGCGATCCAGGGCGATGGCTTCAAGACGCTCGCCGAGGGCGAGCGCTTGGAGTTCGATATCGTCCGCGGCCCGAAGGGCCTCCAGGCCGCTAACGTCCGTAAGGCGTAGGCAGCCGAACCACGGACACTCCGTCAAGCACGGGGCGGCGCATCCAGCGCCGCCCCGTTTGCATGGGTAGCGGCGCCGAGCGACCGCGGTGCTGCCGGATTTTCAAAGCCACGACGCAGGTGCCATGACCGACGTGAGCCATCCCGCGCTCTACGCAAGCCCCGAGATCTACGACGTCGCCTTCGGCTGGGATCTCGCGCTCGAGCTCGACTTTCTCGAATCCTGCTTTACCGCACACGTGGAGGGACCGGTGCGCCGCATCCTCGAGCCCGCGTGCGGCACGGGACGTCTCCTCGAGGCGCTCGCGGGACGCGGCTACGACGTCCTCGGATACGACTTGAGTCCCGAGATGGTGGCCTTCGCGTCGCGCCGCCTTGGTGCGCACGGCGGGCGCGCGCTTCGCGGGGACATGGCCGCGTTCCGTCCACCGGGGCACTTCGACGTGGCCATCAATCCCGTGAACTCGATCGGCTACCTGCTCGAGGACGAACAGCTGCTCCAGCACTTCGAGCGGATCGCGGAGGCGCTGCGTCCGGGCGGGATCTACATCGCGCAGTTCAACTACTGGGGCGAGCCCCCCGAGCTGGCCACGTTCGGCCCCTGGGGCAATCGAAGGAACGACCTCTCGACCACGCTCACCTGGACGGTGGTGCGCGAGGACGTGGAGGCGAAGCGCTCCCACCAGCACGCCCGGATCACGGCGCGCCGCGGCAAGGAGAAGCTCACGCTCGAGGAAGACCACGTGCTTCGCCTCTGGACGCAGGACGACGTAGACGCTCTCCTCGAGCGGAGCCCGTTCCGGCTCGCGGCCGTGTATCACGACCGTTTCGATCCGTTTCCGATCGACGTTCCGAGAACGGGAGAGTACGGAAACCTGTACCACGTGCTCGCGCATCGGTAGCGCGGAGCGGCGGACCGTACTAGTGCCGAAGGGTCGCGGTGAAGCGGAGGATGGCGGCCGCCAGGGAATCGGGCTGATCCAAAGGCACGAGATGCCCGGATCCATAGAAGCGTTCCCCGATCGCGGGTCCCGCCGTCTCGTAGCCTAGCCGCTTCCGCGCGCTCGACCAGGACTCGGCGGCGGACCAGGTCTCGTCGGTCAGGACCACCATGATCGGCTGCTTCAGCTTCTTGACACGCGGCCGCAGATCCATCGTCCACGTCTCACGGAAGTACGCGCTCATCACGTCGCGCGGGACCGCTTCCGCTTTCGCGACGACCGAGTCGACCTGGCTCGAGTCCTTTGTCATTTGCTGGAACACGCCGGCCACGAACAGGGGATAGCGGTCGCGCAAGAGCATCTCGAGATTCCCGATTCGCTCCGAGTCGGCCTGGATGTACGTGGGCAGGTCGATCGGCACGAGGCCCGACGCGCGCGACGGGTGGGCCGCAGCCTCTTCCAGGGCCACGTAGGCGCCATAGGACTGGCCCACCAGCACCGCCTTCTTGATCTTCTGTCGATCGAGCGTTCGGTCGAGGGCGGCCGTTACCTCCTTGAGGGAGAATGGGGTCACTTGCGGCGATTCGCCATGTCCCGGCAAGTCCACCCGCACGACACGGTGCCGCGCTTCGAGGAGCGGCGTCACGCGATCCCACATGTGGCGGTCCTGGCCCGCGCCGTGGATCAAGACGAGCGTCGGCTCTCCCTGGCCGCTCGAGGAGAACGCGAGGCCCGGGGAATCAGGGGAGGCAATGGGAGCCAGCGACAGGAGGGTGCCCAGGACCAGGGCGAGAGCCATCGAAACGCGCCGAGGGGAGATCATCGAGGCCTCTATTTTACCAGAGTGCGGGCCGGACGTGAACGCGGTGCTTCGCTAGGAAGGGCGACGATGGAGCGCGTGCGGGCCGGCCTGATCGGTCGGCATGAGGATGATCGACTGCACGTTCACGTGCGGCGGCCGCGTCACGGCCCAGAGCACGGCGTCCGCGACGTCCTCGGCCGTGAGCGGTTCCACGCCCCGGTAGACCGCACCGGCGCGCTCCTTGTCCCCCTTGAAGCGGACGAGACTGAATTCGGTCTCCGCGAGCCCCGGCTCGACGTTGGTCACGCGCACCCCCGTGCCGAGCACGTCGTAGCGGAGCGCGTCCGAAATCGCCCGCACCGCGAACTTCGTGGCGGAATAGACGGCGCCTCCCGCGTAGACGAGATGCCCCGCGACCGACCCGATGTTCACGACGTGCCCCCTCCGACGCGCGACCATGCCCGGCAGCACCGCCCGTGTCACGTAGAGGAGCCCCTTCACGTTCGTGTCGATCATCTGATCCCAGTCGTCGGGGTCCCCGGCCTGCACCGATTCCAGGGCGAGCGCGAGTCCGGCGTTGTTGACGAGGATGTCGGCAATCGCGAGGAGCGTTCCGGCCCCGGCCAGCGCGTGCTCCGTGGCCGCGCGATCGCGGACGTCGAACGCGAGCGTGCTGACCTCGACCTTGTGCTCGCGGCGAATCTCGGCGGCGACCGCCTCGAGCCGGTCAGCCCGGCGGCCGGTGATCGCGAGCGACGAGCCCTCGGCGGCGAGACGGCGGGCGATCGCCTCTCCAAATCCGCTCGTCGCGCCCGTGACGAGCGACAGGGAGCCTTGCAGCGTGCTCATCGTATCGTCTCCGGCGGCACCATAGAGCGGGCGAGGATAGCACCGATCGCGGTGGCGGGTTCCGAAATCCTCCCCTAGACTGCCGCCGACTGCGGTTGGACGTGTCCAGGGAGGGGCTCGACCATCGACGACATCCTCGTGATCGGGGGCGGCATCCACGGCGTCGCTGTGGCGCGCGACGCGACGCTCCGCGGCCTTCGCGTCGTCCTGGTGGAGGCCGGTGATCTCGCCTCCGGCACGAGCAGTCGCACGTCGAAGCTCGTCCACGGGGGCATCCGCTATCTCGAGACGGGCGAGTTCGGCCTCGTGCGCGACGCGCTGCGCGAGCGCTC
>Ga0111539_10002365_pt1 | contig 25074 bp, 24 predicted proteins | sample RhiMethybrSRZTD1_FD_79667 | JGI IMG/M metagenome (GOLD analysis project Ga0111539, IMG submission 79667) | Populus rhizosphere microbial communities from Tennessee, USA - Rhizosphere MetaG P. TD hybrid SRZTD1 (version 2) (version 2) | ecosystem: Host-associated > Plants > Roots > Rhizosphere >...
GCCCTTGGCCGCAATGACCTTCTCGATGAGCCCCCGAGCGCCGCTCACGTCCGGTGTCGCAGCGGCCGCCGCGGTGGCTTGGTAGGCGAGGCGGGGCGCGACCATTGTCACGGCAGGACTAGACTCCTGCGCTACGAGTACGCGAGAGTGCTGCGCCACTAGTACGCGAGAGTCCTGCGCTGCGAGTCCACGAGTCGCCCCACCTGCCCAACCCGGCCGACCCGTCCCACCTGGCCCAAGGTCCCCAACCCGCGGGCGCGCGCGCTTGAAGTCCGTCGTCGTGAGATCGAGATTGTCCATCTCGATCAGGTCGAAATTACCGAATTCCGTGCCCTTCAGCTGCGACGTGAATGCCGCGGCATTGCCAACCAGCACGATTGAGAGCCGATCGGGCATGAGGTAGTAGCGCGCCACCCGCTCGATATCGATCGGGTTGACGGCGTTGACCCGATCTCGGAACGATTGCAGCTCTTCAACCGGGAGGCCATAGAAAAGGACGTTGAGCACCTGGGTCGCGATCGCATCCGGCGTCTCGATCGTGAGCGGAAAGCTTCCTGTCATGTAGGCTTTGGCGTCGGACAGCTCGCGCTCGTTCACCCGCTGGCGCTGCAGCCGCTGCACTTGCTCGACGATGAGCCGCAGCACCTCGGCGGTGGCGTCGGATCGCGTGCTCGTCTCCGCGACGAAGTCGCCGCTGTCTTTCAGCGTGTGCATATCGGCCTGCGCGCCGTAGGTCAGCCCGCGCTCGGTCCGAAGGATCTGATGCAGGCGGTTGGCACCCTCGCCGCCGAGAATCCGGATCGCCAGGTTCAGCGGCATGTAGTCGGACAGGTTGCGCCGGACGCCGATCTGCCCGACGCGCACCTCGGTCTGCACCGCGTCGGGCTTGTTGACGATGATGACGCGGCGGGTTGGATTGGGGGGCGCGCTCACCGCCGGCGCCGGGAGATCGCGCCGCTCCCAGTCGCCAAACACGCGCTTGACCCCCTCGAACGCCTCGTCGGCCGTGACGTCGCCGACGACCGCGAGAATCGCGTTGTTGGCCACGAAGTTCCGCCGGTGATACGCGTTGAGATCGTCACGTGTGATTGTAGCCAGGCTCTCGGGCGTCCCAGTTTCGGGCATTCCGTACGGATGGAAGCCATACACGAGCCGGTTGAACACCGCGTCCGCGACGAACGACGGATCCTCGAGGCTCACCTGCAGCCCCGACAACATCTGTTGACGCTGCCGCTCGATTTCCTCCTGCGCGAATGCCGGGTGACGCGCCATGTCGGACAGCATCTGCAGCCCGGTCTCGAAGCTGTCCTTCATGACCACGGCGTTGATGTAGGTCAGATCGGCGCCCGCGCCTGCGCCCAGTTCGCCGCCGATGAAATCGATCGCGTCATTCACCTCCCGAGCCGACTTGGTCGTCGTGCCCTGGTCGAGGAGAGACGCCGCCAGATACGCGAGCCCAAGCTTGCCCTTGGGATCGAGCGAACTGCCCGCGCGCACGATCATGCGCATGCTCACGACCGGCTGCTCATGGTGAAGCACGGCCACGACCTGCAGCCCATTCGGGAGCGTCCGGATTTCGTACACCGGGAACTTGACGTCGCGGGCCGGCAGCGGGCGCGGTGGAAACTCGGTCGGCCACGGCGGCTGCGCCTGCGCGCGGCTCACGCCAAGGCCGAGCAGGCAGACCAGAAGCGCTCTGACGATCATCGCGGCCTCACCGTCGCGGCGGCCGGCTTCGCCGACGGCATCAGCGTCAGCACGAGGCGATTCTCAGGGGTGAAGTAGGTGCGCGCCACACGCTGCACATCGGCGACGGTGAGATTCTGGAAGATCTCGAACTCGCCGTCGGCGGTCGTGATGTCGTGGTGGATCACCGCCGCGTGGCCCAGCTGCAGCGCCTTCTGCTGATTCGATTCGCGCTGCAGGATGTAGTCGCGGGCGAACTGATTCTTCGTGCGCTGGAGCTCGCGGTCAGTGATCGGCTCGCTCTTGAGACGATCGAGCTCCTTGATGAGCGCGTCGATCGCGTCCTGCGTCGAGCGCCCTGGCTGCACAATCGCCACGGCGTAAAACAGATTCGGATCCTCGATGATGTTCGCTCCCCCGAATGCGGCGACCGCCAGTTGCTGCTTGTACACGAGCTCCTGATAGATCCGCGAGCTCTGACCGTCGGAGAGTACTTTCGACGCGATGTGCAGCGGGTACGAGTCGGGATGACCGTCATAGGTCACGTGATACGCGACGATCACTGCCGGCAGCGGCCATGGAGTGTCGACGGTCACGCGCCGCTCTTGTGTCTGCGGCGGCTCCTTCGGAATATCCCGCGGCACCGGCCGATCGGCTTTCGGCACGCGGCCCAGGTATTGAGTGACCAGCTGCTTGGCCTGAGCGGAATCAAAATCGCCCACCAGTATGGCGGTCGCGTTGGCCGGGACGTAGTAGGTCTGGTAGAAGTCGCGCACATCCTCCACCGATGCCGCGTCCAGATCCGCCATGCTGCCAATGGTCGGATGCTTGTACGGGTGGGTCGTGAACGCCTGATCGTAGAGGATCTCGCTGAGCCGGCCATACGGCTGGTTGTCAATCCGCATCCGCCGCTCTTCTTTCACGACATCGCGCTCGTTGACGAACGCATTGCGATCGATGCGGAGCGTCGCCATCCGGTCGGCCTCGAGCCATAACGCCATCGGCAGATACTGCGCCGGGACCGTTTCCCAGAACACGGTCTCGTCGTCTGTGGTGTAGGCGTTGCTCTGACCGCCGATGCCTGAAATAAACGACGTGTGCATTTCCGGCTCGACGTTCTTCGACCCCTTGAACATCAAATGCTCGAACAGGTGCGCGAATCCGGTGCGTCCCGGCTTTTCGTTTTTCGAGCCGACGTGATACCACATCTGGAGGTGTGCGATCGGCGTCGAGTGGTCCTCCGACAGTACGACCGTGAGACCGTTCGGCAGGGTAAAGAGCTCGTATTGAAACTTGGGTGGGCGGCTGGCTGCGGAGCCGCTGAAACTCAACGCCGTGACCAGCGCAGCGGCAAGGGCGACTATGCGCCTAGGCATGCCGGGAATTGTACTCGTCTTCATTTGGTCACGATCCGGAACCCGGCGAACGCCCAATTCCTGGGTTCCCGGTCAAACGGCTCGGCATCGATCACCCGCTCCACCCCCACGAAAAGCTCGAGGGCGCCGCCCTGCCCGTTGAGCCGGATGCCCCCTTCTAGCCGGCCGCCTTTCTGACGTTCGCGGCCGGCATCTTCAATCAGACCAATCAGCTGCCCGTAGGCGCGGCCAAATGCCGCGACATGTCGGCTCATGTCCTGCCGGACTGTCACATCGACGGCTCCGGTCCAGGAGTAGTCCACCTGCGCGCGCGCGATCACCTTGCCGATTTCCGCACGCAGATCGATGGTCCCGTCACCAGTGGCAAACTGTCGAAGGACGCGGAGGTCGAGCTCGTTCCAGGCAATCGCGATGCGTTTGGGCCGATCGGAAAGGTGCCTCGAAACGTGATGCAGCACGCCCACGAATTCGGTCTGGCCCGCCCGCCACGATCCAGCGGCCGCCAGTGTGTAGTTGCCCTGATTCGGATCGAACGCGCGGAATTCACTCCCGAGAATCGCCTGATAGTCTGCCAGGAAGATCATCCGGCCGCGGACATAATCCACCAGGTCGAAGTCGCCGCCCCAGTGGGTATCCCAGGTAAAGCGAGGGTCATCGACGGCAAGCCCTGCGGCCGACATATGAAAGTCGTACCGCGGCATGAACTGGGGGGTCGTCGGTGGGCTGGCGAGCGGCGTTTGCGCGGCGACAGAAACGGTGAAGAGTCCGAACAGGCACGCAGCCAGGGCTGCGTGCCGAACTACCGATCGGAAGGAATCCGGCATGCGGCGAGCTTCTCCTCTAGTTCAACAATGCATCGTTCGAGCTCGGCCACGCGCCGCCTCAACGTCGGTAACTGGCGAAACACGGCGGAAGACTTCAACCAGTCGCGGTTTGGGATGGCCGGATAGCCCGACACCAGCTCCCCAGCCGCAATGTCGTTCGGGATCCCGGTCTGGGCTGTCGCACGAACTCCCTTGCCGATCGTGATGTGGCCCGCCACGCCCACTTGCCCAGCGAGCACCACATCGTCTTCGATCGTCGTGCTGCCGGACACGCCGACCTGGGCGGCGAACAGCGCCCGGCGACCGACGCTCACACCGTGCCCCACCTGGACCAGGTTGTCGATCTTGGCGCCGGCGCCGATGCGTGTTTCACCCACGGCCGGCCGATCGATCGTCGTGTTGGCCCCGATCTCCACATCGTCTTCGATGACGACGTCGGCGTGCTGTGGAATCTTCATGTGGGTCCCGTCGGCCCGCGGGACGAAGCCGAAGCCGTCGCTGCCAATGACGGCGCCGTCCTGAAGCACGACCCGGTTCCCAATTTGCACGCGCTCGCGAATCGAAACCTGCGCGTGGATGACGCAATCGGTGCCAATCCGCGCGCCCGGGCCGATGACGACGTTGGGATAGATGACCGTCCGCGCGCCAATCGCCGCCCCGGATCCTACCGTCACGAGCGGACCAATCGACACACCCTCGCCAATCGTGGCGTCAGCCGCAATCACACTGGTCGGATCGATACCTGGGACGTGCAACGGCGCATCGGCGAGAAGACCCAGTGCCTCGGCAAATGCCAGATACGGCTGGTCGCTCCGGAGCAGGGCGGGGACCGTGCCTTCACACAACACCGCGGGGCCGACGATGACCGCAGACGCGCGGGTTGTCGTCAGCTGGGATTGGTATTTCGAATTGGCAATGAAGGTCAGATCGCCCGGCTCGGCGCGATCGATCGCGGCGACGCGCCGAATCTCGATGTCGCCGTCGGCGGCACGCTCCAGGCGGCCGCCCAGCCGCTCCGCGATCTCCCGCAGCTTCATGAGGGCTCCAGACCGCCGACCGCAATCTGCACTCTGCAATCTGCAATCTGAATTCTCATCATACCCTGGCTCACGACGAGGGAACTGCCGCGCGATCGAAGAACGCAGACAGCCGCGGCACGTTGAGCCTCGCCGCAATCGCCGCGACGCGTGACGCCCGGGCGGCGCGCGGGACGTCGACGAGAGATGCGAGCTCCGCCAGACTCTGATTGGCTTCGAACTGCCACGCGACTTCCTGCAAGCCGTGGCCGGCGCCGCGCCACGACTGAAGATGGCCGACGAGCCGGAAGAGAAAATAGTACGCAATGAGATTTGGACCCGGCACGAGCGCGAGGACCGCGGAGCCCACCAGCAGAATGACATCGACGATCAGCCACCATCCGTGATGACGGCGCGCCTGCATGAGCGACACGTTCAGGGTGGCGCGCGCTGAATCGGCAGTCAGTGTGGAGGGAAACAGCACCGTCGCCGACGCGCGTTCGCGCAACCCCCAGAGCGTGCGCTGCTCGGCAATCGTTTCCGCCAGTCGGCGGATCACCGCATTGCGCCAGCGGGCGAGGCGTCCGCTACCCTCGCCACGACGCGCCGTGTCCACGAGCGCATGCCACTGGACTGTGGCGGCGTGGGACCATCGTTGTACAAACCCTGCGTCGCGAGATGGAAGTGCGGACGGTTCGTCTGGCGGCTCCGCGTAGAGTTCGAAGCGACTCTTCCCGACCGGCACGAGGTAAACGATCATTACTTCAACAATGGTACGTGATGTCCGGCCGTTCGCACCCTTGTATAGTTACAAGGCTTCCCGCGCTTGCATGGGTAACAAACGGCGGCATGGATAACATCACCCACTCGCTCTTTGCGCTGACGCTTTCGCGGACAGCGCTCGGGCGATCGACCCGCGGAGCGACGGTCGCGCTGGTACTCGCCTCGAATGTCCCCGACGTCGATATCGTCTCCACAGCGATGGGCGCCACGAAGTACCTCGGCTGGCATCGCGGTCTCTCGCATGGTCCGGTCGGGATTGCCGGCCTTGGCCTTCTGACGGCGGGGTTGGTGTGGGCCGCGCAGCTCCTGATGGGCCGGAATGGGGCTGATCGAGGCGCGTCGTTCCCTACACTCGCGGGCGTCTCGATCCTGGGCGCGCTGCTGCACGTGCTCATGGATCTGCCGACATCGTACGGCGTGCGTCTGCTCAGTCCGTTCGACTGGCATTGGTTCACGACGGACTGGATGCCAATCGTCGACATCTATCTCCTCGTCGCGCTCGCAGCTGGGCTCTACTTTGGGCGGAGATCAGAAGCCGCATGTCGACGTAACGTCATCATCGTCCTTCTGCTGATGAGTGCGAACTATGGCGTGCGGGCGGCCGCACACCATCGAGCGCTGACGCTGGCGCCAAGACTGTTTGGCCCGACTCTGCCGGAGGCGTGTGAGGGCGGCGTGGTCGAGCGCGCGATCGCGGCGCGCTGGCCGCGGGACCAGGCGCCGCGGCTACCGGATCCGGGCGCCGTCCGCTGCCTGATCGAGATGGCGGCCCTGCCGAGCTTCACATCTCCATTCGAATGGCGCGTCCTCGTGCAGACCTCCAACTCGTACGAGTTTCAGGACGTCAACGTGCTGAGTCGGCGTTTCCTCGCGCCGGCGTCGGAGCCAGAAGTCCTCTGGCGGTTGTCCTCGCGCTATCCGAACCAGTGGACGCCCGCTGCGGTGGCTGCCGCATCGAGCCAGGTCGGTCGTGTGTTCCTGGGCTTCTCCCGGTTCCCCGCCGCGCGATCATTTGGCGATCCTGGCGGGGAGTCGACGGTGCAATTCAGCGACGTCCGCTTCAACGTCACTGGACCCCTCCGCCCTGGATCAGGCGGAGGCAGAGCCGGCACCGCCCGCGGCCGAGGGTCGCCTCCGCCGCCACCCAGTATCTTCACCGCGACCATCCGACTCGACGCGAACGGCCGCGTCATCAGCGAACGACTCGGGCCGTGAGCCCGCGTCTTGGAGCGCACATGTCGGTGGCGGGAGGGTTGCCGCGCGCCATCGAACGGGCCGTCCTTCATCGCTGCGAGGCGCTGCAGATCTTCACCAAGAACGCCAGCCAGTGGCGTGGACGGGACGTGCCTCTCGATGAGATCCACGAGTTCCGCGCCCAGGCGCAAACGGCAGGCATCAGCCCAATTGTCTCGCACGCCAGCTACCTGATTAACCTGGCCAGCACCAACGCGACCCTTCGTGCCCAATCGATGATCGCGATGGGCGACGAACTCGATCGCGCCGAAGCGCTCGCCCTGATGGGCGTGGTATTGCACCCTGGCTGCTACACCCTGGGCAGCGAGGCGCAGGGCCTGGCACTCATCGGCGACGGACTCCTCGAGCTCCTGGACGAACGCCCGGGTGCGAAAACGATGGTCCTGTTGGAACATACCGCAGGCCAAGGCACGTCGCTGGGGTCGACCTTCGAGCAGCTCGCCGCGATCTTGGACAGGACGCATGGCCACACCCGCATCGGCGTGTGCCTCGACACCTGTCATCTTCTGGCGTCCGGCTACGACATCGCATCGCCGGAGGGTTACGCTGCGACGTTCGCGGCCTTCGATCGCCTGGTCGGCTTCGGTCGCCTGAAGGTGTTTCATCTCAACGACTCCAGGAAACCGCTCGGCAGCCGGGTCGACCGTCACACGCACATCGGCGATGGCTGTCTCGGTGTCGAATCGTTTCGCCGATTGGTCAACGATCCGAATTTTCAGCAGCTGCCGATGCTGTTGGAGACGCCAAAGGAAGCAAACAACGCCAGAGGCGCGATTCGTGTCGATCGATTCGATGAGAAGAACCTGCGCGTGCTGCGAGGATTGATGAGGCGCCCGACCTAAAGGCCGGGACTACGACTCGAGAGGATCGGCGAGTACTCGCCCAAACGCTCACGCGTCCACCAGACGCCATCCCGTCGCCTGGCCTCAGCGTCCGAGAACTGATAGCGATACAGCACGGCGCGGACGTATCGCGGCCTGCGCCCCTGAAAGGGATCGCCTTCCAGCAAGCCGAGAACCGTTCCATCCGCGTCGAGCAGCCGGACACAGAGGTTCTGGAACCACGGCTCGTCCTCGAATCGACCCAGCGCAGCAAACCACATGTCCCAGTCAAGTCGGGGCTGATGCGGAGCGACCCACGGCGGTCGGCGGTGCAGGTCTCCCGCCTTGTACTTGAATACGTATTCCACCCAGGTCGCACCATCCTCGGATCCCTCGACGATGATCTCCGGCCGTGTCGTCGTCATGACGGCAAAGAGCCCATAGCGATTGACGCTGCGAAAGGGTGCAATCAGGTCTGCAACGGGGTCGACGAGCGCTGCGCCGGGTGGCCGGATGCCAAGAGCCGCTGCCAATCCGATTATCGAAACTGGGACGGTCACAACTGCCGCACTCACGATAACCCCGCGTCGCAGTCGGCTTGTGGCACCGCGAAGGGTCTGGATTCCGCCCCCGTCTCCGAGCGCGGCATCGTCGAGGAGAAAGAGACACAGAGCCGCCGCGAGCAGATTGAAAAACGCGTAGTTGCCGGTCAGCGCGATGAGCGCCTGCAAGCCGACGAGCGGCACAAACGCGAACGCACGCACCCGCCGCGGCGCGAGGATCAGGAAAGGGATACCGACCTCAATCGCGAGCACCCCTGCCGTCGAGGCTTTCAGAAACCAGAGCGGTAACGAGTGCGCGTACCAGGCGATCGGTGTGGGAATGGGTTGCGTTTCGAAGTGAAACGCCAGCGCCGTCAAATCGTGCCACGTCGGATCTCCGCTCGTCAGCTTCACGGCGCCGGAGCCCACCATCAGTCTGAACAGCAACCACAACATGAGGCGCACTGCCGCACGTGGCGGGTGGGCGAGATTCTGCAGGCGCTCGTAGCGCGTCCACGGCGCGAGGACGATCGCGAGAAAACCGGTTTCAAGCAGCAGCGCGTCCCATTGGTACGACAGAAAGCCGCGACAGACGACTGACAGCGATAAGTAGATCAACCAGAGAAGGGGAACGACCACACCAGACAGCACGCCCAGCACGAGCAGCACTGCGAGCGCGCCACCGGCGATGCACAGGCCGTACAGCGCCATATCGCTCGCGTTCGCCCACGCGAGCGTCGGCAGCAGCCAGTACCGGCTGGGCCCAAGCACGGTCCGGACCTCGGCCAGGTAACGGTCCGCGGGCAGAATGCCGTCATGGCCGATGAGGCCGAGGATCTGAGACCCGAGCGACCAGAAGGCGATCAGGTAAACGATCCCGAGCGATCGCAGGAAGAGCCATGTGGCGCGGGCGTATGTGGACGGCGCCACGGTGCGGCCCCATAACCACCTCGTCGCCACGGTCCAGAAGGATCGGTGATCGGCGACGAGTCGATACGCCCGTTCGCTGACAGACGCCATGCCAGGAACGTGCTGGTATGCCCACAGGGTCGTGGCGTGCCCGGCGTGCGCACGGAGCCGATACACCGCTTCGGCGGCCTCGGAGACGCTGCCATCAACGTCAATCAACTGGACGGCGCGCGCGAACTGTTCAGGAGGAATCTCAGGAAATCGTGATGCAATGTCCGGGCTCTGCGATGGCGCGTACTCGACACGCTCGCCTGTTTGCTGCCGCCAGCGCTCGATCCAGAGCCGGCAAAAGCTGCAGTCTCCATCGAAAATGAGCAGCGGGGCACCCGGTGGCGAACCGACTCGTCGCACGGTGCTCACAGTTTCCACAGCTGTCGGCAGTTCAGATCCTCGAACGCCTGCATCGCACGGGCGCAGTTCCAGTTGATCGTTCCAGCAGGACTGACCGCCTCCGCCCGAAGGGCTGCGGCGAGTCTCGCCGAAGCATAGCGAAGGCGGAAGTCCTGCACTACGAGTGCTCCCCTACCCGCCCGACCCGGCCAATCTGTCCTACCCGCCCTACCTGGCCCACCTGCCCTACCCGCCCTTCTGTTCGCTAAAGACGTCCGCTTCAAATCGCCACACCTCTGCGCCATGCTTCCACGCATCCCGTGCCAGGCCAGCTTTATGACACGTATTCGCGAGGAAGGTCGCGCGATCCCAGCGCCGCTCGATTGCGACCTGTGGCAGAAGCAAACCGCGTTGCCAGCCGGCACTGACGACCAGGCCATGGCGTCCCACTTCGAAGTCGTCTGCCGTTGTCACCAATTCGAGCGGACCGAGCACGGAGATTTCAATCTCAAGTTCAGACACCTCCGGGGGTGTGACCGCTGGGAAGCGTGAGTCCTCGGTGGCGGCTGCAACCGCACACTCGGCGACGACCTGCCCGAGCGGCTCGACGGCTTCGACCCGACCAATGCACCCGCGCAATTCCCCGTGCAGGTGAAGGGTGACGAATGCGCCTGCGCGCCGCCCCAACGCACCGGTGCAGTCCAACGAGAAGGGTTCCGTTCGCAGGACGTGCGCAGCAATCGCCGATCGGGCAAGGCGAAGCAGCGCTGCGCGATCGCTCTCGGTCGTTTTTCCGAACGTCACTGGGTTACCCCTTCACCTCTTCACCCGTTCACTCCTTCACCCCATGACCCCATCACCCCTTCCCGAAGTTTCCCAACGCCGCGGCCACATACCCGACGACCGACGATTTGTCACCCGAGATGTCGCCCGAGTCGGCGTAGTTCAGGACGAGCGCATCTCGCGCCCCCAGCTGCCTGGCGGCGCGCATGACCGAGACCATTGGCCCACCTCCGCAGGCGTGATCAGGGCGCGCGTCGAGCGCCTGCTGCAGTCCCTCGGCGTCGAACCGACTCAGATGATCGATCACCACCTCATCGAGCCGCGCGGCGGTGGCTGCATCGTGGTAGTGAGACAAGTCGCTGCTGGCGATGAGCAGCGCCCGGCGTCCGTGCAATACGCGGCCCAGCACGTCGCCGAGTTCCCGAACAGTGTCAGCCGTCTGCGACCCCATCAGAAGCGGAACGATCCTGGCACCGGGGGCTAGATGACGCAGGAACGGCAGCTGCATTTCCAGTGAGTGCTCGCGCCCATGCGCCCTACCCACGTCGGCCCGTATGAGCGGACTGGCGCTCTGCAACGCTACCGCACAGGCGCGGTCAATCGGAACCATGCCCAACGGCGTCTCGAAGCCGTCACCGTCGAAGATCGCAACCCCTTCGAACGCCACAAAGTGAGAGGGCCCGACGAGCACCGCCAGCTCAATCTGGCGGCCGCGCAACAAGCGATACGCATGCGCCGCGACCGGACCCGAGTACATCAGGCCCGCATGCGGTGCGATCAGCGCCATCAGGTCTTCGATCTCGGGGTGCTCGATCGCCGCCGCGACGTGGCGATCGAGCGCCGCGGCAAGGCTCGCGGGTGACCCGGGATACCAGGTGCCGGCAACGGCCGCGCGGCGAATGCTTGGAGGCATGAGGAAGTGCGTTGCCGCCTTGGTGCACCGTAACACCTCAGCACCTTTTCGAGCTAGCATTTGTCATGCCTGAGGCATTCACGCGGACGCAGATCGAAGCGGTGGCTGCGCTCGCGCTGCTCGAACTCGACGAATCGGAGATCGATCGGTTGTCCCGACAGCTGGGCGCCATCCTCGACTACGCCCGGCAGGTGCAGCAAATCGATACGACCGGCGTTCCGCCGACAGCCAGCGTGGCGCTGCAGCACGAGGCCGAGCGCGAGGATGTCGTGGAGCCGTCCCTCGACCGACGCGAAGCGCTGGCCAACGCGCCGGACGCCGACCCCGGAGCCGGGTTCTTCAAGGTGCCGCGGGTCATCGGATGAGCCGACCCGGTACAATCCTCGACCTGCGCGACGCCATCCGCCGCGGCGACCGCTCGGCGACCGACGTCTGTCAGGAGGCGCTCGGCCAAATCGAACGGCACGAGCCGTCGCTTCACGCGTTTCTCACCGTCACAGCCGACCAGGCACTGACAAGAGCGCGTGCGATCGATACCGATCGCGCGAGATGGCAGGACCAACCGCTCGCCGGCATCCCGCTCGCCATCAAAGATACGCTCTGCACGCGAGGCGTCCGGACGACCGGCGGCTCCAGGATCCTCGACAGGTTCATTCCCCCGTACGACGCCACCGCGGTGGCCCGGCTCGAGGCCGCCGGAGCGGTCGTCATCGGCAAGACCAACTGCGACGAATTCGCGATGGGATCCTCGACCGAAAACTCGGCCTACGGACCCACCCGCAATCCGTGGGCACCCGACCGCATCCCGGGCGGATCGAGCGGAGGATCGGCAGTGGCGGTGGCCGCCGGCATGGCGCCGCTCGCGTTGGGCTCGGATACCGGTGGATCGATCCGCCAGCCGGCCGCATTGTGCGGAATTGTCGGGCTGAAACCGAGCTACGGCCGCGTGTCCCGGTACGGACTGCTGGCCTACGCCTCGTCATTGGACCAAGTTGGGCCGATGACCCGAACGGTAGGCGATGCGGCGCTCGCACTGAGGGTGCTCGCCGGCGCCGATGCACACGACGCAACGAGCGCCCCCACCGACGTTCCCGACTACACCGCCGGCCTGACGGGCAACGTGCGCGGGGCGCGAATCGGCATCCCACGCGCGTTTGTCGACGGTGGGTCCGGAATCGATCCCGAGGTGTCCGCGGCCTTCACAACCGCAATGCAGACCCTCGCCGGGAGCGGTGCCGAGCTGGTGGACATCGACTTGCCACATGCCCCCACCGCGATTCCGGTTTATTACCTCGTGGCCACGGCTGAATGCAGCGCCAACCTGGCGCGATACGACGGTGTGAAGTTCGGCTATCGCGCTCCGGTGGATCGTGGCGAGGCGACCGACCTGCGAACCATGTATGCACGCTCGCGCGCACGTGGCTTCGGGCCGGAAGTCAGACTCCGCGTCATGCTCGGCACTTACGTGCTCAGCGCCGGCTACTACGATGCGTACTATCGCAAGGCACAGCAGGTGCGAACGCTGATCCGCCGCGACTACGATCGCGCCTTCGAGCGCGTGGACGTGGTGGCGATGCCGACCAGCCCGACGCCCGCGTTCCCGATCGGCGAGCGCATTGACGATCCGCTGCAGATGTATCTTGCCGACGTCTTCACCGTGAGCGCGAACCTCGCAGGGTTGCCGGCAATCAGCGTCCCGTGCGGCTTCGCCGCCGGCCCGCTACCGATCGGACTCCAGCTGATCGGCCGGATGTTCGATGAGTCGACGCTCCTCCGCGTGGCCGATGCATATGAGCGCGCCGCGCCGTGGTGGCAACAGGAACCCGCGCGATGTCTGCCCTGACGCCAGAGCCGGTGTGGGCGGCCTTCACCGATGAACAGCTGCTCGAGATCCGCATGTGCGATCTCGGCGTGACCATCGAGGGCACGGCGCTCGAAGCGCGCCTGGCACAAGTCAACGCTGAACTCGACGCACGGAGCCTTACACGTCCCCACTACTGGTTGTCAGATGAGTGGTTCACGCCCGATGGCGTACCGGGGGTCGCGATTCCCTACTATCTCGCCCACCCGCGCCTCGAAAAACTCGAGCTCGCCCAGATGCTCGAGGTCGAAGGCGGCGATCCGGAGTCGTGCCTGAAAATTCTCCGCCATGAAGCGGGCCACGCCATCGACAATGCCTACAAACTGCGGCGGCGGCCGACGCGCCGGCGGCTTTTCGGGAATCCGTCCATCGAGTACCCCGAGTACTACACGCCCAAACCCTACAGCAAGAGTTTCGTGCAGCATCTCGACCACTGGTATGCGCAGAGCCACCCGGACGAGGACTTCGCCGAGACCTTCGCGGTCTGGCTCGATCCGCAGTCACTGTGGGCGACCAGATACACGGGCTGGCCCGCGCAGCGCAAGCTCGAATACCTCGATCGACTCATGCGCGAGCTGGCGCACCGGCGGCCGGTCGTCACCTCGAAGCGGCAGGTCGATCCACTGCCGCGTTTGCGCAAGACGCTTGGCGAGCACTATCGCAGCAAGCGTGAACACTACGGCCTCGATCACCCCGACTTCTACGAAAGCGACCTGCGCAATCTCTTCTCAGACGCGGCGGAGTACGCCAAACATCCGTCGGCGGCCCGCTTCGTCCGTCGCGTCCGCAAGGAAGTGCGGAGCACGGTCGCCAGTTTCACCGACAGCTACCAGTACACGATCGATCAGCTCATCGAGAAAATCATCGAACGCTGCCGCGAGCTGAACCTTCGCGTGATCGACTCGGAAGAGACCACCAAGATCGACTTCATGGTTTTTCTGACGGTGCAGACAATGAACTATCTGCATAGCGGGCGCCACCGCGTCGCTTTATGAGCGGAACCAAACTGCGCGTCCTCGCGCTCGTCCATCGGCATCTCATTCCGCCCGATCAGATTCCGGAGGGCACCGACATCGTATCGGCGCCCTGGCGGACGGAATACGACGTGATCTCCACGCTGCGTGGCATGGGGCACGAAGTCCAAGCGCTGGGGGTGCATGACGACCTCGGCGAGCTCCGCCGCGCTTCCACGGAATGGAAGCCGCACATCGCCTTCAACCTGCTCGAGGGCTTCGACGACGTCACGATCTTCGATCAGAACGTCGTCAGCCACCTCGAGCTCCTGAAACTGCCGTATACCGGCTGCAACCCGCGGGGCCTGCTGCTGGCGCGCGACAAATCGCTGTCGAAGAAGCTCCTGGCCTACCATCGGATTCAGGTGCCCGAGTCGGAGGTCTTCCGCATCGGCCGTCCGATTCGCCGGCCCAAACGTCTGTCGTTTCCGCTCATCGTCAAGTCACTCACGCAGGAGGCGTCGATCGGAATTTCCCAGGCGTCCGTGGTCGACACCGACGAGAAGCTGAAAGAGCGCGTGACGTTCGTGCACGAGAGCATTGGGACCGCTGCCATCGCCGAGCAGTATGTCGAGGGGCGCGAGCTCTATGTCGGCATCCTCGGCAACCAGACGCTGCAAGCCATGCCGGTGTGGGAGCTGTTCTTCACCAACATGCCTCCCGACGCGAAGCGGATCGCGACCGATCGCGTCAAATGGAGCGTCAAGTATCAGAAGAAATACGGGATCGACAGCGGACCGGCCGCGGAGCTGCCGCCCGCGCTCGAAGAGAAAATTCAGCACGTCTGCAAGCGCGCGTACCGAGCGCTGGAGCTGAGCGCATACGCGCGCATTGACTTGCGGCTGGATGAGGCTGGCACGATTTGGGTGCTCGAGGCGAATCCGAACCCGCAGATCGCCAAGGGCGAGGACTTTGCGGCGTCGGGCGAGAAGGTGGGGATCAGCTACGAGTCGCTGCTGCAGCGGATCCTCAACCTCGGACTCCGCTGGCAGCCTGAGAGCGTGGCCTGACCTCGCACGGGGCTCCCGACCCCGCGATGGCGGCGCCTGCCGCCTACCAAATTTTCAATGGGTCGGCGTGGCCGCGCGGGGCCGTCGGGGGCAAGTACACCATCGTCTTGTGACTGATGGTTTCGTCCAGGCTCTTGATCACCGGGCCTTTGCCGCCGGCGGTCTTCTTGGTTTTGGTGAAGCCGAAGAGCACGCAAAACCCGATGAACAGCACCAGGATGAAGACGCTGCTCGAGCCGAAGCCGACAAGGAAGCCGATCACCAGATCGGTTATTTCTGCCACACTCATGCCTGACCCTCAGCCCCTGGGGGAAACCTTACGGGCACCTCATAGTACACGAGTCCGCGGCGCACCTCTTCCATGGCGATGCGCTCCAGCTTGTGCGGTGCCGGCGGTTCGACGTCGAATCGAACGCGAGCCCCGCGGCGCAGCTGCTTGGCGCGCAACGCCGCGACATCGACGAAGAGAAAGCGGCTGTGAATGGGTGGGGCCGGTTCGGCCGGTGCGAAATCGACCGGGCTTTCGGGTTCAGTCGTCTCTTGAAGGTCTTGAATGTCCATGTCCGTCATAACGACATACGACATTAACACGCAAGATTGTTTACTTAAAAAGCCGGGTTGGCCTGGTGAACTGGTCGGGCGGGTCAGCCAGGTCCGGAGGCGGGAGGGGCAGGCCCTGAGGAGGCATTTGATTTGCCCCACCCTCCCGTACCCGCCCGACCGGCCCACCTGACCCTGCTAGGCGGCGACGTTCACCTTGATCTGACGCGGTTTGGCTTCTTCACGAAGCGGAAGCCGGATCGTCAGCACACCGTTTCGATAGTCCGCTGCGACCTTTGAGGTATCCACGGTTTGTGGCAGCGAAAACGAACGGCTGAAGGCGCCATAGCGTCGCTCGACGCGGTGGAACTGCTCGCCGGCGTCGGCCGGCAGCTTCTTCTCGCCCTTGATCGTGAGAGTGTCGTTCTCGACCGTGATGTCGATGTCCTCACGGGTCATGTCGGGGAGCTCGGCCTTCAGCACGACCTCCTGGTCGCCGTTCTGGAAAATGTCCACGGGCGGCACCCACGAACTTCCAGTGTCGACCCGTCCGTGTGCCTTCGCAAATACGCGATCGATCCGATCCTGCAGGTGAGCAAAATCGGTAAATGGGTCTGTCCAACGAACGAGCGTCATGTCTTCCTCCTTTAATCGGGGCAGGTCGGGCAGGTGGGGCTGGTTAGCCAGGTCGGGAAGGAGCCACTCGCCCTTCCCACCTGCCCAACCAGCCTGACCTGCCCGACCTGCCCTAGTTACTGAGCGGTCTCCGCGTATTCCGCGTCGACCACTTCGCCTTCTTTCACATCCGGCTTCTGAGAACCCGAACCTCGAGAACCCGATGAACCTTGCGAACCCTGTGACTCCTGTGACCCCTTATAGAGTTCCTCCGCCAACCGGTGCGACAGTTGCTCCAGTTCGGCGGCGGCCTTCCTGATAGCCGCGACGTCCTCGCCTTGCACCACCCGGAGCAGATTCTCCACGGCGGCGTCGATCGCCGTCAGCTCGCCAACCGGCACCTTCTCGCGATTCTCGTTGACGGTCTTCTCGACCTGATACGCGAGCGCGTCGGCATGATTTCGCGCGTCGATCAGGTCGCGGCGCGCCTGATCCTCCGCGGCGTGGCCAGCCGCGTCCTTCACCATCCGATCGACCTCGTCCTTTGACAAGCCGCTCGATCCGCTAATGGTGATCTTTTGCTCCTTGCCGGTAGCCCTGTCCTTCGCGGTCACCTTCGCAATGCCGTTGGCGTCGATGTCGAACGACACCTCGATCTGCGGCAATCCTCGCGGCGCCGGCGGCAGACCCACGAGGTGGAAGCGGCCCAGGGTCCGATTGTCCCGGGCGAACTGCCGTTCACCCTGGAGCACGTGGACTTCGACGCTCGTCTGGCTGTCGGTCGCGGTCGAGAACGTTTCGGTCTTGTGCGTCGGGATCGTCGTGTTCCGGGCAATCAATGTCGTCATCACGCCGCCGAGGGTTTCGATGCCGAGTGAGAGCGGCGTCACGTCCAGCAGCAGCATGTCCTTGACCTCGCCGGCCAGCACACCGCCCTGCACGGCTGCGCCAATCGCCACGACCTCATCCGGGTTCACACCCTTGTGGGGTTCCTTCCCGAAGTACTCCCGCACGAGCTGCTGCACCTTGGGCATGCGCGTCGAGCCGCCCACCAGCACCACCTCATCGATCGTCCGGGGATCCACGCCGGCGTCGGCCAGCGCCTGCTTCACCGGCGTCATGGTCCGCTGCAGCAGATCGTCCACGAGCTGCTCGAGCTTGGCCCGCGTCAGCTTCACCTGCAGGTGCTTCGGACCGGTCTGATCGGCCGTCACGAACGGCAGGTTGATCTCGGTTTCCATGGCCGTCGAGAGTTCGATCTTGGCCTTCTCGGCGCCCTCTTTCAGCCGCTGGAGCGCCATCCGATCCTTGGTCAGGTCGATGCCCTCGGCCTTCTTGAACTCCGCCGCGAGCCATTCGATGATCCGATCGTCGAGGTCATCGCCACCGAGATGCGTATCACCGTTGGTCGCCTTCACTTCGACCACGCCCCCGCCCACTTCGAGGACGGAAATGTCGAAGGTGCCACCGCCGAAGTCGTATACCGCGATGGTTTCGTCTTTCTTCTTGTCGAGTCCGTATGCCAGTGCCGCGGCCGTCGGTTCATTGATGATCCGCAGGACGTTCAACCCGGCGATCTTCCCCGCGTCCTTGGTCGCCTGCCGCTGCGCATCATTGAAGTAGGCGGGCACGGTGATCACCGCGTCGGTGACGGTTTCGCCGAGATAGTCGTCCGCCGCCTGCTTCAGCTTCTGCAGCACCATGGCCGAGATTTCGGGCGGCGAGTACGTCTTGCCGCGCGATTCGACCCACGCATCGCCGTTCTGCGCGCGGACGACCTTGTAGGGCATGCGCGAGGTTTCAGCCGAGGTTTCCTCGTGCTTCCGACCCATGAATCGTTTGATTGAGGAGATCGTGTTTTCCGGGTTTGTAACCGCCTGACGCTTGGCGACCTGGCCGACGAGGCGATCGCTGTCCTTCGCGATGGCGACGACCGATGGCGTCGTGCGCGCGCCTTCCTGGTTGACGATGACGCTCGGTTGGCCGTTTTCCATGACCGCGACGACGGAATTGGTGGTACCGAGGTCGATCCCGATGACTTTGCCTGGCATTGATGATTCCCCTTTTCCTGGTTGAGTTGTTCGGCGGCGATGCCGAACGTTGAAGCCAGTATAGGGATTACATGATGACTAGTCAAGCAGATAATATGATTAATACACACTCATGTAATGCCCAGTCGTTATCTGTAAACGGAGCTATTAGTTAGGGCAGCTGACTATCCCTCTCCCCTGTGCGATCATGCCGCATGCGATCTCGAATCCACGCCGTTGTCCTCCCCTCTGAGGTCGGGGAATTCGCCGAAGAAGTTCAGCGAATCTTCCGCGAGCTCGGCCGCGCCTACGGAGAGTCGCTCAGCGGCGAATGCTCGCCAGCCATCGACGTCTTCGAGACCGACGAAGCGCTTGAAATCGCGGTGGACCTCCCGGGCGTCGACGCGGGAGCCATCCGCATCCTGGCCAAGGGGCAGTCGCTGCTGATTGCCGGCGAGAAGGCGCCGCGCCGCGGGCGTGGCGATTCAAGCTTTCACCTCGTGGAGCGCGGGTACGGTCGTTTCGCTCGAGCCGTGCGCTTGAACGTGCCCTGCGACGCCGGGCGCGCACGGGCCACCCTCATCCAAGGCGAACTGCGCATCACCTTGCCGAAGATCGGCGATCGTCGTGGTCGCGTCATTGCCGTTGCCGTCGACCGCCCGGCAGACGCGCGACCCTCATAGTCGGCCACAGCCGTCTGCCCTCGTCATATATGCGGATCCTCTTCATCGGCGACATCTTCGGCCGTCCGGGCCGCGAGCTCGTGCGCCGCGGTCTTCGAGCGCTCGTCGACCAGCATCGGGTCGACCTGGTGATTGCCAATGCGGAGAATGCCGCGGCCGGCTTCGGAATCACGCGCGAGATTGGCGATCAGCTCCTCGACTACGGCGTCGACGTGATGACGTCGGGCAATCACGTCTGGGACAAGAAGGAAGCGCTGGACTACATCGGCGCCGAGACCCGACTCCTCCGCCCGGCGAACTACCCCGCTGGCGTACCCGGCAATGGCAGCTGTCTCGCGCGCACGGCTGATGGCCGCGCGGTTGGCGTGCTCAACCTCATGGGGCGTGTCTTCATGCTGGGCATCGACGACCCATTTGCCTGCGCCCTCCGCGAGATCGAGGCGCTGAAGCAGCGCACACGGATCATCTTCGTCGACTTCCATGCGGAGGCCACCTCCGAGAAGATCGCCATGGGCTGGCATCTCGACGGCAAGGTGACTGCCGTCGTCGGAACCCACACGCACGTGCAGACCGCGGACGAGCGCATCCTCCCCAAGGGCACGGCCTATCTCACCGATGTCGGGATGACGGGCCCGCACGACTCGATCATCGGCGTGGAGATCGAACCCGCACTGGGGCGCTTCCTGACGGCTCTTCCCGCCCGGTTCGAACCAGCGACCGCCAATCCGCGCCTTCACGCGGTCGTCGTCGAGGCCGATGACAAGACCGGGCTGGCCACTGATATTGAGCGCCTCAGTTATAGTCTCGAGGAGATCGGCCACATGTCGGGCACGTCATGAGCAATCTGTTCGACCAGCCGTTCGAGGACGAGGATGGCGAGCCAGCAGCGGCGCCTGCGCCTCCCGAACAACGCCAGATCCTTACCGTTACCGATCTCACGATCCGCGTCCGTGATCAGCTCGAAGCCGCCTTCTTCGAAGTGTGGGTGGAAGGGGAACTCTCGAACTGCCGCGTCTGGAATACCGGGCACCTCTACTTCACGCTCAAGGACTCGGCGACGCAGATTCGGGCCGTCATTTTCCGATCGGCCCTTCGCTATCTGAAATTCAAGCCCGCCGACGGGCTGCGCGTCGTCGCGCGCGGGCGCGTGTCGGTCTACGAACCCAAGGGCGAGTATCAACTGGTCTGTGAGCATCTCGAGCCGCATGGCCTGGGCGCCCGTCAGCTGGCCTTCGATCAACTGAAACAGCGGCTCCATGCCGAAGGCCTGTTCGACGCTGCTCGTAAGCGCGCGCTGCCAGCGCTGCCACGGCGCATCGGCATCGTGACGTCGCTCGATGGCGCCGCCGTCCGCGACATCATCAAGGTGCTCGGCCGCCGGTATGTGAATGCGCAACTGGTCATCCGGCCGACGCGTGTCCAGGGGGAGGAAGCGCCGCTGGAAATTGCGCGGGCGCTGCGAGCCATTGGTCGTGTCCCGGGCGTCGACGTCATCATCGTCGGCCGCGGTGGCGGATCAATCGAGGATCTCTGGGCGTTCAACGACGAGCGTGTGGCACGAGCGATCGCGGGTTCGGCGGTGCCGGTCATTTCGGCGGTCGGACACGAAACCGACGTCACAATCGCTGACTTCGTTGCCGACCTTCGCGCCTCCACACCGTCAGCGGCCGCCGAGATGGTGGTGGCAGCCAAGGATGACTTCTGCGGGCGCATCGATCGATTGCACGACCGTCTGCTGGCCGCCACGAGACGGCGGATCCAAACCCTCAGCCGGCGCACCCATCAAGTCGACGGGCGTCCGGCATTCGCCGGGTTCCCGGGACGGCTGGCGATGCGCGGACGACATGCCGCCGAGCTATCCCACGCGCTCGCGCGGATCACGCGCGCCCAGCTCGCGGTCCGCGAACGCCGGCTACAACAGCTGCGGCGACAGCTCGACGTGCTCGACCTCGGTCGGCGTTTCGCTGGCATTCGTACACGACTGGTGTCGGCGGACGGCCGCCTCGTCGGCGCCATCGTACGGCGGAAACATCGTCTGGACGCGACGCTGGGCGAGCGCGCGGGCCGCCTCGACACGCTCAGCCCGCTCGGTGTGCTCGGTCGCGGTTACGCGGTCTGCTGGAACGCCGACCGGACACGGGTCATTCGCGATGCCACGACGACGGCTCCGGGCGATCGGGTCCGGGTGAGGCTGGCCAACGGCGAACTGGATTGCGACGTGCGTTCGAACAGCGCCACCACGGAGGACGCGGACAAAAAGACGGAGGAACACGGTTAAACTAAAGTTGGATTGTGTGAGAGATTTTCATGGCCGATACGTCAATCAAGGACTTCGAAGCCGCGATCGCCGAGCTCGAAACCGTCGTCAAGAAGCTCGAGGAGGGAGACCTGCCGCTCGAGCAGTCCCTGGCGCTTTACGAACGGGGCGTCCAGCTCTCGCGGTTCTGTCATGCGCGCCTCGAGGAAGCCGAACGGCGCATCGACATCCTCACCGAGCGGGGCGAACTCAAGCCAGCGCCGCCGTCCCTGACCTCCGAGGACGTTTAGCACGCTCGCTCTCGCGATCCAGTCGTGATGCTCGCTCAATCGCTTAGCGAATTCCTCGACGAAACACGGGCGCGGGTCGACGAGGCCCTTGAGGGCTGGCTGCCCGCGCCGCCCGTTTGCCCGCCGCTCGTCAGCGAGGCGCTCCGCTACAGCGTCTTTGCCGGGGGCAAGCGGTTGCGCTCGGCGCTGGTTCTCGCCGCCGCTGACGCCGTCGCCCACACAGCTGTAGCGCGGGACTTTAGTCCTGCCGTTCCTGCGGCCGGGATCGTCCCTGGAAACGTCAATGACGTGATTCCTCTCGCGCTTCCCGCCGCATGTGCCGTCGAACTCATCCACACCTACTCGCTCATTCACGACGACCTTCCGGCGATGGACAACGACACGCTGCGTCGTGGTCGTCCGACATTGCACGTCGTCTATGGAGATGGTGTCGCGATTCTGGCGGGCGATGCACTCCAGACAGAGGCCTTTGCACTCCTGGCGCGCGAGCCGGCCACCGCTGATCCGTCGATCGCCTCTCGAAAGTTGCGGGTCATCCAAACGATTGCCGACGCGGCGGGCGCGGTCGGCATGGTGGGCGGGCAGGCGATCGATCTGCAAGCGGCAGGACAAGTCCCTGGACGTGCGCTGACGCTCGACGCGGAAGGCTTGCAGCGAATGCACTTGCGCAAGACCGGCGCCCTCATTCGGGCATCGGCTGCGAGCGGTGGGATCATGGCGGGTGCTGGCGATGAGACGGTCGCGGCGCTCAACCAGTGGGCGGCGCATGTGGGCCTGGCGTTCCAGATCGTCGATGACATTCTTGACGTCGAGGGCAGCGCGGGCGAACTCGGGAAGACAGCGGGCAAGGACGCGTTGAGCGAGAAGCCGACCTACCCGTCGCTGTTTGGCCTGGACCGATCACGCACACTCGCCGCGGAATGCGCGGATCGCGCCCGGCAGATCCTCATCGAGGCAAAGCTGACGCGCGGATGGCTCGGCGCCATCGCCGAGTGGGTGGTGACGCGGAGGAGTTAGCCCCTTGGCGAAGACCAAAACGCGGCTCGATGTCTTGCTGGTCGACCGTGGTCTTGCGCAATCGCGTGAACGAGCCCGGGCGCTGATTCTCGGCGGACAGGTCAGCGTCAACGATCAAATCGTGTCGAAGGCAGGCACAGCGGTGACCGCCGATGCGCGGGTCGCGCTCGCTGTGCCAGATCATCCGTACGTGGGCCGCGGCGGCATCAAGCTCGCCCACGCCCTCGACGTATTCGGCATCGACGTGGCGGGCCGCCGAGCGCTCGACATCGGCGCCTCGACCGGGGGATTCACCGATGTCCTCTTGCAACAACAAGCGCGCGATGTCATCGCGCTCGACGTCGGCCACAATCAGCTCGACTGGCGTCTCCGCACGGATGCGCGCGTGATCGTCCGAGAGGGTGTCAATGCGAGAACGCTCACACAGAAGGATGTGCCACACCAGGTCGATTTGATCACCATCGACGTGGCGTTCATCTCGCTCAAGCACATCTTCCCCGCGCTTCCGCCCTTCCTCGCACCGGAAGGCGACGTGGTGGCACTCGTCAAGCCTCAGTTCGAAGCGGGCCGCGAGGAGGTACAGAAGGGCGGGCTCGTCACCGATCCGGCCGTCCACGACGCGGTGCTCGAGCGCGTCTCTCAGGCGGCCGTCGACGCGGGACTGACGCGAGTCGCCATGACGCCCTCACCCATCACCGGCGCCACGGGAAACCGGGAATTTTTCCTGCACTTGCGCCTTGGCCAGCCTGAAGCTCTACGCGCTGCTAGGATTGAGCCTTCATGACATCGCCTCCTTCAACGTCTGCGCGCCCGGTCCGCACCGTGGGCATCGTCGCGAAGTCGCATCTGCGTGCGGCAACGCCTCATCTCGTCGACATCGGCGCGTGGCTGGCCGAGCGGCACATCGAGGCGGTCTTCGAGACCGCGACGGCTGCGCTCATGCCTGAAGCAGCGAATCGTCGTGTGGCCGACAAGGCTGGAGTCGCATCCAGCGTCGACCTCGTGCTCATTCTCGGCGGCGACGGCACGTTGCTGAGCATGGCCGATTCCATCGGCGAGGTGGGTTCAGGCATCCCGATACTCGGCGTCAATTTCGGGAGCCTCGGGTTTCTCACGGAAGTCACGTTGCCGGAAATGTTTCCGGCACTCGAGGCGGCTCTGGGCGACGGCCCCCGGATCGAAGAGCGGCTGATGATTCGGTCGACGACCCGCCGCGCGGGCAAAGTGTTTGCGCAGCAGCTCGCGCTGAATGACACGGTGATTACGAAGACCGCCCACGCCCGCATGATCGATTTGTCCGTCTACGTTGGGGACGAGTTCGTAACGCGCGTCAAGGCCGACGGCCTGATCATCGCCACACCCACGGGTTCCACCGCGTACAACATGTCCGCGGGTGGGCCAATCGTCCAGCCAACCGTCGACGCGCTACTGATCACGCCGATTGCGCCGCACACACTCACCAACCGTCCGATCGTCATTCCGGGCACATCCGCCGTGCGCGTACAGCCCAACATGGAGGAGCGCGACGATTTGTTCGTCACCTTTGACGGTCAGGCAGGCTTCCAGCTCGAGGCAGGCGACCAGATCACGGTCCAGCGCGCGGATCAGCCGCTGCGACTCGTCAAGCCTTCGACTCGGAGTTATTTCGAAGTGCTCCGTACTAAGCTCAAGTGGGGAGAACGGTAGGAAACCTGCAATTGCAGAGGGAAGATTTCAGATTGCAGATTGAGAGGGCAGATTGCAGTGCGCGATCAATCTGCACTCTGAAGTCTGCATTACCGGCCGGCCCCGCCGGCCCGACCTACCCCACCTGACCTACCCGTCTCACCAGGCCTATCTGCCCTACTTGTCCTTCGGTCGCGAAAGTACTGGACCTGAAACTTCTGCACGTTCCGATTGTGTTCGGCGAGCGTGCGCGCGAACTCATGGGAGCCGTCGTTCCGACTCACGAAATAGAGATAGTCGGCATCGGCTGGCCGGGCCACCGCTTCGAGCGACGTTTTTCCGGGGGCGGCGATCGGCCCCGGCGGCAGCCCGGGAAATCGATAGGTGTTGTAGGGCGAATTGAGCGCGAGATCGTCTCGACGCAGATTGCCGGTGTACTTTCCCGCGCGCATCAGCGCGTAGATGACCGTTGGATCGCACTGCAACGCCATGCCCAGGCGCAGCCGGTTGGCGTACACGGCAGCCACGATCGGCCGTTCCTCCGGCCGGCTCGTTTCCTTCTCCACAAGCGAGGCGATCGTCACCATCTGCCGGGTCGTCCAGCCGCGTGCGCGCGCCTCCTCTCGCAGCGAGTCCGTCGCGATGGCTTTGAATCGCTCAATCATGAGTCGAACCAGCTGCGAGGCTTCGGTGTGTCGCGGGATGGAGTAGGTGTCGGGAAACAAATAACCCTCGAGATCGCGCGCCTCTGAATCGAGGCCCTCGATGAGCGCCAGGTTGCCAGCCGCAGTGACGA
>Ga0111539_10002367_pt1 | contig 25059 bp, 13 predicted proteins | sample RhiMethybrSRZTD1_FD_79667 | JGI IMG/M metagenome (GOLD analysis project Ga0111539, IMG submission 79667) | Populus rhizosphere microbial communities from Tennessee, USA - Rhizosphere MetaG P. TD hybrid SRZTD1 (version 2) (version 2) | ecosystem: Host-associated > Plants > Roots > Rhizosphere >...
ACCCAATGCCGTTCGGTTAAGGGACCTCGGGCCTCGGACTCCGGGCCTCGGGTGAGTTGAGAGAGGTCACGAGCGCCTGGAGAGGTTTGATCACGCGGCTGTAGCCGACCTTCAGCCGCTCGCCGTCGGTTCCGCTTGCGAATCCAAGGCGTACTGCAAGGGCGATCAAGTAACGAACTTCGGGGGCGGAGCCGGACCGAATCGCTCGGCGAAGTCCGAAGTCCGAAGTCCGAAGTCCGAAGCCCGAAGTCCGAAGCCCGACGCCTGAGGCCGTTAACCGAACGGCATTGGCCTTAGACCGGCGATCTCTCAAAATAATGCGCCGGTCGGGAGTACGCTCAGGGTCGATGGCCGCGGCGGTTTTTACGGACGATCGGGTGTTCCCGGCCCTGGGAACATCGGCGCCTCAGCCGCCCGAGCCAGTGTTCGTGGTGGCGCGGCGGCTGGATGAATCGGCGGCGGGGAAGATCGCGCGGCGGGAGATCTTCGGGCGGGTGCTGGCGCCGGCCGACATCAGGCAAGCTTCCGCGACCGCCCTCGATCGAATTCGCCTCATCCAGGTCCCCTTCTGGCGGGTCGAGGTTTCGATCGATGGATTCCACGTGAGCATCACCAGCGTGCCGCTGGGGCGCGGGCCGATCGGCCTCCCCGTGCCGCGTATGTCGTCGAAGCACAGAAGCGGCGCGCTGATGGTCAGCGCCCGCAACGCCTTCCCGTACCAGCTCAAGGTGCCGAGCGCGCTCTCGCACAGCGTCTTCGGCGGCATCCCGCCGCTGGAGGTGGCCGCCGCGGATCTCGTACCCGAGGCCGCCGGCGACAGTCGGCAAGGCGAGGGAGAGATCGTCGACTGCGACGTCGTGCGCGAAGCGGCCGAGAGCGTGGCCCAGCGCGCGGTGCTGAATGCCGTCGAGCCCGCGCAGGCGATCTTCAGCAAGTACGAGCCGCGCGTACAAGCGGTGACGCTGGTGCGCTACCCCATCTACTACCTGCGTTACCGATACGACGGCGAGGCGCGACGTCACGCCGCCGAGGACTGCGCGGTGGCGGTGTCCGCGCGCACGGGCACGCTGGTGGCGGCCAAACATCCTTCGGGCGCGCGCGCCGCCGTCGGGAAACTCCGACGGGTGTTTTCGTTCAGGTAGGTTACGGCGTCGAGACCTTCAGATCGTCGAATTCAACGATCGTATTGGCGCCATAGACGTACGTTCCGACGGCACCGGCGGGGATCGTCCCGGAGGTGCTGGTGCAGTCGTGGACGGGGGTGCCGTCCAGGAAGGTTTGTAGCCGCACGCTGGTGGAGCCCGAGACGCGGAGCCTGAGCGTGTGCCAGCTGCCGCCGGTCAGGTTCGCGTCGATCTTGCCGCAGGTGCCGCTGCGCCCGGCCGGCATGCCGTCGTTCACCAGCAGGCGCAGGGCGCCGCTGCCGTCGTAAAGGAAGACGTAGAACGATGTCGCGTTCGCGTAGCGCGCGATCACGCCGCCGCGGAAGCCGGGCGAGGTGTTGCCGAACTGCGCGATCTTCACGCGCGCTTCCACCGTCTGGTCCGTCCACGACGCGGAGCCCGCGATCGAATTACCGGGGCCGCTCGCGCCTCGATAGACGGAACCGCCGTCGCTGACGATCGACCAGGTTCCGCCGATCGACACCCAGCCGGCGGCGTCGCCATCTTCGAAGTCGTCGCAGAACGCGTAGCCCGGGCAGGCGTTGCCGGCGCTCGTACCGCCGCGGCCGCCCGCGCCGGAAGATCCACCTTGGCCACTTTGGCCGCCGCCGGCGCCGGCCGCGCCGGTCGCGCCGCCGCTTCCTCCTGCCCCGCCCGCGCTGCCTGCGTCGGCGGTGCCGGCGTCGGGTTCCGCCGCGGGTACGCACGCGCTCGCCACGCAGACGTTGCCCGCCCCGCAGTCGGCGCTCGCCGTGCAGCTTGTCCGGCAGGCCTCGCCCGACGCGGCGCAGGTGTATGCGCCGCACGACGCGGGCACGACCATGAGACAGGTTCCGCCGCCGTTGCACGTTCGCGCCGGCATCGCCGTCGCGCCGCTGCACGACGCGCCGGCGCACACCGTGCCGCTCGCGTAGCGGCGGCAGGCGCCCGCGCCGTCGCACGCGCCGTCCTGGCCGCAGCTCGCGGCGCCGTCGTCGGCGCACTGGTTCATCGGATCGGCGCCGGCAGGGACGCCGATGCACTGTCCTTCGCTGCCCGCGATCGCGCACGAGCGGCAGGTGCCGGTGCACGCGGTCGCGCAGCAGACGCCCGCGACGCAGAAACCGGACGCGCAGTCGGCGGCGCCCGCGCAGGTGGCGCCCGGCGGCTTCGGCCCGCAGCTGCCGTTCACGCACGCGGCGCCGCCCACGCAGTCAGCGTCGCCGGCGCAGTCGGCGCGGCACGCGGCGCCGGCGTCGTTACACCTGTACGGGCCGCAGGAATCGCTGCTGGCGGCGCCGCACACGCCCGCGCCGTCGCAGCGGGCGGCGTGGCTCACCGTCGATCCGGCGCACGATTGCGCGCGGCAGATCGTGCCCGTCGGGTACAGCGCGCACGCGCCGGTACCGTCGCATGAGCCGTTACGCCCGCAGCTGGCGAGGCCGTCGTCGGGACAGTCTCCTCGCGGGTCAGCGCCCACCGGGACGCTGGTGCAGGTGCCGACGCTGCCCTCGACGGTGCACGACTGACATGACCCCGCGCAGTCCGAGCGGCAGCAGACGCCGTCGAAGCAGAAACCGCTCTTGCAGTCGGTGGGCGCGTCGCAGGCGCCGCCCGCTTCGACCAGCGCGGCGAGCTGCCCGCCCGAGGGCCCGCCGCCGCCGCCGCCACCCTGCTGTCCGTCGCCCGCCTGTCCGGACGGCTGACGTGATTCGCCGCCGCCGCCGCAGCCGGCGCATGCGAACGCAACAACGAAACCCGCCGCCGTGATGCTCGAAGAAAAGACCCGCGACATCTGCCCAGCCGTTCTGGAGATCCGTCCCTCGGAGGACGAGCGCCGCGGCTGAAGCGTGGTCGCCGGACCCGTGAGGGACCGTACCGTTTGTGAACGCCGACTACGGCGTCGCGATTCTGACGTCGTTCGAACCCCGCTTTCCTCGTGGTACGAAGAGGCGATGTCGTTGGGGGGCTCGTTTCGATCTGGGGCGAGGCTGGTTGCGTTGTCGTTCGTCATCGCGAGCTGCTTGTCCCGGCCACTGGCACCCGTCGACGGGAACGCCGGCGGTGCCGGCGGCGCGGGCGGCACCGCGGGCAGCACCGCGGGCAGCGGCGCCAGGGGCGGCGGCGGTGGCGTGTCTGGCTCGGGAGGCAACGTCGCCATCGGCGGCGCCGGCGGGGGCGGTTCCGGAGGCAGCACGACCAGCGGCGCCGGCGGTGCGCGCGGCGGTGGCGGTGGCGCCGGTGGCACCGGCACCGGTGGCACCCAGGTCTCTGGACCGCCGGCGGCGCCGCGGCCGATCGCGCCGCTGTCGACCGCGACCGTTACTTCGCAACGGCCGACGCTGCGCTGGGTGCTGGCCGCGGGGACCGACGGAGCACACGTCGAGATCTGCCACGATCGCGCCTGCGCCAAGATGGTCACCTCGTTCGACGTCGCCGGCGCCAGTGGCGCGCCGCCGGATCTCTTGCCCAGCGGCGTGCTGTTCTGGCACGTCTTCGGCGCCAGCGCGGGCAGGACCGGAACGACGCCCAGCGCGACCTGGGAGATGACGATCGGCGCGCGCAGCGCACCGGTCGTCGCGTCGTGGGGCACCACGCCCGACGTCAACGGCGATGGCTTCGCCGACGTGCTCGTCGGCGCGGTGGGGGGCGCGGCCAGCGGCGCCGGGCGCGCGTATGTTTACCTCGGTGGCCCGGGCGGCCCTTCTCAGACCGCGGCCACGATCCTGACCGGCGGCTACCCGGGCTGGTATTTCGGTGGCTCGCTGGCGAGCGCGGGGGACGTGAACGGCGACGGCTACGCGGACGTCGTCGTCGGGGCCGTCGGCGCCTCCGGCGGCAGCGGACAGGTGTATCTGTACCTCGGCGGCGCCACCGGGCTCGCCAGCTCGCCGGCGATGACGATCACCGGTAGCGACGGCTTCACCGCCAGCTTCGGCACCTCCGTGGCGAGCGCGGGGGACGTGAACGGCGACGGCTACGCGGACGTCGTCGTCGGTGCCTACGCCGCCGCCCGCGCAGGCCGCGCGTACCTGTTCCTGGGCGGCGCCGCTGGTCTGTCGTCCTCGCCCGCCGCGGCGCTCACCGGACCGGACGGCAGCGACGGGCAATTTGGCGGCGCGGTCGCCAGTGCGGGAGACATCAACGCCGACGGCTTTGCCGATGTCGTCATCGGCGCCCGCGGGGTCGATGGCTTCGTCGGTCGCGCCTACGTGTATCTCGGCAGCGCCGCGGGCCTCGGCTCGTCGCCCAGCACGAAGCTGGCAGCTCCCGACGGCGCCGCCCGACGCTTCGGAAACTCGGTGACCGGTGCCGGCGACGTGAACGGCGACGGCTACGCCGACCTCGTCATCGCCGCTCCCCAGCGAGACGCGCCGCGGACATACCTGTATCTCGGCGGCGCCGGTGGCCTGTCGGCTTCCCCTGCTGCGACGCTGATTCCCCCCGACGTCATCGGCTCGACCTTCGGCGGCTCGGTGGCGAACAGCGGCGACGTGAACGGCGATGGCTTCGCCGACCTCGTCATCGGCGACGGCTCGTCTGGCGGCTTCGGCTTCGCTTACGTGTACCTGGGCGGCGCGTCCGGCATCGGGGCGGCTCCCAGCGTCACCCTCTTCGGTATCGAATCCGGGGGCAATTTCGGAGCCGCCGTGGCGACCGCGGGCGACGTCGACGGCGACGGTCTCGGCGATGTCGTGGTCGGGGCCAACAACGTCGGAAACGGCGTGGGACGCGTCTACCTTTACCCCGGCAACGCGATCAGCGGTGTCTCCTCGTCACCGGCAACCACGCTCATCGGCATCGACGGGATGCTCAGCTACTACGGCAGCGTCGTGGCCAGCGCGGCGCGAGTGACGCCGGTTGACCGAACGGGCGCATCGGTTCCCAATGGAGGCGGAGGCTCTGTTGATGCGACTCGCGGTGTGCGGCGTGCCATTGATCGTCGTGGCGCTCTGGTCGGGATCCGCGCGCGCCCAGGACGAGGCTCTCCGGGATAAGGCCGCGCAGCTGAACAGAGATGCGCTGGTCGACATCGACATCCGCGAGTGGGACGGCGCCAAGAAGAAATTGCTCGACGCGCTCGTGATGGAGAACGACGCGGGCCTCGATAACCACCCGCTCATGGCGCGAACGTACGTCAGCCTCGGCGTCGTGCACATCATGGGCTTCAAGGATCGCGAGAAAGGGGTGAAGTGCTTTCGCCGCGCTCTCGCAATCCAGCACGACATCAGGTTGGTGCGGGGCAGGGCCACCACCACCGAGGTGGATGACGCCTTCGAGGAGGCTGGTGGGCGGCCCTGGCGAGATCGGCGACCGGCCGTGCCGGGCGACGCCTTCGCCGAGCCCGATCTCCCGGCGCGCGTGGTGGCCCTCGACTGCCCTGTCGCCGAGCAGACGCGGGTCGACCAGGCGGTCCCGGTCCGCTGCGCCCTGTCTCCCAAACTACCCGTGACGAAGGTGTTCCTCTTTTACCGGGACCCGGTCAAGCAGCGGTTCACCGAGGTCGAAATGAAGAGGACCCCCAAGGGATGGTTCCTGGGCCGGATTCCCGAGCGGGTCATCCATGGCGAGTCGGTGCAGTTCTACTTCGAAGGACGGAACGACGGCGGCAAGCCGATCGTCAGGAACGGCGAGGAGCAGAGCCCCAACCTGATCGTCATCGTCAAACGGTGAAGGCGGGCGCGCCGACGGTGAGGACGAAACCCAGGTAGCAGAGGTCGCCGTCCCGCAGGAGGCCGTAGAGCGCGCTGCCGCGGAGGGCGGCGAACTCGCGGAAGATGTGGGCGAGCGGGCGATCGACGAGCCGGCCGATGAGATCGCGCTTGCGGTCGTCGTCGGCGTCGAGGGCCGCGACCACGCCTGGACGCAGGTCGCGTTCCGCCTCGATCACGAAACCCGCCGCGGCGAGCGCCGCCCGCCAGCCCGTGACCTCTCCGCGCGGGCGAAAGTCGGCGTACAGAAACCGCCCGCCGGGGCGCAGGACGCGCCGGACCTCGTGCAAGAAGGCCGAAAAATTTCCGTAACAATGCGACGACTCGACGTTGATGACGGCGTCGAACGAGCCGTCGTCGAACGGCAGCCGCTCCGCGTCCCCCACCTGGAACGTCAGATTGGGGCGCTCGAAGCGCCGGCGACAAAGCGCGATCGCGCGCGATGAAAGATCGACGGCGACCATCCGACGGGGGGAGAGGGCGCGCGCCAGGTAAGCGGCCCCGCCGCCCCTGCCGCAACCGATCTCCAGCAGGTCGCGGCCCGCGACCGGCGCCCCGCGCGCGACGACATCGTACAGCTGGATGAAGGAGCGATCGGCCTCGTCGGCCGGATCCAGCGGCGGCTCCGATGCGCCGCCCGGATCCCGGTAGCCGTAGTTCATGAACGTCCAGCCCGGTTCGCGGTAGCGCGCGGCGAGGAACTGGTACCAGGTCCGCCACAGCGCGCGGCGTCCGCGCGCCGTACGCGTCGCGAGGGAGGCCAGGCGAGCAAGCAACATTCGACAATCGAATAACACGATCGGGTGTGCAGCAGCCTGCACACCCCGCTCACCGTGTGGCCTGGTCACGCTACGACGTCGCCGTCATACACCTCGGACTGTCGAAAATTCACCAGCCCGTCGCGGCGGGTGTTTTCGCGGGTTCCGTGGTGGCGTCTCGGTTGCAATTCGAGGGGCCATGAACAAACGACATGGCGTGGCACTGGTCCTGGTGGTGGTGAGCGGCGCGGCGTGCGACGACGGAGGCGCCACCGACCCGGGGCCCGCTCCGGCCGACCTGCGCGTCGACGGCGCCTACCAGATCGTGAGCAGCTACGACCTCACCGTCGGCGCCGTGCTCCCACAACCGGTCGCGACCTACGCGCAGGACATCGTCGGCCTGCGCAGCGATCCGGCCGGCACGATGTTCAAGCTGCTCGACGACGCAGGCGTGCCTCTGGCATCCGATCTGCTGGACGTGCTGCCGGACGTCCTGGCCGATCAGCTGAAGAAGGCGATCAACGATTTCTTCGCCGCCGACGTGTACGGCGACGCGCGCGTGTCCAGCGAGCTCGACGCGCTGACGGCCGCCATCCAGACCGTGGTCGCGCGCCCCGACATGGTCAGCCAGCTGTCCCTGTCCGCTCCCGACGCCACGGGCGCCACCACCGCCACGCACCGCCTCGCGGAGCTGCGCTACCGTCCCTATGTTGGTGCCCCCGAGATCGTGGTTCCGATCGTCGCGCCGCCGGCTCCGGTCAGCTCGATCGTGACGCTGGAGACCACCGCGACGGGGCGGGTCACGGGCGGCCTCGCCGGCGAGGACGCGCACCTGCAGGTCGGCGATCACGCGTTCGGCCTGCCCTACGGCAGCTACGTCCTGGCCGCGCTCGACCAGGCGATGGGCTACCGCTACGGCACTGACCTGCGCGGCGCGCTGGGCCTGCTCATCGATTGCGACGCCATGGCGGCCAGCGTGGCCGGCAAGTGCGTTCTTGGCGCCTGCATCGGCCACCAGTCGACGCTGGTCGCGATCTGCGACAGCGGCGTCGACCTCGCGTACCAGCAGCTGACGGAACGCATCCGCGCGCTGAACTTCGATGCGCTCCGACAGAGCGGCCAGGCCCAGATGTGGGACGCCGCCGCGGCGGGCGACGCCGGCGACCTCCGCGTCGATCGCCTGGCGGCGGGCAACTGGGCCGCCAGCATCGACTTCGGAATGGGTCCGCGCAACGTCGCCGCCACCTTCGCGGGCACGCGCGCCACCGGCCCGTAGCTGTCGCGAACCGTCGACTCAGTCGAACGTCACCAGACCATAGTCGGCGACGAGCGCCAGGAACCGGCCGTCGGGCGCGTCGACGACGGCGGTGACGGTCCAGGGTGACGCCGCGCTGGGGACTGCCGCGCTGGGCAACGCCGATCGCCACGACAAACCGGCGTCGTCGCTTCGCAACAGAGGCGCGTCGATTCCGGTCAGGTCCGGGAGCAGAAACACGGTGTCGGGGTGAGCGCGGCTGATCACCAGCTTCCCGCCGGTGTTCAGGACCGGTGTCCAGGTCGCCCCATCGTCCTCGCTGCGGCTGACGCCGCCGGACGTCGAGATCCACACACCGTTCGCGAGAAAATCGATCCTGGGGCCGGGCAGGGTGGAGGGCATCCAGGTCGCGCCGCCGTCCTGGCTTTCGCACAGGCGGCCTCCGCACGGTACGAGCAACCGCTGCGGATCGTGGGGAAAAACGGTGAGGGGACCGGGAAAACCGACAAAGCCCAGGTCGCGTGGAATCGGCGTCGCCTCCGTCCAGGTGTGGCCGTGATCGTCGCTGCGGGCGGTGGTGATCGCACCGTTGAGCTCGTCGAGGAACAACCCGTAGAGACACGAGATCGGAGGCGCGCACACGGTCGCGGCCAGAACCCTGTCCGAAGCGCTGGGGAGCGGGACCTCCTGCCAGGTCAGGCCACCATCCTCCGTGCGGCGGATACCGCCCCCCGGGGCGGAGAATGCGACGTCGGCGGACGCTCCATCCCAGAGCTCCCCGGCATGGCTGATCGGCGTCCACGTCAGCCCTCCATCACCCGACCGCAGGCTGGGGTACCAGATGCCTCCTCCCTCCCCCTCGAACATCCCGGAGGTCCAGAGCGGACGCGGCTCGATGGGAGATTGCGACAGGAAATCCAGACGGGACCTGCCCCCGGCGTCGGGACCGACGGCGCTCGAACGCCAGGTTGCGCCCGCATCCGAGGTCGCTGTGATGGCGATGCCGGTGAGGCCCACAACGGTCCCGTCTCCCGCCGCGAGCACCGGCATGAAGGCCGGTGTCGCGGGAAACGGGAGCTCGTGCCAGCTCGCGCCGCCGTCGAGGGTCCGCAAGGGCCAGACGAACAGCTCCCCCGGCCGGTGCCCACCGAGCAGCGTCAACCCCGCCAGCGATGCGCGCGTTGAAACGTCTTCCCCCACCTTCCAGCTCCCGCACCAGTCCGTCGAGCGCCAGAGCACTTCGAGGGTTTCGGCGGGAACGTAGATCGCGGAGGCGTCGTCAGCCAGGATCACGTTTGGGCCGAACCCGACGGGCGGGCGAACGGGCAGGTCGACCGCGTTCCAGGTGGCGCCCCAATCCTCGGTCGTGAAGGTTTGCCTTGGCCACGTGTTCAATGAGTTGACCGTGTCCAACGATCCCGATAACCCCGAAACGAGGGCGCGATTCGGTGAAGCCCGATCGATCACGATGTCGTCCACCCAGCTGAAATCCGACTCCGTGCTCGAATTCAGCGCCGACGGCAGTGTCCGGAACGACCAGGTCTTCCCGCCGTCTCGACTGAGCGACAACCCGTCGGCTCTCGTGAACCAGATGGTCGCGGGATCGCTGGCGGCGACGACGATCGCAGACGATTCGAAATAGAAGGCTCCGGGAGGCATGCCTCCCTGGGTCGACCAGGTCGTGCCGGCATCGATGGATCGCAGCAGAGCCGGGGGGGCGATGCCGTCGGACCAGGTGATCGCGTAGAGCACGCTCGCATCCGCGGGTGCCGGAATGACCTCGGCGATCGCATCCGGCGTCGCGAGGACGCACCAACTGGTTCCGAGATCGCCCGACCGGACAACCTGATGCTTGACGGCGCCGCCGTCGATCCAGGTGCCCACCGCGTAGATGAACGCGCCGGTCGGCGACGCCACCGGCGTGCCCATGACCGGTGGGCGGTCCGTCGGCAGGCTGGACCAGGCCGCTGCGCTCGGCTTGTAGGGCGTGCAGCGCGCGTTCGCGGGACCGTCATCCGGAGCCCTGGCGGGGGCATCGGAGCCGCAGCCGCCCGTGGCTTCGACGAGAGCCAGGATCGCCACCAGCGCGTTCGATCGATTTGGCATGGACGCTGCGCGCTGTGTCAGCACGGGTCGTGCCACCGACGAGGTCTGCGCGCGTCGCGGGTCTGACGCGGCGGACGCCGATTCCGCCCGACAACCCGACCGACTGTCCGGGCAACTTGATTGATTCGCGCGGTCTCGGTCCGCCTTCATGGCGGAAGAAGTTCGGCGCGGAGCGTTGTGAAATTGGAAATGCCAAAAGTCCTGTGGTGGTCAGGGGAAACCCTGAAGTACTGTCCCGTCTGTTCGTTGTGGAGCGTCGGAAGATGAAGAGGGGATCGAGGACGGGTCATCGGGTTGCCGCCGCCGTCGGCGCCCAGAGGGTGGCCGCGTGCCTCGCCTTCGCGCTGTTGCCCGCTTGCGGTCCTGACGACCCGGGCCGGGACCCGACGACCGATATCCGTCGGAGCGCGGTGACGATGACGCCGGCGTTCGTGCAGGGGAATTACGCCGTCCCGCAGACCGCGACGGCCACGGTCCCCGTGACGTTCACTGCGGCCCAGGCGGCCGGAGACCTGAACGTCGTCATCGTCGGATGGACCAACAACAACACGGCGCAGCTCACGGCCGTCGTCGATTCGCGCGGGAACGCCTACCAGCTGGCGGTCGGGCCCACGGTCATCGGCAACCGCGTGCAGTTCCTCTACTACGCGAAGAACATCGCCGCCGCCCCGGCCGGCGGCAACATCGTGACCGTCACGTTCACCGCCGGCGCGCAGAACGCAGACGTCCGCATCCTCGAGTACAGCGGCATCGATACCGCCTCCCCGCTGGACGTGGCCGTCGGGGCGACCGGCACCAACAACAGCAGCAGCGCGGCGGTGACGACGACGAACGCCTCGGACCTGCTGGTGGCGGGGAACGACGTGCTCACGTGGACCACCGCCGCGGGCACGGGCTTCACGAAGCGGTTCATCACCAGTCCGAACGGCGACATCGCCGAGGATCGCGTGGTCACTGCCACCGGCTCATACACCGCGCCCGCGCCGCTCGGCAGCGCGGGCGCGTGGGTCATGCAGCTGGCTGCGTTCAAGGCCGCGGTGGTGGCCCCGGACACGCAGCCGCCGACCGCGCCGGCGGGCCTCGTGGCCAGCGCCGTCTCCATGAGCCAGATCAACCTCGGCTGGACGGCGTCGACGGACAACACAGGTGTGACGGGCTACCTGATCGAGCGGTGCCAGGGCGCCGGGTGCTCCGACTTTGCGCAGGTCGGCACCGCGACCGGGACCAGCTTCAACAACACGGGACTGGCGATCGCGACGAGCTACAGCTACCGGGTGCGCGCGACGGACGCCGCCGGCAACCTGGGCGCCTATTCGAACATCGCCGACGGGACCACGCAGGCCGATACCCAGCCGCCCACCGCCCCGTCGAACCTGACGGCGACCGCCTCGGGGACGCAGATCAACCTCGGCTGGACCGGATCCACGGACAACGTGGGCGTCACGGGCTATTCGATCGAGCGGTGCCAGGGCGCCGGCTGCTCCGACTTCGCGTCGATCGGGGCGGCCAGCGGAACGACGTTCACGAACAGCGGACTCGCGGTGAACGAGGGCTACAGCTACCGCGTGCGGGCCACCGACGCCGCCGGCAACCTGGGAGGCTTCTCCAACACGGCCAGCGCCACCACGCCGGCTCCAGACACGGCGAGCCCGTCGACCCCGTCCAGCTTGACGGCGCTCGTCGTCGCCGGTCCTCAGGTCAACCTCGCCTGGATGGCGTCGACCGACAACGTCGCCGTCACCAGCTACATCCTCGAGCGCTGCGAGGGGGCCGGTTGTCACAGCTGGGCTCAGATCGGAACGCCGACCGGAACGACCTTCAACGACGCCGGCGTCGCTGTCGGAACCACCTATCGGTACTGGGTGCGGGCCACGGACGCGGCGGGCAACCTCAGTAACTGGTCGGGCATCGTCACGGTGGTGATCCCCGCGCCCGACACCCAACCGCCCACGGCGCCGGCGAACCTGACCGCCACGCCGCTGTCGAACAGCCAGATCAACCTCGAATGGACGGCCGCCACCGACAACGTCGGGATCACCAGCTACCTCGTCGAACGGTGCCAGGGCGCCGCTTGCGCGAGCTTCGCGCAAGTTGCCTCGGGAGCGGCCACCGCCCTCGGCGACGCCGGGCTCGCCGCCGCGACGGCGTACAGCTACCGGGTGCGTGCGACCGACGCGGCCGGCAACCTCGGCCCGTATTCTTCCACCGCGTCGGCGACGACGTATTCCCCGCCCGCGACGCCCGCCTTCGTGCAGGGGAGCTACGCCGTTCCGCAGACCCCGACGGCCACGATCCCCGTGACGTTCACTGCGGCCCAGGCGGTCGGAGACCTGAACGTCGTCATCGTCGGATGGACCAACAACAACACGGCGCAGCTGACGGCGGTCGTCGATTCGCGCGGGAACGCCTACCAGCTGGCGATCGGGCCGACCGTGATCAGCAACCGCGCGCAGTTCATCTACTACGCGAAGAACATCGTCGCGGCCCCGGCCGGCGGCAACATCGTGACCGTCACGTTCAGCGCCGGCGCGCAGAACGCCGACGTCCGCATCCTGGAGTACAGCGGAATCGATACCACCTCCCCGCTGGACGTGGCCGTCGGGGGCACCGGCTCCAGCAACAGCAGCAGCACGCCGGTGATGACGACGACGAACCCCCGGGACCTGCTGGTGGCGGGGAACGACGTCGCCTCGTGGACCACCGCCGCGGGTACGGGCTTCACGAAGCGGTTCATCACCAGTCCGAACGGCGACATCGCCGAGGATCGCGTGGTCACCGCCACCGGCGCATACACCGCGACGGCGCCGCTGGGCAGCGCGGGCGCGTGGGTCATGCAGATGGCGGCGTTCAAAGCGGCCGGCGGCGGTCCACCCCCGCCACCCGACACCACGCCACCGACGGTGTCGATCGCCTCGCCGGCGGCGGGCGTGACCCTGGGCGGAACGGTGAACGTCGCCGTGAACGCCTCCGATACCGGGTCTGGCGTCGCCAGCGTGCGCTTGCTGGTCGACGGCGCCGCCGTCGGTCAGCCCGACACCGCCGCGCCGTTCTCGATCGCGCTGGACACCGCGTCTTACGCCGGCGGGGTGCACACGCTCTCGGCGACGGCCGTCGATCAGGCGGGCAACGTCGGCACGGCCGCGACGATCTCAGTCACCTTCCAGAACAGCACGGATCCGTCGGTCGTTGGGAGCTTTGGGGGGACCATCCCCTTCCCGATCGTGACGGTGCACAAGCACTTGCTCCCCGGCGGCAAGGTCCTCGCGTGGGACGGCCAGTCGTTTGCCCGCGACGTCCGCATCTGGAATTCGGTCACCGGCGCCTTCGAGACCACCTCCAGCCCGGCGATCAATCCGTTCTGCAGCGGGCACACGCAGATGGCCGATGGACGGATCTTCGTCGCCGGTGGCCACCGGGGCCTCGCCCACGTCGGTATCACCAGCGCCAACGCTTACGATCCGATCACGCGGCAATGGTCGGTGCTGCCCGAGATGGCCAATCCGCGCTGGTACGCGACCGCGATGGCGCTGTCCGACGGGCGCATGCTGGTCCTGTCGGGGGAGGGCCTGTGCGCGGAGTGCTTCGTGGCCACGCCCGAGATCTACAACCCGGCCACGAACTCCTGGACGGCGCTGACGAACCCGGGCGCGCAGTTCGCGTTCCCCTACTATCCGCATTCTTACGTGCTGCCGGACGGTCGGGTGATCGTCTCGTCGACGACCGAGACGCCGATCGTCAGCCAGGTGATGGACCTCGGCACCGCGACGTGGACCGCCGTCGGCGGGCCGGCGGTGGACGGCGGCGCTTCGGCGATGTACCTGCCGGGGAAGATCGTCAAGGCGGGATCGTCGGTCAACAATGAGCTGCCGCTGTCGACGGCCCAGCCGACCTCCTACGTCCTGGACATGACGCAGGCATCGCCCGCCTGGAGGCAGGTGGGCTCGATGGCGTTCGGCCGGATGTACCACAGCATGACCAACCTCCCCGACGGAAGCGTCCTGGTCACCGGTGGCGGCCCCAACAGCGCGCCGACGAACGTGGCCGGCGCCGTGTTGCCCGCCGAGCTGTGGTCCCCGACCACCGAGACGTGGACGACCATGGCCGCCATGCACGCGCCCCGCCTCTACCACTCGTCGGCGCTGCTGCTGCCGGATGGGCGCGTGTTGATCTCCGGCGGCGGACGCTTCGACGATGTCACGGTCTCGACCGATCAGTTCAACGGCGAGCTCTTCTCGCCGCCCTACCTCTTCAAGGGACCGCGGCCGGTCATCACGTCGGCGCCCGGGACGCTTCAATACGGTCAGGCGTTCACCGTTGCCACCCCGGACGCGGCGCGGGTGGCGAAGGTGTCGCTGGTGCGCTTCGGCAGCGTCACGCACTCGGCCAATACCGGGCAGCGCTACGTTCCGCTGTCCTTCACACAGGCGGGCAGTCAGTCCTTGACGGTCACCGCCCCGGCGAACGCCAACCTGGCGACGCCCGGCAACTACATGTTGTTCGTAGTAGATACCAATGGCGTGCCGTCGGTAGCCGCCGAGCTTCGTCTCTGATCTCGCCCCCGAAGCGGCCGCTCGTCGTCCTGGTCCGGGTGCTTCTCCTGCTGCTGGCGGCGGGCGCGGCGGGCTCTGCGTTCATGCTCGCGCGGCGGCCGGGTCCCGTCTCCGCCGCGCGCTACGCCTGCCCGATGCACCCGGAGGTCGCGGCCCCGGGCCCGGGCGGATGTGGAATCTGCGGCATGGCGCTGGCGCCGCTCGCGACGAACGGGCCGCGCGCCGTTGCCGCCGCGGGCGAGGGGCGGGCGGATGTCGCGGATCTCCGCGCCGTGGACGTCGAAACGATCGAGCCCCGCGTCTTCGCGCAGGAGGTGCGCGCGCCGGCACGGCTCGACGACGACGGCCATGGCGTCAGCGCCCTCCTTTACGCCGATGAGCGGGACGCGCTCGCGCCGGGCGAGCCTGGCTGGTTCGCCTCGACGGCCCAACCGCGCGAACGGATCGCGGTCCGCGCCACGAACGGGCCCAGCCGGCGCTGGGACGAGGCGACGTCGCAGGTCCCGTTTCGCGTCGAAGGTCGCGCGTCGCCCGCGATTCGACCGGGCGCCGTCGGCTGGCTGACGATAGCGGCCAGACCGCGCCGGCTGCACGTCGTCACCACCGCGGCGGTCATCGATTCGCCCGAGGGCCCCTCGCTGTTCGTCGCGCCGCCGGCCGGCGGCGCCTTCACGAAACGGCGCGTGGAGATCGGCCGGAGCTTCTTCGGTGTCACGGTCGTGACCTCCGGCGTCACCGACGGGGAGCGGATCGCCGTGGGCAACGCGTTCTTCCTCGACACCGATCGACGCTTGCGCCATTTGCCCGGCGACGCCGACCCGCCGCCGGGAGTGCCACCGTGATCGCGCGCGTCGTGGCGTGGAGCGCCCGTCATCATCGCGTCGTCATCCTCGCGGCGCTGCTGGCGGCGCTGGGTGGGGAGCTGGCCCGGCGGCGCTTGCCGCACGACGTGATCCCCGACGTGTCCGACGCGCAGATCGTCCTGGTGGCCGAATGGATGGGGCACCCCGCCGCCGAGGTGGCGGCCGAGGTGACGACCAGGCTGACCAGCGCGCTGGACGCCGTTCCGGGGGCCAGCGCCGTGCGGGGCGCGTCGATGTCCGGCATGGCGTACGTGGACGTCGTGTTCGGATCGGCGTCGCGGCTGGCCGCCGGGCGGCAAGCCATCGTCGAGCGCGTCGCCGCAATCCGGGCCGCGCTTCCCGCGACCGTGCGGATCAGCGTCGGCCCCGAGGCCTCGAGCACCGGCTGGGTGTTCCAGTACCTGCTCGTCGACCCATCCCACGGACAGACGCCGCTGCGGCTGCGACGGCTGCAGGACGATGTGGTCGCGCCGGCGCTGGCGGCGATCCCCGGCGTCGTCGAGGTGGCCTCGCTCGGGGGCGAGACGCAGGAGGGGCTGGTCGAGACCCGCGGCGGCGAGCTTCAGGCGCGCGGCCTGGCTTTCAGCGACGTGGTCTCGGCGGTGCGGGCGGCGGCGGCGGCCGGACCGTTCGACGGCCTCGCCGCGATCAAGGCGCTCTCCGTGCAAGGCCCGGCTGTGCCCACGCGAATCGGGATCGAAGAGGTGGCGCGGGTCCGTATCGGCCACGGCATGCCGAACGGGCGGGCGGACCTGGGCGGCCTGTCGTCCGCCGTCGGCGGCATCGTGATCGCGAAGCGCGGGGCCGATCTCGCTGGCGTCATCGGGGAGGCCCGGCGGACGCTCGACGGGCTGCGGGCACGGCTGCCCCAGGGGGTGCAGCTGGTGACGGTGTACGATCGCCTGGACCTCGCCAAGCGCGTCGAGCGCACGCTGCTGCGGGCGCTCGGCGAGGAGGTCGCCGTCGTCGCGCTGGTCATCCTGGTTTTTCTGCTCCACCTGCGAAGCGCCGCCGTTCCGCTGGTGACGCTGCCCGTGGTCTTGCTGATCACCTTCGCCGCGATGTGGTTGCTGGACGTCCCCGCGACGATCATGAGCTTCGCCGGCATCGGCATCGCCCTGGGCATGGCCGTCGATGCCGACGTCGTGGCGCTGGAGGCCTGCCATCGCCGCCTGGCCGTGCTGGCGCCGGATGCTGCCCCGGCGCAGCGGCGGGCCGCGATCCTCGCGGCCTCCGGATCCTTCGCCCCCGCGATCCTGACGTCGCTGGGCATCACCGCCGTGTCGTTTCTTCCGGTGTTCGGGTTCACCGGCGAGACCGGGCGGCTGCTGCGCCCGCTGGTCGCGACCAAGACGTTGATCGTGGTGGCCGCGGGCCTGGTGGCGTTGACGCTGGCGCCGGCGCTGCGCGCGGTCGTCCTCCGCGGGCGCGTGCAGCCGGAGCTCAACAATCCCGTCACCCGCCTGCTGGTGCGCGGCTACCGGCCGTTCCTGCACTTCGCGCTGTCGTGGCCGGCGGTGACCCTCGTGACCGCGCTGCTGGCGGTCCTCTCGTGCCTGCCCATTCTCTCGCGCCTCGGCGGCGAGTTCCTCCCGCGCATCGACGAGGGGGACCTCCTGTTCATGCCGACCACGCTCCCCGGCGTGGCGCCCGAGCAGGCCGAGCGCGCGCTGCGCAAGCAAGACCGGGCCATCGCCGCCTTCAAGGAGGTGGCGACCGTGTTCGGCAAGGTGGGCCGCGCCGACACCGCCACCGATCCGGCCCCGTTCTCGATGGCCGAGACGACGGTGCGGCTGCTGCCGCGCGCGCAATGGCCTGCGCGCGCGCGAACGCGGTGGTACAGCGGTTGGGCGCCCCGGCCGCTGCGGCGCGCGCTCTCCCTCGTGTGGCCGGAGGAGACGCCACCGACGACGGGCGAGCTGGTGGAGATGCTGGATCGGGCGACGCGCCTGCCCGGCTGGACCAACGCCTGGACCGCGCCGGCGCGGGCGCGCACGGACATGATGGCGACGGGTGCCCGGACGCCGGTGGCGATCCGGATCGTCGGCGCCGAGCCGGCGCGGCTGGACGACGTCGGTCAGGCGGTGCGCGCGGCGATCCTGGCCGCGCCCGGGACCGAGAGCGCCGTCCTCGAGTCCCCCGGTGGTGAGACGCGGCTGGAGCTCGTCGCGGACCGCGCGGCCCTCGCGCGGGAGGCGGTTGATCCGGCGCTGGTGGAATCGACGGCGCGCGTGCTCATCACCGGAGGCGCGATCGGCGAGGTCCGGCAAGAGGGTCGCCTGCTGCGCCTCCGCGTGATCCCCGAACAGAATCTGCGCGGCCCGGCCGATCAGCTGCGCGACGCCACCGTGCGCGGCGCGCGCGGCGGACCGCCGGTTCCGCTGGGTCTCGTAGGTCGCGCGCGGTTCGCGCGCGTGCCGGCCACGGTCCGGGTCGAGAGCGGCCAGCCCGTCGCTTACATCTACGTCACCCTGACCGAGGGCACCGACCTGGCCGGCTACGTCGAGCGGACGCGCGCGCTGGTGGATCGGGAGGTGGCGGGCGGGCGGATCGCGCTTCGTCCCGGCGAGCGCATCGAGTGGACGGGGCAATACGACTTGCTCGTCGCGGGAAAGAATCGGCTGCGGTGGATCGTCCCGGCCGTCGCGGTTTCGATGCTCGCGCTGTTGTTGCTCATGTTCCGCAGCGTCGCCGAGGCCCTGATCGTGCTCGTGTCGGTGCCGTTCGCGCTGGTCGGCAGCTTCTGGACGCTGTTTCTGATGGGCTACTCGCTGTCCGCGCCCGTCTGGGTCGGCCTGCTCTCGACGATCGGCCTGGCGATGCAGACCGGCGTCGTCATGGTCGTGTACATCGACGAGGCCTTCTACCACCGCGTCCGCGACGGCCGGTTGAAGTCGCGCGACGACATCGTCGAGGCGCACGCCGAGGGAACCGTCCGCCGGCTCCGCCCCAAGATCATGACCGTCACCACCATGGCGGCCGGCCTTCTTCCGTTGCTGTGGGCGGACGGGCCGGGATCTGAAATCTCACGCCGGGTCGCCGCGCCGATGATCGGCGGCCTCGTCACCAGCGCGTTCCTCACCCTCGAGGTCCTGCCCGTTCTCTACACGCTCTGGCGGCAACACCAGCTCCGGCGGGCCCAGCGCCGCGGCGTCTCGATCGAAGAGATCGTGGGACGCAGCGCCTGGTGGCAGCGCCAGGAGTGATCAGGCGGTCGTCGCGAGGGCGCGGAGGGTTTCGGCGACGCTCCAGGCCTGCGCGATGCAGCCGCGCGCCTGGAAGGGCGGCTCGGCGTCATAGATCTCGCTGATCGTCCCGACGCAGGCCGCCGACAGCTGCTGTTCGAGACCGTCGAGCAACCGGCGCGCGCCGGCGCGATCGGACGGAAAGGTCTTCAGCCAGGCGTCGACGAACGGGCCGATCAGCCAGCCCCAGATCGTCCCCTGGTGATAGGCGGCGTCGCGCGCGCGCAGATCGCCGTCGTAGCGCGACTTGAAGTCGGGATGCCCGGGCGCCAGCGAGCGCAGCCCGAACGGCGTCGCCAGCCGTTCGCGGACGACGCGCATGACGTCGGGCCAGCGCGCCGGATCCAGCACGGGGTGCGGCAGCGAGATCGCGAGCAGCTGGTTGGGGCGCACGCTCGCGTCGTCGCGCGCCGCGCCCTCGCCGTCGACGACGTCGAACAGGCAACCGGCCGCCTCGTTCCAGAAGCGTCGGTTGAACGAAGCGCGCAGGCGATCGGCGTGAGCCCGCACGATCTCGGCGCGCAACGTCCCTGACGCTGCCGGGTCGTCGCCGGGTGGGGCGTCCTCGAGCCAGCGCGCCAGCAACATGAGCGCGTTGTAGAAGAGCGCGTTGATCTCGACCGCCTTGCCCCGGCGCGGCGTCACCACCCAGTCGCCGACCTTGGCGTCCATCCAGGTCAGCTGGTAGCCGTCGGCGCCCTGGCGGAGGAGGCCGTCCTCCGGATCGACGCCGATGCCGAAGCGCGTGCCGGCGAGGTGCCGTTCCACGATGTCGATCAGCGTCGGCAGCAGGAACTGCCGCGTCTCGCGCTCGCCCGTGACGTGTTCGTAGCGATCCAGCGCGTGGAAGAACCACAACGTCGCGTCCGCGGTGTGATAGAGGCCCTCCGTCTCGCCCTCCGGGAAGAGGTTGGGGATGAGGCCGTCGCGGACGTGGCGGGCGAAGGTGTGGAGGATGCTGCGCGCCTCGCCGTGGCGGCCGCTGAGCAGCGTCAGCCCCTCCAGGCTGATCATCGTGTCGCGGCCCCAGTCGGTGAACCAGGGATAGCCGGCGATGACGGTACCGGCCTCGTCGCCCTGCGCCGCCAGCCGCAGCTCGTCGGCGGGACGGACGCGCGGCGCGATGATGAACTGGTCGGCGGCCAGCACCAGCTCGCGGCCGACCATCGATTGCAGCGCCGGATCGGCCTGCGACATGAGGCGCAGGCGCCGCTCGTCCTCCAGCCGGATCGCCTGCCCGGCGTCGACCTCGCGCAGCCCCGCCCACTCCTCGGTCGACGCGGTGAACATCACCTCGTCGCCGGGCGCGACGTCGAGCTCGATGGAAGCGAAGCGCCGCAGCGCTCCCACCCAGTCGTAGCCGCGGGCGCGCTCGGTCCGGTAGGTGACGTCGATCTGCCCGGCGTCGCCGCGCCAGCGCCCCGGCGCCGAGCCCTGCGCGAGCAGCCGCAGCGGCGGCAGTCGTCCGTTGCTGGCGATCACCTCGATGCCGTCGTCGCCGCGCTCCTCCACCCGGAACGGCTCGAGCGGCTCGTCGACGCGCCCCTCGTGCGGCCGCAGCGACAGCGCCGGCGCCAGCACGAGACGGGCGGGGCGCTCGGCGGCGGCCAGCCGGTAGGCGACGCGCACCGTGTTCTGCCGGTGGGTGAGGACGATGCGTTTCTCGAGCACCAGCCCCTCGCGTTCGAAGGTCCAGACCGGGCGGCCATTCTCCAGCGCGAGCTCGACGAGCGCGTCAGGCAGCGCGAGCCCGTCCGGACCCTCGAGACCGCCGAGCGCGATCGGCGGGCCATCGGCGGGCAGCAGCGTCTCCGTGAGGTGGTTCAGCATCATCATGCGGCCGAAGGGCGCGGGCAGCGCCGCCACCAGCAGGCCGTGAAAGCGGCGGGTGGGCACGCCGCCCACCGTCCCGGACGCGTAGCCGCCGAGGCCGTTCGTGAGCAGCCACTCGCGCGCGACGAGCGCCTCGGCCGCATCGCCGCGCCGCCAGCCGATCCGGCGCGGCGTCGTCGCGTCACTCACGTCTGACCCCCATGCTGCGGGCCCCGCACCCTTACCCTCTCCCCGCTCACGCGGGGCGAGGGCAAACGGTTGCGATGACCCGATCGCATCAAACGATCCGGATTCATCGGGCCTGCTCAGTTTGCGCGGCCAGTACGATGGCGGCGTGGCCGGGAAGGCGCAGGCCGTCGTCGGTGTCGACGGGCGCGGTGCCGGCGCCGCCGTAGCGCGGATCCTCGCTGGACCACACCGTGCCCCAGCGTTGCCCGAGCGGCGGGGCCAGCAGCGGCTCGGCCACCGACGCGAAGTTGAGGTCGCGCCCCAGGTTGACGATCAGCAGCCGGTCTCCTTGCGGCGAGAAGAACCGCAGCGCCAGCGCTTGCTCCGCCAGCACTGCGGCGTGCATCAGATCCCGCCGGCCCGCCGCGAACGCCGGATCGTCACGCCGCAGGCGGAGCAGATCGCGGTGCAACGCCACAGTGGGCGCGTGCCGCTCGCGCTCCGACCAGTCGAGCTTGCACGCCGCGAAGGTCTCGGCTGCGCCGGGCGCGGGCACCTGCGCGCGGATCGCCTCCGACGCGAGCGACGGAAACTGCGCCAGGAAGTCGAGCCGTCCCGCGGCGACCCTGGCGGCCAGCTTCGCGACGTGGTCGGCGAAGTAGACGAATGGCCGCGTCGATCCCCACTCCTGCCCCTGGAACAGCATCGGCGTGCTTGGGCCGAGCAGCAGCAGCGCCGTCATCGCCCGCAGGCGGCCGGGATCGACGCCCGTCGCCAGCCGCGCGCCGTGCGCGGTGTTCGCGACCTGGTCGTGATTTTCGAGATACGTCACGAAGCGCTCGGCGGGCAGATCCAACGCCGGCGCCCCGCGGCCCTTCTTCTGCCAGGCGTAGCGCTGCCCCTGATAGAGGAACCCCCAGCGCACGGCCGACGCCAGCTCCTGCGCCGTGCCGAGGTAGTCGCTGTAGTAGGCCTCGTTGCGCCCGGTCAGCGCGACGGCCGCGGTGTGGTGGAAGTCGTCGTTCCACATCGCGTCCAGTCCGTATCCCTGTTCGGTGGCGGGACGGACGAGGCGCGCGTCCTGCGGCTCGTTCTCGGCGACCAGGTACACGGCGCGCGCGCCGGCCGCCTCTCTCGCGCGGCGCGCGATCGCGGCGATCACGTGCTCGCGCGAGGCGTCGCAGATATCCTGCGTCGCGTCCAGGCGCAGGCCGTCGAAGTGGAATTCGCTAACCCAGTAGGCCGCGTTCTCGACGCACAGCTCCCGCACTGGCGCGGCGTCGGCCCCGTCGAAGTTGATCGCCGCGCCCCACGCGTTCTCGTATCGATCGGTGAAGTACCCGGGCGAAAACGCGGCGAGGTAGTTCCCGTCCGGCCCGAAGTGGTTGTAGACGACGTCGAGGATCACGCCCAGCTTGCAGGCGTGGGCGCGGTCGATAAAGCGCCGCAGATCGTCGGGCCCGCCGTAGAGGTGGCTGGGCGCCCACAGGTCGACGCCGTCGTAGCCCCAGCCGAAGCGCCCGGCGAACTCGGCGAGCGGCAGCAGCTCGACCAGCGTGACGCCGACGTCGGCGAGCCGCTCGAGGCGCTCGGCCGCGGCGGCGTACGTCCCCTCCGGCGTGAACGTCCCGACGTGCAGCTCGTAGATCACCTGGCCGCGCGCCCGAACGCCCGACCAGTCGCCGTCGCTCCAGCGGAACGCGGTCGCGTCCACCACCTCGGACGGCCCATGCGGCCCCTCCGGCTGGAAGCGCGAGGCCGGATCGGGGAGCGGCCGCGCCTCGTCGTCGAGCATGAACGCATAGCGCCCTCCCGCCGCCAGCCCGTCGACGCGCCCGGAGAAATATCCCGGCGCCCCCGCCTCCGGTTGCAGGCGCGCGCGGGCGCGCAGCGCCGGTCCGTGCGCGACCGCGACCTGCTTGCGCGCCGGCGCCCAGACGCGCACGTCGGTGCGCCCGTCCGGCATCACCTCCGCGCCCACCGGAAATCGTCGCGCTCGCTCCGCTTGCGCCATCGGCCTAGGGCAAGGTGAGACCCCGAGGAGGGGTGTCAATGGCGGACGATGCGGACGCGCGGCGGGGCGCTCACCGGGCCGGCGCGCGCCCGGTCTCGCTCGCCAGCGCCGCCAGCCGCGTGGCCAGCTCTTCGTCGGCGGCGAGCTCGTCGATGGTGGCGGGGGCCCGATAGGTCCAGTTGCCTGCGCCCTTGCCCGGATCGTTGATGCGCCCGCGCCCCCCCAGGAGGTCTTCCAGCGTCACCAGCGTCAGCGTCGACGGCGCCGCATACAGCGCGCGCAGCAGCGCGTCGCGCACGGCCGGGCTCCAGGGCGCGCCCGGCTCCAGCCCGGCCAGCGCCGGGATGCGCCGCAGCCGCTCGCGGTCCTCGGGCGGCAGCGCGTCGTACCAGTCGGCGGTGGTGTCGGTGTCGTGGGTGGCGTTGGTCGCGACCGAGATCTCCGGCCACGACGCGGGATCGCGAAAGTCGCGCCCGTCCTGGCCCTCGCGCTCCCAGCGCAGCACGCGGTAGCCGGCGACGCCGATCCGCTCCAGCGACGGCCGCAGGTAGTCGGGCAGCGCGCCCAGATCCTCCGCGATCACCTCGCCGAAGCGGCTCATCATTCGCATGAGGCGCTCGCCGCGCTGGATCTGGTCCTGGGTTTCGGGCGGCGAGAAGCCGCTCTGCCGCCCGTCCGTCGAGCGCGAGTAGGTGCGGTAGCAGCCGACCGCGTGATCGACCCGGTAGAGCCCGTAGAGCTCGCCCGCTCGCTTGGCGCGGCGCCGGATCCAGGAGAAGTCGTCGCGCTCCATCGCGTCCCAGTCGTAGACCGGCAGGCCCCAGTCCTGCCCGTCGGGTGCCCCTTCGTCGGGCGGCGTGCCCAGCCGCTCGTCGAGCCTGAACAGCGGCCGGTTCGCCCACACATCCGCGGAGTCGAGCCCGACCACGAACGGCAGATCGCCCATCAGCTCGACGCCCGCCGCGCTGGCGTCGCGCCGCGCCTTGCGCCACTGCCGATCCAGCTGCCACTGCAGCCACGCCTCGCGCAGCAGATCGTTCGCGTGCTCGCGCCGCAGCCCAGCGAGCGTCCCCGGCTCGCGCTCGCGCGCGCCCCGCGGCCAGTCCAGCCAGCCCTTGCCGGCCTGCCGGTGCAGGACGGCGTACAGCGTGTAGTCGTCGAGCCAGTCGCGGTTCTCGCGCATGAACGCGGCGAGCTGCTTCGCACGCCCAGACTGCTTCCCCCATTCGTCGCGCAGGAAGCGCTGGAACGCGATCGCGATCCCGGCGTCCTTCACGGCGCGGACGGAGGGCCAGTCGACCCGCGGCGCCGCCGCGGCCGCGGCGATGCGCTGCTTGACGTCGGCGGGCAGCGCGTCGCGGCCGCCCGCCGCCGCGAAGTCCTCGCACGCGTCCAGTGACAGGTAGACCGGATCCAGCGCGAACGCCGACTGCGCCGCGTAGGGGCTGGGATCGGCGGGCGACGCGCGGTTGACGGGCAGAAGCTGCAGCACCGAGAAGCCCGCCCGGCTCGCCCAGGGCGCCAGGCGCGCGATGTCCGGGATGTCGCCGATCCCGCCGTCCGACGCTGAGCGGATCGAGAACAGCGGCAGCAGGATCCCGGCGCGCCGCCGCCGCCGCTGCGCCTCCTTCTTGACCACCCGCGCCGGGGCCGCCGCCGCCTCGCGCGCCACGGTCTGATCGAGCGGCTGGCGCAGCACCGCCAGCGCCCGCCCCGCGACCTCGTACGTATCGGCGCACGGCGTCCCCGCCGCCTTGTCGGGATCGCCGCTGTCCAGCTCGAGCAGCCACGGCCCGCCCTCCGCCTCGGCGGGCAGCTTGAACGAGATCGGCTCGTGGTGCGCGTTCATCAGGATCAGCAGGCCGTCGTCGAGCAGCCGCTCGCCGCGCTCGTCGGTCATCGGGATCGCGTCGCCGCCCAGCACCATCGCCAGCGCCGAGATCCACGACTTCTGCCAGTCCTGCGGCGTCATCTCTGCCCCGTCGGGCCGCAGCCAGGCGAGATCCTTCGACTGCGACTCCCAGATGAAGTCGCCCACGAAGAACCGTCGCTGCTGCAGGATCGAATGCGCGCGCCGCAGCCCGACCAGCCGCCGCGTGAACGCGAGCAGCCCTCGCCGCCGATCGTCGAGGTTCCAGTCGTACCAGGAGACCTCGTTGTCCTGGCAGTAGGCGTTGTTGTTGCCGCGCTGGGTGCGCCCGATCTCGTCGCCGCCCAGCAGCATCGGCACGCCCTGCGACAGGAACAGCGTCGACAGCAAGTTCCGCATCTGCCGGTCGCGCAGCGCGATGATCGCGGGATCGTCGGTCTCGCCCTCGGCGCCGTGGTTCCAGGACTGGTTGTCGTCCGAGCCGTCCTGGTTGTGCTCGCCGTTCGCCTCGTTGTGCTTGTCGCTGTAGCTGACGAGATCGTG
>Ga0111539_10002368_pt1 | contig 25057 bp, 27 predicted proteins | sample RhiMethybrSRZTD1_FD_79667 | JGI IMG/M metagenome (GOLD analysis project Ga0111539, IMG submission 79667) | Populus rhizosphere microbial communities from Tennessee, USA - Rhizosphere MetaG P. TD hybrid SRZTD1 (version 2) (version 2) | ecosystem: Host-associated > Plants > Roots > Rhizosphere >...
CCCGCGCCGGCCCCGGCGCCCGCGCCCGCCGGCGTTGCCGTCACCTCGGCCACCCTCGGCTCGGCCATCGGCGCCGACATGAGGGTGACCGCGCCCAAGGACGCGTTCGCGAAGAACGACACCATCTATGTGTCGATCGACACCACGGGTGCGGGCCAGGCCAAGCTCACGTCGAGGTTCACCTTCACCACCAAGGACGGCAAGAGCGTCCCGGTGAAGGAGGACAGTCAGACCATCAGCCCGACGGGCCCGGCGGTGACCGAGTTCCACATCAGCAAGGCCGACGGCTGGCCGGTGGGCGACTACCAGGTCGAGGTGCTGCAGAACGACAAGGTGGTCCAGACGAAGAGGTTCAGCGTCAGGTAGCACCTGCTGCAGGAAGCAAAGGGGGCGCGATCGCGCCCCCTTTTTCTTGCGCGTGCCTCCGGCCCTAGAAGATCTTGTCGATCGTCTCGTTGAGGTCGTTGCGTATCTGCGAGTTCGGGGATCCGAGGACGTGTCCCGTCGCCGCGTACCCCGTAGACCTCACCAGGGCGGTGAGTGTCCACAACGGCATGAGAGGGGCCACGAAGACGGACTTGAAGGCGGTGAGGAGCGAGCAGCCGATGCCCGCGAGCCCTGCGCGAATGGCCTTCCCGGCGAGCTTGCCCGGCGTGAGCTTGTCGAGCATCCGCTTCTCGTCCTGGAGGTTCTTGCTCTCGTTGGTGAGGGAGGTGAATTCGCCGAGCTTCGTGTCGAGGGCCTTTCCGATATCGGGGGCGAACCCCTTCAGCTGCCTGAGGGTGTTCGTGTCCAGGTGCTTGGGGTCATCCAGCTTCTGCTCGATCCACTTCCACATCGCCTTGGTCGATTTCTCGTCCAGGAACGCGCTGCCGGTCTTGATGAGGTTTCGCATCGTCGTGGCGATCTCGGACCTCTTCTCTTCCACCAATGTGTCGAGCTCCTTCCTGCGCCCCTTGATCTCCTCGAGGCGCTGGGGCTTGGACTCGAGCATCTCCTTGGCCCTGCCATGGCTTTCGACCAGGTTCGAGACGTGCTGGAAGTGGCCGGTGAGCATCGTCGGGATGAAGCTCATGTCCTCCTTCATTTGCTTGCCGAACTTCTGGCCGAACGTCGGCTCCGGCGCGCCGCGCTGCTGCTGCTCCTGGACCTTGTTCTCGCCCCGGGGCTCCTGGACATTGCCGACGTTGGATACCCGGCCGATGTTGTTGTCGATGGTCATTTCGCGAGCTCCCTCTCGAGTTCCTCGGCCTTCTGCCGCAGATCCGCCGCTGCACCTGCATCACCCGCCGTTTCGAGGCAGAAGGCGGCGTTGAACAGCGGCTCCGGATTGCCTGGATCGCACATGTACGCCTGGTAGTAGCAGGCCACGGCGTTCTCGAGGCGCCCGCAGTAGTACTCGGCGTGGCCGAGCCCCCGCTGCAGCTCGGGAACGTCCGGAGCGACGAGGCTCAAGCAGAAGAGCGCTGCGGCCGCGTCTTCGTAGCGCTTCTGGCCGAACAGCTCCTCCGTGAGGTCGTGCGCGGCCGAAAGGTCGTCCAGGCTGACGGCGAGGGCCTCCGCGAGGTCGAATTCCGCGCCGTCCGCCTCGGCCATCGGCGCCAGCGCCCCTTCCTTGCCGTCGAAGAAACCGGGCTCCAGGAACGCGATCGCCTGCTCGTGCCCCGGGCTGCCCTTCTGCCGCCGGTACTGCTCCTGCAGGATGAGAAAGCCGCTGGCGACGCGCGAGGTGATCTGCTCGAAGGCCTGGTCGACCTCCACTGCGGCGTGTTGCTGCGCCTGGCCGGGAGTCATGGCGCCGGAGGGTTGGGTGGCGATCTCCTCGCCGGCGATCCCGCCCGCGGCCGATTCCCGGGCCCGATCCAGGAGTGCATTGAGGTCCATGTGCGCCGTCCTTCTATTTGAAATGGGGGTGCTTGGGCCGTCCTGCTGCTGAGTGACTGGACGCCCCATCGAGTTCCACAGCGGCACGCGCCGGGGGCTGGCTACAATGGCGTGGATGAAGCTGGAAGCACCCGCCGCAGCCCACACCCCGATGATGCAGCAGTACCTCGCCCTCAAGGCGGAGTACCCCGACATGCTGCTTTTCTACCGGATGGGCGATTTCTACGAGATGTTCTACGCCGACGCCGAGCGCGCGGCGAAGCTCCTGGACATCACCCTCACCACGCGCGGGGCCTCCGCGGGAGCGCCGATCCGCATGGCGGGCGTCCCCTACCACTCGATCGAGCAATACCTCGCGCGCCTGGTGAAGGCCGGCGAGTCGGTCGCGATCTGCGAGCAGGTCGGCGATCCGGCCACCTCCAAGGGGCCGGTGGAGCGCAAGGTCATGCGCGTCGTGACGCCGGGAACGATCACGGACGCGGCCCTCCTTGCGCCCTCGCGCGAGAGCCTGCTCGCCGCGGTCCACGTCGAGGGCGATGCCGCGGGCCTGGCCTGGATGTCGCTCGCGAGCGGCAGCCTCACGATCGCCGAGGTCCCGCTTGCGCGCCTCGCCGGCGAGCTCGACCGCCTGCAACCCGCGGAGGTCCTGCTCGCGCACGAGTCCGAGACCGGCTGGAACGGCCGCGCGGCGGTCAAGCGCCTCGACCCCTGGCAGTTCGACGGCGCCGGCGCGAAGCGCGAGCTCGCGAGGCAGTTCGGCACGGCGGACCTCTCGGGCTACGGCTGCGACGGCATGGACCGGGCGGTGGCTGCCGCCGGGGCGCTCGTCGCCTACTGCCGCCGCACCCAGCAGTCGGCGCTGCCTCACGTGACCGGGATGCGCGTCGAGCGCGAGAGCGAGTTCGTGCAGATGGACGCGCCCACGCGCCGCAACCTCGAGATCAGCGAGACGCTGGGCGGAGCCGAGGCGCCGACGATCTTCTCGCTCCTCGATCGCTGCGCCACCTCGATGGGAAGCCGGCGCCTGCGGCATTGGCTGCACCATCCCCTGCGCGACACCTCCGTGCTCGAGCGCCGGCTCGCCGCGATCGAGTCGCTGTCGGACCGCACCTCGCGACTGCGCTACCCCGCGATCGCCACGATCCTCGCCACCTGGTCGGACGTGGAGCGCATCGCCACGCGCGTGGCGCTGCGAAGCGCCCGCCCGCGCGACCTGGCGGGGTTGCGCGACACGCTGGCCACCCTTCCCGGCCTGCACGCGCTGCTGCACGAGAGCGGCCAGGCCGGCCTCGACGCGATGGCCGAATCGCTCACTCCCAACGATTCCATGCACTCCGCGCTCGCCGGCGCGATCAAGGAGGAGCCCGCGGCGGTGCTGCGCGAGGGCGGGGTGATCCGCGACGGCCACGACGCGGAGCTGGACGAGCTGCGCGCGATCCAGGACGACTGCAGCTCGTTCCTGCAGGCGATGGAGACGCGCGAGCGCGAGCGCACCGGCATCGCCAACCTGCGTGTCGAGTTCAACAAGGTCCACGGCTTCTACATCGAGATCACGCAGGCGAACCTCGACAAGGTGCCGGTCGAGTACAAGCGCCGGCAGACGATGAAGAACGCCGAGCGCTACATCACGCCCGAGCTGAAGGCCTTCGAGGACAAGTCGCTCGCCGCGGGCGAGCGCGCGCTCGCGCGCGAGAAGGCGCTCTACGAGGCCCTGCTCGACCTTCTCAACGCGCACCTCGCCGCGCTGCAGGCCATCGCGCAGGCCGCGGCGGAGCTGGACGCCCTCTGCGCGCTCGCGGCCGCGGCCGAGTCGATGAACCTCGCGCGACCGCGCTTCACGACCGAGGACTGCATCGACATCGCCGAGGGCCGCCACCTCGTGGTCGAGAGCCAGGTCGAGGACTTCATCCCGAACGACACCAGCCTCAATCGCTCGCGCCAGGTGCTGCTCATCACCGGCCCGAACATGGGTGGCAAGTCCACATACATGCGGCAGGTGGCGCAGATCGCGCTCCTCGCCTACTGCGGCGCGTTCGTGCCGGCGAAGTCCGCGCTGCTGGGGCCGATCGACCGCATCTTCACGCGCATCGGCGCCTCCGACGACCTCGCGGGGGGGCGCTCCACCTTCATGGTCGAGATGACCGAGGCGGCGGCGATCCTCAACAACGCCACGCCAAGGAGCCTCGTGCTCGTGGACGAGATCGGGCGCGGCACCTCGACCTTCGACGGCCTCGCGCTCGCCTACGCCATCGCGCGCCATCTCGCCGAGCGCGCGCGCTGCTACACGCTCTTCGCCACGCACTACTTCGAGCTCACCGAGCTCGCGGGCTCGATCCCCAACGTGGCCAACGTCCACCTCGACGCCGTGGAGCACAAGGACCGCATCGTCTTCCTGCACAAGCTCGAGGGCGGACCCGCGGACCGCTCGTACGGCATCCACGTCGCGCACCTGGCCGGCATCCCGAAGGACGTGGTGCGCGCGGCGCGCAAGCACCTGGCCGAGCTGGAGAAGCAGCTGCGGCCGGCCAGTGCGCAGAACGACCTCTTCTCGGCGGCCCCGCCGGCGCCCGCGCCGCCCGAGGACGCCCTGCGCCGCGAGCTCGCCGCGCTCGACCCGGACAAGCTCTCGCCGCGCGAGGCGATGGAGCTGCTCTACCGGCTCAAGGACCTGGCGGATGAATAGGTTTTCGGCGCTGGCGGCGCTGCTGCTTGCCGGCTGCGCCACCAGCCCACCGCCCCCCGACGCGTTCACCTTCGCCGTGCTGGGGGACCTCGCCTATGCCCCGCGCGAGGAGGCGATGTTCGTCGAGACGATGCGGCGCATCGACGTCGAATCGCCGGCGTTCACCGTCCACGTAGGCGACTTCAAGGGCAGCGGTCCGTGCTCCGACGAGCTCTTCGCCCTGCGACGCGCGCAGCTGGACGCCTCCGCCGCCCCGCTCGTCTTCGTCCCCGGCGACAACGAGTGGACCGACTGCCGCGCCGCCAGGAACGGCTCGATGGATCCGATCGAGCGGCTCGCGAAACTGCGCACCCTGTTCTTCGCAGACGGCGAGTCGCTCGGGCGTCGCCGCATGGCGACCACCGCCCAGGACCGGTGCCTCGCCGCGCCGCCGGTCGGCTGCGGGTGCGCCGCACATCCGGAGAACCGCCAGTGGCGCCACCAGCGCGTGCAGTTCGTGACGCTCAACATACCCGGGCACCAGAACAACACCGGCCACGACGAGCGCAACGACCGGGAAGCGCTCTGCCGCAACGCCGCCAACGCCGAGTGGCTCGAGCGCGCCGCACGCGAGAGCGAATCGGACGAGGTTCGCGCCCTGGTCGTGGTCACGCACGCGAACCCCTGGTATGTGCCCGCGAAGCACCGCCATGTCTTCGACGGCTTCCTCGCGCAGATGCGGGCCCTGCCGCCACGCCTGCGCAAGCCGATCCTCTTCGTGCACGGCGACACGCACAGCTACCGGGTCACGGAATTCCTCGACGAGAAGGGCCAGCCGGTGGACGGCATCACGCGCCTCGAGACGCACGGCTCGCCCCTGATCGGATACGTCGTCGTCTCGGTGGAGCCCGGCTCACCCCAGCCCTTCGGCTTCACGGCGCGCCTGGTCGCCCTGTCGCTGGGCTGAACCGCGTCTAGTGCGGGTGCACCCCGAGGTCGCCGTGGGGGTGACCGTGGCGCAGCTCCTCGGGCGTCGCGCGGCGAACGTCCTTCACGACGCAGCGAAACCACAACCGCTCGCCCGCCCAGGGGTGGTTGGCGTCGACCACGACCTGGTCGGCGGCGATGTCAGTCACGGTGTAGATGCGGGCTTCGTCCTCGTTGTCGCCGGGCACGCCCTCGAACTGCATGCCGACCTCGAGGGTCTCGGGGAAGGTGTCGCGCGGCTCGACGCGCATGAGCTCCGCGTCGTACTCGCCGAAGGCGTCGTCGGGATCGAGCGTGACTTCGAACTCGTGCCCGACCTCCTGGCCCTCCAGCGCCTCCTCGACCTTGGGAAAGATGCCGCCGAAGCCGCCGTGCAGGTAGGCCATTTTCGCGTCGGCCTCCTCGAGAGGCTGGCCGTCGACGTTGCGCACCTCGTATTCGAGGGTGACTACGGTGCCGCTGTCAATTCGCACGCTTGGCGGCGTGGCCGTTGAGCCCCCGGCAAACCTTCAGCACCTCTTCGACGTGCGCGCGCGGGTTGATGTCCTGCAGGATGTGGCGAACCACGCCCTTCTTGTCGATCACGAAGGTCGAGCGCAGCAGGCACTGGCGGGGATGCCCGTCGACGATCTTCTGCTGGATGACCTGGTAGAGCTTGCAGACCTCGGCCTCGGTGTCCGCGAGGAGCTCGACGGTGAGCCCGTGCTCGTCCCGGAACGCCTGGTGCGACAACACGTCGTCGCGGGAAACGCCGAAGACGATGGTGTCCAGCCGGGAGAACTCGTCCTCGTGGTCGGTGAAGCCGATCGCCTGGATGGTGCAGCCGGGCGTGCCGTCCTTGGGGTAGAAATAGAGGACGACGTTCTTCTTCCCCTTGTACTTGGAGATGTCGGTCATCTCCATGCTCGCGTTGGGGAGCTGGAACGATGGAGCTGGTTGGCCTACGTGTAGCATTGGCACCCGCATACGCTCGACAGTCAAATCGATTCTAGCCCAATTTGATGGCGCGCAAGCAACTGCCTAAGCTCGATGTGAAGCGATTCATGCGCGCCCATTGGCAACGCGAGCCGCTGCTGGTCCGCGGGGCATTCCCGGGCTTCGAAGATCCGCTCGCGCCGCGCGAAGTGCTCGCGCTCGCGGGAAATGAAGACGCCACCGCACGCCTCGTGCGCCGCAGCGGCGCCAAGTGGCTGGTGGAGCACGGCCCTTTTTCCACGCGGCGCTTCAAGCAACTTCCACGCCGCGGCTGGACCGTGCTGGTGCAGGACACCAATCGCTTTTCGAAGGCCGCGGCGCAGCTCCTCGCCCGCTTCGATTTCATCCCGCACGCCCGCATCGATGACGTGATGGTGAGCTACGCGGTCCCCGGCGGCGGCGTCGGGCCCCACGTGGACAGCTACGACGTCTTCCTCCTGCAGGGCCGCGGCCGCCGGCGCTGGCGCATCTCGGGCCAGCGCGACCACGCGTTCGTGCCCGGGCTGCCGCTCAAGATCCTCGAGCGCTTCGTGCCCGAGCAGGAGTGGACGCTCGAGGCGGGCGACATGCTCTACCTGCCGCCGGGCGTCGCACATGAAGGCGTGGCCGAGACGGAATGCCTTACCTGGTCGATCGGCTTCCGCGCCCCGTCCGACGCAGAACTGGTGGCAGGCTTCCTCGACTTCCTCCGCGACCGCGTGCAACCCGAAGGCCACTATGGCGACGCGGGCGCCGCACCCGCTCGCCATCCAGGCGCGATCCCCGCGGCCCTCGAGCGCCACGTCGCGCAGGTGGCGCGGTCGATCCGCTGGAGCGCGCGCGACGCGCGCGAGTTCGCCGGACGTTTCCTCACCGAACCCAAGGCGCAGGTCTACTTCATCCCACCGCGCCGGCCGATGACCCGCACCGCTTTCGTGCGCGCCGCGCGTGGCCGCGGGGTCGCCCTCGACCCCGGGTCGCGGCTCGCGTTTTCTGGCACGATATTCTTCCTCAACGGCGAGGCTGCCGAGGTCCCGGCCGAGGCGCGCCCCGCGATGCGGCGGTTGGCCGACGGGCGGCGGCTCGCGGCCCCCGTCCATGCGCCGGACGCCTTCTGGGGCCTGGCGCATGCTTGGTACCGGGAGGGATCGCTGCACCTGGAGGGAGAGGCGAAATGAGCCAGAACGAAGCCGCACCGGCCGCACCGCAGCCCAGCTACCGGCCCATCTCCGGCACCGCCGAGTCGCTGGTCGCCATCGAGGAAGTCGTCGGCGCCGCGCAGCGCGCGATCCGGATCTTCGACGTGTCGCTCTCGAACCGGGGGTTCAACTCCCCGCGCATGGCCGACAAGCTGCGCTCGTTCCTGGTCGCCGGGCGCGCGCACCGCATCTTCATCGCGCTGCACGAGCCGGAGTTGCTCGAGCGCGAGTGCCCACGGCTGCTGATGCTGCTGCGGCAGTTCCCCATGTCGATCGAGATCCACCGCACGCTTGCGCAGGCGCGCGTCGCCCAGGACCCGTTCGTGGTGGCCGACGACCACAGTGTCTGGCACCAGCTTCACCACGAGCAACCGCGTGCGGTCGTCGCACTGCATTCGCCCGCGGATGCCGTGCCGATCATGCAGCGCTTCGACGAGATCTGGGACCTGTCCGAGCCGGCGGTTTCGGCGACGACGACCGGACTTTGACCCACGACAACAGGGACGAGACAAAATGAAAAAAGACCTCCAGCTGCTCGGCGCCGCGCTCGCTCTCGGCCTCGCCGCCTGCGGCCAGCAGAGCGCACCGCCCCCGCCGGCACCCAAGACCGAAGCCAAGCCGGCGGCCGCCACCCCCGCGGCTGCACCGATGCCGCCCGCGGCACCCATGGCGCCGCCCGCGAGCGCCGGCCAGGATGCCGGGAAGAAGGAAGAGCCGAAGAAGTAGCTAGCAGTCCCGCCAGGCGAAGCCGCCGTCCTGGGTGGCGACGCCGATCCAGTCCACCTCGCATCCCGCAGCCCTGGCAAGAGCCGCGCGCGCCAGCTCCGCACGGTTGTTCTGCTGCGAGAGATGCGCGGCGATGAGGTGGCGCAGCTTCGAGCGGTCGACGCAGGAGACGAGGTGGCCCGCATCGGAGTTCGAGAGGTGGCCGAAGCGGCCTGCCACACGCTGCTTGAGGCCGAAGGGATACGGTCCACCCATCAGCATGTCGAGGTCGTGGTTGCATTCCACGACGAGGGCCTCGCAACCCGACAACCGGTCCACGACGTGCTGCGTGATGCAGCCCAGGTCGGTCACGACCCCGAGGCGCGCCCCGCCGTCCGTGAACGCGTACTGCACCGGCTCGCGCGCGTCGTGCGGCACGGCGATGGGCTCGACCAGCAGCGCCTCGATCGCGAACGGCGAATGGGGATCGATGTAGCGCACCAGCACCGCGGGGAAATCCTCGGGCAGCGACATGCCGGTGCCCCGCGTGAGGTGGACGGGGATCGCGTACTTCTTCGCGAAGGCGGCCACGCCGCCGATGTGGTCGTCGTGCTCGTGGGTGACGACGATGCCGGCCAGGTCCGAGGCCGAGAGGCCGAGGCGCTCCAGGCGCTCGCGCGTGTCGGCGATCGTGAAGCCGCAGTCCATCAGGACCCGCGTCTTCCCGCACTCCACCACCAGCCCGTTGCCCGAGCTGCCGCTCCCCAGGGAAGCGAACCGCAGCGTCACTTAAGCTGGTCGTAGAGGAGCGTGAGGATCCGCTTGCTCGTGTTGGACTGGTCCGCGGCGCCCTGGGAATCCTGCACCACGACCTGCGACATGCTGGCGCCTGCATCCGCGACGTGGATGCGGTACTGGGGCAGCTTGCTCGGGTCCTTGCTGTCGCCCTTCCAGAACTTGAGCTTGTCGAAGAAACCCTCCTCGCCCTTCTTCTTGGGCTGGGTGGCGTCCTTCTCCGGATCGACGTAGCGCACGTAGAAGAGGCCCTTGGAGCGGTCGCGGTCCTCGACGGTGAAGCCGACGCGGTCGAGCGCGAGGCCCACGCGCCGCCAGGCGCGGTCGAAGCTGTCGTTCACCGTGAGCTGGTTGCCCTGCATCACGGCATTGCGCGTCTCCGGCGCCGGGGCGCCGACCCCGGTCGCCTTGGCGCTCGCGACCTGCGTGGCCTGCGCCTGCGCCACGGCCTGCTGCGTGCCGATCTTCACCATCAGCTTCTGCAGCATCTCGGCCTCGGCATCGCGGTCCGCCGGGCGCGACTGCCACACGGTGCTGTCCTGGTTCCTGTCGGCGTAGATCTCCTCGACGTTGCGGTTGCTCACGAAGATCTCGGTGGTGCCGTACTCGGAGCCCTTCTCCAGGCGCGTGCGGTACTTGTCGCGCCGCGGCGTGGACCAGAGGTTGGGCACGACCTTGCCCACCGTGCGGCGCATGAGGTCCTGCGGGATCTTCGACTTGTCCTCGTACCACTCGGTCTCGAGGATGCCGGTGTTGGCCTCCTCCTTCACGAGCGTGTAGCCGTTCTCGAGCCAGAAGTCGCGCGCGACCGGCCAGACGGCGGCGGGCTCGCCCTTGACGATCAGCCAGCGCTGGTCGCCCACGCGCTCCACGCGCGCGCCCTCGATCTTCGGCAGGACCGCCCTGGCGTCGGGCGCGCCCGGGACCACCGGCGCGTTGCCGCGCTGCGTGTAGGCCGAATAGGTGGTCTGCGCCTTGGCGTCCGGAACGGCGTAGCGGTCGTCCACGTTCGGGCGGCTCAGCTCGGGCGGAACCTCGAGCGGCTGGGTGGCGCGCGCGGCGGCGCCCTTGTAGCCGGCGTCCTTCGGGCCGAACCAGGAGCAACCCGAGGTGACGGCGACGATGGCGATGGCGAGTGCGAGACGTTGGCGGTTCATGGCGATGCGGGTCCTCAGTTGATGCAGCCGGCCGAGCGCAGCGCCGCGGCGACGGTCTCGTGGTGCTGGGCGGCGAGCGGCGTAAGCGGCAGGCGGATGCCTTCCGCGATGCGCCCCATGCGATTGAGCGCCCACTTGACGGGAATGGGATTGGATTCGACGAAGAGATGCTTGTGCAGCGGCAGCATCCTGTTGTTGATCTGGATGGCCTTGGCCATGTCGCCCGCGCGCGCCGCGACGCACATCTCGTGCATGAGGCGCGGTGCCACGTTGGCCGTCACCGAGATCACGCCCTCGGCGCCCATCTGGATGTAGCCGAGCGCGGCGGCGTCGTCGCCGCTGAAGACCAGGAAGCCCTTGGGGCGGCGCATCAGCAGTTCCGTGCAGCGCTCGAAGTTGGAAGTGGCGTCCTTGATGCCGACGATGCCCTTCACGCCGGCCAGCCGCAGGATGGTGTCGTTGGCGAGGTCGGCCACCGTCCGCCCGGGGACGTTGTAGAGGAGCATCGGCAGGTCCTCGGCCTCGGCGATCGCCTTGAAGTGCCGATAGAGCCCCTCCTGCATGGGCTTGTTGTAGTAGGGGACGACGGAGAGCGAATAGTTCGCGCCCGCCTTCTTCGCCGCCTGGGTGAGGTGAATGGCTTCCCGGGTCGAGTTGCCGCCGGTGCCGGCGATCACGGGAATGCGGCCCGCGCAGAACTCGACCGTCTTGCCGATGAGCTGGATGTGCTCCTCGACGTCGACGGTGGGCGACTCCCCGGTGGTGCCGACGATGACGATGCCGTCGGTGCCCTCGGCGACGTGCCAGTCCACCAGCGCCTTGAGGCGCGGCAGGTCGAGCGCGCCGTCGGCGGCCATGGGGGTGACGATCGCGACGAGACTTCCGGAAAGCATGAGGTGAGACCGTTGCGGAAAGGGCAGATTTTACCCTAGGGAGGCGTGTTTCCGGGCTCCCGGCGCGCGCAGATCCGCTGGACTGCGGCCGGCCGGGGCGAGTCCACCACCAGGTCCTCGTACGCCAGCACCCGCAGGTGGCCACGGACGGCCTCGACGAGCTCCCCGGGCTCGAGCAGGAAGGCCGGGTTCGAGGGCTTGCCGAAGCGCTCGTTGCCGCGGGCGAAGGTCTCGTAGACCAGCACTCCGCCCTGGACGAGCGCGCCCACCAGGATCGGGAGCAGCGGGCGATGCAGGTAGTTGGCCACCACGATGCCGTCGAAGGCCATGCCGGGATAGGGCCAGGGACCGCCTTCGAGATCAGCCTCCAGCAGGGCCACCCCTTCCGGGGGATCGGCGAACGCACCCGTGTCGCGATCGACCGCGCTCACCTCGAATCCCATCTTCGCCAACCAGCGCGCGTGCCGCCCTGCCCCGCATGCGAGGTCGAGCACCTCGCCGCCGGGACGAATGAGGGACGCCCATCGAGTCACCCAGGCGCTGGGTTCGAGATCGGTGTGCGAATGCATGGACGGTATGATCTGGCCAAATGATGAAGACTCTCGCCAAGATTATCGCCGCGTTGGTCCTGATTGCCGTGGCCGCATTCCTGGGAGCCCTGTGGAACGGCGAGCGCAAGATCGATCGCAGGATCGACGTGCGCGTCGTGCCGGTTGCCTATGCGAAGCCCACGCCGCAGGTGCTGCAGCTCGGCAAGTACCTGTTCGAGTCGCGCGGCTGCGCCGAGTGCCACGGCAAGGACGGCGCCGGCCGCGTGGTGGTCGAGGACGGCGGCCTCTACGTGCGCTCGCCCGACATCACGCCCGCGCGCGTCTCGATGGTCGCCAACTACACCGAGGCCGATTGGGTGCGCGCGATCCGCCACGGCGTCGACCCCGCGGGACGCGCGCTGCTCGTCATGCCGAGCGAGGACTACGCCCGCATGAGCGACGGCGACCTCGCCGCGTTGGTCGCCCATATCCGCAGCCTCCCGGCCGGCAAGGGCACGCTGGGCGAGGTGCGCCTGCCCGTGATTGTTCGCACGATGTATGGCGTGGGCGTCTTCAAGGATGCGTACGAGAAGATCGACCATCGCCTGCCCCCGGCGCAACCGATCGCCGTGGGCGAGACGCCCGAGCACGGCGGCTACGTTGCCGCGATGTGCGCCGGATGCCATGGGCATGCATTTTCGGGCGGGCCCATCCCGGCCGCGCCCCCGAACTGGCCGCCTGCGTCCAACCTGACCCCGGGCGAGGGCTCGGTCCTGTCACGATATCCAACCGTCGAGGCCTTCACGGCGATGCTGCGCAGCGGCAAGCGACCCGACGGCAGTGCGGTCAGCAAGGTGATGCCGTTCGAGACGCTGGGGAACCTGAACGACACCGACGTGAAGGCGATGTACGCGTTCTTCAAGACACTCCCGCCGCGCAAAACCGGCGAGCAGTGAGCGCGCGCTTCGAACGGCCGCACGGCGCGCTCGCGGCCTCCTACCGGGCCATGATCCGCGAGATGCTCGACCTCGGCGAGGAGCTGATCCCCTTCCCGCTCACGTTCGACAACGCCGACTTCGGCGCCTTCCTCGCGAGACTCGCGGCGTGCGAGCGGGGCGAGGGCATCCCGAAGGGCTTCGTGCCGCATACCACTTTCTGGCTGGTGGATGAAGCCGGCGAGGTCGTGGCGATCTCGAACCTGCGGCACGGCCTCACGGAGAAGCTCCGCATCGAGGGCGGCCACATCGGCTACGGCGTCCGGCCCAGCGCACGGCGCCGGGGGCATGCGACCGAGATCCTGAGGCGCACGCTCGGAGAAGCCCGGGCGCTGGGCATCGAGGTGGCCCTGGTGACATGCGCCAAGGAGAACATGGGCTCCGCCGGAGCGATCCGGAAGTGCGGCGGTCGGCTAAACTCGGAGGCTTTCGTGGAATCGCGCGGCGAGGTCGTGAGCCGCTACCTCATCAAGACATGAACACAACAGTTCCCGAAGCCATCGAGCTCAGCCCGTACTCGCCCATGTGGCCGGTGACGTTCGACATCGAGAAGGGCCGCCTGGTCGAGATTTTCGGCAGCGACGCGGTGATCATCGAGCACGTGGGCAGCACGGCGGTGCCCGGCCTGGGGGGCAAGCCCATCATCGACATCCTGGTGGGCGCACCCTCGGTGGAGGTGTTCGACCGCTACATCCCGGCGCTGGTCGAAACGGGCTACAAGCACGTGCAGGAATTCCAGGTGGCCTTCCCGCAGCGCCGCTTCCTCGTGAAGACCCACGGCCAGCCCGGGCACTTCAACCTGAACGCGGTGCGCTACGACACGCCCTTCTGGAAGGACCTGATCGCCTTTCGCGACGGGCTGCGCGCCGACTCCGGCGTCGCCGAGCGCTACTGGCGCCTGAAGGGCCTGCTCGCCACCCGCTTCCGCAACGACCGGCAGGCGTATTCGAACGCCAAGACCGAGTTCATCCAGAGCGCGCTCAAGATGTTTCGCGGAACCTGACGCGAGGAGAACACGGCGCGCGAAGCGCGTGCCGCCGGAGCTCAGGCTGCGATCGCGCTCCTCGCGGGCGCCACCTGCTTCACGCCCATCTCCTTGAGCGTCTCGGCGACGGCCGAGACGACGTTCCTCATCTCGTTCGCGTCGATCGCGCCGATGCAGCCCACGCGGAAAGTCTCGACCTGCGTGAGCTTGCCGGGATAGAGGATGTAGCCGCGTGACTTCACCTTCTCGTAGAACGGCTTGAACGAATACGCGGGATCGCCCGGCGCGTGGAAGGTGACGATGACCGGAGCCTGCACCTGGCGCGGGAGGAACGTGCGGAAGCCGAGCGCGCCCATGCCCTCGATCAGCGTGTCGCAGTTCTTGCGGTAGCGCGCGCCGCGAGCGGCGACTCCGCCCTCGGCCAGGAACTGGTCGAGCGCGCAGCGCAGCGCGGCGACCACGTGAGTGGGCGGCGTGAAACGCCACTGCGTGGTCTTCTGCATGTACGTCCACTGGTCGTAGAGGTCCATCGCGAGCGAGTGCGAGTTGCCCTGGCACTTCTCCAGCACGGACTTGCGTGCGATCACCCACCCCATGCCGGGCGGGCCCTCGATGCACTTGCCCGAAGCCGCCACCACCGCGTCGATGGAGTACTTCGCGACATCGATCTCGATCGCGCCGAACGAGCTCATCGCATCGACGATGAGGCCCTTGCCGTGGCGCGCGCAGACGGTGGCGATCTCGTGCAGGGGATTCAGGATCCCCGTGCCGGTCTCGCAGTGCACCTGCGCCACGTGGGTGATCGCCGGGTCGCGCGCGATCGCCTCCTCCACCATGGCCGCGGTCGGATGCTTGTCTTCGGCGATGTCGATCGCCACGTGCGCGCGGCCGAGGACCTTGAGGATCTTCACGATCCGCTGGCAATACGCGCCGTTCTGCGGCACCAGCACCTTGCCGTCGCGGGGCACGAGGTTGGAGAGCGCCGCCTCCACCGAGAAAGTGCCGCTGCCCTGAAGCGGCACGCACACGTGGGTCTCGGCACCGTTGACCACGTCCACCAGGTCCTTGCAGAGCGAGCTCGTGATGGCGTTGAACGAGGCGTCCCAGGAGCCCCAGTCGCGCAGCATCGCCTGCTTGGTCTCCAGCGACGTGGTGAGGGGACCGGGGGTGAGGAGGATGGGGTCGTTGCCGCGGATCATGTCCTGTCCTTTCTGCTATTCGCCGGATTTTGCGCCATAACGCTTCTTCCATTCGGTGAGGATCGCCGGCCGGTTGCGCGCGGACCAGGCGAAGTCGTGGCCCGCGAGGCGGCGGTCGAGGTCGCCGGGGACTTCGGGATGCTTCGGCTTCACGGACTTGTGCGCGACGATGGGGTAGTTCCTGGCGTAGACCAGGCTCGCCTCGCGCGAGGCCACCCAGTCCATCACGCGCTTCGCAGCCTCCATCTTGGGCGACCCCTTCACGATCGCGGACGCCTCGATGTCCCAGCCCACCTCGCGCTGCGGGAAGACCAGCTCGATCGGCGCCCCGCCCGCCTTCAAGTCGATGCCGCGAGCGTCGAACGAGATGCCGGCCACGACCTTGCCTTCGGCCGCGAGGATGCAGGGGCGCGAGCCCGAGTAGGTGTAGCGCTGGATGTTGGCGTGGAGCTCGTCCATGAACTTCCAGCCGGCCGCCTCGCCGCGATCCTGCAGCCAGGAAGTGACGCTCAGGAAGGCCGTGCCCGACGTCGTCGGATCCGACATCGCCACGTGACCCATGTACGAAGGTCGCGTGAGGTCTTCCCAGCGTGCGGGGCGCGGCAAGTTGCGCTTCGCGCCCTCCTCGCTGTTGTAGCAGATGACCGCGGTGAACGCGTTCATGCCCACCCAGGAAGGCGGCGACTGCGCGTCGCTCAGGCGCCGGTCCAGGTTCTCGAAACCGCGCGGCGCGTAGGGCGCGAGCATGCCCTCGGCCTTGAAGAGCTCCAGCGACGTGGCCGCCAGGCCGAGCAGGAGATCGGCGCGCGGCTTCGCCTTCTCCTTCAGGAGGCGCGCCGCGATGGCGCCGTTGGAATCGCGCACGAACTTGAGGTCGATATCGGGATTCGCCCGCCGGCAGGAAGCGGCGTATTGCTTGAGCTGGTCGGTCTCGAGTGCCGTGTAGACCATCAGTTCCACCGCGCCCGCGGTCGCCGGGAGGAGCGCGAGAGCGCACGCCAGCCCGCGCATCAGGCCCTCCAGGCCTGAGTGCGCCGGTCGAGCCACAGTTGCAGCACGTAGTAGACCAGGCAAACGACGGCGGAGGTCGCCACGACGAGGGTCGCCATCGCCGCGGCCGCGCCGATGTCGCCCGCCTCGTCGAGGTTCACGATCGCCACCGACGCGAGCGTGGTCTTGGGCGAATACAGGAACACCACCGCCGAGACGGTCGTCATCGCGTTCACGAACAGGTAGCGGCTGATGTCGAGCATCGCCGGCATGCACACCGGAACCGTCACCTTGAAGAACGTGCGCCAGAACGGCACCCGCAGCGAGGCGGACACGGCCTCGAACTCGTTGTCGATCTGTTTCAGCGCGGTCAACGCCGTCAGGTGCGACGAGGTGTAGTAGTGCACCGTGGTGCAGATCACCAGGATCGCCATGCTGCCGTAGACGAAGTGCAGCGGGTTGCCCTCGGGCACGAAGAAGAAGATGTAGCCCAGCCCCAGCACCATGCCCGGCACGCCCATCGGCAGCACCGCCATCAGGCGCACGAAGGGCCGGAAGGGATCGATCCCGCGCGTCTTCTCCAGCAGGTACGCGGTGAGGAAGATGAAGGCCGCGCCGAGGGTCGCGCACCAGAACGCCATCTTCACGCTGTTGAACCAGGACACGATCACGCCCGCGTCCACGAGCCCGAGGCGGTAGTGGTCGAGGACGAGAGAGAAGTTGTAGGGCCAGAGCTTCACGAACGAGCCGTAGATCGCCATGCCCAGCACCGCGAGCAGCACGATCGCGATCGTCCAGCAGAAGGCCGTCATGGCCCAGTCGTACGCCGGCGAAGGCTTGGGAACGTAAGGCACCGAGCGCGCCGTGAGCAGCGCCGACTGGCGCTTCTGCACGTAGCTGTCGACCACGTAGGTCACCGCGACCGGCACCAGCAGGATGATCGCCACCACCGCGCCCTTGGGGAAGTCCTGCTGGCCGATCACCAGCTTGAAGATGTCGGTGGCGAGCATGTTGAAGTTGCCGCCGATCACCTTCGGGATGCCGAAATCCGAGAGCGCGTAGGTGAACACCACCATCCACGCGCTGATGATCCCGTACTTGGCGCCCGGCAGCGTGATGGTCCAGAACTTGCGCGCCGAGCTAGTGCCGAGCGCGTCCGCGGCCTCGTACAGGCGCGCATCGGTGAGCGAGAGCGCGGTCACCAGGATCATGAGCGCGTGCGGGAAGGTCGCGAACACCATCGAGATCACGATCCCCGGGGCGCCGTAGATCTGCCCGCCGAAGAGCCACGACTTGAGCAGCCCCTGGTTGCCGAACCAGAAGATGAACGAGATGGCGGCCAGCAGCGACGGCGCCAGGATCGGCACGAGGGCGATGTTGCGCAGCAGCGCCTTGAAGCGCATGCAGCTCCTCGTGAGCGCGTAGGCGAAGGTGAATGCGAGCGGGATGGTGATCGCGGTCACCAGCGTCGACACCCAGATGCTGTTCCAGATGGACTTGGCGAGCGCCGGGGTGCGGAAATACTCGGTGAAGTTGGCGAACCCCACGAACACGCCGCCCTTGTCCTCGATGCTCTTGGCGAGGATCGCGACCATGGGCGCCAGCAGGAAGATCGCGAGCAGCACGCCCGCGGCCACCAGCAGCACGTTGCCGATGCGATCGGTCCAGTGGACCTTCAGCCTCGTTGCCTGGAGAACCGCGCTCAAGCTGCCCCGAACACCCGCACGCGATCCGGCGGGATCGCCACGCGCATCGTGTCGCCGGGCTTCACCCGGAACCAGCTCATGTCGTTTTCCGAGAGGTCGGCGTTGAGCACCTGGTCGATGCCGGGGAGCCGGAACGCGACGCGCGAATAGGCGCCGAGGAATTCCACTTTCTCGATCACCGCGTCGGCCGAATTCGGCGTCGAGCCGTTCACGCCGCGGACCTGCACGTCTTCGGGACGGAAGAAGACGCTCAGCCCCGAGCCATCGGCGAGCGCCCCGCTCACCTCGCACTCGAACTGCTGCGCGCCCACCTGCACGCGGTTGTCGCCCACGCGCGTGGCCGGCAGCAGGTTGGTCTTGCCGACGAAGTCGGCCACGAACGGCGTCCTCGGGTTGCGGTAGACCTCGGAGGGGGTGCCGATCTGGTCGATCGACCCCTGGTTCATGACCACGATCCGGTCGGCCATCGAGAGCGCCTCCTCCTGGTCGTGGGTCACCAGGATCGTGGTGATGCCCAGGCGCTGCTGGAGGCTGCGGATCTCGCCACGCAGGCGCACCCTCACGCGCGCATCCAGCGCCGAGAGCGGCTCGTCCAGCAGCAACAGGCCGGGGGACGTGGCGATGGCGCGCGCGATCGCGATGCGCTGTTGCTGGCCGCCCGAGAGCTGCGCCGGGAACTTGTCGGCGGAATCGGGCAGGCCCACCAGCGCGAGCAGTTCCTTCACCCGCGCCTCGCGCTCGGGCCGGGGCATGCGCCGGTTCACCAGCCCATAGGCCACGTTCTCGGCGATCGACAGGTTGGGGAACAGCGCGTACGACTGGAAGACGATGCCGTAGTCGCGCTTCATGGGCGGCAGCCGCGTGATGTCGCGCCCGGCCTGCACGATCGTGCCCGAGGTCTGTACCTCGAGCCCCGCGACGATCCGCAGCAGCGTGGTCTTGCCGCAGCCCGAGGGCCCCAGGAAGCAGATCAGCTCCCCCTGGTGCACCCCCAGGCTCACGTCGTGCAGCGCGACGAAGCTCCCGAACTCCTTGCGGATGTGGGAGAGCTCGAGGAACTCCGTCACTTCGCTTCGGTCTTCGCCGCGTAGCGCTTGTTCCACTCCGCCAGGATCTTGTCGCGGTTCTTCGCCGAGTAGGCGAAGTCGTTCTTGATCAGGCGCTGGTCGAGGTTCGCCGGGATGTGCGGCAGCGCCGGCTTCACCTCCGGGTGCGCCACGATCGCGAAGTTCTTCGCGTAGGCCTGGTTGGCTTCCTTCGTGACCGTCCAGTCCATGAGCTTCTTCGCCGCGTCCATCTTCTTCGTGGTCTTCACGATGCCCGAGGCCTCGAGGTCCCAGCCCAGGCCCTCGGAAGGGAACACCAGCTCGACCGGGGCGCCCTTCGCCTTCACGTCGTTGCCGCGGAAGTCGAAGGAAATGCCCACCACGAACTCGCCCGCGCCCGCTTGGCGGCAGGGCTTCGAGCCCGAGTGTGTGTACTGCGCGACGTTCTCGTGCAGCTGGTCCATGTACTTCCAGCCCTTGGCCTCTCCCATCGTCTGCAGCCACGCGGTCACGTCGAAGAAGCCGGTGCCGGACGAGGCCGGGTTCGGCATCGTGATCTGGCCCTTGTAGACGGGCTTCGTGAGGTCGGCCCAGGACTGCGGCTGCGGGATGTTCTTCTTCTTGCCCTCGACGGTGTTGTAGCAGACCACCGCGGCAAACAGGTCCATGCCGACCCACGATGGCGGGTTGGCGGAGTCGCTGTACTTGCGGGTGAGCGCATCGAAACCCACCGGCTTGTAGGGGGCGAGCATCCCCTCGTGCTTGAAGATCTCCATCGACGAGGCGGCCACACCCATGATCACGTCGGCCTGGGGATTGGCCTTCTCCGCCAGCAGCTTGGCGGTGATCACGCCCGTGGAGTCGCGCACGAACTTGAGGTCGATGTTCGGATTCGTCTTCTGGAAGGACTCGGTGTAGGCCTTGAGCTGGTCAGTCTCGAGGGCGGTGTAGACGAGCAGCTCCGTCTTCTGTGCGAAGGCGGAGGTGGAGGCGAGCGCGGCGGACAGTGCGACGCCCAGCAGCAACCGGCGGAAGGGGCGGTTCATGGATCCTCTCCTGATCTTTCGGGTTGTTCGGGGTGGGGCAGGGGCTTGTGGCGGCTCCATTATCACGACATTGCAGATTCCTTGTATTACGGCATTGGAGGCTTCTTGCGAGCGCGGGTCGGCGGGGCCTCGCGGAGCAGCTCGTCGACGATCTCGAGGAACGCGCTCACCAGGCGCGCCTCGCGCCGCTCCCTGAGGCAAAAGACGTGCGCGTAGGTGTACATCTCCGCGTCGCTCACCGCGACGCTCCGGATCTCGGGATCCGGGATGTACTCGATCTCGGAGACCGCGGCGATGCCCACGCCCATGATGACCGCCTCGCGGATGGCCTCGCGGCTGCCGATCTCCATGGCGACGTGGGGCTTCACCTTCGCCTTGCGCAAGGCGTCGTCGAGCGCCTTGCGTGTGGTCGAGCCCTCCTCGCGCACGATCATCGGCTCGCCTTCGAGGTCGGCCATGCGGATCGAGCGCCGGCCGGCGAAGCGGTGCTTGCGGTTCACGAACACCACGATGGGATGCTGGCTGTAGGGCACGGCGTGGAAGCGCGGGTCGTCGGTGAAGTGGGCGAGGACGGCCACGTCGGTGCGGTAGTCCACCAGCTCCTGCAGCACGACTTCCGAGTTGCCCACGCGCACCGAGACCTCCACGCCGGGATACCGCCCATTGAAGCGCGCCAGCATTTCAGTGACGTGAAAGGGCCCGACCGCGCCCACGCGCAGGTAACCGGACTTGAGCTCGCCCGAATCCTCCAGCAGGTGCACCGTCTCGCCCTCGAGCGCGAAGATGCGCTGCGCCATCTCGTAGAGCTGCTCGCCCAGCGGCGTGAGGGTCACCTTGTGGCCGCGGCGGTAGAAGAGCTCGACCCCGTAGGTCTCTTCGAGGAAGCGCACCTGCGTGGTGACGGTGGGCTGGCTGATGTGCAGCAGCCTGGCCGCGCCGGTGAAGCCGCCGGCGCGCGCGACGGCATGGAAGGAGCGCAGTTGGGTGAGGCGCATGGCTAACCATAGCTTTTTTGAATGGACTTCTGCAAATAAAACAATTTGATGAATGAGGACTCGGACGGCAACCTGCGTCGATGCGATATCACAACCCCGTCGCCATCCACTACGGCGCCGGATCGATTGCGCAGTTGCCGGCGATCCTCGATGGGCGCCGCGCCGCGCTGGTCATCTTTCCCGAGGCCGAGGGCCTGGGGCTCACCGCGCGCATGCGCGCGCTGCTGGGCTCGTCGCTCGCCGCGGTCGAGGACCGTATCGAGCCCAACCCCGATGTCGCCAACCTCGCCTCGATGTACGAGGCCTTCTGGCGCGATCACGCCGCGGTCGAAGTCGTGATCGCCGTGGGTGGCGGCAGCGCGATCGACACCGCCAAGGCGCTCATGGTCGGCACCGCGAGCGGCCGCTTCGACGAGCTCGTGGCGCTCCTCGCGAAGGGCGGGACGTTCAGGCCACAACGCGTGAAGGCGCTGATTGCAATCCCCACCACGGCCGGCACCGGCAGCGAGGTCACTCCGTGGGCGACGATCTGGGACAAGGCCGCCGGGAAGAAACATTCGCTGCACCTGCCGCAGACCTGGCCCGAGGCCGCGATCGTCGACCCGGAGCTCATGCTCACGCTGCCCGCCTCGGTCACGGTGCAGAGCGGGCTCGACGCGCTCTCGCACGCGCTCGAGTCGATCTGGAACGTGAACGCCAACCCGCTTTCCGACACCTATGCGGTGGCGGCCGCGCGCGAGGTGATGGCAACGCTGCCCGGCCTGCTCGGGGACCTCTCCAATCGCGAGCTGCGCGGGCGCATGGCGCTCGCCGCGCTCAAGGCTGGCATGGCCTTCTCGAACACCAAGACCGCGCTCGCGCATTCGATCTCCTACGAGATGACGTTGCGCTTCGGCATCCCCCACGGCATCGCCTGCTCCTTCACGCTGCCCATGGTCCTCGAGCGCGCCATCGGCGCCGATGCGTCGCGCGACGTGGTGCTCGCCGCCATCTTCGGCGACCTCGCGGCCGCCCCGGGCAAGCTGCGCGAGTTCCTGCGCGCGCTCGGCGTGAAGACCGAGTTCTCCGACTACGGCGTGCCCGAGGCCGACTCGCGGCGGATGGTGGCGCAGGCCCTGGACGGCGTGCGCGGCAGGAACTTCATCGGCAACCGGGAGGCGCGCGCGTGAGCGGTTCGCTGGACTGGATCGACAAGGTGACCCCCGTCATCGACCGCATCAGCATCTGGGCGGGCAAGGCGGTGGCCTGGCTGATCGTGCCGATGTTCTGCGTGCTGGTGTACGAGGTGCTCGTGCGCAAGTTCTTCCGGCCGACGGTCTGGGCGAACGACATCGCCACCATGGCGTACGGCGCGCACTTCTTCCTCGCCGGCGCCTACACGCTGCACCTGCAGAAGCACATCCGCACCGACTTCTTCTCCAAGAACTGGTCGCTCAAGACGCAGGTGCGCATGGACATCGCGCAGTACCTGCTGATCTTCCTGCCCGGCATGGTGATGTTCACCTGGATCAGCCTGGAGTTCGCCAGGGAGTCGTGGGACCTCAAGGAAGCGCTCATGACCACCTGGCGGCCACCCGCCTACTGGTACAAGACCGTGATCCCGGTGAGCTCGGCCCTCATCCTGCTGCAGGGCATGGCCGAGGTGCTGAAGTGCGTGAAGACGCTCAAGACCGGCGTCGACTACCGCACGCCGGCCGAAGTCGGGGAGCTCACGTGAGCCCGGAGGTGCTGGGGCTGGTCCTGCTGGCCTGCATGTTCGTGGTGATCCTGGGCGGCTTCCCGATCTCGTTCACGCTCATCATGCTGGGGCTGGTGTTCGGCTACATCGGCACCGGACAGAAGGTCTTCTATCTCATGACCTTCCAGGTGTTCGACACCATGACCGACACGGTGCTCGCGGCCGTGGCGATGTTCACCTTCATGGGCTACGTGCTGGAGAGTGCGGGGCTCATGAACCGGCTCTTCCACGCGGTGCAGCTGCTCTTCGGGCGCGTGCACGGCTCGCTCTACCTCGCCACCATCTTCACCGCGACGCTCTTCGCGGCGGCCACCGGCATCGTCGGCGCCTCGGTCACGATCATCGCGCTCATGGCGGCGCCGGTGATGATGCGCTCGGGCTACGACGTGAGGATGTCGGCAGGAACCATCTGCGCCGGCGGCACGCTCGGCATCCTCATCCCACCCTCGGTGATGCTGGTGGTGATGGGGCCCGTGCTCTCGGTGTCGGTCGCGCGCCTCTATGCCGGGGCGCTGCTGCCGGGCCTCCTGCTCGCCGGCCTCTATCTCGTCTACACGATGGGCCGCGTGTGGCTGAACCCGAAGCTGGGGCCCCCGCTGTCGAAGGAAGACCTCGACGTCCCGAAGGGGCACGTCCTCAAGGAATTCCTCATCGGGCTGGTGCCGCCCACGGCGCTCATCATCGCCACGCTGGGCTCGATCGTGACGGGCTGGGCCACGCCGACCGAAGGCGCCGCCATCGGCTGCGTGGGCGCGCTCGCCGTGACCGCGGTCCACCGCAAGCTCACCTGGGCGGTCTTCAAGGACTCCGTCTACCGCACCGCGCAGACCGCGAGCATGGTGATGATCCTGCTCATGGCTTCCAACTTCCTCGGCTCGGTGTTCTCCGCGCTCGGCACGCCCAGCTTCATCGCGCAGACGCTGGTGTCGTGGAACATCCCGGCCGACGCGCTCATCCTCTCGATCCTGGTGCTGTGCTTCATCCTCGGCTGGCCGCTGGAGTGGGTGCCGATCGTCGTGATCATCGTGCCGATCTTCCAGCCCATCCTCGAGACGCTCAAGGTCGACATGGTGTGGTTCAGCATCCTGCTCGCGGTCACGCTGCAGACCTGCTGGCTCTCACCGCCCGTGGCGCTGTCGGCGTACTACCTCAAGGGGATCATGCCCAGGTGGGACCTCGGCGACATCTACAAGGGGATGATGCCGTTCATGATCCTGCAATGGATCGCGGTCCTCATCCTGTACTTCTTCCCCAAGATCATCCTGGTGCTTCCCAACATGGTGTTCGGCACGAAGTAGCACGTCCAACCACAAGGAGGAGATGACATGGAACGCAGAAGATTCCTCGCCGGCGCGGGCCTCGCCGCAAGCGCAGCCGCCGCGCCCGCCGTGGCGCTCGCCCAGGGCACGCAGCACCGCTGGAAGCTGCAAAGCGCCAATCCGGCGGGCACGCCGCACATGACGCTGCTCACGCGTTTTGCATCCAACGTGGACAAGATGTCCAACGGTCGCCTCAAGATCGAGGTGCTCACCAGCGGGGCGATCGTGAAGCCCGATGCGATCCTCGACGCCGTCAACAAGGGCGTGGTCGACGCCGGCCAGTGGTGGGCGCACTACGCCACCGGCAAGCATCCGGCCGGGGGCCTGTTCAGCGCGCCGCTCGGCGGCTCGGGCAGCGGCCTCGACCAGATGGGCCAGCTCGCCTGGTACATGCAGGGCGGCGGGCGAACGCTCTACCTCGAGTACTACCAGCAGATGCTCAAGGCCGACGTGATGCCGTTCCTCTACGCGCCCGACGGCCCCGAGTGCTTCGGCTGGTTCAAGAAGCCGATCACCTCGGTCGCCGAGTTCGTCAAGCTGCGCTTCCGCATCTCCTCGGGCCTGCCCAGCGACGTGCTGAAGGACATGGGCGGCGTGCCGGTGAACCTCGCGGGCGCGGAGCTGATCCCCGCGGCCGAGCGCGGCGTGATCGACGGCGTCGAGTGGATCAACCCGGCCAACGACATCAAGGTGGGCCTGCAGGACGTCTTCAAGTACTACTCGATCCAGGGCCTGCACCAGGCGATCGACATCGCCGACGTCGTGATCAACATGTCGAAATGGAAGGCGCTCTCGCCCGACCTGCAGGCGATCGTCGAGACCGCGCTCACCACGTCGCTCTTCGACGCGATCCTCTACTTCCAGTACGAGAACGCCAAGGCGCTGGCCGAGATCAAGACCAAGGGCGTGACCATCTTCGACGCGCCGGCCGACTACGCGCCGGCGTTCATCAAGAGCGCGAAGAAAGTGCTGGGCGAGCTGGAGAAGAAGGATCCCTTCTTCAAGAAGGTGCTCGACTCGCAGCGCGCCTACGCCAAGCTCACGGTGCCGTACACGCGCGAGACCGCCAAGCTCTCCACGCTCATCGCGGGCGCCGCGGAGGTCTAGGGATGAAGCGGCGCGAGCTGATCCAGGCCACCGGGGCGGCGCTCGCTGCCCTGGGCCTGCCTGAGAGTGCGCCGCTCATGCGAGCACCCGCGTCCAGATGAGCTTGCCGTCGGCATCGAAGGCGCGCGCGGTGAGCCTGCGCGCGGCGCCCGCGCCCGAGAACTC
>Ga0111539_10002369_pt1 | contig 25039 bp, 21 predicted proteins | sample RhiMethybrSRZTD1_FD_79667 | JGI IMG/M metagenome (GOLD analysis project Ga0111539, IMG submission 79667) | Populus rhizosphere microbial communities from Tennessee, USA - Rhizosphere MetaG P. TD hybrid SRZTD1 (version 2) (version 2) | ecosystem: Host-associated > Plants > Roots > Rhizosphere >...
AGATCAGCGACGCGCTCGATCGCGGGCGATAGCCGCAAATCTTGTCATGCCGGCATTTCGCGACGCGAAATATCCGGCACCCAGGACGTAGGGTGCAAAAGCGACGCGCATTGCGCCGATCTACCGTCGCATCGGCGCAATGCGGCTTAACCTTTTGCGCCCTACTTTTGCTCAGCGCGGCGCTGCTAGCCCGCCTTGGCCGCGTGCCAGGCCCAGGCGGTGCGACGCATGACGGACTGGCGCAGATAGAGGTTGGCGAGATTGCGCGAGATCACCACGAGCGCCTCCTGCGCCTGCGACGTGTCGCTGCCCTCGCTGTTCAACCGCTCGACGCGCTCACGCAGCTGGCTGACGCGATTCTCTGTCTCGGCGATGCGTTCGGCGATGGCGACAAGCGCGGCGCGGTCGGTGGTCATGCGTCCTCCCTACGGATCGTTTGCTGGGCGTGGAGGTAGAATGTGTCTGTGTCAAAGCGAAGAAAGCTCTGTGACAATCCCGCGATTTGCACGGCGCATGCAACACGGCCGGGCGCATGCCGCCAACAGGCGCGCACCTCGGTCACGCGGATTCAGGCTCACTGGTTCGTCATGCCCGTGTCGACGGGCATCCACGCCGCGAACTTGCGTGGATCCCCGCCTACGCGGGGATGACGGCTGCGGAAAAACCAATCGTCCGCAGATGATATCGGGCCGTCGCTTTTGCACTGCAGCGCCAGCGTGATCTGGGCAGCGCGAACCGGAGAGCGAGCGCCCGATCGGGTTTGGTCAGGGTCGGGTAACGGTCCGTGGCCCCGCCTACTCACCGCGTGCGCGGGCGGCCGCCGCGCGCAGCCGCCGCAGCTTCTGCTCGCGGTAGAAGGTGTAGAGGCCGGCCGACACCAGGATCGAGATGCCCGCCAGCGATACTGCATCGGGCAGCTGATTCCAGATCAGCAGGCCGAGCAGGATCGCCCAGACGATGCCGGCATAGCGGAATGGGGCGACTGCGGCCACCTCGCCCGAGCGCAGCGAGTAGATGACGCACAGGTGTCCGGCGAGCGAGAACACCGAGGCGAAGGCCAGGCAGGCGAACTCGGCAAGGGTCGGAAAGGTCCAGGTCTCGAAAATCCAGCAGGCGAGCCCGGCCGACGCCACGGCCAATTGCGAAAGCAGCATGATGAGTAGCGGCGACAGGGCCACGTCGAGGCGCCGCGTGGAGACGTCGCGCAACGTGCCGCACAGCACCGAGAGCACGCCCAGCAGTGCCCAGGCATTGAACGCGCTCGTTCCCGGCTTGATGACGAGCAGCGCGCCGAGGAAGCCCACGCCCACGGCGGTCCAGCGCCGCCAGCCCACGTGCTCGCCCAGGAACAGCGCGGATGCGGCCGTCAGGCTGAGCGGCGTCATCTGAATGATGCCCATCAGGTCGGCGAACGGCATGCGCGCCAGCGCGCCCTGGAAGAGCAGGGCGCCGCCGACGTCGCCGACGCTGCGCCAGGCCATGACGCGCACGAACGCCTGCCTCAGCGTGTAGATCGCCCCCGTGGCGAAGGCTGCAATCGTGACGATGGTCACCGTGCACAGCCCGCGCACGAACACCGTCTGCCCCGTCGGCAAGGTGGCCGACACGAGCTTCATGGCCGCATCGCCGCACGTGAACAGCGCGGTAGCCGCCACCATGGCGGCGATGCCCCGAAGATTGCCGGGGACCGGGTGGCCGGTCTCCCGCCGCACGAGGGAGCCACTGCCGCCCCGGCTTTGTCTCTGCACGCTCTTCCCCGTCTTGTCCGGCTCAGGCTCCAGCCGGCATCGTTAACGGCAGCCTTCTACCACCTCGGCCCACCGCGCAAGCGCCGGCCGCGCAAGGGTGCCGCCCGTGCTGTCTGGCGCGCTTTCTGCAAGCTCCGGTCGGGACCAGGCCAAAGCCCCGCAAGGTGACCGGAAATGAGACACGCGATCTTCACCGATTTCGAGCCGTGCCACGCCGACCTTTTCGGCAGGCACAACGTCAACCTGGGGCACCGCCTACACGAGTCGGAGCTCTTCAGCGACGCCAGTCTCGCACGGCTGATCGAGAGGACCCCGCGCAACTCCTACCACGTCAACACCATGGATGTGACGACGCACGACCCCCGCTCCCGCCGCGAGGGCGTGATCGACGGCCTGTCGGGTGCGGAGGCCCTCGAGGCCGTGCGCAAGGGCCACATCTGGATCCTGCTGCAGCAGCCCAACGAGATCGAAGGCGCCTATGGCGACATGCTGCGCGAGGTCTATGCCGAGATCGAGGAGCGCGTGCCGGGCTTCAAGTCCTACAAGCACCGGATGTCGATCCTGATCTCCTCGCCCAACGTCCAGGTCTACTACCACGCCGACGTCCCCGGCCAGACACTGTGGCAGGTGCGCGGCACCAAGCGGGTCTACGTCTACCCCAACACGGCGCCGTTCCTGCCGCAGGCCAACATCGAGAAGATCGTGCTCGGCGAGGCGCACGAAATCTCGCTGCCGTACGCGCCCTGGTACGACGCGTATGCCGAGGTGATCGACCTCGAGCCCGGCCGCATGCTGCACTGGCCGCTCAACTGCCCGCATCGCATCGTCAATGCCAACTGTCTCAACGTCTCCTTCACGACCGAGCACATGACGGACGAACTGCGCAACGCCTACGCCGTGAACTACGCCAACGGCGTGCTCCGACGCACCCTCGGCTGGGAGAACCCGGCGCGTCCCGCCTCGGGTGCCGGCCTCTACGCGCGCCTGGGCCTTGCCGCCGTGCACAAGTATCTGGGCCTTCAGGCCAGGCGCAGATCGGGCTTCAAGATCGATTTCAAGGTGGATCCGGCGGCGCCCTTCAGCGTGCGCAACGTGCCGGCCTTCGAGCTGCGCAAGTAGCAGACAGCCGCAACAGATTGCAGGGAAGCGGGAAGAACGGGCTCCAGCCTCCGGGCCGGAGCCCGCTTCGTGCCAGCCCGCAGAGGTAGCGCAACGCCGAGAGCCGCCGGAAGCGTGCCTCCGGCGGCCTCGACCCCGCAATACGCCGCTGGAGAGCGACGTTGGAGACGCGTGCGCGGCGACCGGACCGCGCAGCGCAGAATTTTTGAAAAGCCCCCAAAAGACCCCGCCGGAAGGCCTCCAAAAGCGACGGTCCGAAAACCGCCCCGGTCGGGCTGTAGGAGCACGCTATAAGAAGCGCTCAGGCGGACAACGTCTAAATCCGTCTAGTGTTGGGACTGTTTCTGGATCACCACACCGGTGCCCGCGGCGGGGAAACCACGGCCATGGCGCAGGACTGGAGCAGGCTGGTGAGGCGCTACCGCATCCGTCACGGGGTGACGCAGATGCACCTTGCGGCGCTCGTTGGTGTGTCGCAGCGGACCATCTCGCGATGGGAGCGCGGAGAGGATCGTCCCAGCCTCGAGCAGCAGCGCCTGCTGCGCGACCTCGCCTGGGAGCCGACCGCGCCGATGCTGCGCAGCCTTGCGGGCTCCATCAGCCATTGTCCGGCGCCGCGTGCCCTATCCCGTACACGGAGCATCTGCCTGCAGGCGGTGTCGCAGCCGGCGCTCGTCAAGCGGCCGTCCGTGATCGAATGGATCGGCCGCGACCTCGCCCCGATCGCCTGCGGGGTGCTGGCCGAGATGCTGGAGGACAAGCCGTTGCAGCGCGCCGTTGCCACCCGCCAGATCGCATATGTCGTCGCCACCTCCGGCAGCGTCCTGCAGACGGTGGAGCATGCCCGCATCGGCAAGTTCCACACGACCATCACCTATTTCTTCCACGAGGGCACGCTCTACAGCGACGCCATCTCCGTGCCGGCCCGCGCGGATGCGCCCCTGGGCTACCAGGCCGTCCCCATGGACGGGCTCATCGGCGACTGACGGGCAGTGTCTCAGCTCGAAATTTGCGATTGCCCGCCGGCCCACCCGCACCCGATCTGATTGGCGACCTCGACGATTTTCGGGCGCCAAGCTCCAGCGGACTTCTGAAGTTCGTTCAGGATTGCGCAGGCCTCCGCTGTTTCGCCCAGCGAGCTCTTGATGATTGCCAAGCTGATGATCGGCGGCGGATATTTCTTCTTCACTACTTGCGTGTCCGTCAGCCAGCGCTCCATCCCCTGACGGGTGCACATCTGCTCAAGGAATGGCAGTACGTACGCGGTGACTTTTACAGCAACCTCGACAGTGCCTGTGGGGTCGTTCAGTTCCCACCATTTGTCGCGGCCATCAATCAGTTCACCGATTCGAACGCACACCGTGCACGAGGGCTGGTGGACAAAATTGGACGCATTGGTGTTCCAAAGTCTTGAATGAACATCAGGGTCCAGCACCCCCGCGTTGATCGTAAACCCGTTACCGAATTTGCTGGTCTGCACATCGACGACCTCAATGACCGAGTTATTTTTGCGATTCCATGTCACCCCCTTTCGCGCGAACCCAAGGGGTTTCAGCACTCCGTCCAACTGCGCGATGAATGCCCTCTTCCCCACCTTTGGTACTCGGGGCTGACGTGGTCCGGGTGCTACCATTCAATTCACCCCATCGCTTTCCAATCTAAGAGACTACCGACCGACGGCTGAGGTTGACAGCGCCCCTCCGTTCGACGATGGTGCCGCCCAATCCGACGGCCCGTGGACACGAGCCGCCGCCCTGCACATGGCGCCCCATGGGGAGAGCCGGGAGGCAGGGAGGTCAACGCCCGCCAGCGCGTAGCGCCCGCGGGCGCGCTTCGTCATTCCCGCGTAGGCGGGAATCCTCGGCTCCGGGCTGGAGCATGGCACGGGTAGCCACGGAATCCGGAGCGCGGCCCTCCCGTTGGAGAGTTGCGCGGATCCCCGCCTTCGTGCCGAAGGCGCGTCTTCGACACGACGCGGGGATGACGTTGGTTGAGAGGTTAGATGTTCCAGTCCCTGTCAGATCGCCTCTCGGGCATTCTCGACAAGTTGACCCGGCGCGGGTCGCTGACCGACAGCGACGTGGCGGAAGCCATGCGCGAGGTGCGCCGCGCCCTGCTGGAAGCCGACGTGGCGCTCGATGTGGTGCGCGCCTTCACCGACAAGGTGAAGGAGAAGGCCGTCGGCCAGGAGGTGATCAAGTCGGTCACGCCGGGCCAGATGGTCGTCAAGATCGTGCACGACGAGCTTGTGGCCATGCTGGGCTCGGATGCCCAGCCGATCGATCTCGCGGCCCAGCCCCCCGTCGCCATCCTGATGGTCGGCCTGCAGGGCTCGGGCAAGACCACCACGACGGCCAAGATCGCCTATCGGCTCACCAACCGCGACAAGAAGAAGGTGCTGATGGCCTCGCTCGATGTGCGCCGTCCGGCAGCCCAGGAGCAGCTCAAGATTCTCGGCGAGCAGACGCAGGTCGATACGCTCCCCATCATCGCCGGCCAGACGCCGCAGCAGATCACCAAGCGTGCGCTCGATGCGGCCCGGCTCGGCGGCTACGACGTGGTGCTGCTCGACACCGCCGGCCGCATCCACATCGACGAAGCCCTGATGCAGGAGACGGCGGATGTGCGCGACATCGCCCATCCGCACGAGACGCTGCTGGTCGCCGACAGCCTCACCGGCCAGGATGCGGTCAAGCTCGCCAAGAGCTTCGACGACCGCGTCGGCATCACCGGCATCGTGCTGACCCGCGTCGACGGCGACGGCCGCGGCGGCGCCGCGCTCTCCATGCGCTCCGTCACCGGCAAGCCCATCAAGCTGATCGGTGTCGGCGAGAAGTGGGACGCGCTGGAGGACTTCCATCCCGAGCGCATCGCCGGCCGCATCCTCGGCATGGGCGACGTGGTGAGCCTGGTCGAGAAGGCCGCCCAGACCATCGACATGCAGAAGGCCGAGGCCATCGCGCAGAAGCTGCGCAAGGGCGAGTTCGACCTGGAAGACCTCTCCGACCAGCTCAAGCAGATGGAGAAGCTCGGCGGCATGTCGAGCATGCTGGGCATGCTGCCCGGTATCGGCAAGGTCAAGAAGCAGCTCGATGCCGCCAACATCGATGACAAGATCCTCAAGCGCCAGCGCGCCATCATCTCGTCGATGACGCCCAGGGAGCGGCGCAGCCCGAAGGTCCTCGACGGCAAGCGCAAGCGTCGCATCGCCGCCGGCTCCGGCACCAAGCCCGAGGATGTCAATCGCCTGCTCAAGATGCACCGCCAGATGGCGGACATGATGAAGATGATGGGCAAGCGCGGCGGCATGATGCAGCGCATGATGGGCATGGGCGGTGGCGGCGCCGCCCCGAGCCCCGCCGAGATCGAGAAGATGCAGGCCGACCTCGCCAGGCTCGACCCCAAGGCGCTCGAGAACCTGCCCAAGGAATTGAAGGATCAGCTGCCCCAAGGCCTGCCCAAGGGCTTGCCGAAGGGTGGTCTTCCCGGCCTTGGTGCGGGAGGATCGCGTCTGCCTGGTTTGCCGGGCCTCGGCGGCGGCCAGCGCTTCACCGGCTTCCCCGGAAAGAAGAAATGATGCCTGCCCGACCCACGCGCGCAACCGGATTCCCTCCCCCCTTGTGGTGCGCGGCATGAGCACGCGCGTGGACATCCCCGTGCTGGAAACCGAGCGCCTGCGGTTGCGCGGCTGGCGTGAGGAGGACCACGCGCCGTTCGCGCGTTTCTGCGCCAGCGAGGCGACCGCGCGCTTCGTCGGCGGCGTCTGCGGCCCGGATGACGCCTGGCGCAGGATAGCCGGCCAGATCGGCCATTGGGCGCTGCGCGGCTACGGGTCGTGGGTGATCGAGGAGAAGGCCGGCGGGCGCTGGGTCGGCTACAGCGGCCTGTGGAACCCGCACGGCTGGCCCGAGCCCGAGCTGATGTGGGGCCTTGACGCCGATGCCCATGGCCACGGCTACGCCACCGAAGCGGCCCGCCGCGGGCGCGACTACGCCTATCGCGAGCTTGGCTGGCGCACGCTTGTGAGCTGCATCGCGCCCGCCAATGCACCCTCCCAGCGCGTCGCCGCTCGCCTCGGCGCCGCCTGCGAGCGCACCATCGAGCTCAGAGGATTCCCGGTCGGCCTCTATCGCCATCCGGATCCCGAGGCTTTGCACTCTTGACCAGACCAAGGAGAAGAGAATGTCCGTGAAGATCCGCCTCTCGCGCGGGGGCACCAAGAAGCGCCCCTACTACTACGTCGTCGTTGCCGACTCGGCCTCGCCCCGCGACGGGCGCTACATCGAGCAGATCGGCACGCACAATCCGCTGCTGCCCAAGGACAGCGCCGACCGCGTGAAGCTCGACATCGAGCGCGTGAAGCACTGGCTTTCCGTCGGCGCCCAGCCGACCGACCGCGTCGCCCGCTTCCTCGACGCCGCGGGCCTTGCGAAGCGCGAAGCGAAGCAGAATCCGGAGAAGTCCAAGCCCAAGAAGAAGCGCCTGGAGCGCGAGGCCGCCCAGGCCGAGGCCGCCGCCAAGGCCGCCGAGGGCGATGCCAAGCCCGCGGCCTGATCCCCTCTCCCCATGCCCCTTCAGGCATGGGGAGGGTTAGGGCGAGGGGCAGCAGCACCCCAGCATTGGCAGCTGTTGCTGCCTCTCACCCTGACCCTCCCATCATGGCGAAGCCATGCTACGCATGGACCCAAGCGGGGAGACGGAGAGATGGCCTCTCCCCTGGCCGAGAGCCGCCGGAGTGGTCGAACCAGCGAACTCCAAGCACATCCTGCTCGGCCGCATCGCCGGTGCGCACGGCATCCGCGGCGAGGTGATGATCCATGCCTACACTGATCCGCCCGATAAAATCGCCGCCTACGGCCCGCTCGACGACGCAGGCGGCACGCGCACCTTTAAGCTCGAAAGCGTGCGCGCGACCAACAAGGGCGTCGTCGCCCGCATCGCCGGCATCGAGGACCGAACGGCCGCTGAAGCGCTGAAGGGCATCGAGCTCTACGTCGACCGCGACCGCCTCCCCGCCGCCGCGGAGGGCGAGTACTACCACGCCGACCTCATCGGCCTCGCCGCCGTCGATCCCGACGGTGTGCGCCTCGGCGAGATCGTGGCTGTGCAGAATTACGGCGCCGGCGACCTTTTGGAGATCCGTCGCGTCGGATCGAGCAAGGCCGATCTCATCCCCTTCACCGACGACTACGCGCCGCAGGTGGACCTCGAGGCCGGCCGCATCGTCATCCTCCTCCCCCGCACCACCGACGCGAAGGAGTGATGCGTGTCATTCCGGAATTTCGCGTCAGCGAAATAGCCGGAACCCTGGGCCACAAGGCATGCCCTACACCACCTCCCCGCGCAGCAGCTTCGGCACCTCGCCGGCGAGCCCCGCTGCCTCCGTCACGAACAGCTGCTTCAACGCGGGCATGCGCTCCACCAGCCCCAGGCCGAAGTCGCGGGCCGAGCGCAGCAAAGTGGAATCGTTGGAGAACAGCCGGTTCAGCGCATCGAACGTCGCCGCCGACACCGCCGCGTCCAGTCGCCGCCAGCGCTCGTAGCGCTCCAGCGTGGCGATCGATCCGAAGTCGAGCCCGAGGCGCGCCGCGTCCGCCACCACCTCCGTCAGCGCCGCAACGTCCCGGAGCCCCAGGTTCAGGCCCTGCCCCGCGATCGGATGCACCCCGTGCGCGGCATCGCCGATCAGCGCGAACCGGTCCTTCACCAGCGCGCGCGCCAGATGCATGTCGAGCGGCCAGGAGGCGCGCGGCCCGTCCAGCTCGACGGCGCCCAGCCGATAGTCGAACCGCCTCGCCACCTCGGCGAGAAAGCCCGCATCGTCCAGCGCCAGCAGCGCGCGCGCCGTCTCCGCGTCCTCGGTCCAGGTGATGCACGCGCGGTTGCCGGCGAGCGGCAAGATGGCGAACGGCCCCGAGGGCAGGAAGTGCTGCACCGCCCGCCCGCCGTGCGGCTTGGCATGGCGCACGGTGGTGACGATGCCCGCCTGCGGGTAGCTCCAGCGCACAACCTGGATGCCGGCCGCCTCGCGCAGCCGCGAGCCGCGGCCGTCGGCGGCCACCAGCAGGCGTGTGTGCAGCGACCGCGGCGCTGCCCTCGCCGCCGCGAGATCGACGCTTGCTGCATGCGCATCGACGGTGAAGCCCGTCGCCGCCTCCCCGCCCAGCAGGGCAATAGCGGTACGGTTCGCGGCGGCCGCCAGCAGCGCCTCCCGCAGCCGCCCCTCCTCGACGATGTAGGTCGCCGGCTCGCCGCCGCCGACCGTGTTGTCATACGACACGAGGATCGGGCGGATGGCGTCATCGAGGCTGGAATCGGTGATGTCGACGGCCGTCACGGGCTGCGCGTGGGCTGCGATCGCCGGCCAGACGCCGAGCACGGAGAGCATGTGCTTGGAGCCGGCCGACAGTGCGAAGGCCCGCGGCTCGGCCGCGACGGTGCCCGGGCGCAGCGGCGCCCGATCGGCAACGGCGATCCTGGCCCCGCTGCCCAGCGCATCGGCCAGCGCGCAGGCGAGTGCCAGCCCGGCCGTGCCGCCGCCGGCGATCACCACGTCATGGCGTTCGGCTGTGGAAGACATCACGCTGAGCCCAGTAGCCGGGCCGGAGGCGAAACACAACACCGCGGGCCTTCGCACCCGCACGTCCCGGCACGCCGCCTCAGGCCTTGCCGCCTGCTGCGGCCTTGGCGGCCGATGCCAGATAGTTGACGTCCGTATCGCCGCCGACCGACCAGGCATCCGCGAACGGGCTGTAGACGAGCCCCTTGACCACCGGCGGCGCGAGTCCTGCCGCGCGCAAGTGCCGGGCGAGTTCGTCCGGCGTGACGAAGCGGTCCCACTGGTGCGTGCCCACCGGCAGCCAGCGCAAAACATATTCGCCGCCGACGATGGCAAGCAGGTAGGCCTTGAGCGTGCGGTTGATGGTCGAGAGCAGCATGAGCCCTCCGGGACGGACCAATCCGGCGCAGACCTTGAGGAAAGCCGCGGGGTCGGGCACGTGCTCGACCACCTCCAGGCACACGAGCGCATCGAACGTCGAGCCTTCCGCCAGCAGGTCCTCGGCGCGGCCCGCCCGGTAGTCGATGGCAAGCCTCTCCCCGGCCGCGTGCCGTCGCGCCGCCTCGATGTTCTCGGCCGCGGGATCGAGGCCCGTCACCCGGGCCCCCAGCCGCGCCAGGGGCTCCGAGATGAGCCCCCCGCCGCAGCCCACGTCCAGGAGGCTCAGGCCTTCCAGTGGGCGCATGCCAGGCGGGCGGGCAAAGTGGCGCACAAGCTCGTCGCGCAGGAAAGCGAGCCGCGCCGGCCCGATCCGGTGCAGCGCCCGGAATTTGCCGCCCGCGTCCCACCATTCGGAGGCGAGCCGCGCGAAGCGGTCGATCTCCGCGCGGTCGAGGGTCGCCGTGGTCCTGTCGGGTCCGCTTGTGGGCATGCCGCATTGGCCCGTCGCGGCGTCGCCCTGTCAAGGCCGTCGCCCGACTGTTGCAGGCGGCGAGCCTTGTGGCTAAGAGTGCGCGCCAGCCGACGATCGGGGTCTCCTTGCCCGGGCTGGCCGACGAAACTCAATCGCCAAGCCCTCGAGCCGGGCCTTGGGGCGTTCACGCGGGTCGCCATGTCGTTCCTGGTCATGAAATTCGGCGGCACTTCGGTGGCCAACGTCGAGCGCATCCGCAACGTCGCCCGCCACGTGAAGCGCGAGATCGATGCCGGCAACCGCGTCGCTGTGGTCGTCTCCGCCATGGCCGGGGTGACGAACCAGCTGGTCGCCTGGGTGCGGGAGGCCTCGGCGCTGCACGATGCGCGCGAGTACGACGCGGTCGTGGCCACGGGCGAGCAGGTTACCGCCGGGCTGCTGGCGATCGTGCTGCAAGGCATGGGCGTGCAGGCGCGCTCCTGGCAGGGCTGGCAGATCCCCATCATCACCGACGACGCCCACGGCGTCGCCCGCATCAAGGACGTGCCCGGCGACAAGATCCGTGCCCGCCTCGAGCAGGGCGAGGTTGCCGTCATCACGGGCTTCCAGGGCATCGAGCCCGAGCGCAACCGCATCTCCACGCTGGGGCGCGGTGGCTCGGACACGAGCGCCGTCGCCCTGGCGGTCGCGGTCAAGGCGGACCTCTGCGACATCTATACCGACGTCGACGGCGTCTACACCACCGACCCGCGCATCGTGCCGCGGGCGCGGCGGCTGCCCAAGGTCTCCTACGAGGAGATGCTGGAGATGGCCTCGCTCGGCTCCAAGGTACTGCAGACGCGCTCCGTCGAGCTTGCGATGGTACACAGGATGCGCGTGCGTGTTCTTTCAAGCTTCGCCGCGCCGGAAAAGATGGAGCCCGCGCGGCCCGAGACCTGGGACAGCATCGGCACCATCATCTGCAGCGAGGATGAGATCGTGGAGCAGCAGGTTGTCAGCGGCATCGCCTACGCCAAGGACGAGGCGAAAGTGACGCTCATGCGCGTCGAGGACAAGCCGGGCGTGGCCGCCAGCATCTTCGGGCCGCTGTCGGAGGCCAACATCAACGTCGACATGATCGTGCAGAACACGTCGTCCGACGGCAAGCACACGGACATGACCTTCACCGTGCAGGAATCCGACCTGGATCGGGCGCTCGACGTGCTGAAAAGCGCAAGGAAGGACATCGGCTATTTCGATGTGAAGAGCGCGTCCGGCGTTGCCAAGGTCTCCGTCATCGGCGTCGGCATGCGCAGCCACGCCGGCGTCGCCGCGCAGATGTTCAAGGCGCTCGCGGACCGAGGCATCAACATCCTGGCCATTACCACCTCCGAGATTAAGATTAGCGTGCTCATTGATGCGGCCTATGCCGAGCTGGCCGTTCGAGCCTTGCATGGCCTGTACGGCCTGGACAAAGGCTGATTTCATGGGCGCTCGCCTGGGGCGGGCGATGTAGGATCGAGAGTGCCGGCGGCGCTGAGGACGCCGGCGCGGATGGATGTGGCCAAAGCGGCCTTGGTGCCCCAGGCGGAATCGGCAGCGGGCGGCGATGCAGAACAGAGGCGGCGACAGTCCGAGGATCACGCCCTCCGAGCCGGCGCTGCGCATCATCCTGCGCCGGCTGCGGGAGATCATGGCCGAGCCGTCGGACGGCCAGTCCAGGCTCGATCGTATCGTGCGCCAGATCGCCGGCCTCATGGTGGCCGAGGTCTGCTCCATCTACTTGAAGCGCCAGGACGGCTCGCTCGAGCTGTTCGCGACCGAGGGCCTCAACCCCGCTGCGGTGCATAACACGTTCATGAAGCGCGGGGAGGGCCTCGTGGGGCGCTGCGCCGAGCTGGCGGTCCCGATCAACGCGCCCGACGCCCAGAACCACCCCTCCTTCTCGTATCGGCCGGAGACGGGCGAGGAAATCTATCACTCCTTCCTGGCGGTGCCCATTCTGCGTGACGGCGACGTGCTGGGCGTGCTTACCGTCCAGAACAAGGCGCACAAGGAATATTCCGACGAGGACGTCGAGGTGCTGCAGACGACCGCGATGGTGCTGGCCGAGCACCTCGTCTCGGGTGCCGTGCCCGGCGCCACGACGGCGCCCGAGTTCAACCGGGCGGTCGGCCATGTCATCCGCGGCCAGCCGCTGTCGGAAGGGCTGGCGCTCGGCCACGTGGTCCTGCACGAGGCGCGCGTCGTCGTCACGGAGCTGGAGGCCAAGGACCCGGAGGAGGAGAACCGGCGCCTGGAGACCGCCGTCGAGGAGCTCAAGGCCTCGCTCGACGAGATGCTGGAGCAGGGCGATCTGTCGGCGACGGGCGAGCACCGCGATGTGCTCGAGGCCTACCGCATGTTCGCGCACGACCGCGGCTGGCTCAGGCGCATGAAGGAGGCCATCAGCCGCGGCATGACGGCGGAGGCTGCCGTCGAGCGGGTGCAGAACGACACCCGCGCCCGCATGTCGCGTCAGGCCGACGCCTACTGGCGCGAGCGCCTGCGCGACCTCGACGAGCTCTCCGACAGGCTGCTGCGGACCCTGGCCGGGCGACCGAGGGCGCACGCGGCGGCATCCGAGCTGCTGCACGACACGGTGCTGATCGCCCGCACCATGGGGGCGGCAGATCTCCTCGACTATGACCGCACGCGTCTGCGCGGCCTGGTCCTGGAGGATTCGAGCGGCCAGAGCCACGTCGCCATCGTCGCCAAGGCCCTCGGCATCGCCGCCGTCGGCAACGCCCGCGGCATCATGGAGCGGGTCGGGCAGGGCAACCCGATCATCGTCGATGCCGAGAGCGGGGAGATACACATCCGCCCGTCGAGCGAGGTCATCGGCGCCTATGGCGACAAGGCCCGCTTCCAGGCCCGCCGGCACCGCAAGTACCGGGCCCTGCGCGACCGTCCATCCCTCACGAAGGACGGACAGCGCATCGAGCTCAACATCAACGCCGGCCTGCTGATGGACGTGCCCCACCTGGCGGAATCCGGTGCCGACGGCATCGGCCTGTTCCGCACCGAGCTGCAATTCATGGTCTCGGCCACCCTGCCGCGGCTCGAGCGCCAGACGCAGATGTACCGCGCCGTGGTGGCCGAAGCCGGCAAGAAGCCCGTGATTTTCCGCACCCTGGACGTCGGTGGCGACAAGGTGCTGCCCTACCTGCGCCAGCCGCAGGAGGAGAACCCGGCGCTCGGCTGGCGCGCCATCCGCCTCGGGCTCGACCGGCCCGGCCTGCTGCGCACGCAGGTGCGGGCGCTGCTGCGCGCCACCGCCGGCCTGGAGCTGCGTCTGATGCTGCCGATGGTTACCGCGGTCGGCGAGGTCGACATGGCCCGGGCACTGATCGACCGCGAGCTCAATCTGCTGCAGCGGCGGGCCATGTCGGGCCCCACCAACGTGCGCCTCGGCGTGATGATCGAGGTGCCGGCCCTGCTTTACGACCTGGACGCCCTGCTGCCGCGGGTGGACTTCGTCTCCGTCGGCAGCAATGACCTGCTGCAGTATTTCTTCGCCGCCGACCGCAACAACACGCGGGTGGCCGCGCGTTACGATACGCTGTCGGCCGCGCCGTTGCGGGCGCTGGCCTCGATCGTGGAGGCGGCCGCGCGGCACAAGCGCCCCGTCAGCCTGTGCGGCGAGATGGCGGGGCGGCCCCTGGAAGCCATGGCTCTGATCGGCTTGGGGTTCCGGTCCATTTCGATGGCGCCGGCCTCGGTGGGTCCGGTCAAGGCCATGATCCTGAGCCTCGACGCCGCCGAGCTGCACCGCTGGCTGCTCGACACGATCCGCACCGCCGAGGGCAATCTTCGTCCCCAGCTCAAGCGGTATGCGGAGGAGCACGGCGTGGAAATCTGAAGGCCAGATTCGGTCCACGCGTGCCAGCAAACGCTCCCGAGCGAACGATCTGTGGATGAGGGTTGCCTGGATGCATCAGTGGCGGCGCTGAGCTTTGACAAGCCTCGGCGGTTGCTCAAACATGCCGGACGAGGTGCAGGGTTCAGCGTTCATCATGCGTACGAGGTTCAGGCACGCGGAAGCGGGCGCGGCGGGTGACGACTGGGGTTACCAGTCGGACGGCTACGGCGATCCTGCGTCGGTGCGCGACGAACAGCTCGGCAAGATCTTCCGCGACATGCGGCACGCCATGAAGGTTTCGCGCGAGACCATCGCGCGCCGTCTCGCGACCAGCTCGGCTACGATCGAAAGCTTCGAGGCCGGCGCCGTCTCCCTCCTCCCGCACTGGAAGGAGACCGGCAGGATCGTGCGCACCTATTGCGAGCTGCTGCGGGTCGATGCCGAGCCCATCCTGCAGCGTATTCGCATCCACCTCCAGGAGGCCGCCACGCAAGCCAAAGCGGCCCGGGTGGCGACGCCGATCGAGTTCACGACCCCTCGCACTGGACCGCGGTCCGTGCCCACGACCCGCGGTGCGCGCACCCAGCCCGCCGCGCGGCCGTCGCCGCGCCGCCGACGCCGGCGCGCGCGCGTGCTCTTTGCCCTCAGCGCCCCGCTTGCGCTCGTTGCCGCCCTGGTCTATCTCGCTCAGGCGATGCCGCAACCGGTCTATCGGGCGCTAAGCGTGCTGCCGGATCGGGCCGAGATTGCGGTACGTGCCGGCCTCGACTATCTCGTGCTGCTCTCGGCGCCGCAACGCGATGGGTTGAGATGGGTAGAAGTGAGCGATCCGCGCGCCCGCAAGGCCGACAGGTTGCGCGAGGCCGCGCGGTAGGCTCCGCCGCAATCGCGCTGTCATCAGGGAATTCGCCGAAGGCGAATATCCGGGACCCGGGGCCAGGGGAATGAGCGATCAATCTGTTACCGGCTCTCGGGTTGCTGTCTTCGGCCGGCGTGACAGGATTTCCCGCCGCTCGGGGATTCCGGAAGATTGCGATTTGCTCTAGTGTAGTCGAGGTCGAGAAGTTCGCGTCAGCGCCCTGTAGAGAGCATTGGTGGGGACCTCCCGATCATCACGCTGGAACGGGATCGCTTCCCTGGGTCGCATCGGCCGAAGCATTGGTCCTGCTCGAGCAACCCAGGTCGAGCATGGGCTGCACCGCGGGCCCGCCGCCCGACGCTATCCTGCTCTCCTTCACGTGAATCCTTAGCCTATGGCCGCCATCCCCGCCGAGAAGCTCGACAAGCTCGTCAACCGCTGGTCCGCCATCCAGTCTGAGCTGAACAAGGGCGTCAACCAGGCGACCTTCGTGCAGCTGTCGCGCGAGTTCGCCGAGCTCAATCCGGTCGTCGCCACCATCCAGGCGCTGCGCAAGACCGAGGCCGAGGCGGCCGACCTCAACGGCCTGCTGGCTGATCCGGTCGCCGACAAGGACCTTGCCGCGCTCGCCCGCCAGGAGCTCGAGACGCTGGCGCCGCGCGTGGCGGAGCTGGAACAGCAGCTGCGCGTGCACCTCCTTCCCAAGGATGCTGCCGACGACAAGAGCGTGATCGTCGAGGTGCGCGCGGGCACGGGCGGGGATGAGGCGGCGTTGTTCGCTGCTGATCTCTTCCGCATGTACAGCCGTTATGCCGAGCTGCATCGCTGGAAGACCGAGATCATCAGCCTGTCGGAGAACGATCTCGGCGGCTACAAGGAGGTCGTCGCCTCCATCTCCGGCAAGGGCGCCTTTGCCCGCCTCAAGTACGAGTCGGGCGTCCACCGCGTGCAGCGCGTGCCCGTCACCGAGGCCGGCGGGCGCATCCACACCTCGGCGGCAACCGTCGCCGTGCTGCCGGAGGCCGAGGACATCGATCTCGAGATCCGTCCCGAGGACATCCGCATCGACACGATGCGTGCGGGCGGCGCCGGCGGCCAGCACGTCAACAAGACGGATTCGGCCGTTCGCATCACGCACCTGCCGACCGGGCTCGTCGTCGTCTCGGCCGAGAAGTCCCAGCATCAGAACCGGCGCCTCGCCATGCAGGTCCTGCGCTCCCGCCTCTACGAGCAGGAGCGCCAGAAAGCAGCTGATTCCCGGGCCGCGCAGCGGAAGGGCCAGGTAGGCTCGGGCGACCGATCGCAGCGCATCCGCACCTACAATTTCCCGCAGGGGCGGGTCACCGATCACCGCATCGGCCTCACGCTGCACAAACTCGACGAGGTGCTGGAAGGAACCGCGCTCGACGAGCTGATCGATGCGCTCGTCACCGACCACCAGGCAAGCGAGCTGGCGGCCATTGAAGAGGATGGCGATGCCTGACCTTGCCACGGCCGGCGCCGAGGCGACGCTGTCGGCCGCGCTGCGCCACGCCGCGGTCGCGCTGCGTGCGCAGGGCGTCGACGAGCCGGCCGCCGACGCCAGACGTCTGGCTGCCGCCGTGCTCGGAATGTCGGCCGCGCAGATGCTCGCTCATCCCGAGCATGTGCTGTCGCCGGAGCAGGCGTCGCGGCTGTCGCGCCTCCTCGCCAGACGGGCTCGGCGCGAGCCGGTCTCGCGCATTCTCGGCGAGCGCGAATTCTACGGACGCGTCTTCTCCATCTCGCCTGCCACCCTCGATCCGCGGCCCGACAGCGAGACGCTCGTCGAGGCGGCGCTTGCGCTCGTCCGCGCGGAAGGTTCGCCGGCACGGCCGCTGCGCATCCTCGACGTCGGCACGGGATCGGGCTGTCTTCTCCTGTCGCTGCTGGCGGAGCTTCCCAACGCGACAGGGGTCGGCACGGACGTGAGCGAGCCGGCGCTTTGCGTCGCCCGCGACAACGCGAGCCGGCTCGGTCTTGCATCGCGCGCGAGCTGGCTCGTCGCCGACATGATCGAGGGCCTCGATGGTCCCTTCGACCTTCTGATCTCCAATCCGCCTTATGTGGCAACCGCCGAGATCGCAATGCTGGAGCCCGAGGTGCGTAGCTTCGATCCGCTGGCCGCCCTCGACGGCGGGCCGGATGGCTTGCGCGCCTTCCATCGATTGGCGCCGGGGTGTGGCGAGATCGTCCCCGACGGCTGGATCGTGCTGGAGGCGGGCCACGAGCAGGCCGATGCCGTGGCCGCTCTGCTCGGCGCCGCGCTGGGGCACGCCGGCGCCTCCCGGCCGAGGATTTTCAGGGATCTGGCAGGCCGGCAGCGCTGTGTTGCTATGCGATCACGGAATTGAGCATATGCCCAGAAAGCCCTTGGATTCTTTCCCCGTCCGCGCTAGGCTCAGGCGAGTGGAATCGTCCATGTGTCCTGCCGTTGTCGCGGGTTACGCTGTCGGCGGTGGGCGGATGCGCGGACCGATGCGAAGCAGGTTGTATTGCTCGCAACAAGGCGACCTATCGTCAGCACCACTGATCGCTCAAGAGAAGCACTGATGGCTTGATGGCCGCGAATGTGGGCGGCGCCCGCGTGCGGGCCGCAGCTTTGGATACGGCAAGCCAATCGGCCGCTCGAGCGGAAATGCTCAGCCGTGAACGCACAACTCACGGATATTCCGGTTCAGCCGGCTCCCGGCGCAAGGAGAACCATGCGCGAGCCGGCCAGGCATTTGTCGAACAGGTTCACGTAGCATAGGAGCCATTTGGGCAGTGAGGCAGGGACAGCAGAATCGCCGCGGTCGCGGCCGGAATCGAAAAAGCCAAAATCCTTTAGCGCGCAGTTTCGAGTCCAACGGGCCGGACGTGAAAATCCGGGGCACCCCGGCGCATATCGCCGAGAAGTATCTTTCGCTGGCGCGAGATGCCCAATCTTCGGGCGACCCGGTGCTGGCGGAGAATTACCTCCAGCACGCCGAGCACTATACCCGCATCATAATGGCCTATCGCGAGCAGCTGGGTCAGACCGGCGAGTTTGCCAACGGCAACGGCATGCGGCGGCCGGGCGAGGCGGGCGAAGGCGGCGAGGACTTCGGCGAGGAGGACGGTGACGATCTGCTCGACGACGGCCTGCAGCCGCCGGCGATGTTCCAGCCGCAGGCCCAGCCGAGGCATCAGGAGGCTCGCCATCCCGGGTCTCACGAGGGCGGCGGCGGGCGCCATGATCGGCACTTCCGCCGCGACCAAGGCCGCTTCCGCGACCGCAACGATCGCGATCGTGGCGACCGCGGTGATCGGGATCGCGGCGACCGTGACCGTGGTGACCGGGATCGTGGAGATCGCGACCGCGGCGACCGGGACCGCCAGGGCGAGGGGCGCCAGCAGGCCCACCAGGAGCGCGAACGCGCCCCCGAGCGCCCGTCCGAGCCCGCGGAGGCTGGCAGTGGGGGCGAGCCGCGCCGTCGCGATCGCTTCCAGCAGCCGCACGAGCAGCCCGACTTCCTGCGTCGCCCCGTCCGGCGGGCGCGCGCGGAGAACGACGAGGCTGCCCCCCCGCAGCCGAAGGAAGAGCCCTCGCGCGATTGAGAGGCCGGGCGTGCAAGCGCTGCCGGGCCTCCGCCGACACATGCGGGTGATGCAGGCGGTCACGGGTCGATGCGCGGCCGGCCAGGTATAGCCCTGGCCCCGTCGCTCGCCGAGTTCGGGGTCGCCGCCGTCCCCCGCTCGGGGGAGCGGCCAGCCCAGGTGCGGGTCACCAATTCTTGGCAGGGCCGCGATACCAGCACACAGCGGGCATGCCCGGGGTTTGGCGCATCGCCTCGCCATCCCCGAGGCAGTGAGCATCCAGCGGATAATTTTGGCGCGTGCCATGCAATAGCCCGCGTCATGCATGCGTAGGCGGGCATCCACGTCACGGCTTTCAACTGCGACGGTAGGATCCCGACAATCCGGCACGCGTCGGATGACCGCAGTTTTCGGCGAGGCCGGTACCACCTGTGCCGGAAACCCCCAAGGGCTCGGTGTTCCCGGCCGATTGCGTGTCGGCTGAAACCAAATGCCGCGCTGTTACGTATCTCTCTGAGCGCTCAGACCGCACGATTGCGTGTGGTCGCGCGGTGCGGGAGGAGGCGTGGTCTTTTTGATCACGCCTCTTGCATTTTTGGGCTCCCTCATCCGGCTTGCCACCGAATGACCACACGAATCGACACATTGTGACGCCGACTCAACCGCACCCCACACCCGGCTGGGTCACGGAAAGGCGCCTCCACTTCCGCACCGAGGCGCCTTTTCTGTTTGTCAGCCCCTATCGCCCTTTCGTGCGCCCCTCGGCGTGCCCGCCGCCACCCCGGCGCCGCCCTCATCTCCTCGTGCGCTCCGGCGGACTGTCGATCTTAACTGCCTAATGCGTGTGCAGAAGGCACGTTGCCTGATTGTTGGGCATCGGCCGGCCAAGTTTTGCGCACGGCTCGGCGCCGCCTCACGTGTTGCGTAGAGATTTCAATATCTTAACAATCCATTAAGCCGTGGCACGACGGTTGCTCTTGAGGCTTTCGGGGGCCGTGGCCTCCACCTGGGCAGTCAATCAAAGGTGGTATTAAACTCATGAAGAGCATTTTCCTCCGCGCAGCGGCGGCCTCCTTTGCCGCGCTTGCGACGGTGTCGTTGGCCGATCGGGCCGCGGCACAGGACACGATCAAGGTCGGCATCCTGCATTCGCTCTCGGGCACCATGGCGATCAGCGAGACGACGCTCAAGGACGTCATGCTGATGCTGATCGAGGAGCAGAACAAGAAGGGCGGCCTGCTCGGGAAGAAGCTCGAGGCCGTGGTCGTCGATCCCGCCTCCAACTGGCCGCTGTTTGCCGAGAAGGCGCGCGAGCTGATCTCCAAGGAGAAGGTCGCGGCGGTCTTCGGCTGCTGGACCAGCGTTTCGCGCAAGTCCGTGCTGCCCGTCTTCAAGGAGCTCAACAGCATCCTCTTCTACCCCGTGCAGTACGAGGGCGAGGAGAGCGAGCGCAACGTCTTCTACACCGGCGCCGCCCCCAACCAGCAGGCGATCCCCGCCGTCGATTATCTCGAGAAGGAAGAGAAGGTGCAGCGCTGGGTGCTGGCCGGCACCGACTACGTCTATCCGCGCACGACCAACAAGATCCTCGAGGCCTACCTCAAGGCCAAGGGCGTGAAGCCGGAAGACATCATGATCAACTACACGCCGTTCGGCCACTCCGACTGGCAGACGATCGTGGCCGACATCAAGAAGTTCGGCTCGGCCGGCAAGAAGACGGCCGTGGTCTCCACCATCAACGGCGATGCCAACGTGCCCTTCTACAAGGAACTCGGCAACCAGGGCATCTCGGCCAAGGACATCCCCGTCGTCGCCTTCTCGGTCGGCGAGGAAGAGCTGGCCGGCATCGACACCAAGCCGCTCGTCGGCCACCTGGCCGCCTGGAACTACTTCCAGTCGATCAAGGACGCCAAGAACGACGAGTTCATCAAGAAGTGGAAGGCTTTCACCAAGAACGACAAGCGCGTCACCAACGATCCGATGGAGGCTCACGTCATCGGCTTCGACATGTGGGTGAAGGCGGTCGAGAAGGTGAAGTCCACCGATCCCGACAAGGTCATCGACGCGCTCCCGGGCATCGAGGCTGCGAACCTGACCGGCGGCATGTCGAAGATGCTGCCGAACCACCACATCACCAAGCCGGTGTTGATCGGCGAGATCAAGGCCGACGGCCAGTTCGACGTGGTGTGGAAGACGAGCGGTCTCGTCCCCGGCGATGCATGGTCGAAGGAGCTCGACGGCTCCAAGGACCTGATCGGCGACTGGGTCGAGAAGAAGTGCGGCAACTTCAACACCAAGACCGGCAAGTGCGGCAGCTAGCAGTGCTGCAGCCTTGAGACTGGGAGGCGGCGGCGCGCCGCCTCCCCTGTCACGTTCTGGGGGATCCCATAGAATGCGCCGCTGCACGCACTGCCATCGCGCGCTCGCCTTGGCGTTCGCCCTGCTGCTGGCGGGCGTGCACGCCGCGTTCGCGCAGGGCTACGAGCAGGCGCTCGAGAAATTCACCGCGGACTCCTACAGCGATACCGACGCGGCCGTTGCCGGCGTCGCGGCCAGCGGCAACCCGCTGGCGGCCGAGGTCATCGAGGCGCTTCAGGCCGGCAATCTGCTGTTCAGCGCCGCCGCCAAGAAGGTTTACATCCGCAAACCTCCCGCAAGTCTGCGCGATGCCGCCACCGGCCAGCCCGTCTCCGGCCCGGAGCCGGCGGGGCTGAGCCCCGTGCGCGTCAACAACCGCGTGCGCCGCGCCATCGAGGCGGCGATGGGCAGCCTCACGCTGCTGTCCCCCGATCCCGCCAGGCGCTTCGAGGCGGCGAAAGCCGTCTTCAAGTCGAAGGATGCCGGCGTGCTCGGCACTCTCGAGACGGCGATCGGCAAGGAGAGCAACCCCCGCGTCAAGCGCGCGCTGGAGGAAGCGCGCGCCGCCATCGTCGTCGGCAAGCAGGATGCAAGCGAGACCGACAGGGTGGCTGCCATCGTCACCTTGCGCGACCGCGGCGATCAGGATGCCCGCAGCGTGCTTGCGGGCGTGCCGGCCGGCCAGCCCGACGGCATCCAGAAGACCCTGGCCGACGCCATCTCCACCATCGACAACCGCCTCGCCGCCTGGAGCGTGGCGCAGAACTTCTGGTACGGCCTCTCGCTCGGCTCCGTGCTGCTGCTGGCCGCCATCGGCCTTGCCATCACCTTCGGCGTCATGGGCGTGATCAACATGGCGCACGGCGAGATGGTGATGCTCGGCGCCTACACCACGTTCGTCGTCCAGGAGGTGATCCGCGCCCGTGCCCCCGGACTCTTCGACCATTCGCTCGCCATCGCCATCCCGCTCGCGTTTCTGGTTGCGGCCCTCGTCGGCATGGCGATCGAGCGCGGCGTCATCCGCTTCCTGTACGGCAGGCCGCTCGAGACGCTGCTCGCCACCTGGGGCATCAGCCTCATCCTGCAGCAGGCCGTGCGGACCACCTTCGGGCCGACCAACCGCGAGGTGGGAGCGCCGAACTTCATGTCGGGTGCCTTCGAGCTCGGCGGCCTCACCATCACCTGGAACCGGCTCTGGATCATCGTGTTCGCCGGCATCATCTTCGCCGGCCTGCTGGCGGTGCTGCGCTACACCGAGCTTGGCCTGCACATGCGGGCGGTGACGTCCAACCGGCGCATGGCCAGCTCCATGGCCATCAACACCGGCAAGATCGACGCCCTCACCTTCGCGCTGGGCTCCGGCGTCGCCGGCCTCGCCGGCGTCGCGCTCTCGCAGATCGACAACGTCTCGCCCAATCTCGGCCAGGGCTACATCATCGACAGCTTTCTGGTGGTGGTGTTCGGCGGCGTCGGCAATTTGTGGGGCACGCTGGTCGGTGCCTTGTCGCTCGGCGTCGCCAACAAATTCCTCGAGCCCTACGCCGGCGCCGTGCTCGGCAAGATCGTGCTGCTCGTCATCGTGATCCTGTTCATCCAGAAGCGCCCGCGCGGCCTGTTCGCGCTGAAGGGCCGGGCGGTGGAGGCATGATCACCAGGCGGCTCATCGAGGCACCGGACGGCCGCGGCTGGATATTCCTCGGCCTTCTCGCCGCCGCCGCGATCCTCGTCCCATGTCTCAACCTGCTGCTGCCGCCGACTTCCTATTTCCACGTGCCGACCTCCGCGGTGGCGCTGTGGGGCAAATACCTCTGCTACGCGCTCCTCGCCCTCTCCCTCGATCTCGTCTGGGGCTACTGCGGCATCCTCTCGCTCGGCCACGGCGCCTTCTTCGCCCTCGGCGGCTATGCGATGGGCATGTACATGATGCGCCAGATCGGCACCCGCGGCGTCTATGCGCATCCGATCCTGCCGGACTTCATGGTGTTCCTGAACTGGAAGGAGCTGCCCTGGTTCTGGTGGGGCTTCGACTGGTTTCCGTTCGCGGCGCTCATGGTGCTGCTCGTGCCGGGCGCCCTGGCCTTCGTGTTCGGCTGGTTCGCCTTCCGCAGCCGCGTCACCGGCGTCTACCTGTCGATCATCACGCAGGCGCTCACCTACGCGCTGATGCTCGGCTTCTTCCGCAACAATTTCGGCTTCGGCGGCAACAACGGCCTCACCGACTTCAAGGACATCCTCGGCTTCAACGTCCAGGCGCAGGCGACGCGCGCGACGCTGTTTGCTCTCTCCGCGCTTGCGCTCGCGCTCGGCTATCTCATCGCGCAGATGGTCGTGTGCTCCAAAGCCGGCAAGGTGCTGATGGCGATCCGCGATGCCGAGAGCCGCACGCGCTTCATCGGCTACCGTGTCGAGAGCTACAAGACCTTCGTCTTCACGCTCTCGGCCTGCATGGCAGCGGTCGCCGGCGCGCTCTACGTGCCGCAGGTCGGCATCATCAACCCGAGCGAGTTCGCGCCCGCCAATTCGATCGAGTACGTGATCTGGGTGGCCGTGGGCGGTCGCGGCACGCTCATCGGCGGCGCGGTGGGCGCGATCCTCGTCAACTACGCCAAGACCACCTTCACCACCGGCCTCCTGGCGCCCTACTGGTTGTTCGCGCTCGGCGCCCTGTTCGTGCTGGTCACCATCTTCCTGCCCAGGGGCATCCTCGGTCTGCTGCCGCAGCGCGCCTCTCCCTCTCCCCGCTTGCGGGGAGAGGATCGGGGCGAGGGGCAGCACCAAGCTCCGGCATCGCCTTTGGCCGCCTCTCACCCTAACCCTATCCCCATGCCTGAAGGGCATGGGGATAGGGGGTCCGCGTCGCACTTGCGGCAGCGGTCCGCACCCCAGCCGGCGGAGTGAGGCCATGGACCATCAGGTGGACGCCCTCGCCGAGCCTGCCGCAATCGAGCCCGCCGTCGCCAGGCCGCACGACATCACGCAAAGCCTGCTCTATCTCAACGGCGTGAGCGTCACCTTCGACGGCTTCCGCGCCATCAACAATCTGTCGCTCGAGTTGGCGCCCGGTGAGATGCGCGCCATCATCGGCCCGAACGGCGCGGGCAAGACCACGATGATGGACATCATCACCGGCAAGACCCGCCCCGACGTTGGCGACGTGCTCTTCGACCGCGGCAGCGTCGACCTCACCACCCAGGACGAGGCGGCGATCGCAGAGCTCGGCATCGGCCGCAAGTTCCAGAAGCCGACCGTGTTCGAGAGCCAGACGGTGGAGGACAACGTGCTGCTGGCGCTCAAGGCCGACCGCACGGTGCGCCGCACACTGTTCTGGCGGCCCAACGGCGATGCCCGGCGCATCACCGAGACGCTGGAGACCATCGGCCTCGCCGCCCACCGCCGCCGCCTCGCCGGCTCCCTGTCGCACGGCCAGAAGCAATGGCTGGAGATCGGCATGCTGATTGCGCAGGACCCGAAGCTGCTGCTGGTCGACGAGCCCGTCGCCGGCATGACCGATGCCGAATCCATGACCACGGCCGAGCTGCTCAAGGACATCGCCAAGGACCATTCGGTCGTCGTCGTCGAGCACGACATGGAGTTCGTCCGCCGCCTCGGCGTCAAGGTGACGGTGCTGCACGAAGGCTCGGTCCTGGCTGAAGGCTCCATCGACGAGGTCAGCGCCAACGAGCGCGTGGTGGAGGTCTATCTGGGGCGGTGAGCCCGATGTCATCCCGGAATTCGCGGACGCGAATATCCGGGACCCAGCGGCCGCAAACGGCCGGCTCACAGCGTGTGGTTCCTGGGTCCCGGCTCTGCGCGCTTGGCGCTCCGGCCGGGATGACAGCCAGAAGGTGGTGGCAAATGCTGAAGGTTGAGAACATCGATCTCTACTACGGTGCCGCCCAGGCGCTGCGACGGGTGACCTTGACGGCGGAGGTCGGCAGGATCACCTGCGTGCTCGGCCGCAACGGCGTCGGCAAGAGCTCGCTCCTGCGCGCGGTCGTCGGCCACCAGCCCGTGCGCAACGGCAGGATCCTCTTCGACGGAGAAGACACCACCACCATGCGTGCCCACGAGCGCGCGCGGGCCGGCA